>Ga0209317_1002695_pt1 | contig 12390 bp, 10 predicted proteins | sample RifGroB2_FD_183994 | JGI IMG/M metagenome (GOLD analysis project Ga0209317, IMG submission 183994) | Soil microbial communities from Rifle, Colorado, USA - Groundwater B2 (SPAdes) (version 2) | ecosystem: Environmental > Terrestrial > Soil > Unclassified | place: Rifle, Colorado | collected...
CCTGGCTGCAGGTGCTGCTCGAATGGCAGCGTGACTGGGCTCGCCAGGAAACCTATAACGCCGTGATGAGCGTGGCAAAAGAGCACGCCGGAGGTTACGGGCTGGGCATCAACTACGCGAAGGCGATGCTCGGGGAACACGCCAGCGAGTCACAGAAGGAGCTGGGGAAATAGCCCCGGCAATCGCAGTTTGCCGGAAGCTGGGGGCGGTGGAAATCGCCCCCTTTTCATTTAGCGGGTGCTCCTTGGGTGACACGTCAAAACCGCAATCCGCCGAGCCTGTAGGGAGCTTATCGCTAAACCTTCCTGCGCTTCTCCAAGCGCTACTGCTAGTTGTGAGCATAGCTATTTTGCTTTGGTGGCGGTCGTTATGTCGATACTGGTTAAGATTGTCGGCTGCTCGCTGCAAGATCGCTCATAAGGGAGGCAACACTATGAACGCACCCGACTTGATTTTGTATAACGGCAAGATCACGACCCTCGATGGCTCCCAGCCTCAGGTCTCCGCCGTGGGCATGTGCGGAGAACGCATAACCGCCATCGGAGGAGAAGAACTGCTCGACACCGCAACTGACAAAACCAAACGAATCGACCTTAAAGGACGGAGGGTCATCCCCGGGCTCAACGATTCCCATACTCACGTCATCCGCGGCGGCTTGAGTTATAACATGGAGCTTCGCTGGGACGGAGTTCCATCTCTAGCCGACGGATTGCGGATGCTTAAAGAGCAGGTGCAACGCACTCCTCCCGGCCAGTGGGTGCGGGTCATCGGAGGCTGGAGCGAATTTCAATTCGCCGAACGCCGCATGCCCACGCTCGAGGAAATCAACGCTGTCTCCCCCGATACTCCGGTCTTTGTACTGCACCTCTATTGCCGCGGCATATTGAACAAGGCCGCGTTGCGGGCCTGCGGCTATACGAAAGACACCCCGAATCCGCCTGCCGGGGAAATTCAGCGCGATGCAGGCGGCAATCCCACCGGACTTCTCATCGCTCGTCCCAATGCAGGCATTCTTTATGCCACGGTCGGAAAGCAACCCAAGCTGCCGCCCGAGCACCAAATGAATTCTTCGCGTCACTTCATGCGCGAGCTCAATCGTCTTGGCCTCACCAGCCTCGTGGACGCAGGTGGCGGTTCGCAAATCTACCCCGACGACTACGCGATCATTGAGGAACTGCACAAGCGGGGCGAAATGACGGTGCGCATGGCCTACAACATTTTCACGCAAAAGCCCAAAGAGGAAAAAGAGGATTTTCTGCGCTGCATGAAGCTCACCGCGCCCGGCAAGGGTGACGATTTCTATCGCTGCAACGGCGCTGGAGAGATGCTGGTCTACTCGGCGGCGGACTTCGAGGATTTCCTGGAACCCCGACCCGACCTCCCTTCCAATCTGGAGAAGGAACTCAAAGAGGTCGTTTCGCTCTTGGCTGCCAATAAATGGCCGTTCCGCATTCACGCGACCTATGACGAGAGCGTCTCCCGCATGTTGAATGTTTTCGAAGAGGTGAATCGGGAGATTCCCTTCAACGGCACCAATTGGTTCTTCGATCATTGCGAAACCATCACCGACCGCAGTCTGGAACGGGTCAAAGCGCTGGGAGGCGGCATAGCCATCCAGAACCGCATGGCCTTCCAGGGCGAGTATTTCCTGGAACGTTATGGGAAGCAGGCGGCGGAGCGGACTCCTCCGGTTCGTAAAATGCTCGAGCTCGGCATTCCCGTCGGGGCGGGGACCGATGCGACGCGCGTCTCCAGCTATAACCCCTGGCTTGCACTTTACTGGCTGGTTGCCGGCAAGACAGTCGGCGGCGCCTCGTTGTACTCCGAAGCAAACCGACTGAGCCGGGAGGAGGCGTTGCGGCTCTATACCCAGGGTAGCAGCTGGTTTTCTGGTGAAAGCGGCAAGAAAGGGGGGATCTTCATCGGTCAACTGGCGGATGTCACTGCGCTCACCGAAGATTACTTCTCTGTGCCGGAAGAAAAAATCAAGGGCATAGAGTCGGTCCTTACTATCGTTGGAGGGAAGGTAGTTTATGGCGCAGGGGAGTTCGGAGACCTTGACCCGGCACCGCTGCCGGTACTGCCGGAATGGTCACCCGTAAAGGTCTATGGCGGTTACGGGGCGCCGTTAGACATTCGCAAAGCCGCTCGCGCCGGCGTCCCGGTTCCCCAGCACCAGCACCAGCACCAGCACCAGCACCAGCACCAGCACCAGCACCAGCACCAGCACTCGGCGGAATGCCATTCGCACGGTTGCCACCATGCTGCCCACCAACTCGAAATCGGCATTAAAGCCACGGCTCCGCGTTACAGTGATTTCTGGGGCCTTGGTTGTGACTGTTTCGCCTTTTGAGTGTTATGTGCTGAGAAGGGCAGGGGAAACAGGGGGCGCATAATGAATATAAGTTTCTTCGACAGAATTTTATGAACTTATGTGCGACCCCCATGCTTATCACCGATCATTACTTGGAAATCAGTTGGAGCGGCAGACATTCCTCCGCAAATACCAGACTGCCGCCAAAAGCGGCACGGTCCAGATGGTCGCCATCAGGATGAAGCTAATGAAGTAGATCAGGTAGTACCAGAAAGAGGTGGAGCCGGATGCCCTGCCGATCGCGGCGATCAACTCAACCACTTCGCTGGCGACGGCGAAGGCAATGCCGCTCCAGGCAGCCGCCTCCAACCCTTTTCCGGCCCATGGCCGCATCTTCAAAAACTGTGACGCGGCCATAGCGGTGTACACGCCGAGGAGTGCCTGCAGGGTAGGAAGCAGGCCGTGGGTCAGGTAGAGCCTGAACGGACCGGGTGTTCCCTCATTCTCGGCAATGGCGTCCGCCGCCGGGTGAATCTGCCCGTAATCGTAAAGTCCCTTCACACCGCAAGCCAGCATGACAAGTCCGACCAGGAGGAATCCCCAGCCGAGTTCCTGTACCGGTACAGGCTCTTCTTCCTGCGGCAAATTTCGCCTGAAGCGTACTGCCGACGCTTTTTTCTTCTCTTTCCGTTCCGGACTTTCCCGTCCCTGCCGCATCAGGCCGAGATCGTCCGCCGAAGGGGCCTCCTCTTTTTCACCCGTCACGGTGCCGTCGTCTTCCTCCGCGATTTCCTCTTCAGTAAGTTTGCCGTCACGCATCTTTTCGTCGAAAATGCACAGCGCATCCATTAGGACTCCCTGCGCATTGACGTTGATTTCCCGGTTTATTTTGCCCGGATAGTAGCGGTATTTATCGGCAACGGCATCGGGTGACACCTCCATGGTGAAGGTTCCCCTTTTCCAGGTCAGCATCTCGACGATAGTCATTTCAATGAGATGTTCAAGTCCCTGGTATGCGTCTTCATCTCTGACCAGCCCCTTGTCAAGGAGCGAGACGATCAAGGGTTTTCGCTCGGCACCGGCGTTTTTTTGTTCCAGGAGTGTCTGGTCGAGAGTATCGGGGGTGATGATGTTGCGCTCTATGAGGATCGTGCCGATTCGCACGCTGTTATTCAGATGGCTGGCGCTGACGATATAGCCGTCCTTGAAGACCAGGTTACTTTCGCCCTTGCGGCTTTTCACCCGCAGAATGCCCGACTTTCTCGTTGCATGCAAAAGCTGAATGATGTCGACAATCGGCAGATGTTCCAGGTCTCCGGTAAAAGACACGGCGTGGGCTCCTTTCAAGAGTTTCGGTGGCTGCAGGTGTTGGATTATGCATCACACCCAAGCGTCTTCTATGGCCTTATCTCGACAACCGTACCGTTTGGCGCTAACTTGCTGATTTCCTCTATTTCTTCGTCCGTTACGGCGATACACCCTTTCGTCCAATCGCTCTCCGTGTGAAAATCACCTGCCCAGGAGAAACCATTCTTAATTCCGTGGATCATGATGTCTCCGCCCGGAGAAACGCCTAGTGCTTTTGCTCGTTTTTTGTCTCTCTCGTTTGGATAGGAAATATGAAGAGACAGGTGGTAACGGCTGTCCTTGTTTCTTGAATCAATGAGGTAGGTCCCCTCCGGGGTTTTGTTGTCCCCTTGCCTTTCTTTCGGACCATTCGGGTTTCCCCCCAAGGCTACCTTATAGGTTTTCAGCACCTCGCCCTTTGAGATCAACATCAATCGTCGCTGTTTTTTTTCTATCAGAATCTTTTCCACCGATCCCTTTTGGATTGCAAAGGCGAAAATCTTTTGTTCCAGCGCCTGTATTTTCTTCTGCAGCGTGATAAGTTCATTCCCCTTGCTTCCAACCTCTTGCTGGAGAGTCTCGATTTGTTCTTGCTGCGTGCTGATCATCGCATCCTTGACGGTGACATTGTTGATGTAAAATATCATCATCTCACTGTCCTGCCTGTACCCGCTCTCCGGGTAATCCTTTATGAGTTTCTGAAGGCATTCGAGGGATTTCCGATAGTCTTTATGTTCATTTTTCGGATGCGCATAGATAATGCCCATCTCGAACAGAACCCTGTCTCCTGTTGAGGGATATTTTTCAATAATCTGCTTATACTTGCTCAGGGAGTCGTTGTAGCTTCCCCGGTTAAAAAAGTCATTTGCTTCTTCGAAGGTTGACTTGGCCTTGAATTCTTCACTGAAATGGCTGCATCCGGATGTTAGCGTCATCATGATACAGATAAAGAAAAGATAAAAATGCTTACTCATCCTGCTTCGGCTTTTACCCGTATATGCCAAAGACGGTCTGAATCTGTTGCGCAGTACAATTCGGAAGATTCTCACTTCTCTCATCTCCTTTACCATTTGGCGGAAGCATCGGGAATATCTTGTGCCAAGAGCCTGATATCCCGGCTTGGCAGGTTATATGTCGGAACAGTGCAGGCAGACTCAACGGGTGGATAACGAAATGGCAGGGTCTTGAGACCCTGCCACTTCATTATCCGGAACATCAAAGGAAAGGTTGACAGCTTCCTTGATCGATTTACTTCTTCATCGATTTCTGGAAAGCGGCGTCAGCCCTTGCCGCCTTTTCATCTGCGATCCTTTCCCTTTCCTCTGCCTTCATTACGGCATCTTCGGCGCGGGTTGCGGCAGCATCTGCCTTTAACGCCGCTGCATCGGCTGCCGCCTTGGCAGCTTGCGCATCCTGCAATGCCTGATCAGCTTTCGCGCCAATCACCTTTTCCTGCGCCTGCACTTTCTCGAGTTCGCGGGATGTTGCACAACCCGTCAGCGTGACTGCGAGAACAAGCATCATCGAGATCACCAAAAAACGTTTCTTCATTCTAATTACCTCCTTTTTGTGTGGTTTGCTTCTTTGTAGTCGACTATGACTTATCGACAGGTTCAATCAATATGCCGTCTATTTCCAAATAAATTTTCAGGTGTTTGGACGCATCTTTGGCTTCGCCGACATCGTTGAAAGGGCCAGCGATGACCCGGTAGCTATCGTTCTTTGATATTACCCTTGCCGGGATTTGCGGACCCTGGTGGTTGATGATGGCGGCGATTCTCAGAGCTTCGATCTCGTCACGCACATCGGCAGCCAAGACATACCAAGCCTCCAATTTCAATTCCGGGATTTCGGGCCGGCCATACAATTTGTCCGGGTGCTCGACTTCTATGGTCCTCGCAGCCTCTTCTTCACTTCCTTGATCCATTTCCAAGATGGGGACAGGAATCCCCTGGGACCTGGCCTGTACTTCCTCAACTTTTTTCCAGTCAAGCATCAGCGCCGATTTCTTTTCAATATCTCTCAACTTCGCGTAGATCTTCTCCAGTTCAACAGCGCCCGAGCCTTCCAGAGGCGTATGAGCTTCCATATAGAGCATTCCATTGCGTTGGCCTATGAGATACGGCTGGTTCACAATGACTACAGGGGTTTTAACCGGAGTGTCGTCGTAGAGCATCTTCACGTTTTCCGGGTATAGCCTCAAGCAGCCATTGGTCGCATTAAGACCAATGCTGGCAGGTTTATTGGTGCCATGGACCAAGTAACCCGCTTTACTCAGGTAGAGCGCGTATTCTCCCAACGGGTTTTGAGGTCCCGGCGGAACTTTTGCGGGCAGAGGATCTCCTTTTTTTCTATGATCCTCAGCAATTGAAGCAGGCACATACCAGGTCGGCCGGGTTGCCTTGCGCGCCACATGCATCTGACCTGTGGGCGTGGGTCGCTCTTTGGTTCCGACACCGACCGGATAGGTCGACACCACCAGTGAGTTACTGTCTCCTTTAAATTGAAAGAGCCTCATGGTGGCCAGGTTGACCACGATCCCTTTTCTGGGACTGTCCGGCAGGATGAAATTTAGAGGCAACATGACACGCTCTCCGGCCTCAGGCACCCATATATCCACCCCCGGATTCGCCGCACTGATTGCATTGATCCCCAAACCGAAGTGTCGGGCGATATCGGGTAGAGTATCCCCCTTTTCCAGCCTGATCACTCCCAGCCGACCAATGATGTCATCTCCTCTGGCAACCGGAAACTTGTTTCGTTCGATATCCTTTTCAAGCGACGATGTCTCCTGAACCGTTCTCATAGCAGCACATCCGGTGACAGATAAGATGAATATGCATAGAGCTGCAAGGCGAAGCCAATTTGATAAGAATGACAGGTCAATGATTCGGCACATGGAATAAGTTGCCTTTATTAATAGTTAAATCGGGAATAACAAAAGGGCCAGCCCTTGACGGGACAGATTACCCTCCACCCCCCTCAGGTCTATCTTCACTCGTGAATCAGCAGCCGGTTCTTTTGCGATCTTTGCTGACCGCAACTTCTCCTTGAAATTTTTCTCCGCAATTTACTGTCCGGACGCAAAAAAGCCGGGCTCGAATATCTTGTGATATTTCGGCAACCCGGCTGTCTCAGTGAGACCCTGTAGGCTTTCCGCCCCACCCTCGCGGATGGTTGAGTATTATCGTTTATCACCAACCGGTTTAATGCCGTTTTCCCGTCACCGGTTGCGAACCGGCGTCATACGGCGCCCTTTAAAAGCGCACCTCTTGCTGACTCGACCTCCTTTTTTGGACACAAAAAAGCCGGGCTCGAATATCTTGTTGATATTTCGGCAACCCGGCTGTCTCAGTGAGACCCGTAGGCTTTCCGCCCCATCCTTGCGGATGGTTTAGTATTATCGTCTATCTCTCAAAAAGTTTGTTGGATCATACAGCCCTACGAAAATTTGTCAATATCTTTTGGTTGACGGGTAAGGAATTGTTATTCCGTTTCTAAAGAGTCGTGAAGAATTGGTGGGTGATTGGTGTCACTTGGCGGGTCTGATTTGGAGCGGATTCTAATGAGTTGGGGAAAGGGGCTGTTGTCTTTCATTGGGGGGCAAAGCGTTGACATTGCGGTTGAAAGGGATTACATTGGCCGCGCATAAGTCTGATTTTCATGAGAAATGATGCGTTTAGGCGGTTGTGTTGACAAGGAGACCGAAACAGAGCGAGGCCATGCTGTTTACCTTATAGGTGATCGAAAAATCATAGATGCAATACCCTTACCCAATGAAAGAATGTGAAGGCCTATGAGAGTTGAGCATGCGGATTGAAGCGCAGCTATAGGCTGAGCCTGAGCCAGGAAGCGTAAAGGAGGCAGCATGAATGAAAAAAGTAAATTCAAAACATGTCCCGGCTGTTTTATTTCCTGGGATTCAATGGAAACGTTCCTGTCTGATCCTAATCTTGAGTTAAATGGCTACAAGGCTGATTTCAAAGATTTAGAGTATGGGATGTTTTTCTTTACACATAGGACGGAACCTTGTTACTCCACCATGACCTTGATGGTAGATGACTTTCGAAGCCTTTATTTCGGAAAGACCTACAGAGGTAGCAAGGCCCTTTCTGAGGAATGTCCCCGATATTGTATGGACGAAAAGCAGTTCGTTCGATGCAATGCACTATGCGAATGCGCATTTGTTAGAGAAATAATGCAAATCATCGTTGATAGGCAAAAGGAAGCGGTGACCGGTGAAAATCAATAATCGTATTCCGGTGACATAATACCTGAGGGCCTGCGATCACACTCTCGGGACCAGCTTCAATGCTTGGGGGGCGAGCGGGCAGATCCGGTAACAGTCGCCGCAGCCGGTGCAAAGGGCGTCGTCGATACGGACCCCTTCTCCCATCACCAAAGAGATGGCCCCGGCATCGCAACGCTCGATGCAGGAGAAACAGCCGCAGTTTCTGGCCATGCAGTGCCCGTTGTCCACTCGGGCCACCACATCCCTTACGGCACCGGTCTCTGCACCGGATGCCGTCTCAGGCTCTCCCGCCCGCTGGTTATTCTCTTGCTCCCCCTCCGGTTCCACCTGTGCCGACGCATTGTAGAGCGAGGCGCGCGCTTCCTGCACGCCATCCTTGACCGCCAGCACGGTTTTCCCCAGCGAGTAGAGGCTGCGCCGCAAAAAATCCTTGCGGGAGAGGGTCATTTCTTGTTCGCTTTACCGGCGGATTTCTTCGCCGGCTTCACCTCGCCCTGGACATGGCAAGAGGTACAGTTGAGGCGCTCGGGATGGCTTGTGGCAGGCGCTTTCTTCACGCCGTCACGGTGGCAGACGTTGCACCCCGCGCCGTCCTGGTTCGGGTTTACCGCGTGCGGAATCACCGGCGGATCGCCGGCGGCCTGCCGGGCGTCGGCCGCCAGGTCAAGCTCGGCCGGCTCCTCGGCGAATGCCGGAAACGTCATGGTCAGGGAGATGACGGCGGTCAGTAACAGCACGGGGCGCGGAATCGATTTCATTAACAGCCTCCTTATCACGCTTGCTTTATCGGGTACAGCTTCGTTTGTAGGAAAAATCAATCTTCAGGGCCTTGGTGGAACAACTGTCGATGCAGGCCATGCATCGATTGCAATCGCCGGCCGTTACCTGCGGCGCCCCCTGTTTCAGGGATGGGGCCAGCACCTCATGAACCGGGCAAACCTCAAGGCAGTCGCCGCAGTGGGTGCAACGCTCCTCGACAAAGCCCACCCGCAGCGGGCTGAAACGAGCCAGAAGGCTGTAGAACCCACCCAGCGGGCAGAGGGAGCGACACCACACCCTGCGCGAGACCAGGACTTCCACCAGCAGGATCGCCGCCGGCAGCAACAGGGGAAGCAGCGAGGCGAACACGATGGCCCGGTTCACGATGCCGATCGGCGAGAGCACCTCGAAAAGCGGAACTCCGGTCAAAGCGACCGTCAGCAGCACGAGAAGAAGGCTCCAGCGGCTGGAGGCAAGGGGAATGCCGCCTTTCCCCGCGCGCCCAAGGATGCGGGAGAGCTTGTCTCCCTGTTCGGTGATGAGCCCCACCGGGCAGATCCAGCCGCAGAAGCTGCGCCCCCCCAGCAGGAAATAGCCGGCGCTGACCAAAAGGGCGGACCCCAGGTAAGAGAGCACCAGGACCCTGCCGCCGATCAGCGCCTGCAGGAAGGCCAGGGGGTCGGCCAGCGGCACCCCGAGGAACTCCGCCGCGGCCAGGTTGCCCCGGAAAAAACCGAGTCCCAAGGCCGGTGCGGCGATCAGTGCGGCTGCGGAGAACTGCAGGGCGCGGCGCGGAAGCCGCCACTTAAAAGTCATAGCTGTCCTTTTGTACCTCGACCACCCTCTGCACGACTATGACCGGCTTGGGGAGCACGCAGGCGTTTTCGCAGATCCCACACCCCACGCACTTTTCCTTGTGCACCACCGGCTCCATGATGCTGTGCTCTTCGGTGCGGGCGTTGTGCCGCAACTCCAGGGTGATCGCCTTGTCGATCAGGGGGCATTGGCGGTAGCAGACCTCGCAGCGCAGCCCGCGGATGGAGAGACAGCTTTCGCGGTCGATGATCACCGCCGTTCCCATGCGCACCTTCTCGATATCCTCCAGCTTTTTGTCAAGCGCGCCGGAGGGGCAGGCCTTGACGCAGGGAAGGTCCTGGCAGAGGTAACAGGGGATCTGGCGCGGCGTGATCACCGGTGTCCCGATCCCAACCCCTGCCTCGCCGCCGGTAAGGTTGATGGACTGGTAGGGGCAGGCCTGCGCGCACATGCCGCATCTGACGCAGGCCGCCAGAAAACGTTTCTCCGGGAGCGCTCCCGGCGGCCGGAGAAGAAATCCGCGCGCGTCGGCCGGGCGGAGGTAGACGGCGCCGATACCTCCCCCCGCCAGCATCAGCGCCAGAGGAGTGGCGGCGCTCCCTTTCAGGAACTGGCGCCGGGAAATCCCTGCATGTGAAGTTTCATCGTCCATCTAGTATCCCGTCACGGTCTGCCTGATTGCCCTCTCGCCGTTACGCCTTTTTTATCTTGACCGCGCACTTCTTGAAATCCGGCTCCTTGGAGAGGGGATCGAAGGCGTCTATGCAGAGGTCGTTGATCAGCTTGGTCTCGTCGAAGAAGGTGGTGAAGACGCTGCCGCGCTCCGGCGTGCTCCGGCCGTTGATCTCGGCGGGAAGCACGATGCTGCCGCGGCGCGAGGTGACGCGCACCTGGTCGCGGTTCTTGATCCCCAGCCGTTTGGCGTCCTCTGGGTGCAGTTCGATGGTGGCGCCGGAAACGGCGCGCTTGAGCTCGGGGACCCGACCGGTCATGGTGCCGGTATGCCAGTGTTCCAGCAGGCGGCCGGTGCAAAACCAGAACGGGTACTCCTTGTCCGGCGACTCCGCCGGCGGCTCGTAGGGACGGAACCAGACGTTCACCTTGTTGCCGGGAGCCTTGTAGAACTTGATTCCTTCACCCTTTTTCACATAGGGATCGTCCGCCTCGGTGTAGCGCCAGCGTGTCTCGGTGCCGTCCGGCTTGACCGGCCAGCGCAGCCCCCTCACCTTGGTGTACGCCTCGTAGGGTGCGAGATCCTTGCCGTTGCCGATGGTGAACTTGCGGTATTCCTCCCAGATCTCCCGGTGCAGCCCCTGCTGGCTGTAGGGGAAGAGGTGCCCCATCCCCATCCTCCGGGCGAACTCTATCAACTGCCAGGTGTCCTCCTTGGCCTGTCCGGGAGCATCGATCATCTTGAACCACTGCTGGGTGCGCCGCTCCGTGTTGCCGAACACCCCTTCCTTCTCGACCCAGCTCGCCGAGGGGAGGATCACGTCGGCCAGCTCGGTGCTCCTGGTGGGATAGATGTCGGAGACCACGATGAAGGCCTTGCGGGCCTCGGCCGCCTTGCGCACGCGGCTTAGGTTGGGGAGGGACTGGAACGGGTTGGTGCACTGGATCCAGATGCATTTAAGCTCGTTTCTGTCTATGGCGCGGAACATCTCCATCGTGTGCAGGCCGACCTTGGAGGGGATCTTGTTGGGATCGATCCCCCAGATGCCGGCCGTCTTCTTGCGGTGCGCCTCGTTCATCACCACCATGTCGGCCGGCAGCCGGTGCGCGAAGGTTCCGACCTCGCGGGCGGTGCCGCAGGCCGAGGGCTGGCCGGTCAGGGAGAGCGGGTTCTCTCCCGGCCTGCAGATCTTGCCGGTCAGAAGGTGCAGGTTGTAGATCAGGTTGTTGACCCAGACCCCGCGCGAATGCTGGTTCACTCCCATGGTCCAGAGCGAATTCACCTTGCGCGATTTGTCGCCGTAGACCCGGGCCAGTTCCTCGATCTTCCTGGCCGGGATGCCGGAGAGTTTCTCGGCCCACTGCGGCGTGAACTGCTTCATCATATCCCGGTACTCGTCGAAGGAGAGCGCCTTCACGTCCGCGGGGGTCTCGTTGAACACCTCCTTGTCCTTGAGGCCGTAGGGGGCGTTCTCCTTTCCTCGCTTGAAATTGACGTGCTCCTTGATGAAGCCCTCGTCGTAGAGCTTGTCGCGCAGGATGACGTGTATGATCCCGTTGAGCGCGGCCAGGTCTCCCTGGGGGCGCATGGGGATGTACTCGTCCGCCATCTTGGTGGTGCGGGTCCTGCGGGTGGCGATGTCGATCAGCTTCACCTTGGGATGCTTCAGCTTGTTGTCGATCAGGCGGGAGAAGAGGACCGGATGGGCCTCGGCCATGTTGGCCCCCCAGAGGACGTAGGTGTCGCCCAGGTCGAGGTCGTCATAGCACCCCATCGGTTCATCGGAGCCGAAGGTGTTCATGAAGGCGACCACAGCGGAGGCCATGCAGAGCCGGGCGTTGGGTTCCAGGTTGTTGGTGCCGATCCCCCCCTTCATCAGCTTGGAGGCGGTATAGCCTTCCTGGACGGTCCACTGGCCGGAGCCGTACATCGCGACCGAATCGGGGCCGTGATCGGCGATGGCCTTCTTATACTTGGATGCGATCAGGTCGAGCGCCTCGTCCCAGGTCGCCTCGACCATCTTGTTCCCCTTGCGGATCAGGGGCGTGGTGAGGCGGTCCTTGCCGTAGAGCGCCTTGGACAGGAAATACCCCTTGATGCAGTTGAGTCCCTTGTTGACCGGCCCGGCCGGGTCCCCCTTGGTGGACACGATCCTGCCCCCCTTGACACCAACTAGCACCGAACAGCCGACCCCGCAGTAGCGGCAGGGGGCCTTGCCCCAAGTAATGC
>Ga0209317_1002697_pt1 | contig 12384 bp, 15 predicted proteins | sample RifGroB2_FD_183994 | JGI IMG/M metagenome (GOLD analysis project Ga0209317, IMG submission 183994) | Soil microbial communities from Rifle, Colorado, USA - Groundwater B2 (SPAdes) (version 2) | ecosystem: Environmental > Terrestrial > Soil > Unclassified | place: Rifle, Colorado | collected...
CGCCGAGGAGCAGACCGCTACCACAGGCATGATCAGCTGCAACATCCAGCAGATAACCTCGCTCGTGCAGGACACCGCACAGGGTTCCCACCACTGCGCAACGCAGGCGGTGCAGCTCTCGTCCTGCGCGAAGGACCTGGAGCGGATACTGCAGCAGTTCAAGCTGGCGAGCTAAGGCCAAAGGCCAAGGCCAAGGCCAGGTTGAGGTTGAGGTTGAGGTTGAGGTTGAGGTTGAGGTTGAGGTTGAGGTTGAGGTTGAGGTTGAGGGGCCGGCCAGGGCTGCAGCCGTGGCAGTCGAACTCCTGACTCAGGGAGAGAGTGAATAAAGCGCGGTTCGTGACAGGAGAATTCCATCGAAAAAATCGGGGCCTGCCGCCGGAATTTCTCTCACAGGTGGAGCATGGGGTCTTGGCTGCAGATCAGGCAGGGCCTTGCATGGGGACTGAGTCCTCGTAAAGGGTTTCTGGCGCGATATCTATTTCTCCGGGCCAGACCACTGTGCCATACTCCGCACGGACCAGTTTGAACACCTGTGGATTGGCAATCCGGTCCCATGGCTTCATGGTGAGCAAAGGTTTCATGTCAAACCTGCGTCGCTCGCCGTTCGCGTAGACAAGATCAAGTTGGAAATCTGAATTTGGAAATACCTTAACAACATCAGCCAGCATTATGTACCTCACTGAAGGGGAGCAATTCTGAACGGCTCATCGCCGTTTACAGCAAGCTCCCAGTCTACGAATAATTCTTCCTTGTGTATTTCTATCCAAGCCTGCACCATTTTGTGCTGCTTTGGAGGCAGGGAACCCTCCAATACGGAACCGTCATCAATTGATACAGCTGCTTCATCGCCCTGGTAGCGAACATGAATGTGGGGAAGGTGATGACGACGGTTGTCTCGAAAAAACATTAGAATTAAGATGCCGTAAAACATGCTTATCGTCGGCATAGAGTCTCCTGAATATCAGATCCGGTTTTTAAAGTGCCAAGCGTGCCCTCATTGTCTCCAGCGTATCGATGGTATGCAAGTGCCGCGGATTACGGTGCCGCGAGATGGGAAATCTTATGCCAGGCGTCTATTTGTGTCAATGGTTACCTGAAATCAGGGCGGCCTGGCGTGAGTGTAACGGGGGGAGGGAGTTCGGCTGTTTCGATATATAAATGCAGTTGTAACGATATCAAACCTACGCTGACATCGTTGCCTGGAGGTGCCACATGGCGATGACGGTTATTGACATCGACAAGGTGGTCTTGGCCCAGGCTATGCGACTGAGCGGGCTGCGCAAGAAGGTTGACGTGGTCAACTATGCGCGGCGGCCGGCTCCATCCGTCACATTTTAGCTTGTGTGATCAAGGATCATGTCTTATCCTGCTGGCAGGAGATATGCCATGAAAATTCAGCAAATAAGAAACTTCCATGTCCCTCTGCCCGCCCAAACATATACCCGGTTGCGCCTCGAAGCGGCCCGCCGGAACAAACCCGCCACTCAGCTGGTAAAACAGGCGGTTGAATACTGGCTGGCAGAACAAGAGCGTCACGCCCTGCACGAAGAGATTGCCGCCTATGCTGCCAAACACGCCGGGACTGTGGCTGATCTTGATGAAGATCTGGAACGTGCGGCAGTCGAACTCCTGGCCCCTGGAGAGAAAGAATGAAACGAGGAGAGGTTTGTTGGGCGGAACTCTCTCCACGCTCCGGTTCCGAGCAGGCCGGACGCAGGCCCGTAGTGATCCTGTCTCACGATGCCTTCAATCTGGCTGCAAGATGGCGCTCCATAATAGTGATACCGACGTCCACTTCCCCTTCACAAGCAGGTCGCGGCCCTACAGTCGTCCCTGTGCGGGCCGGCATCGCCGGTTTGAATAAAGATTGTGTTTTCTTGTGTCACCAGATTACGACCCTTGACAGGACGAAACTCGTCGAAAGATCGGGGTGCTGCCTGCAGAATTTCTCTCACAGGTAGAGCTTGCCGTCTCGGCCGCTCTGGATATGCCTCGCTGCGCCGGGCCGGTTTGATATGAAAATGCGTTGAAATGATATCAAACCTAGAGGCTCCCTCCGTCACAATTTGGCTTGTCTGTCACGGAACATGTTCGTCCTGGTATTCCCATCCCTGCCTGAAATAGATTGCCTGTGCCGGTAATTTCAGCACGAGCCTCCCTCGCCATTACCCCCGATAATGCTTTGCCCCCTCCAGGTGCCCGAATAGCCGATGGTTTCTTCACGCGCCTCGGGTGGAATGGAACCTGCTTACCGTGGATACGAACATCTCACGGGGGTGCTGGGACATGCTTATCCTTTCCGGTGTCGATTACGATGCCATACGGCTCTCCATAAAGGTCGCCTTTGCGGCGACGCTGCTCAGCCTCCCCTTTGGCGTTGCCTATGCCTATGTCATGACCTTTTTCAGGTTCAGGGGGAAGGTGCTGCTGGAGGTCCTGGTCAATCTTCCCCTGACCCTTCCGCCGGTGGTGATGGGGTACCTGCTGCTGATAGGGCTTGGGAAGGAAGGCTGGCTCGCCCCCTTGCTCGAAACGCTGGGCGTCAGGATCATCTTCACGTGGAAGGCGGCGGTGCTGGCGTCCGCCTTGGTAGGTTTCCCGCTCCTGGTGCGCTCGATCAGGCTCGGCATGGAGACGATAGACGCCCGTTTGATCCAGGCATCCCGCACCTTGGGCGCGGGCCGGCTGGACACCCTGTTCACCATCATCCTGCCGCTATCGCGCGGCGGCATCGTCGCGGGTTCCTCGCTCATGTTCGCCCGCAGCCTGGGAGAGTTCGGTGCCACCATCATAGTGGCCGGGAACATGCCGGGCGTCACCCAGACTATTCCGCTCGCCATTTACGATTACGCGGGTTCCCCGGGAGGGGATAGGGCGGCGCTGTCGCTTTGCGTCGTCGCCATTGCCATTTCCGTGCTGGTGCTCCTGGCCCACGAGATGCTGCTCAGGAAGCTGGCGAGGAGGGAGTGACATGGAACTGCGCATGGAGCTGAGCAAGAGTTTCGGCGGGGCATTCAACCTGCGGACCGGATTCACCGTCTCCGGGGAGCAGGTCGGCGTCTTCGGGGTGTCCGGGAGCGGCAAGTCCACGCTGGTCAGCCTGATTGCCGGGCTCGACACGCCGGACGCAGGGGAGATCTGCCTGGACGGCGAGTGCTTCTACAGCAGCCGCTTGGGGATCAACCTGCCGCCGCAGAAACGGAGGGTCTCCATCGTCTTTCAGGACGCCTGCCTCTTCCCACATCTGAGCGTCGAGGCCAACCTCCTTTACGGGCACAGGCGCTGCGCGCCGCAGCACCGCAAGATCGATCCCGCCGCGCTGATCTCGGTGCTCAAGCTGGATGGGCTTTTGGGGCGCGGGGTGAACAAGCTGTCGGGTGGCGAGAAGCAGAGGGTGGCCCTGGGGCGGGCGATACTGACCAACCCGCGCCTTTTGCTCATGGACGAGCCGCTATCGGCACTGGACGATTCGCTCAAGCTGCAGATCATCCATTACTTGAAGCGTGTCAGCGAAAAGTTCGGAATTCCCTACCTATTCATCTCCCACTCGTTGCTTGAGATACGGCTTATGACCGACCAGGTGCTCGCCATGGCCGGCGGCCGGGTGGTCGGGCAGACAACGCCGGAGGAGCTGGCCCGCGAGCGGATGGGGCAGAGCCAGGTGGGATACATCAACGTGTTGCAGGTGGAGAAGCTGCGCAAGATGGGGGGGCTTTACGTGTACCGCTGGGGGATGGAGGAGTTGTTCGTATCGTCCGGGGACGAGCAGGGCATGGCGGTATTCGAGCTGTCGTCGAGGGACATAATACTCTTCACCAAGCATCCGGAGGCGATCAGTGCCAGGAACCTCTTGAAGTGCACCGTGGTGGACACCTTTCCCTCGGGGAACAAAGTCGGTGTGGAGCTTAAGTGCGGTCACGAGACCCTGATAGCCGAGGTAGTGGTGCAGGCGGCCGACGACCTGGCCATACAGGCGAGGAACGAGGTCTACGCGGTCATCAAGGCGTCCTCCTTCAGGCGGCTGGGGTAGAGGCGGAGAAACCGTTCAACGTTCGGCGTTCAACGTTCGATGTTTTTACTGCGCTTGGCAAGCTTTTACTGGCAGCGCGTTCCTCTCTCCGGGAGTTCCGGTTTGCCGATTGCGGACCAGTCCCGATGCCCGCGCCATGTAAACGCTGAATCATAAACGTTGAACGGCCGTTGGGTCAGCAGATCCACCCGCCGCCGACCACGGTGTCTCCGTCGTAAAGGACGACGGCCTGACCGGGCGTCACCGAGTGCTGCGGCGCGGCGAATGAGACCTGCAACCGTCCGTCGTCCAGCAACCGCGCGGTGCAGGGAAATGGCTTCTGCCTGTAACGGATGCTGCAACTCCCGGTGAAGGTCCCGCTGATGGGGTTGCTCGTCCAGGTCACCCCCCCTGCCACCAACCCGTCGGTCAACAGCTCTTCCTTGGGCCCCACCACGACCCGGGCGTTTACCGTATCGATGGAAGTTACGTAGAGCGGCTCCTTCCAGGCGATCCCCAGGCCGCGCCTTTGGCCGACGGTGTAATTGTGTATTCCGCCGTGGGTGCCGAGCTTGTTCCCGTCGGTGTCCACGATTTCGCCCCCCACAGGCCTCACGCCGTTTGCCTCCAGGAACCTCACGTAATCGTTGTCGGGAATGAAGCAGATTTCCTGGCTCTCCTGCTTTTGCGCGACCGGCAGGTTGAACCTTGCCGCAAGCTCGCGCACCTGCGGCTTCTCGAGGCTCCCCACCGGGAAGATGGTGCGGGCAAGCTGTTGCTGGTCCATGCCGAACAGGAAATAACTCTGGTCCTTGGCCGGATCGAGCCCCTTGCGCAGTTGATAGGTGCCGTCCGCGTCCTGCTCGATGCGCGCGTAATGCCCTGTGGCCAGGATGTCGGCGCCAAGGGACGTGGTCATCTCCAGCAGCAGGCCGAACTTGATCCGCTCGTTGCAGCGGGCGCAGGGGTTGGGGGTTCTCCCGGCCGCGTACTCGGCTATGAAGTCGTCGATGACGAGCTCCTGGAAACGCTGCCGCAGGTCGATCACCTCGAAGGGGATGCCGAGGCGTTTGGCGACCCTGGCCGCATCCATGACGTCGGTAAGGGAGCAGCAGGTTTTACCGCCGGCCTGCACCGATTCCGGCCGTTCGTACAGCTGCAGCGAGACGCCCATCACCTCGTGTCCCTGCTCCTTAAGAAGCGCGGCGGTCACCGAAGAATCGACGCCGCCGCTCATTGCCACCAGGATACGTTTTTTGTCTTCCATTTCTGCTTTCTCCTGCACATGCTGCAAGGCGCTTAAAAGGGATAAAGAGGATGCAGGGGATAACTGCCTTCATCCCGTCCATCCCCTTCGTCACTGCGATTAGCCCTTGATGGTAACTCTGCCGGGTCAGTCCTCGCCCTTTTCCAGCGTGAGGACGTAGTGGCCGTCCATCTCCTTCAGGCCGAGCAGTTTGTGTCCCTCGGCCTTCAGGCTGCGCGGCACGTTCTTGACCGGCTCCCCGTCGTCCAGGAGGAACTCGACGGTGGTTCCCGCCTCTATGTCTTCCAGTTCAAGTTTTGCTTTTACGAAGTTGGTGGGGCAGCTTACGCCGCGAAGGTCTATCGTTTCCATGTTGATCCTCTCTCTTAGAAGCTTAGAAGCTGTTCTATGTTCTATGTTCTATGTTCTATGTAAAAACCTCGAAGGAACTTCACTTGAAAATCGCTCTACTGTGGAACGTCTCTTAAGCCTCACCCCAGCGGCAGTTATGTGCCGCTACCAAGACCTTGCCAGGTGCAGTAAGAACGTCGAACCTTGAACGTTGAACGTTGAACGTAAAAACAGCCTTTCAGGCTGTTACGCCTTTTGCAGCGGCAGCTGCGTGTCTATGACCTGCGGGTCGATGGTGCTGTCTACGACGAATGCCGGAAAGTCCTTACGCAGATGCGCCAGTAACGACTGGTTACCCTCGCGCAGGATGATGTCCCCAAGGCGAACCCTTCCTGCGCCTTCTGCCTTTTCCCGGTACCAGGCGAGCACGGCGCTGATGAAATCGACCACGCGCTCCTCGGGCAGGAAGGTGGCGTAAAGGGTCCCGACCAGAGGGCTCCGGCCCCATTTGCCGCCCAGTCGTACCGTGTACCCTTGCTTCTCCGTCTTCCAGGCGTTGGTAGGGCAGACCTTGACGCAGTCCCCGCAGTAGATGCATTTGCCGGCCTCGAACGCGGGAATGCCGTCCACCATGCTGAGCGCCCCCTCGGTGCAGGACTTGGCACACAGCCCACAGCTTATGCACTCGGCTGCGTCGAGGACGGGCCAGATCGCGCCCTGGAGCCCGACGTCGTTGGTCGCGGACTTGGGACAGTCGAAAGGGCAGCCGGCGAAGCCGACCTTGAACTTGTGGTGCCCGGTAGCGGTGCCGAACAGCTTTTCATCGACTTCAAGGGCCGACTTTTGGGTGTCCATCAGTCCGTTGGGGTTGTACTCGCAACCTCCGCAGGCGGTCGGCACGCGAACCCGCGCGCCGCAGGACGCCACCTTCTGCTGGTCTTCCCCGAGCTCCGCGACCACCGCGTCGAAATCGGCGAAATTAATGTTGATCAGCTCGATGGACTGGCGCACCGACAGATGAACGAAACCCTTGCCGTATTTCTGCGCGACAGAGGCGATCCGCGACAGGCGGTCGACCGTCATACGGCCTCCGGGGACGCGGAGCCTGATGGTGAACAGGTCCTTGCCGCGCTCCTTGATGAAACCGCCGGACTTCAGATTCTTCAGGTCAATTTTGACATCTGCCACTTTGCTCTCCTCATGTTAAATTCCGTTCTGTGTTCTTTGTTCTTAAATTCCGTTCTAGAACGTAGAACGTAGAACGGTTTTCAATCCACCGGCAACAATTCCACCGGCTCCACGACGCCGGAGACGATGCGGAACGCCTTTGCTACCGGCTTCTCGCGCTCCTCAAGGGACACGATCAGGTGATAGACGTTGGGCGTCAGCGCGAGGCGGATATCCTCCTGGGAGGGGCGGGCGGGGGACTCGGGATGCGAATGATAAATCACCAGCATGTCCTCGCCGCTTGCACGCAGCGCCTTTACCACGCTGAACTGCTCCTTCGGGTCCATCATGAAGTGATCGTTGCTGGCGTCGGTGTTGGTCATGGGAAAGTGGCTGGCTACCACGTTGCCGCTACCTCCCAGAATGCCGCACATCTCCAGCGGAAACCCGCTCTGCGCGTGGTCTACTACCGCCTCCAGGATCCTTTTCGGTATCTCGATCATCTCAGTGCCCCAGATCGCAGACGGTCATCGCGTCAAGCTCGTCCTTCACCTCGGTGATGGTGGGGTGCTCGCCGCAGATCGGGCAGTTCGGGTTCTTCTTGACCGGCACTTCCCTGAAACGCATCCTGAGCGCGCTGTAGGTAAGCAGCCGCCCGTGCAGCAGGTCTCCTACGCCGAGCAGATACTTGATGGCCTCGGTCGCCTGCAGGGTGCCGATGATCCCGGGGAGCACACCGATTACACCGGCGCTGGAGCAGGTCGGGATGGCGTCCTTGGGGGGAGGCTCGGGGAAGATGCAGCGGTAGCAGGGGGACTCGCCGGGGGTCACGGTGAGGGTCTGGCCGTCGAACTGGAGTATGCCGCCGTGGGAATAGGGCTTGCCGCCCAGGACGCAGGCGTCGTTGATGAGGAACTTGGCCGCGAAGTTGTCGGTGCCGTCGATGACGAAGTCGTAATCGGCGATCATCTCCTTGATGTTGTCGGCGTTTACCCAGGTCTGGTAGGTCACGACGTTCGCCTCGGGGTTGATGGCGAGCATCTTCTCCTTGGCCGAGAGGACCTTTGCCTTCCCCACGTCCGGGGTGGTGTGGATTACCTGCCGCTGCAGGTTGGAGAGGTCGACCTCGTCCGCGTCTGCGATACCGATGGTGCCGATGCCGGCTGCCGCCAGATAGAGGGCGATAGGCGAACCCAGGCCTCCGGCTCCGATGATGAGCACGCGGCCGTTAATAAGCTTTCGCTGCCCCTTGCCCCCGACCTCCTTGAGGAGGATATGGCGGGAATAGCGGTTGATCTGCTCTTCGGTCAGTTTCACTATCTACCTCCACCCATGAAATAAAGGAATTCAATGGTGTCGCCGTCCTTGACAGTCGCGCCTTCGAAGTCGCCGCGGTCAAGGATGTCGCCGTTTAGTTCTACGGTTACGTATTCCCGCTGCTCAACCTGCAGGGTCTCCAGCAGCTGGGTGATGGAAAGTGTGGTTTCTTCGGCGATGGTGGCAGGCTTGCCGTTGACAGTAAGGTTCATTGCGCGCACTCCTCGTTTAGTAGCATAGATATTTGGTAAAGAACAACCAATTTGATTGCCGCCGAGCACGCCGAGGGCGCAGGGGAGGGCTTTTGGCGAAAAATGAAGCCTACGCGTCCTCTGCGCTCCCTGCGGTCAGATGTTGTCGAGAGCGTCCCCGAAGTCTTCCAGTATGTCCTCGATGTCCTCGATCCCGACCGAAACCCTTACCTGCTCCTCGCTGACCCCCATGAGAGCCTTCACCTCGGGGGTGTAATCGGCACAGATGGTGCTGGCGGGGTGGATCACCAGGGTCTTGGTGTCGCCGATGTTCGCCAGGTTCTTGGCCAGGCGCAGGTTGTTTATCAGCCGGAAGGCGCTTGGCTTGTCGGCAAGCCCGAAGGTGAGGAGCCCGCCGAAGCGCCCCTGGAACTGGCGGTTCGCCACCTCGAAGAAGGGGGAATCGGCAAGGCCTGGGTAGTTGACCCAGGCGACCTTCTCGTGGGAATCGAGAAACCGGGCTACCTTCAGGGCGTTGGAGCAGTGCCGCTCCATGCGCAGGGAGAGCGTTTCCAGTCCCTCTCCCAGCAAAAAGGCGTTGAACGGCGCGGCGCAGGCCCCGAAATCCTTGTGGATCAGCTTGCGTACCCGGGCCGTGAAGGCGAAGTTGCGGTACTTGCGGTAAAAGGGGTCGAAGTGGGGGAACTTGTCGTTTTGCCAGTTGAAGCTTCCCGCATCGATTATGGCCCCGCCGATCGAGTTGGCGGTGCCGTTTATGTACTTGCTGGTGGAATGGATGACGATGTCCGCCCCGAGTTCCCGGACCCGGGCGAGATAGGGTGTCGACACCGTGGCGTCCACCATGAGCGGGATGCCGCTCTTCCTGGCGATGCGGGAGAACTCAGCGATATCCGGTACGTCCATCTTCGGATTCCCGATGGTCTCGACGAAGATGAGCCGCGTGCTTTCGTTGACGGCTGCTTCCAGCGCGGAGAGGTCGGTCGGATCCACAAACCGGGTCCTGATGCCGTAGTTGGCCAGGGTGTCGTGGAACAGCGAGTAGGTGCCGCCGAAAAGCGACGAGGAGGAGAGGATCTCGTCGCCGCTTCGGACCACTGCCATGACCGCCGTGGTTATGGCGGCCATGCCGGAGGCCGTGACTACGGCCGCGATGCCGTTCTCTATCAGCGCGAGCCTCTTCTCGAGGGTCTCCAGGGTGGGGTTGCCGATCCTGGTGTAGACCTGCCCCATCGCTCTGCCCTTGAATATGTCTTCCAGCTCTTCGGCGCTGTTGTAGGCGAAGGCGGATGCCTGGACGATCGGCGTCTTGGTCGCGCCGGAAGGCCCCGGCGCGGTCCCCGCGTGTATGAGCTTTGTGTCGAACCTTAAACTTCTCTCCGTCTCTCCCACTAACCCTCCGAAGGTGCTTCCTTGATTCACTCCTCGCATGCAGCGCCCCCGCGAGGCCGCAGGGGAAACTTTAGTCCGCTTGAGGTGTATGAAGTGGGCTGAGGGTAGTTTTTTCAACCGTAATTGTCAAGAAATAATTCAAGGTTTACACAGTGTGCCGGTAGTGAAGGAGTTTTTCCGCCGGCCCGTCGGTTTCTCCGTGGTATGAGATCCTCCCGGCCGGAGCACATCTTTTGATAGCTGCGTAAACTTGGCAACTTGAATGGTTAACACCACTGTCTGGATGTAAAAATATCCTGTATCGATAAAAAAGTAGTTGACGTATCGAGTGTGTAATGTTAGCTATTAGACCACCGGATTGGTAGATTAGTTCATTGCAACGGGAGGTGCGACGTGGTCAACGTGGCCTGTATCGGCAGCCGATGTCGCGTTAAGGTCGGATTGCCCCTGAAAAGACGCCCGGGCGTCTGCTGTCGCTAGCAATCGACGGTATACTGCTCACGTGAATCGAGCTTCACTAACAGGAGGATATGACATGCTATTGAAATCCATTGCCGCATTGTTTCTTGCTTTGCTGCTGCTGCCTGCGGCAGTTTCCGCCAAAACCGAACTTCTCAACGTTTCCTACGATCCGACACGCGAACTGTACCAGGAGTTCAACGCTGCCTTCGCCAAACAGTGGAAGCTGAAGACGGGCGCGGAGGTTTCCGTCAGGCAGTCCCATGGCGGCTCCGGGAAGCAGGCCAGATCTGTCATTGACGGTTTGGAGGCAGACATAGTCACTCTCGCGCTGGCCTACGACATAGACGAGATACACAACAAGGCCAGGCTGATACCGAAGAACTGGCAGCAGAGGCTCCCGGGGAACAGTTCCCCTTACACCTCCACCATCGTTTTCCTGGTCAGAAAGGGGAATCCGAAGCAGATCCGCGACTGGAGCGACCTGGCAAGGCCCGGGGTGAAGGTGATCACGCCGAACCCGAAGACCTCAGGCGGGGCGCGCTGGAACTACCTCGCGGCCTGGGGCTACGCCCTGAAACAGAAAGGGGGGAGCGACGCGTCGGCGAAGGAGTTCGTGAAGAGGCTCTACCGGAACGTGCCGGTGCTCGACTCCGGTGCGCGCGGCTCCACTACCACTTTCGTGCAGCGCGGGCAGGGGGACGTGCTGATCGCCTGGGAGAACGAGGCGTTTCTCGCCGTCAACGAGCTCGGCCCGGACAAGTTCGAGATCGTGGTCCCGTCCCTGAGCATCCTGGCGGAGCCGCCGGTCGCGGTGATAGACAAGGTAGTCGACCGGAAGGGGACGCGCAAGGTTGCTGAAGAGTACCTGAAGTACCTCTATTCACCGGAGGGGCAGGAGATCGCGGCCAGGCATTACTACCGCCCGATCGACAGGAAAGTGGCCCGCAGATACGCCAGGCAGTTCCCGAGGCTCAAACTGGTAACCGTTGACGACACCTTTGGCGGTTGGAACAGGGCGCAGAAGACCCATTTCGCCGACGGGGGCACCTTCGACCAGATTTACGCCGGGGCGCGCTGACATGGTTTCGACTGCAAAAGCGGCATGCGTGCGCGTCTTTGGGGGGAGAAGATCGGTCTTGCCCGGCTTTGGTCCGGCCCTGGGGTACACGATCTTCTACCTGAGCATCATCGTGCTCATCCCCTTGTCCGCGCTTTTTTTCAAGACCGCAACCCTTAGCTGGGACGAATTCGTGGCAGCTGTCAGCGCGCCGCGGGTGATGGCTTCATACCGCATCACCTTCGGCTCCGCCCTTCTTGCCGCCGTGATCAACGCCGTTTTCGGCGTGCTGACGGCGTGGGTGCTGGTCAGGTACGGCTTTCCGGGAAAGAAGCTGGTCGACGCCCTGGTCGATCTCCCTTTCGCACTGCCGACCGCAGTGGCCGGCATCACGCTGGCGAGCGTCTACTCCCCCAACGGATGGCTGGGGAGGGTGCTGGAGCCGCAGGGGATCAGGGTCGCTTTCACCCCGCTGGGGATACTGGTGGCCATGGTCTTCATCGGGCTTCCCTTCGTGGTGCGTACGGTGCAGCCGGTGCTGGAGGAGCTCGACCAGGAGCTGGAGGAGGCCGCGTCCTGCCTGGGGGCCGACCGGTGGCAGACCTTTCACCGGGTGATCTTTCCTACCATGCTCCCGGCCATCCTGACCGGGTTCGCCCTGGCATTCGCCCGCGCAGTCGGGGAGTACGGATCGATCATCTTCATCGCCGGCAACATGCCGATGGTGTCCGAGATCACTCCGCTTTTGATCATCACCAAGCTGGAGCAGTACGATTACGCGGGTGCCACAGCCATCGCCACTGTCATGCTGGTCGCCTCGTTCCTGCTGCTGCTTGCCATCAACCTGCTGCAAAAATGGAGCAGGCGCTTCTCAGAACAGTGAGGAAAATAGATCGCCGCAGGGGACGCCGAGTGCGCGGAGAAAGCTCTTTGGGGTTGTTCCTCCGGAAAAAAAGCTGCTTGTCTCTGCGTTCCCTGCGCCCTCTGCGGTAGATAAAAGGGGTTTACCATGCATGTCGCCAAAGGCTTCATCACCGAACCGGGGTGGGTGCGCTTCCTGCTGATCTCGGCTGCCCTCGCGTTTCTAACGCTTTTCCTCTTGCTGCCGCTGGCCGCGGTGTTCGCCGGGGCGCTCGCCAAGGGGTGGGAGGCTTACCTGGCAGCGCTTCATGAG
>Ga0209317_1002700_pt1 | contig 12370 bp, 10 predicted proteins | sample RifGroB2_FD_183994 | JGI IMG/M metagenome (GOLD analysis project Ga0209317, IMG submission 183994) | Soil microbial communities from Rifle, Colorado, USA - Groundwater B2 (SPAdes) (version 2) | ecosystem: Environmental > Terrestrial > Soil > Unclassified | place: Rifle, Colorado | collected...
CGCCTCCAAGGCGGACCACTACGCGCAGATCCGTCCCGGCACCGACATCGCCTACCTGGGCGGCATGATCAACTACGCGCTGCAGAACAACCTGACCCACGCGGAATACGTGGCCGAGTACACCAACGCCTCCTTCATCGTGAACGACAGGTTCGCTTTCGAGGAGGGGCTCTTCTGCGCCTTCGACGACCAGGAGAAAACCTACGACGCGAAGGCCTGGGCCTACGAGACGGACGGTTCCGGCCTTCCCAGGCGCGACAAGTCGCTGAACGACCCGCGCTGCGTTTACCAGCAGATGAAGAAGCATTTCTCCCGCTACACCGTTGACATGGTCTGCTCCATCACCGGCACCAGGAAAGAGGACTACCTGGCGATCGCCAAGGCGTTTTGCGCCACCGGCCGTCCCGATAAGGCGGGCACCATCCTCTACGCCATGGGGATCACCCAGTCGACCCACGGCACCCAGAACGTGCGCGCGGTCGCCATACTGCAGATGCTGCTGGGCAACATCGGCATCGCGGGGGGGGGCGTCAACGCCCTCAGGGGCGAGAGCAACGTCCAGGGCTCGACCGACTACGGCCTGCTGTTCCACATACTCCCGGGCTACCTGAAGACCCCGGAGTACGACAACGTCGACCTGAAGGCGTACCTCGACAAGTGGACCCCCAAGACCAAGGACCCGAAGAGCGCCAACTGGTGGGGCAATACCCCGAAATACGCCGTCAGCCTGATGAAAGCCTGGTACGGCGACAACGCGACGCCGGAAAACGACTTCTGCTACGACTACCTGCCCAAAAGAAGCGGCAACTACTCCTTCATGAAGTTGATGGAGAAGATGGGCGACGGCGAGCTTGAGGGACTTATCTGCATCGGGCAAAACCCCGCCGTGGGCGGCCCCGATTCGCTGAAGACCCGCGAGGGGCTCGGCCGGCTGGACTGGCTGGTAACCATCGACCTCTGGGAGACCGAGACCTCGATCTTCTGGAAGCGCCCCGGCGTGAACCCGAAGGATATCCAGACCGAGGTGTTCATGCTGCCGGCCGCCTCCTCCGTCGAGAAGGAAGGGAGCATCTCCAACTCCGGGCGCTGGGCGCAGTGGCGCTACAAGGCGATCGATCCGGTGGGCGAATCCCGGAGCGATCTCTGGATCATCGACAAGTTCTTCAAGGGGCTCAAGAAGGCCTACGAGAAGGGGGGGGTATTCCCCGAGCCGATCACCAAGCTGGCCTGGAACTACGGCAACCACGAGGAGCCGGACGTTCACATGGTGGCCAGGGAGATCAACGGCTACTTCACCCGCGACATGAGCATCGTCGACGGCGACAAGACCCTCGAGTTCAAGAGGGGGGACCAGGTTCCCGGGTTCAAGTACCTGCAAAACGACGGTTCCACCGTTTCCGGCAACTGGCTTTACTGCGGATCCTACACGAATGACGGCAACATGATGGCGCGCCGCGACGCGACCGACCTCCCCAACAAGCTCGGCATGTTTCCCAAGTGGTCCTGGTGCTGGCCGGTTAACCGCCGCATCATCTACAACAGGGCCTCGGTCAACCCGGACGGCGTGCCGTTCAACCCCAAGCGCGTCGTCATGGGATGGGATGTCCTGGAGAAGAAGTGGAAGGGGGACGTGCCGGACGGTCCCTGGCCTCCGATGCGGCACAAGGACGGGAAAAACCCCTTCATCATGGTCCCCGAAGGGGTCGGGCGATTCTACGCGCTGGACATGAAGGACGGTCCCTTCCCCGAGCACTACGAGCCGGTCGAGAGCCCGGCCAGGAACCTGCTCTCCAAGGTGCAGACCAACCCGGCGGTGAAGATTCCGGACAACATGTCGAACGACCTGTCCAAGTACCCCTTCGTCGGCACCACTTACCGGATGACCGAGCACTGGCAGGCGGGCGCCATGACCCGCAGCCTTCCCTGGCTGGTGGAGCTGGTTCCCACCATGTTCGTGGAGATTTCCCAGACCCTGGCGCGGACCAAGGGGATCAACAACGGCGACCAGGTGCGCATCACCACGGAGCGCGGCTCCATCCAGGCGGCGGCGCTGGTCACCTCTAGGCTGAAGCCGTTCGACGTGCAAGGGACCATGATCGAGCAGGTGGGGCTTCCCTGGCACTTCGGCTATGCGGGACTCGCCACCGGGGACAGCGGCAACGTCCTGACGCCGTCGGTGGGCTGCGCGAACACGAGCATCCCCGAATTCAAGGCATTCCTTTGCAACATCGAGAAAGGGGGTAATCGCGCATGAGCGAGATGAAGGATTTTTCCAAGGACAACACGTTCCTGATCGATATGACCAAATGCACCGGCTGCCGCGGCTGCCAGGTTTCCTGCAAGCAGTGGAACCAGCTCGACGCCGAGAAGACGACCTTCTTCACCGGCGAGGGTTACCAGAACCCGCCGCTCATGTCGGAGCACACCTTCACCCGGATCAAGTTCCGGGACTACGAGAAAAACGGCCAGAACGAGTTCGCCTTCTACAAAGAGATGTGCATGCACTGCAACGACCCGGCATGCGCCTCGGTCTGCCCGGTAGGCGCCTTCGTCAAGACCAAGGAAGGCCCGGTCACCTACGACGCCAAGCGCTGCATCGGCTGCCGCTTCTGCATGGTAGCCTGCCCGTTCGGGGTGCCCAAGTACGAGTGGAGCAAGGCTTTCCCGCTGGTGAGAAAATGCACCGGCTGCTACTCCAGGATCAAGGAAGGGCACAAGCCCGCCTGCGCCACCACCTGCCCCTCGGCCATCACCTACGGCAGGCGCGACGACATGATCAAGGAAGCGAACCGCAGGATCGAGTCGCGCCCCGAGAAGTACCTGAAGAAGCTCTACGGCGCGGAAGAGGCGGGCGGAACCAGCGTCATCTACCTGACCGCGCTCCCCTTCGACGAACTGGGCTTCAAGCACGTCACCAAGAGGGCGCTCCCTTCCTACACCTGGCAGGCGCTGCGCCTCGTGCCGGGGATCTTCCTGACCGTCGGGGGCTCGCTCTCCCTGCTTTCCTGGTTCACCCACAGGAAGGAGCGGCTGAAAAAGGAAGCGGAACAAAGGGACGGATCCGACACCACGCCGAAGGAGGAAAGCTAGATGACCGCCGCAAAGATAATCATAAGAGAGATAAAGGGATATCATGACTTCGTCAAGTTCCTGATTTTCCTGGTGGTGCTGGCTGCCATCGCCTCGACCGTCCGCTTCATTTTCGGCCTTGGCGTCACCACCAACCTGAACGATACCTTTCCCTGGGGACTCTGGATCTCCTTCGACGTGGTGACCGCCGTGCCGCTTGCGGCCGGCGCCTTCACCCTTGGCGCCATCGTGCACTGCTTCCACATCAAGAAGCTGGAGCCGCTGGTGCGTCCGGCCATCGTCACCGGTTTCCTGGGGTACTCCCTGGTCTGCGTCGGGCTCCTGCTCGACCTGGGCCAGCCCCAGCGCGGCTGGCACACCATGGTCTACTGGAACCCGCACTCCCCGATGTTCGAGGTCTCCATGTGCATCGCCGCCTACACGACGGTGCTCTTCCTGGAGTTCCTGTCGCCGGTGTGCGAGAAGTTCGGCTACCACGTGCCGCTTCGCCTGCTGCGTACCATAGAGATGCCGCTGGTGGTTGCCGCCGCGTCCATCTCGACCCTGCACCAGTCCTCGCTCGGCACCTTCTTCCTGATCGCGGTCGACAAGCTGCACTCGCTTTGGTACACCCCGCTGCTGCCGCTGCTTTTCTGGATTTCGGCCATGTGCGCAGGCATCTCCATCATCATCGTGGAAGCGACCATGAGCCACAAATGGATGGGGCAGCCGGACGAAAGCGAACTGCTGGAGACCCTGGCGAAGATTCTTCCTTACGTACTCACCCTGTACCTTACGGTGCGCCTCTTCTCGCTCTTCGCGATGACCGAGGGGCCGCTCTTCGACCGTCCCGGCCTCATCGCGCTGTTCGCCGTCGAGATCCTGGCGGGGGTCGTCCTGCCGCTGGTCATGCTGATGAACTACAGCGTGCGCGAGCATAACAGGCTTCGCTCCACCGCCGCCTGGCTGGTGATCTTCGGCGTGGTGGTGAACCGTTTCAACGTCTCCATGTTCGGCATGATGGAGAAGGGGACCATGTACTACCCCTCCTTCATCGAGAGCGTCGTCACCATCGGGATCATCGCGGCGCACGTGCTCTTCTTCGTGCTGATCGCCAAGTACTTCCCGATCTTCGAGCACCACCCGGAGACCGTCGACTACTCGCTGCCGGATACCTTCCACAAGACCGGGAAAGCCGCCGCACCGAATGTCGCAGCCACTGCCGCAGTCCAGACAAAGCTGACAGGCGAGGCCTGAAGCCTGGCGCCCGAAACGTGGCTGGTCGGCGTGAACGAGCGTGCAGAAGCGCCGGGAAGCGCCGCTAGGAACTAAAAAAAGCAGCATGTGTAAGTGAACCTGCAGGGGCGGCATTCATGCCGCGATCGGTGACGCTTTTCAAGGCCGGAATGCCGCTCCTGTAAATGAAAAACAAATAAAATGTGGCTCTCTCCCAGGGGGGCTCTAGCTCGAAAGAGTAAAGGAGTCGTAGGTGGCGACGAATGTCTTCAGTTTCAAGAAAGATGCGCCGGAGCGGGGGGAGGGGATGCTCGTGCATGATCTCTCTCCGAAAAAAGGGAGGATCGCCGGAGTGACGGGGGTGATTCTCGCGGGCGGCGCCTCCAGTCGCATGGGGAGCAACAAGGCGCTCTTGCCGCACAAGGGGGGGCGTTTCATCGAAAGCATCTATCGCGAGTTGAGCGAGATCTTCCCCGAGGTTATCCTCGTCACCAACACGCCTGAGCAGTACCCGTTTCTTGCCTGCAGGAAGGTGCCCGATATCTTCGTCGGGATGGGCGCCCTGGCCGGGATCCACGCCGGACTCGCCCAAAGTTCCAACCCCGCCGTGTTCGCCGTCGCCTGCGACATGCCGCATCTCGATTCCGAGCTGATCCGGCACATCGCCTGCCGCAGGCCGGGTTGCGACCTGGTGTTGCCGCGCAGCGCAAACGGCTATGAACCCTTGCACGCCCTGTACAACGAGGGATGCCTTGCGGCAATGGAAGCTTGTCTGGAAAAGGGAGAGCGGCGCATCGTCTCCATACTGCCGCATCTGAGAGTGCGCGAGATAGACGCCGCCGAAGTGGCGGGCTTCGATCCCGCATTCGATTCGTTCAGCAACATCAACACCCCGCAGGAATATTACCGACTGAGAAGCAGCGATAAGATCAAGCTGGCAGAGGAAGAAACGGCATCCGGCGCAGTAGCGCAAAAAGCACAGGCATAAGTGGCTGGAGGCGCTTTAAGCCGACACTGACCCGCCCCTTTCAATGGAGCAGAGGGGCAGGTTGAAGCCGTTGAGAGAACAACATCGACATTTTAAGCAGTATTCAGGTTCGTGAAAAAGGAGAAGCAAATGTTTGGATTCGGCATGCCGGAAATGATCATCGTTCTTGTTATAGCACTTGTCGTTGTCGGTCCCGCCAAGCTTCCGCAGTTGGGACAGGCTTTGGGAAGCAGCATCAGGAACTTCAAGAAAGCCTCTACAGGCGATGATGTGGTTCAGTTGAACGAGGAAAAGAAGGCGTAATTCTCTATATGCGGCATGTTTACAAGGCCCTAGACGCGATGTCTAAGGCCTTTTTTTACAAATGAACGTCTGCATGTTGCAGCGCTATTCATTTGCCCAATCAACTAGTCTGAGACCGGAAATCCGGGCGAATTCCCTGGTGTTGTTGGCAACCAGAGTCACCCCTTGTGAGATCGCATGAGCGGCGATAAGCATGTCCATGGAACCTATCGGTGTGCCGGCTTTTTCAAGACTTGCGCGTAGATCGTCATAGGCCAGCGCGGCTTCCTCATCAAAGGGAAGAATCTCCAAGGGAATGATGAACTCATTAAGAGCTAACGCGTTCATCTCGCGATGCAGGCTCTTGGCAACCCCAAAGCGCAACTCCGAAAGGTGATTGAAGAGATGCCTATGTCCCCTATCCGATATTCGAGAAAACGTTGAAGAACGGCATCTGGTTGCTGCTTAATGATGTAAATGCAGATATTGGGTGTCCAGCATAAGTTTCATCAGAGAGAGTCCCGTTTGTCCAGTTCCGGCTGAATGCGCTCATCCGGAAAATCAGGTGAAAACTTCTTGAGACTGGCAAAGAGCGATAAAAAGGCATGAAGTACTTTTACCGTCGACCAAGGTTAGCCGGCTGCCTCTACGCGATGCACCGCAAGCGGCCCCCACGCCTGGCAAACCGACATCACCTCGACGCTGTTGATGTTGACCCGCGGCGGCACCGAGGCGACCCAGGCAACGATATCCGCAACGTCTTGAGGCAGCAGAGGCTCAGTTCCGGCATAAATGCGGTGCGCCTTATCTTCATCCCCCTTGAAACGGACCTTGGAAAATTCCGTTTCCGCCATGCCTGGTTCTATATTGGTGACACGGACAGCAGTCCCGAGCAGGTCGGCGCGCAGATTCCGGGAGAACTGCTGCACGAAGGCCTTGCTCGCCCCATAGACGTTCCCGCCGGGGTAGGGCCAACTGCCGGCAATGGAACCTATATTGACGACGTGCCCCCTGTTGCGTGCGACCATGCCCGGAAGAACGGCACGTGTGCAGTACATGACCCCCTTGATGTTGGTGTCCACCATGGTGTCCCAGTCGTCAAGGGAGGCCTTGTGGGCGGGCTCAAGACCTAGCGCCAGTCCTGCGTTATTGATCAGCAGGTCCACTTCGGCAAACTCGGCCGGCAGCGCGGAAAAGGCGGCAGCGACAGCTTCCCGGTCCCGCACGTCAAGGGTGATCGCGCAGATCCGGGCCTGCGGAGCCAACTCCTGCTGAAGCTGGCTCAACGCTTCGCTGCGGCGGGCGGTCAGTATCAGTTTGCACCTCAGCGCGGCAAAGGCTCGTGCGCAAGCGGCGCCAAAGCCGGATGATGCACCTGTTATCAGCACGATCTTGTTCACGTATATCCCTCCTTTACCACTTCAAATTGCAGCCTGTCCGCAAAAGCCGCGGGGAAGGGCCATCTTAAATCAGATCACGAGGCAATACAAGCGCCGCGGACAGGCCCATTGCTTGAAGACAAACAAGATTTGAAGAAGGCGGCTTGTTCTTTCGACACGCGTGAGAGAACTTATTCGGGGTGCCTCCTGGCAGGTCCGGTTTATCGAGGGGGTACCGCTGTCGCGGATGGGGCGAACTCGATAAGTAATTTCCCATTAAAAACCTTGAAAGGTCATTGCTCTGAAAAAACAATCGGGTAAAGTTATCAGGTTATTTTTGCAGGAATGGGGCTAATTCTTATTAAAATTTTGAGGTGCGAGTTAAAGGACGCAGGAGGTACGAGCCATGCGCAAAATCTCTTATAGCTGCGAAGTACATGCCGCGCTTGATACTGTGTGGAAGTTACTTGTCGAAAAGGTGGAACAGCCGCAAACCTATATGCCGGGGGTGATCCAGACTCGGATCCTTCAGCATTACGGAAACGGCGTGCTGCGCGAGATAAAGGGGGAGGGGCTTCTGATCAAGGAGAAGGTCGTGATCGACAAGTCTCACGGTGAGGTGCACTATTTTCTGCTGGAGCACCCCCTCTTTGGCGGACGCGTGATCAATCGCGTGGTTCCATCGTCGGTGCAAAGTCCTGTCGCACCTCAGGTTCTGACCATCGAGGTCGATTGGGTGCCGAAGGATGAAAAGGCCGAGCAGTTGATCCTGTCGGCCATTCCGGATCAGATCCAGCGCGAGGTGATCGACCTGAAACAACGGGCGGAGGCTCTGGAAAAAGAGGAATCGCTGCCACTCACCACCCCTTATTCCTTCGGCATGACCTTGGCTCTGCCTTTCGCAGATGCAGTCAGCAAGGTACAGCAGGAGCTGCAAAAAGAGGGTTTCGGTGTCATTTCCGAGGTGGACCTGAAACAGAAGTTTCGGGAAAAACTCCACAAGGAGTTCCGTAACTATCTGATCCTCGGTGCCTGCAACCCGGGACTTGCCTATCAGGCCTTCGGCGTCGAGCTAAACATCGGGACGCTGCTTCCGTGCAACGTCGCCGTCTACTCCTTATCGGAGGGGCGCACCGTAGTCATGATCATGGATCCGGTCGCGGCGCTCTCGCTTGTGGGCAATGACCAACTGAACGAATTAGCCGAAACGGTGAAACATAGCATGCAGAGGGTGCTTTCTGCACTGTAGAAATGCGGAGGAAAACATGGGCTTCAATTTGGCAACCAAGTTAATGAGCGAGCACCTGGCCGAAGGGACGCTTGTCGCCGGCAGGGAGATCGCGCTCAAGATAGACCAGACCCTGCTGCAGGACGCCACCGGGACCATGGCGATGCTTGAGTTCATGGCCACCGGGCTGCCGAAGGTCAAGGTCGACCTGGCCGCGCAGTACATCGACCACAACCTGCTGCAGACCGACAACAAGAACGCCGACGACCACGCCTTTCTCGCCAGTGCGGCGCAGAAGTTCGGGGTCTATCTTTCCAAGCCGGGGAACGGGGTTTCGCACCAGGTCCACCTTGAGCGTTTCGGCGTTCCGGGAACGACCCTGCTGGGCGCCGACTCCCACACCCCGACTGCCGCCGGGCTCGGCATGCTTGCCATCGGAGCGGGCGGACTGGACGTGGCGCTTGCCATGGCGGGCTACCCGTTTCATCTCACCTGTCCGCGCATCTGGGGGGTGAAACTTACAGGCCGACTGCAACCATGGGTGTCGGGCAAGGACTTGATTCTGGAGATGCTCAGGCGTCACACGGTGAAGGGGGGGGTGGGCAGGATTATAGAGTATTACGGTCCCGGAGTCGCCACCTTGTCCGCTACCGATCGCGCCACCATCGGCAACATGGGGGCGGAACTTGGCGCCACCAGCTCCATCTTTCCTAGTGATCATCGCACACTGGAGTTCCTCAAGGCCCAGGGGCGGGGGGATGTCTGGCGGGAACTTGCCGCCGACCCGGACGCGGGCTATGACGATTACGAGGAGATCGACCTCTCCCTGGTCGAACCGCTCATCGCCTGCCCATCGGCACCGGACAACGTGGAGCGTGTAGCCGATCTGGAGGGTTTGAAGGTGGACCAGGTGATCGTCGGAAGTTCCGTTAACTCCTCGTTTCGGGACCTGATGACGGTATGCCGCATCTTGGACGGCAGAAGGATAGCCAAGGATCTCTCTTTCCACATCAACCCGGGGAGCAGGCAGGTGCTGGAGAACGTGGTGGCACACGGCGGGTTCATCATGCTTCTCCTGGCCGGAGGGCAGGTGCACCAGCCCGGGTGCCTTGGGTGCATCGGCATGGGACAGGCCCCCGGCACCAATCAGGTTTCGCTCCGGACCTTCCCTCGCAACTTCCCCGGCAGAAGCGGCACCAAGGAGGACCGGGTTTATCTCTGCTCCCCTGAAACCGCGGCGGCGGCAGGTATCTTCGGCGTCATCACCGACCCGCGCAAGCTCTCGCAACTGCTTTCCTGGCCCGACGTGCAAAACCCCGAAAGCTACCTGGTCGACGACGCAGGCATCCTGGCGCCTCCCGCCGACGGGAGCGGGGTGGAGATCGTCACCGGCCCCAACATCGTCCCCTTCCCGGAGTTCGCCGCACTCCCCGACCGGCTTGACGTCGAGGTGATCCTCAAGGTGGGGGACAACATCTCCACCGACACCATCATGCCGGCGGGGAACAAGGTGCTTCCTTTTCGCAGCAACATCCCGGCGATAAGCCAGTTCGTGTTCGAGCAGGTTGATCCCGATTTCCCGGCGCGCGCCTTGGCAAAGGGGGACGGCGCCGTCATCGGCGGCGGTAACTACGGCCAGGGATCTTCGCGCGAGCATGCAGCTTTGGCGCCTCGCTACCTCGGCATACGGGTGAAGATCGCCAAGAGCTTCGCCAGGATCCACCGCTCCAATCTGATCAACTTCGGCGTCCTGCCGCTCGTCTTCAGGGACCCGTCTGACTACGACCGCTTGAAACAGGGGGACCGCATAAGCATAGAGAACGCGAGGGCCCTGGTTCAGGGGGGGGCGACGGAGATTCCGATTCGGGTGGACGGGAGCGAGATGGTGACGCTCCTCGAAGCCAGCGAGCGCGAGCGCCGGGAACTTTTGGCCGGGGGGCTCTTGAATTACGTGAAGGAGGAGAATCATGGCGGGAATGCTTAAAGATCTGCTTCCGGTAGAAGAACTGATCCGGTTCTATGAAGAGATGGTGCTCTGCCGCGAGTTCGAGGAGAGCTGCGCCCAGCAGTACGCCAAGGGGGAGATCACCGGCTTCTTGCATCTATACAGCGGACAGGAGGCGGTCGCCGTCGGCTGTACCGCCGGCCTGCGGCAAAACGATTATATCCTGTCGGCCTACCGGGACCACGCCCAGGCCATCGTGCGGGGCGTCGATCCCAAGCGGGTCATGGCGGAGCTGTTCGGCAGGTCGACCGGTATCTGCAAGGGGAAAGGCGGCTCCATGCACCTGTTCGCGCCGGAGCTGAACTTCATGGGGGGGTATGCCATTGTCGGCGGCCAGTTCCCCATCGCCACGGGCCTTGCCTGGGCGAGTCAGCTGCGCGAGGAGGATCGCGTCACCGCCTGTTTCTTCGGCGACGGCGCCATGAACCAGGGGACCTTTCACGAGTCGCTCAACTGGGCCAGGCTGTGGGAACTGCCGATCCTGTTCATCTGCGAAAACAACTTCTACGGCATCGGCACCGGGGTGCACCGTGCCTCGGCTCAGGCCGCCCTGCATCGGCGCACCTGCGGCTACGACATCCCGAGCGAAAAGGTGGACGGCATGGATGTGATAGCCGTTTACCAGTCGACCAAGCGTGCGGCGGAGTGGGTACGGGAGAGGCAGCGACCCTACTTTATTGAGGCTGTCACCTACCGCTTCCGGGGTCACTCCATGGCGGACCCGGCCAAATACCGGAGCGCCGCGGAGCATGAGATCTGGAAGAGTCGCGATCCCATTCCGAACCTGTCGCGCAGGCTTTTGGAAGAGGGGATAGTCAGCCAGGCGCAGTTGGATGAGATATTCGAGCGCTGCACGGCCCAGGTGGAGGAGGCTGTAAAATTCGCCGCCGAATCCCCCTGGCCCGAGGACTCGGAGATCTGGGAGGACATATATGTCTGAGATGACCTATCGTGACGCCATTAATCTGGCGCTTAAGGAGGAGATGCGCCGCGACCAGTCGGTCGTCATTTTCGGCGAGGACGTAGCCCTTTACGAGGGGGCCTTCAAGGTCACCCGGGGGCTCTTGTCCGAGTTTGGCGAACTGCGGGTGCGGGATTGCCCCATTTCGGAAAATACGCTGGTCGGGGTGGCGGTCGGCGCGGCCATGGGGGGCATGCGCCCGGTGGCGGAGCTTATGACGGTCAACTTCGCGTTGCTCGCCATGGACCAGATCGTGAACCACATGGCGAAGGTGCGCTACATGTTCGGTGGCCAGACCGTGGTTCCTATGGTGATCCGTATGCCGGGGGGCGGCGGGAGCCAACTGGGAGCCCAGCATTCGCAGAGCCTGGAAAGCTACTTCATGCACTGCCCGGGGATGCTGATCGCTTATCCCGCGACACCTGCGGATGCCAAAGGACTCTTGAAGAGCGCCATACGGACCGACAACCCGGTCGTCTTCCTGGAACACGAGCTGCTCTACAACAGCAAGGGGGAGGTGCCTGAGGATCCGGAATTCCTGGTTCCTTTCGGCAAGGCCGCAATTTTGAACGAGGGGACGGCGGTGACGCTTGTGGGTTACGGCCGCATGTCTATCCTTTGCTTGCAGGCGGCGCATCTCCTGGAGAAAGAAGGGGTATCTTGCGAGGTGGTCGACCTGCGCACCCTTTATCCGCTGGACACCGAGACGTTCCTCGGGTCGGTGCTGAAGACCGGGAGGGCGGTCGTGGTTGAGGAGTGCTGGAGTGCGGCAGGCCTTGGAGGCGACATCGCGTCGCGCATCTACGAGCGCTGTTTCGATACCCTGCTGGCGCCGGTCCGGCGCATCTCCGGGCTCGACGTGCCGATGCCTTATTCCCGCAAGATCGAGAAGCTCTGCATCCCGCAACTTGAGGGGATCGTGCAGGGAGTCCGGGATCTTTTAAACGAATCGTACTAAGGAGTTGCTATGAACGAGATCGTCATGCCGAAATTGTCCGACACCATGACCGAAGGGACGCTGGTCTCCTGGAAAAAGCGTGTGGGTGAGGCGGTTCGCCGCGGAGATGTGCTCGCCGAGGTGGAGACTGACAAGGCGAACATGGAGCTTGAGGCCTTCGTATCGGGGGAGTTGCTGGAGATACGGGTCCAGGCCGGGGAGTCGGTCCAAGTGGGGACGGTGATCGCGATCATCGGCAAACCGGAGGAAAAGGGCGCAAGCGCT
>Ga0209317_1002701_pt1 | contig 12363 bp, 8 predicted proteins | sample RifGroB2_FD_183994 | JGI IMG/M metagenome (GOLD analysis project Ga0209317, IMG submission 183994) | Soil microbial communities from Rifle, Colorado, USA - Groundwater B2 (SPAdes) (version 2) | ecosystem: Environmental > Terrestrial > Soil > Unclassified | place: Rifle, Colorado | collected...
GCCCGCGACAAGGCGTCGCCGCGTGAACCTGGCCCGCGAACGCAGGCATAAAGGTACAGCCTGGGCCGTGCCAGGCGGCGGTACCCTTCGGGGTGCCTGCCTTTCCCGATGCATCGTCACGGATGATGACTGGAGCCATCTTTGAAGATCTTACTCGTCAGCCTCTTTCTGCCGCAAAAGCGGGCCAGCCACGCCGGCGGCAGGTACGTCTTCGAGTTGCTTGACAGCCTGGCCAAGAGGCACGAGGTCCATCTGGCGACGAGGCTCGAGGAGGGTGAGCTTCCGCTGCTCGACGAGCTCAGGCCGCTTTGCAAGGAGATCCACCCCTTCACCTACCGGACCTCGGCCAAGAGGGGCGTCCTGGACAAGCTCGCGCTCGTCGGCAACTACCTCGCTTTCAGCCGCCATGCGGACCGTTTGATCAGGGATGGGGATTACGACATCGTCCAGGTCGAATGGGTAGAGACGGCGCTTTTGATAAGAAAAGGGAAGACGCCGATGGTGCTCGACGCCCACGACGTCATCACCAAGCCCGCCGAGCGGGGGATGCTGCAAAGCCGCGGGCTCGGGCGGGTGCCCGCCGCGCTGAAGTACGCCCTGGTGAAGGCGGTCGAGCGGCGCATCATGCTGCGCTTCGACACCATCTTCACCGTTTCCCAATACGACCGGGAGTACCTTCTCAAGATGGAACCGGGGTTGCAGGTGAAGGCCGTCCCCATCCCGGCGGGTCTCGACATCACCGACCGGGAGTACCCAGAGAGGAAAAACAGCATCCTCTTCCTGGCCTCCTACAAGTACCGTCGGGTGAACGTCGACGCGGCGCTGCACTTCTACCACAAGGTCTTTCCCCTGGTGCGGGCCTCCGTACCCGACGCTCGCTTCGTCATCGCCGGGTACGGCCCACCCGAGGAGCTGACCTCGCTCTCCGACCGGGATCCCCAGGTGGAGGTGACCGGCTTCGTAGACGACATCGACCGCTGCTACAAGGAGGCGGCCGTTTTCGTGGCGCCCATTCTCACCGGCGGCGGCATCATCGTCAAGGTGCTGGACGCCCTGGCGGCGGGGCGCCCTGTGGTCAGCACCTCCTTCGGCAACGAGGGGGTCGGCGCGGTGCCGGATAGGGACCTGATAGTAGCGGACGATCCCGCGCGCTTCGCGGAAGCGGTGGTGCGCCTGCTTCTCGACCCTGAGAGGGCGCGGGAACTCGGGCGGAGCGGCCGCGCCTTCGTAAGAGAGCATTACAGTCAGGATGCGGTCGTTAAAAAGGTGGAGGCGACCTTCCGGGATCTCTGCGGCAACGCTCTCAGCTAGATCCGGACCGAAAGGGCCGCCGGTCGAAATCGGGCAACAGGAGTAAGCGCGTGTCACTTTTCGTAGACAGGATCCAATTCTTCTCCATCATTTTCAGCGTCGCCATCTTCTTTTTTATCTTCGGCCTGGTCAAGAAAAAGAGGATGCGCGAGGAATACTCCATTCTCTGGTTCGTGATGAGTCTGTTCCTCCTCTACCTCTCTCTGGACAGGCACGCCATCGACCGGCTAGGCACCATGTTCGGCATCGCCTACAAGCCGAGCGTGCTGATGCTCATGACCACCGGCTTCACCTTCCTGGTTCTGATCCACATCACCGTGGCCATCACCCGGCTCTCCGATCAAAACAAGGAACTGATCCAGGAACTCGCCCTGCGCGGCCTGGAGCCCCCCCCGGGCGAACGCTCCGAGCTCCTGGTGATAGTGCCGGCCTACAACGAGGAGAAGGCCATCGCCAGGGTGATCCAGGACTTGGACAGTTCGCCTGCCAAACCGGGGATACTGATCGTAAATGATGGTTCCAGTGACGCCACCTCCCGGATCGCAAGAGCCACCGGGCGCGCCATGGTAGTCGACCTTCCTAAAAACCTGGGCATAGGCGGCGCGGTGCAGACCGGCTTCAAGTACGCGCACCGCAACGGCTACCGCTTCGCCGTGCAGTTCGACGGCGACGGGCAGCACTTGGCCTGCGAGATACCAAAGCTGCTGTCCGCTCTCACCAACCGTGGAGCCGACATGGCCATCGGCTCCCGGTTCCTGGAGCGGCACGACGGCTACCGCTCCACCAGGATGCGCCGTATCGGCATCTGGCTTTTCCGCTTCATCAACTCGCTCATCATCGGTCAACGTATCACCGACAACACCTCCGGATTCCGCGCCTATGGTCGCCAGGCCATTGAGTACCTGTCCAGCCGCTACCCCGTCGACTACCCTGAGCCCGAGGTGGTGATAATGCTTGGGCGAAACGGCTTCGTCATCACCGAAGAGGCCACAGCCATGCGGGAGCGCCTGGGGGGGGGATCATCCATAGCCGGCATCAGGGGAGGTTACTACATGGTGAAGGTGCTGCTTGCCATACTGATGACCGCCCTGCGCACCAAGGACCGCACCTGCCCGAAGGAAGGGGGCTGATCTTCGAGCCCGCCGCTACGCGAATCCACCATGCCTGTTGTCGCCATTCGGCCGTTATCGTTGCGGCCGGACGGCCGCCGAGACTGGGAAAGTCCCGATTTTTAGGCGTGGCGGCGGTTGCGCGGCACGCGGTATGTTTCTTGCTCCCTTTTCCAGGCCCTCCGCATGACAGCTATAGCGCGGAAATTGCTCCGAACGGGGGAGATGCCGGGAGGTCTGCCACGGGCTCGACTATGGCATCGACTGACCCCCCGGCGGAAGGGTGCTGCATCCTGCAGTACGACCTGTCCCGGTGACAGGGGGGCGTCCCCCGGCCCGGAGCGACAAGGATCCCTATGAATCGCAAGAACAGCATCGCAGCCGCTCTGTGCCTCTCCTGCCTTCTCTCCTTTCCCTTAGCCGCGAAAGCGGACTACGATGCCGCGGCGAGGGCGCACCGGGACCGGGACTACGCCTCGGCGCTCGCCCTCTTCAAGAAGGACGGTTCCGCGAGGTCGCTCTACATGCTGGGGACCATGTACGAAAACGGCGACGGGATCGGCGCCGACTCGCGCGAGGCGGCAAAATGGTACCTGCAGGCGGCCGCGCTTGGCGACGTGGAGGCGCAGGCTGCCCTGGGCTTCTTCTTCCTGGAGGGTACCGGCGTCCCCCGCGACCCTGTAGCCGCCTTCAGGTGGTTCGAGAAGGCGGCCCTCAAGGGGAACGTCGAAGCCCAGTACGGCCTTGGCTACCTCTACGAGAACGGCGAAGGGGTGCCCAGGAACAGCCGGGTCGCGGTCAGGTGGTACCGCAGGGCATCATTCCAGGGGCACGCCGAGGCGAGGGAATCGCTTCTGGCGCTGCTGGAACAGACCGAGAGCATGCCGACCCTCATGGTGCGCAAGGCGGCAGAGCAGGGGGAGGCGGCTGCGCAGGCGCGGCTGGCCAGGATCTACCAGACCTCCGGGGGGGAGGACCGTGACCCCTGGGCCGCCGCCTACTGGCACAAAAAGGCCGCCGAGAAGGGGAACGCCGAGGCCCAGTCCGCGCTCGGCTTCATGTACCTCGAGGGAAGCGGGGTGGAAAGGGACGAGCGCGAGGCGTTTGCCTGGCTGCGGCAGGCGGCCTTGCAGGGGGAAACGGCCGCCCAGTCCCGGCTCGGCTCCATGCTCCTCAAGGGAGAAGGGACGCCGCGTGACCCCGTGCTGGCGGCCCAGTGGCTGGCGAAAGCCGGCGAGCAGGGGGACGCCCAGGCGCAGTACCTGCTCGGGGGGCTCTACCTGCGAGGCGAGGGGGTTCCGGCCGACAGGAAGCTCGCGCTCGACTGGTTCCGAAAGGCCGCGGCACAGGGGCGCGAGGACGCCCAATGGGAGCTCCGGCTGGTCGCTGCGGAAGACGAACCGCCCCAGGTCAGGGAGCTCCGGGAGAAGGCCGCCCGGGGGGACAGGCAGGCGCAGTTCACGCTAGGGGTGACCTACGGGACGGGAAGCGGCGGCGTGCCGAGGGACGACCGGGAGGCGTTCAGGTTCTTCGCCCTGGCGGCGGAGGGGGGAGACCCGCTCGCCTCCTACAACCTGGGGCTTTTGTACCTGCAGGGGGAGGGGACCCGCAGGGACAGGGCGAAGGCGGTATCGCTGTTCCGTTTAGCTGCGGAAAAGGAGGTGCCCCAGGCCCAGCACGCCCTTGCCCACTTTTACTACTGGGGGGATACGCTCCCCCGGGACCATGCCGAGGCCTTCCGCTGGAACCAGAAGGCGGCGCAGGCGGGCCTGGCACCGGCCCAGTACAACCTTGCGGTGATGTACGTGAACGGGGAGGGGACCGCGAGCGATCCGGCGCAGGGTGCCGCCTGGCACCTCGCGGCCGCGAAACAGCGATACGCCCCGGCCCAGCTCAACCTGGCCCGGATGTATTACCGAGGCGAAGGGGTGCCGGAAGACCGCAGCGAGGCCTTCCGCTGGATGAAGGAGGCGGCCGGGCTCGGCAGCGCCGAGGCCCAGTTCCTCCTGGGGAAGCTGTACGCGCAGGGGAAAGGGGTGGCGCAGGACAGCGACGCGGCGCTGAAGTGGTTCGACAAGGCCCACCAGATGGGACATTTCGGCGCCGCCAAAGCGCTGGCGATCATGCAAAAGTAGCGTTCGCAGAGAGAACATGACACTAGACAGCAAGAAAGAGATCTTCCTGGCCGTTATCCTGGCGGCGCTCACCTTCGCAGTGTATCACCGCATCCTGGGGCACTCCCTGCTGCTGAACTGGGACGACTACGACTACGTGGTCAGAAACGAGATGATCCGCGAGATCAGCTGGACCAACATCAAGAGGGCCTTCGGCGAATCCTATTTCTACAACTACTCGCCGCTGCACATGATCTCCTACATGCTCGACTACGCCCTCTTCGGAGGGGTGAAACCGGCCGGCTTCTTCCTGGTCAACCTGCTCCTGCACGCGGCGAACGGCCTGCTCCTTTTCTTCCTGCTGTTGCGGGTCACCGGGAGGACCTGGCTTTGCTTCGTCGCCGCCTTCATCTTCCTGCTGCATCCGGTACAGGTGGAGTCGGTCGCCTGGCTGTCGCAGAGAAAGAACGTCCTCTCCATGTTCTTTTTTCTCCTCTCCTTCCTGGGCTACGTCCTTTGCACCGGGAAAGGTACGCGGGGAAGGACACTCCTTTTCTACTGCGTCTCGCTTTTCGCCTTCGCCCTGGCGCTCCTCGCCAAGTCGGCGGCGGTGGTGTTGCCGCTCTTCTTGCTGCTCTACGACCTTTGCTACCTGTCCCGGGAGGAGCGCGGCAGGTGGCTTCTGAACAAGGTTCCCTACTTCGGGGCCGCGGCCCTGATGGCGCTTGCGACGGTGCGGGCACAGTCGTCGCTGGTCGAGGCGGGGAGGGAGACCTTCCACACCGGCGGGCCGCTGCACACCTTCTACACCATGCTTACCGTGCTGCCCCGGTACCTGGAACTCCTTTTCCTCCCGACGGGACTGAGCGCCATGTACATGCCGCCGGTCCGTTTCAAGTTCGACGGCGCCGTCGCTTTCTCCGGGCTGGTCGTATTGCTGCTGATCGCTTTGGGGGTGCTCCTCTACCGCCGCAACCGGAGGCTCTTCTTCTGGTACGCGATCTCCTTCGTGGCACTCTTGCCGGTGTTGCACATCGTCCCCCTTCCCACCCTGATGAACGACAGGTATCTCTACTACGCCCTGGTGGGGGGCTCCGTCTGTCTCGCGTCCCTTCTCGTCTGGCTCGCCTCGCTGGCCGGGTCGGACCGCCGGATGCTCCCGGCCGCGGTCATCGGAGTGATCCTCGCGTCGCTGCCGCTACTCTCCTGGCAGCGGGTCTCCGTCTGGCGCGACGACGCCACCCTCTGGCGGGACGTCACCGTGAAGCAGCCCCGCATGCCGCTCGCCTGGGCGAGCCTCGGCATGTCCCTGTACGATGCGGGGCGGCTGGAGGAGGCGGCCGCGGCGTACCTCCAGGCCCTCGCCATAGACCCCAACTACCAGCTGGCGCTGAACAACCTGGGAGGGCTCTACAACGAGATGGGGGAGAGCGACAAGGCGCGCCCCTACCTGGAAAGGACCGTCCAGCTCTTCCCGGAAGACTTCAAAGGCTACATGAACCTGGCGTACAACCTTTACAGCTCCGGGGACCTGCCGCGCGCCGAGGCGATGTTCGTCCGGGCGCTCGAGCTGAACCCCGACCTGCCAGACGCCCACCATGCCCTGGGGGACTTGAACGTCGCAATGGGGAAGCTGGGACCGGCGCGCGGCTGGTACCGGAAAGCGGCCGCCATGGTCGGGACCGATGCGGAGCTCGAGTACAAGCTGGCCCGCCTGGAAGCGATCGGCGGCGCACCGGAGAAGGCTTTGAAGCATCTGCGGGCGGCACTGGCGGCAGGGCTGAACGACGCGAGATCGGCACTGGCTGATCCCGCCCTGGACTCTCTCAGGACGCACCCTGAGTTCAGGTTGCTGTCGGAGCAGCAGAGATGATACAGTGCCTGTGACAGTCGCTCTGGTGGGGTGCCTGTCGCCTAGGAGAATTTGATGCCTCATATCTGCGTAGTAGTTCCGGTTTACAAGGCCGAGGCGTGCCTTCACGAGCTCTATCGGCGCCTGAGAGAGTCGCTGGAATCGATCTCCCCTGACTTCGAGATAGTGCTGGTGGAGGATTGCGGCGGCGACCGTTCCTGGGAGATCATCCGGGACCTGGCGAAGGCCGACCACCGGGTCAAAGGGATGCAGTTCAGCCGCAACTTCGGCCAGCACTACGGCATCACGGCGGGCATCGACCACTGCGACGCCGATTGGCTGGTGGTCATGGACTGCGACCTGCAGGACCGCCCGGAGGAGATACCCCGGCTCTACGCGAAGGCCATGGAAGGGTTCGACGTGGTGCTGGCCCGGCGCGGCAGGCGCAAGGACCCGCTCTCCAAGAGGCTCACGTCGTGGCTTTACTACAAGATATTCAACTACTTCGCCGGGACCAACTACGACGGCCAGGTGGGCAACTTCCGCATCGTGTCGCGCAAGGTGGTCGAGAACTTCCAGAAGTTCAGGGAGAACCTCCGCTTCTTCGGCGGCATCGTCGACTGGATGGGCTTCCCCAGCGCCAGCATCGACGTCGCGCATGACGGACGCTTCGAGGGGAAGAGCACCTACACCTTCCGAAAGCTCATGAAGCTGGCCAGTGAGATCATCGTGGCCTATTCGGACAAGCCGCTCAGGCTCTCCATCAAGGTAGGCTTCGCCATGGCCTTTTTCTCCTTCATCTACGGCAGCTACATCCTGGGCCGCGCGCTTCTTTTCGGCTCTCCTGTTATGGGATGGAGCAGCCTCATCGTCTCTCTCTATTTCATCGGCGGCATCATCATCGCCAACCTCGGCGTTTTGGGCATCTACATCGGAAAGATGTTTTCGGAGACGAAAAAAAGGCCGCTTTATGTGGTCAGGGAGAGGATCAATGTCTGAGAGAACCTGTCTGGTCGAAATCCCCTGGGAGACCAGGAACCTCGGCGTGCAGAGCTTCGCTGTCTGCGAGGAGTTCCTGGAAAACCCGGAAGAGGATGTGCTCAGGCGCGCGCTGCAGGAAAAGGATAATCAGTTACGGGGCATCTTCGTGCAGGCCCGGCTGGGCAAGAAGCATCTGCCGTCGGCAAGGTGCCTCGAGCGAAGCGGCTTTTACTTCGTGGAGTCGACGCTTGTCCCAAGCTGTCTCCTGGTAAAAAACCAGCGGCTGTCCGACTTCGCCTGCGACTCTCGGCCATTCGTGCCCCAGCGCTTTCTCCTGGAAGAGCTTCGTCTTTCGCTACTGGACAAGGTCGACCCGACCGGCTGCCGGAGGGTCAGGGAGATAGCCGCGGAATCGTTCAGCGACGACAGGTTTCACAGGGACCCGCAATGCGGCAAGGAAGTGGCGGACAGAAGGTTCGTCTTTTGGGTTGATGACCTGCTTGCCGATGATGCAGTGGTTTTCAACGTCCTCTTGTATCGGGAGGAGGCGATAGGCTTTATGGCGCGCAGGGGAGAGAACCTGGTGCTGGCCGGATTCTCGGCGAAGCATGTCAAAAGCGGGCTTGGCGATTACCTGTGGCTCGCGGTGCTGGAAGACATGCTGCAGAGGGGGTTCGTCAGGGTCCGCACCCTCATCTCCAGCAGCAACACCGCCGTGTTGAACCTGTACGCCCGGATGGGTTTCAAGTTCGAGGAATCCGCAGCCACCTTTCACTACTGGAGCAGGTGAGTTTCAAGCGCTCCTCGCGCGTGAACCTTTCAGGGGCCGACGCCTATGACCATACCGTTCAACAAGCCATACATGACGGGAAAGGAGCTCTGGTATATAAGCCAGGCGCATCATCTCGGGCACCTTTCCGGGGATGGTCCCTTCACCAAGCGCTGCCATGAATGGCTCGAACAGCGGATCGGCTGCGAAAGGGCGCTGCTGACCCACTCCTGCACCGCCGCGCTGGAGATGGCCGCGCTCCTCGCCGGCGTCGGACCGGGCGACGAAATCATCATGCCTTCCTACACCTTCGTCTCTACGGCGAACGCCTTCGTTTTGCGCGGGGCCGCACCGGTCTTCGTGGACATCCGCCCGGACACCCTGAACCTGGACGAAACGCTCATAGAGGCGGCCATAACCGAAAGGACCAAGGCCATCACAGTGGTGCACTACGCGGGAGTGGCTTGCGAGATGGACCCCATCATGGCCATCGCCGAAAAGCACGGCCTGATGGTGATCGAAGACGCCGCGCAAGGGATCATGTGCTCCTACAAGGGGAGGCCGCTTGGAAGCATCGGGCAGCTTGCCGCGCTCAGCTTCCACGAGACCAAGAACATCATCGCCGGAGAGGGGGGCGCCCTTCTGGTGAACGACCCGCGCTACGCAGAGCGTGCCGAGATCATCAGGGAGAAGGGGACCAACCGGAGCAACTTCTTCAGGGGGCAGGTCGACAAGTACACCTGGGTCGACATAGGCTCGTCGTTCCTGCCCAGCGAGATCGTGGCAGCCTTCCTGTTCGCGCAGATGGAACAAGCCGACGAGATCACCGGGGGAAGGCTCGCTCTCTGGGAAGGCTACCACCGCCGCCTGGCCGGCTTGGAGCGGCGCGGATTGCTCAGGCGCCCGATCGTCCCGGAGCACGTGCAGCACAACGCCCACATGTACTACATCCTGCTTCCCGACCCTGCCGAAAGGACGCGGCTCCTGGAAAAGCTGAAGATGAACGGCTTCGGGGCGGTGTTCCACTACATCCCGCTGCACAGCTCCCCGGCCGGAATCAAATACTGTCGTACCCATGGGGAGTTGACGGTGACGAACGAGATGAGCGCCCGGCTGGTTCGGCTGCCGCTCTGGTTCGGGCTCGGCGAAACCGATTTGGACCGCATCTGCGAACTGATCGACAGCTAGCGCCTCGCGCCTTGGCTGCCGCGACATCATGAACCTCCGGAGAGTAGGGATGGACACGAGCATGGAAAGTTGTGCGTATGACGAAAAGACCGGCAATGCCGGGGAAGGGCGGTTCTTCCCCGAAGGGAGGGGTACGGCCTTCGTGCTAGTCCTGTTTCTTCTCCTCTACCTGCCCTTCGTCGGCAAGGCGTTCCACATTGACGACCTGGCCTTCATCAACGCCTCCAAGATGATAGGCTGGAACCCCCTGGAGGTCATACCTACCGACATGCACTTCGAGGGGATCCTGTACCCGAAATACATCGTCTACGAGTTAAGTCACCCCCTGCTGGTCTCCTATTTCATCAAGATTGTCATCGCGCTGTTCGGCGAGAGCGAGGTGGCGCTCCACCTCGCCTTCATGGTATTCCCCCTGGTTGCACTCTTCTCGCTGATGAAGCTCCATCGCGTGTTCTTTCCGGATGCCGGGGAGATGTCCGCGCTGCCTGCCCTGTTCTTACTGGCCATGCCCGCCTTCCTGGTCAACTCCCTGAACGTCATGACCGATCTCCCCACGCTCGCCTTCTTGCTGCTCGGCATGGCCTGTCTCTTCGACGGCCTGGAGAACGGCTCGGCGAAGATGAGCTACCTGGGCGGCATCTCCCTTGCCCTTTCCGTCTTCTGTTCCTACCAGATGCTGGCCTTCCCGCCGCTGATCTTTCTCTATGCCCTGTGGCGGCGCAAGCTCACCCTCCACACCTTCGTCGGCATCGCGCTCCCCTACGCCTGCTTGCTCGCCTGGCTGCTGGCAATCTACGCGGTCTACGACGTATTCCCGGTGCTAAAGAGCAAGGTGACCGGCACTTCGGGCGACATGGGCGGCATGATCAAGAGGGGATTCGGCGCCGAGGCCATCTTCAAGAAGGGGTTCTCCGCACTCGCGCTTATCGGCGCCACCGGCATCTTCGTCCTGCCGCTGCACTACGGCCTGAAGCGGATCATGGGTAGGTTTCTTCTCCTTTTCACCGTGCTGTTGCCGTTAAGCTACCTGGCCACCTTCAAGATCACCAGGTATTCCTTCAACGCGAGCCTTGCCTTCTCCTGTTTCGTCGCCCTCGGGGTGCTAACCGTGCTGACCCTGGTCTGGACGGTCTGGCAGCGGGCGGAAAAGGGCGAAAAGACGCGGAGAGACGTCTTCCTGCTGGTCTGGTTTTTCTGCGTCCTTGGCTATGCGACCCTCTTGCTGCCGTTTAGCGCCGCGCGCTACATCCTCCCGCTCTTTCCTCCCATGCTGATGCTGATGACGAGCGACCCGGCATGGCAAGCCGCCACGAGTGGGCGGCGCATCGCGGTCTGGTCGGTGCTGGCTGCCTCCCTCCTCTTCGGTGCGGCATCAGCCTTCTCGGACTACAAGTACGCCGACAGCTACCGCCAGTTCGCCGCCAAGGTGAAGCAGATACGTTCCGATGCGGGCAACGCCTTCGACGTCTGGTACATCGGCGAGTGGGGCATGCACTACTACATGGATAAGGCGGGAGCGCGCTACCTGCACAGGGATTCCAACGAACCGAAGGCGGGGGATTACGTCGTGCTCCCGGATATGCCCAGGATGTGGCGGCCAAGCCTGCCGCTGCAGTACAGGCTGTCCCTAAAAGGCGAGCACCGCTACGCCTCGTGGTTTCCGCTGCGCCTTTTCAACAGAAGAAGCGATGCGGGCTTTTACTGTCACGCCTGGGGCATGTTGCCTTTTGCCGTTAGTAACGAGCCGGATGAAGTGTTTACCGTTTTGCAGGTCGTCAGATAGGTTATCTTCCCGAGATTGGAACGTTGAATGTACAGTGACGCAAAGGGTCAACTGACCGAACAGAAACAACCCGCAGCCCTCTTCGACAGGCGATCCCTACCCTGGTTGATCGTCGCCGCGCTGGCCGCATTCCTTGCCTTCTACGTCCGGCTTCGCCTGCTGAACGTCCCTTTGGAGCGCGACGAGGGGGAATTCGCCTATTTCGCCCAGCTCATGCTGGACGGGATCCCGCCGTACCTGGACGCCTACACGCTGAAGTTCCCCGGCGCCGCCCTTATGTACGCGCTCTTCATGGTGGTCTTCGGGGAGAGCGCCTCGGGAATCCATCTCGGGCTCCTCTTCTCCAACGCGGCGGCCTGCCTGCTCCTGTTCCTGGTCTGCCGCAGGCTCTTTGACAGCCGGGTCGCCCTGGCCGGCGCAGCCGTCTATGCCGTCATGTCCGTCAGCATGGGAGTGTACGGCGTCTTCGCCCATGCTACCCACTTCGTGGTCCTCTTCGCCCTGGCCGGTTTCCTGCTCCTGATGCGGGCGCTCGAGGAAGGGCGGGGGGCTTTGCTGCTGGCGAGCGGCTTCCTCTTCGGGGTCGCCATCCTCATGAAGCAGCACGGCGTCTTTTTCGCCCTGTTCGCCTGGCTCTACCTCGCCGCAACGTCGCTGCGGGGCGGGACTCCCGCTGCGGGGGGCAAGCCGCAGGCCCTGCGGGCTCTCTCGCTCTTCACGCTCGGGGGCATCGCCCCGTTCGCCCTCTGCTGCCTGGCCCTGTTTCTTGCCGGGACCTTCGACCAGTTCTGGTTCTGGACCTTCGAGTATGCCCGCGAGTACGTTTCCAGCGAATCTCTCGCCAAGGGGGTTGCGAACTTCCGCAGGAACTTCGGCCTGATCCTCCAGACTACGCTCCCCTTGTGGCTGCTTGCGGCTTGCGGACTGGTCTTTTTGTTCACCGACAAGGAGGCGCGCAGGGGGAGGACCTTCGTCCTCGGGTTCCTGCTCTTCTCCTTTCTGGCGACCTGCCCCGGGTTGTACTTCCGCAGGCATTACTTCGTGATGCTGCTGCCAGCGTGCGCGCTGCTGGCGGGGCTCGCAGCCGTCGGCGCCGGGAACCTGCTGGAGCGCAGAAACATCGGGCGCCGGTCCGGCGTGGCCGCTGCGCTTCTGCTTCTCGCTGCGGTTTCCTGCTACGCCTACCTGGAGCGCCCATTTTTCTTTTCTCTGGACACCGCGACCCTGGCCAGGGCCGTCTACGGGGACAACCCCTT
>Ga0209317_1002703_pt1 | contig 12360 bp, 8 predicted proteins | sample RifGroB2_FD_183994 | JGI IMG/M metagenome (GOLD analysis project Ga0209317, IMG submission 183994) | Soil microbial communities from Rifle, Colorado, USA - Groundwater B2 (SPAdes) (version 2) | ecosystem: Environmental > Terrestrial > Soil > Unclassified | place: Rifle, Colorado | collected...
CCTTCAGACCCCGCCTCGCGGCGGCAGCCCTTGCGGTTCGGCTAACGGTTCCCGTCATCAGGGTCCGTAGAGGACTTACACCTCCAAGCGGGTGCGCCCTGCCGGGCGCACCATGGAAAAAGGGCCGCTCCCGTTGCCGGAAGCGGTCCTTTCGCTCGCGGTTGGTGCCGGAGGAAGGGGGTTGACCCTTTACGCCCTTGTGGGCACGAGATTTTGAGTCAGAGCGCAGTACAATGAAGGACGTAGGAAGAATCAGTCGAGAACGCACGAAGGGATATCGAAGGCATCGTGAAGGGCTGGCCCCACCGGCGGCTGGTCTCAAGATCCCCCGCCCGGCTCTTCCTTGATCCCGAAAACTCTTCGTTTAATTTTTCTCAATCAAAACCATGTCTCCTGAATCGGCAAGCAAATGTGGCATCGTCTGTTGACCCCACACCGATTGGGGTTGCCCGGCTTCTGATTCGGTGTGTAGAATCCATCGCATGGGAGTGCAAGGTCCTTATCTGCACCATCCCGGGGACTCCATTCCTTTCCTCCCTGTTCCAACGACCGCCGCTGGTTACGGCGACATGAATCTTCGGTCGAATTGTAGGTGCCCGCCGCCATGCGAAGAAAATAGTGGCCAAGCGATGTCGGTATATGAATAATGACCCCAGGGGGAGGGCTTATGGGCGCGAGTTCGAAGAACATTCCGCTGAGCAAGCTGTCGCTGGACATCCAGAATCCCCGTCTCGACACCCCTGAATCCACGAAAGACGTCATGATGTCGCTGCTGGAGCAGCAGGGGAACAAGATCCTGCGCTTGGCGGAAGACATCGTCGAGTATGGGCTCGACCCCTCCTCCAGCCTGATCGTGATTCCGCATGAGGAAAAAGAGGATCGGTTCGTCGTTGTGGAAGGCAACCGGCGCATCACCGCGCTCAAACTCCTGGGGCACCCGGAGAACGCCGGGAAGTTCGAGAAGCGGTTCAAGCCACTCGCCGACCGCCTGCCGGAGTCGATCCTCAAGGCGATCCCCTGTGCCATTTGTTCCACCCGGGAAGAGGCGAGCCATTGGATCAAGTTGAAACATACCGGCGAGAACGAGGGCGCCGGCGTCGTGACCTGGGGAGGCACCGAACTGGCGCGGTTCGAGCAGGGTGCTCTGAAGCGAAACCGCCCTGGGCTTCAGGTGCTCGACTTCCTGAAAAAACATGACGACTTCGATGCCGAGTTGAAGACCGCTCCCCAGAAATTGCCCATCACGACCCTGGAGCGCATCATCCAGGATCCGGCGGTCCGCAGGGATCTTGGCCTAACCATTGAGAACGGCCATGTGTTCAGCGAGTTCCCGTCCGAGGAAACGACCAAGTGCCTGCTCCGGATCGTCCGGGACCTGATCAGCGGAGAATTCAACGTCAAGGACGTGTATTACAAGGCGGACAGGAAAAAATATATCGATAACCTTGGCGACGACCGGCCCGATCCGACCAAAAAACTCAAGAAAAAACTACCCCTCGCGGATTTGCCCTCCAAGCCGCCCTCAACGACGGGAACGCCCCCGCCTGTGCGGGGCAGGAGCACCAGACCCCGCCGCAACCTGATTCCACCGGGGTTCGCCGCCGAAATCGGACACACCAGATTAAGGGCGATCTGCAACGAACTGAAGAGGCTATCGGTGGAAGACCACCCGAACGCCGCAGCCGTGATGTTCCGGGTGTTCCTCGAACTGTCCCTGGACCATGTCTTGGACGCCGTGAAGGCTCCTAATTACAAGATCGCCGATTCGCTACCCAGGAAGATCCGGTCCGGCATCGCCCAAATCGAAGCGCAAAAAAGCATGACCGAAATGCAACTGAAACCCATCAGGACCGCCGTGGACAGCAAACATTCCATCCTTTCGATCGACACCCTCCACGCGTACGTCCATAACCCGTCGTTCGCTCCTGGCCCGAATGACGTGCGGACGATGTGGGACAATGCACAGCTTTTCCTGGAGAAGCTGTGGGACCTCCCGAAAAAGGCGAAAGGGACGAAACCCTGATGTACGCGTCTCCGCTCCGCTACCCCGGGGGAAAGGGGAAACTCGCGCCCTTTATCATGCTCTCCATCGAGCAGAACGGACTTCTCGACGGTGAGTACGTGGAGCCGTACGCCGGCGGGGCCGCCATCGCCTTCACCCTCCTGTTCCGCGAATATGTCACGGACGTCCACATCAACGACATCAACACCCTGATCCACGCTTTCTGGCACTCGGTTCTGCACGATACGGAAAAGTTGTGCCGGCTGATCCACGATACACCGGTGAACATGGAAACCTGGCAGGCGCAGCGGGAAATCCAGAACTCGCCGAAGTCGCATTCGCACCTGGAGCTCGGGTTCTCCACGTTCTTTCTGAACCGGACGACGCGTTCGGGCATTCTGGAGGGGGGAGTTATTGGCGGAAAGAACCAGGACGGATTTTGGAAACTGGACGCCCGCTTCAACAAACAAGATCTTTCTTCAAGGATTCAGAAAATCGCGCGTTACTCGGATTGCATTCACCTGTACAACCTGGACGCCGCCGAGTTCATCGGAAAAGTACTGCCTCGTCTACCGAAAAAAACCATGGTGTACCTCGATCCACCATACTACGCCAAGGGGAAGGACCTGTACGAAAACCACTACAAACCGCAAGACCACGCCGCGATCGCAAAAATCGTATCCACCCAAATCAAGCACAAGTGGATCGTGTCCTACGACAACGTGCCTGCCATCGAGGAACTGTACCTGGGGTACCGCCGCATCACCTACAACCTGAGCTACAGCGCGGCCTCCCGGTATTCGGGGGCGGAAATCATGATCTTCTCGGACGATTTCGTCATTCCCGACGTGGCGCAACCGGCGAAACTCAGGTTCACAAATGGAAACGTTGAGCCGAATCGAGTAGCAGGGATGAGGTAGTAGATGCCGAACGAAGAGCTGGTCCAGCGGAAATACCTTCAGGACGGCAAGCTGAAAGGCGACAACTTCGGCGACTTCGAGGTTTTCGTAATCGGTTCCACGACCGTCAAGGAACTGGTGTCCAGCGGCGTCGATGCCACGGCACCCGGCAAGATCAATTATCCGTTCAAGCTCTACAAGCCTCCCCAGAAACCCGCATCGGCCAAACCGGACAACGTGTACGTCAGAAGGAAAGGCACGGTTCTTGAACCTGTTGCTGCTGGCGAGAGCAAGGCACACAAGAGGCTGCGCGACGCCAACGCCGTCCTTAAGGCTTCCGAGCAGGCGTTGTACGCGGCAGTCGCGTTGGGTGTGCGAATCGCGTTCACGACCGACGGCAAAAGGTGTCTGTATGTGGATGTGGAGAAAAGCCTCAAGAAGAAAGAGATCGTCTACTTCGAAGAGAAGCGCGATTGGAACCCGGCCGTCCTGCAAAACCTGCTGGCGGGGGATGCCGGCGTCGTGAAGGACCCCAAACCGCTCGCGGAAAAAGTCTGGCAGATCATCTGGCATGCCACGAAGGAAGAGCCGAAGGAATGCCTGCTGACGTTCATCGAGATCTTCGTCCTGAAGTTCCTCTCCGACAACCTTCCGCAGTCGTCCCTCCCGGCTTCCTTTTCGTTCTACGAACTTGTCAAGGATCCCAAGGAATTCCAACAGCGGCACGGGAAGACGGCGATCGAGTATTACGTGTCCGATATCCGGCCGAAGATAAAGTCGCTCTTTCCGGACAACGTCATCGTCGCGGACCCTGTCGTCCCCCGGATTTTCGGCCTGTCGACGCTCGTATCCAAGACGTCTATCATCAACGGGTTCGCCTTCCTGAAATCCTCCGCGGACACGGTTGCCACCTTCAACCGGACCTTTCTGGAGATCCTGGACGCGTTCCGCGACTTCGGGCCGCTTGCGTCCATTGATCCGGAGTTCAAGCTGCGGCTCTACGAAACGTTCCTGCGCCGATCGGCGCGCCAACAGAAACTGGGGCAATTCTTCACGCCGAGGAACGTTGTTCAGTCGATGATCAAGATGGCCCGATTGTCGAAGTTGCCGGACAAGAGCATCGTCCTGGATCCGGCCGCCGGGGTGGGTGGCTTCGTGTTGGAACCCTTGCTGTTTGCGGACGCGTTACCGGACAACATCAGGTTCGAAAAAGGGACGCCCAAGAGACGTGTCTACACCATTGGTGTGGACGTCGATCCGAACCTTCACATCCTTGGCAAGGCCAACATGTTGCTCCACCTGGCGGAGGCGGTCCGGAATCCCTCGACGACGATCAGCGCCATCAATACTGCGCTGGCCGAAACCTTCGTTCTGATGAACGAAAACGGCACTCTGGGGGCCCTCCTGAATCCTCCGCGCGGGTGCGTCGACGTTGTGCTGACCAACCCTCCGTATGTCACGAAGGGAAGCGGAGTATACAAGAAGGAACTCGGTGAGATGAAAGACGCCATGAGGAACGGCGTCGATCTCCGGGATTACTACAATGGATGCGGACTCGGTGTTGAGACTCTTTTTCTCCGATATATTTCCGGGGCGCTGAAACCCGGCGGACGGGCGTACGTGATCGTCCCGCTCGGGATGCTCAACAGGACGGAACCGGGACCGAAGGAAAGGTTGCTCAAGGAATGTAATCTCCTGGCGTCCATACAGCTTCCGAGAAACACCTTCTTCAACACGTCCCAGAAGACCTACATCATGATCCTGGAGAAGCGCCATACGGAAGTTGACGCGAGGCCCGACGTCTTTTGCGCCGTTGCTCGGTCCATAGGCGAATCCCTTGACTGGCGTCGCATTCCGACGCCTGAAGAGAATGATCTGGACCGCATCGCGGAGATGTTCATCGCTTTCTGCGAAGGGATCCATATCCCCGCCGACGCGTCCCCCCTTGTCAAGGTTGTTCCGGCGACGAACTTCGAGAAAGACGACCGGTGGGACGTCGGCCGATTTTGGTCCGACGCCGAAATGGTCGCGCTCGGAGAGAAGGAGTCCCCCATTCCCCGGGTGGATTTCGTCGAGGAAGCTCAACAGGCCATTCTTCAAATCGCTACGGAATTGGAGAGCTCGCAAGCCGAGTTGGTGACTCTGTCGAGCGGCCCGTCCCGCTCTGTTTCCCTGTCGGATTTATCCATCTTCACCGTCCGGTCCGGGACGCGCATCAAGAGTGAAGACATCCGGCTCAATCCCGGCGACGTGCCCGTCTATAGCTGCTTCAAGGAATCCACGATCATCAAGGGCAAGGCGGACGAAAAATGGCTGACATCCCGGGGCGTCCGGATCGAGACGGAACCGATCGTCACGGTCAACGCCAACGGTGCTTCCGTAGGCAAGGTATACGCCAGGAACGAACGATGCGCACTTACGGACGACGTGATCGCCATCGAAGTGCGGCAACCGGACATAGACCACGACTACATGGCCTTCCGATTGCGTGAAGCGGTCGCAGCCGGCGGCTTCCTATACGAGGCGAAACTGTTCACGGCACGGGTACGGGAACTGGAAGTGACGCTGCCGACGAAACCTGACGGATCATTCGATCTGGAATGTCAGAAGAAGATCGCCACGGCGGAAAGGAAATTCGAAAGCACCCGGCGGAAGTTGATCGAGGTAGGACGCTGGAGCGACAACGCAAGGATCATTTAGCCGAGCGAAAAACACAGCCCATAAGAATCAAGATAGCGATCAGTTGGTGAATGATGGAGAGGCGATGATCGGCGAAAGACCGAAAAGGAACATCTGGGACCTTGCGCGTACGGGCGCCAAGGTCGCGTTCCCGGTGTTCCGGGGCGACATCGCGGCATCGACGTTGGATCTGTTTCTCGCCGTGTTCGAGTTGTCTTACGTGAAGCGGTACGAAGAATATATCGAGAAGAACCTCAAGAACGTGGAGGAAAGGTTAAAGCGCCTGGAAATGGCCTGTGTCGCTTCCGAAGGCCCGGCACTGTCGGACGAGGATTCCTGCGTGCTGGCGATCCTCGGCGAAATCGTGGTGGCGGCCGACCGGGACTTCTTCGTGGAGGATTCCGCCGAGGTCATCAAGAGGGCGGTTCACCGCGGCATCGACGAGAAAACCCTGTTGAGATCGGTAAGGTTCCTGGAAGAGGCCGGTTACGTCAAAGGGTTGTATCACGCGAACATGGCCGCCGAGGAGATCCCCAGAGTGAGGGTACGCCACGACGGCTTCGACAGGTACCTTCGGGACAACTATGTCGGCTACGGCGATCTGTACAAGACAGTGGTTTGGTTCCTGCTGTTCGAAATGGAGACCAAGGAATCTGTCCGTTACAGCGACATCATCGCCAATTCAAACTTCCCGCCCGTGTACATCATCCACGTCTTGGACGACCTGAACGAGAGGGGGTTGGTGAAAGCGAAGATCCAGGACTATCCCCGCGATCTGTCCTTCGTATACGGCATATCCGAGACGTTGCGGCGGACCACCACCTCCTGATCTTCTGCGCCCGGTATCCCAGTCGCCCGGCACGGAAGATGCCGTTACCTCAATAAGCCGTGAAATAGACCCTGTTGCGCAACAATATATTGAAAGAGGCTGTCAACGCAAAGCGGGTGTGAGTGGCTCTTCTAACAGCATCCAATGACCTTCAGGGTTCTCTTCGCGAAGCCCTGGAGTTCGGTGTCGTTGATGGGCTGCTCGTCGGCCGTGTTCGGGTCGTCTCCGTGGTGGTATCCGCGCGTGTACTCGTTGATCTCGTCGAGGTCCGCGAGCACCGGGAAAAGGGTGTGCGCGGAGCCGCCTTCCCGGATCTTGCCGACGATTACGCCGAGCGTGTCGTTCCCGAAGTCCTCCGGGCGGATGTTCCTGCAGTATGTTTCCAGGGTCGGCCGAAGCTTCAGTATGATCTGGGGCGGATCGCCTTCGCCGTTGGCGACGTAGTTCACGAGGGCCCGTCGGCTCGCAACGAATGCAGGCTGCGTTGTCTCCTCGATGTCCCATTCCCGGATTGTCGTGTTGCGCTCGCCGATCCGGTCGAGACGAAGGCATTTCCGGTCCCCGGCTCGCGTGGCGAGACGATCCCATATCCGCTTCAGGAATATCTGATCGTGCGACAGTACGAAGACCTGGCGACAGCGGTCGCCGGATTTGATGATCTTCGTCACCGTGCACTCCCTGCGAAAGCTGTCCTGGCTGTTGAAGGGGTCGTCGAAGACCACGACCTTGTCGCCTCTGTCGGGATCGTGCTCCAGCCGTGCGAGGAAGAACGCGAGGGCGAGCGTGCTCTTGTCGCCGGAGCTTAGCGTGTTCCTGAAGCTCGGTTTCGAGAGTGGGCTGCCGGCATCGCCCAACTCGACGGGAATTTCATTGATGAGGATCTCGTAGCTGGAGCTCGCGACGCCTCCGGCGTATCCGTGCCCGGTCTTCGTGATTCGGAAGCCGGCCTGGAACTTTTCCAGAAGCCGGTTGATCGTCTGTTCATACCGGGGGATCACCGTCGCCGTGTATTCGTCCAATTCTCTCTTGACCGCGGCCTTCCGATCTTCAAGCGCCTTCTTGTCGGCGACAGCGGTGAGGTAGGTCGCACACGCCGTCTTGACGTCCTCTTCGTGCCGCTTCTTCATAGTCCGCAAAGCGGACAGGGCGTTCTCGACGGTCCGCAGATCGGTCGCCCCGGTGGCCGCCTTCTTCGCTGTAATGACGGTATTTGCCGCCCGCACGGCTGCGTTATATGTTGTGGCGTTCATTAGTGCCACTGCGAAGGCGGCGTGGGCGGCGGCGAACGACGGGTCCAGGGGTATGACGTCGAGCGGGGAGGCGGCCTTCCGGTCGAGGAGGGACTGTGCGGCCAGCCGGAGATCTCGAAGCACGTCGCCGATGCCGGCGGCGCCGGGTAGAACGGGGGATGTGATTGCGCAGTACGGAGACCAGAACTCCACGGCGGCTGCGTTCTGGTCGAATATCTTCTCGATCTCCGCGATCTTTCGATCACTGAAGGCGTCGTCTACGCGGGTGCGGAGGGTGGAGACCTCGGTCCGGAGGGCGTCGTACGCCTCGCCGAAGTAGGTCCGGTAGGCCGCGACGAGGGGAACGCCGCTCACGTTCTGGCCGCAGAACGGGCAGGCGTCATCGTGAACGAATCCCAATCCTTCGGAGAGCCACGGTTCGCCGCGCTTCTCCATCTCGTGCTTCTCGATCTGCGCGGTTATTCGCCGCTCAGCATCTTCCGCAACGTCCGCTATCGTCTTCCCGAGCAGTGCCGCGAAATCGGCAGGGAATGCGGGAAGTTCCGTCTCGGCCAAGCCGGCTCGCTTCTTGATCTGGTCCGCTCGCTGGACGGCCGCAAACTCGCCTTCCTTCTCGGCGATCTTCGCGCCTATCCCCTTGTCTTCGGGCAGACGCAGGAAGGACGCGATGGTCATGCCTTTCGGCATGAACGCCTCGACCGCGCTCTGCTTCGTCCTGATGTCGGTGCTCTTCTCGCGGGTCGCCGTATCGAAGTCCTCGATCCGGCGCGCGAGGTCGACGCCCGCCTTGCCGATGATCACCTTGTAGAGGTTGCGCTTGTGGGGGACGCTGACCGCATCCCCGGAATGGACGTTCTCGGAGACGAATGTCGCGTCGAAGACCGCGAGATTCGGGAACGTCGCGCTCCACGCTCCTCCGGCGCACACGGCGACGGTGCCGTCATTGAGGAGGATCCTGACCTCGGGCGGATCGGCATTCCCGAGCGTTGCGCGTCCGACGATCGGCGTAGTGTCTCCGGACCGGAGGGAGCGTAAGACGGCGCAAAGGGTCGTTTTCCCTCGGCCGTTCTCGCCGAAGAGCAAATTGTAGCGGGTGAGCGAAACGTTCCCGGCGGCGTTGAAGTTCGAGAACCTGCCGACGTTCTTGATCGAGACGATCTTTCGGAGCATTGCTTATCCCTTCATGCTGCTGGTTCCGGCGTTAGCGACAGGGCGGTTATCTCTTCTTCCGGCGTCGTTCTGCTCGGCCCACCTCTATTTCGCCGATCGTGGATTTCTTGACTTGCTCCAGCGCCGCCTCGACACACCTCCGCTTGCCGCAGCACGGAGCGATTAAGAGCATATAGGGTGTACCCCCTTCCTTCTCCCAACTCTGATCCGGCGGGTTGATATACACGGTTACGGTCACGTCCTCGTCGACGGAACCACCGCAGATAGTGCACTCGTATCCCATCGCTTCAGTCCTTTCGGCCTTGCAGCGGCCCTTCTTGGCGGCGGGCTTCGCCGCGTCTTGGGCAGTCGCGAACGGCAAGGCGCAGGTATAGATCTTCGGCGGCGACTGCCATCCTGCTCGACCGAGGCGGTCCACCAGCTTCAAATAGCATTTGGCGAGGATGGTCACGTCGCCGCGTGCGTCGTGTCGCCTGATGCCCCCCGTTCCCACGCGGAGTCTGGACAACACCGCGTCGAGGGAGTGTGACAAGCCTGCCTCGCGCCCCCAGACCATCCACGACAGGTGCATCGAGTCGACGTACCGCGCCTCGCGGACCGGCAACCGACGACGGTCGCACGCCGAGCGGATGAACGGGATGTCGAATGCGTGGCCGTTATGAGCGACCAGGAGGGAGTCGCCGCAGAAGGCGGCGAATTGCTTCAGTGCATCGAGCGACGGCGGGGCGTCCTCCACGTCGTCGTCCGTGATACCCGTCAGGTCGGTGATGAAGGAGGAGATTCTCCTCGTCGGCCTCACGTACGAGAAGAAGGAATCGTTCGCCAGCACCTTCCCGCCGCCGATCTTGACGGCGGCGATCTGGATTATTTCGTCGTTGGAGGGCGACAGGCCGGTGGTTTCGAGGTCGAAAACCACGACGTTCGACAAGCCGTCGAAACCGCCTCCGAACAGGTTGTCCCCTTCGCTCATCACCTACCTCACGATGTCGTTTGCTCCGGTCGCAGAGTGGCCGGCGCTCTTCTGGCAATAGAAGAAGGCAACGTCCCGCACGATGGCCGGCCCCCACGCAAGTTTTGCCTCGCCGCACCCAAGGCCGAGCGCGCGTTCGAACTGGACACGTTTCGGCTCGATCCAGGGGTTCATGTTCCTTATCTTGTGTTGGTAGAAGACGAGGACATCGCCAGGTCTCATCCCGTTCCAGATCGTCGCCAGTTCGGACTCACGCACGTGCTGGCGTCCTACTGCCGCCTTCGGCTCAAGACCGGTGTCCGGGTCGAGAAACACGACGCAACGTTCGGATCCGCAGGACTTGATGGCTGTGACGATCCCTTGCGTATATTGGATGCGGTTGACCCGTCCGAACGGGATGCCGATCACATTGATCCGGGCCGGAGTCTCCAGGTTCGTAACGTTGTGCACATTCCGGAAGTGCTTGATGACGTCGCCCGGCAGGGGGTATTGCTGTCCATCGATCTCAAGCGAATCCCACGTGTCCTGGCGGTAGTACGCGATTTGGAGAATCTTGACTGCGCCGAACGTGCTGGCAAGTTGAGATAGGACGCCCCACTTGACGAGATCCCTCTTGTCGCCGTACCACCGATCCCTCAACCGCTTCCCCTTTCAACGATCCGGCTAAGATAATACGGCACAAAATATCAAAATCCGCAATGTTGTACAGGGATTATGCACTGGTCCATGCAAGACGAAGGCGTTTTATGGCAGCGATGTTAGCTATGCGCCCTGTCGGCCGGAGACGGATTCGGCGTTTCACGCAGGTATCCAGCATTCGAGGAGTGCGGCGTCCTGTCCCATGGCGGGTTTGCACGGGACGACTGTGCACGTACATGCCGCCGCCCGAATTTCGGAATCCCGTTAGAAATCTCGATACTCGATGCACTGCCTAGAGGGGCATTCCCCGGATGAGCGATGGTACGGATCGCCATGCGGGATTAGAATTCAACAAAACGGAATCGCGTGCTCAGACGTCGACTTATCGGGGAAATCCTATGCGCAAGCCCCAACAAAGCTTCTTTCTCCCTGGCGATGTCTGCGACCCCGGATACCTGAATATCCGGCGGGTGCCGTTCGTCCGCCCGGCGAAGCGGTATGTCGAACGGCTCTGGCGGGTCTATGCGCCGTATGCGGACCGGCACTTCCGGGAGGATGCCCGGAAGCATTTCCTTCAGCGCTACTGGGAAATGTACCTGGCCGTCGCACTGAAGGACGCCGGCTTTACGCCGGTCAAGTTGACGGACAAGGGACCGGAGTTCTTCATCGAGATTGACGGTCGGCGCGTCTGGGTCGAAGCAATCGCCCCAGGCGGCGGGCAAGGTCCCGACAAGGTCTCGGAGTTTCCGCTGGAAGAAGCCTTCAACGTCCCCACGGAGCAAGTCCTCTTGCGCTACACAAGCGCATTGGCCGAGAAGCACGCCAAGTACCGGCGGGATGTGGAGAAGGGCATTGTTGGGCCGAGCGACGGGTATGTCCTGGCCATCAACTGCCGAGAGATCCCGCACGCCAGGTTCGGCAGCGTGATCCCGTACGTGGTTCAGGCGTTTCTGCCTTTCGGGAACGCGGCCGTGGCTTTCGATGTTCGGACGGGGAAGATCGTCGACAAGTACTTCGAGAGACGAGAGTCCGTCAGCAAGCGGAACGCGGCCAAGATCTCGACTACCGCCTTCCTCGATCCTGCGTACGCGGGCATCAGCGCGATCATTCACTCGGCGGTCGATGCCGCGAATTCCCCCGTTGTTCTCGGGGAGGACTTCTTCGTCCTTCACAATCCCCTTGCGTCGCAGCCCAACGGCACGGGGACTTTCTCTCGCTGGCGCCAGTACGTGTTCGAGGACGATCGGATCAGGACGATCGAGCCCAGTTCCCTCACGAAGGGGGCGTGTCGGAAGCGGCGAGCTGTTCGTCGGGAACGTTAGGCGCCCGGCAGAGCGGCGGAATTCGTGGATTCGACATAAACGAAGACGAACCCTTTTGGGAGCCGCTTCGGGGCATTTCGCCGAACTCTACGTGGACACCGCGGGGTTCCTCCAGAACGGATGGGAGGACATCGGCACCCACATAAAGATCGAGATAGCGAAATAGGGAGACCAAACGTTCGTGAACCTTCCACCGACTTATTACGATGTTCCCTCGAAGCGCGGGGCACCGATACCCCGGCAATGTGCAACGGAGGGAAAAAGAGGCGGCGAAGGCAAAAGACAAGGTCGGATAGCAGAATCTCGGTTTTTAAGTTCAGAATCTGCCAGTAAGCCCCAAGAAACTTCACTATCCCATAGTTAAGATGAGCCGAGTTCATTTGTCATAAACAACTCTGTTCCAGAAAGTGATGGCAGCAATATCAAAGAGTTGTGTGGTTAACCCAAGCCGTTTTTTCCACACTTTCTCTAATGGTTGGCTGGTGCCGGAGGAGGGGGCCGCCTCCGCCCCACCATGGCTGCGGCCTTTGCGGCGGGGCCAAAGGCTGACGCGTGCCTCTAGACGGGAAGTGCGAGGTACCCCGCCAGCGCAGGTGATCG
>Ga0209317_1002705_pt1 | contig 12355 bp, 10 predicted proteins | sample RifGroB2_FD_183994 | JGI IMG/M metagenome (GOLD analysis project Ga0209317, IMG submission 183994) | Soil microbial communities from Rifle, Colorado, USA - Groundwater B2 (SPAdes) (version 2) | ecosystem: Environmental > Terrestrial > Soil > Unclassified | place: Rifle, Colorado | collected...
GACGGTTGCCGACGCCCTGTTTCCGGGCGGTGGAGACCCGGTGGGAAAATATATCCTGATGGGCAACGCCCCGTTCCAGGTCATCGGCGTCATGGCGGCAAAAGGGGCCGACCCTGGGGGAAACGATCTGGACAACATGGTCTGGGTGCCGCTCAGCACCGGCAGCATCCGGCTGTTCGGCCAGAAATACTTAAGATCCATATCCGTGCAGGCCGCTGATGCCGAGACGATCGGCGACGTCCTGGACAGCGTGAAACAGTTGCTGCTGAAACGGCACCGCAAGGAGGATTTCCAGGTAAAGAGCATGGAAGCCCTTATCGCCTCCGCCACGGAGACCCAGAACACCCTGAGCTACCTGTTGGGAGCCATTGCCGCCATATCGCTCCTGGTCGGCGGCATCGGCGTGATGAACATCATGCTCGTGTCGGTGACCGAGAGGACGCGGGAGATCGGCGTACGGGTCGCGGTGGGAGCGCGTGGCCTTGATATCATGCTGCAATTTCTGACCGAGGCGGTGGTGGTCTGTCTGGTCAGCGGCATCATCGGCGTGGCCGCGGGCATTGGGGGAGGTATCGCAGCCTCAAAAGCAATGGGATGGATGGCCATCTTTTCCCCCTGGGCGATCCTGATGGCTTTTGCCTGCGCATTTGCCACCGGTCTCATCTTCGGCTATCTGCCGGCCAAAAAAGCGGCGCGCCTCGATCCGGTGGTAGCGCTGGCAACGGATTGAAACGATGAAATCAGCAAGAAAAAGAGGAGCACGCATGTACAGAAAGATCACCGGTTCCGCTCTTACCGTTGTTTTCCTGATGTTGACCGCATGTACCATGGGGCCTGCCTACGTCCGCCCGGACACGGCGCCGCCCCAGGCATGGAATGGCGTTGAAAATGCCGCGCTGAAAAAAGGGGCGTGGCCTGAACAGACCTGGTGGAAGACCTTCTCCGTGCCGGATCTGGATGCCTTGATGGAAACGGCGGTCACGCGGAATTTCGATATCAAGGCAGCAGTAGCCAGGGTTGACCAGGCCAGATCACTGGAACGGATAGCAGGCGCAAACCTGTTTCCCGGCATATCGGCCGGTTTCGGCGCCGGGCTTGACAAGACGGGCAGCGGCAAGGCAACGGCATCACACTCCCTGAACGCCACATTATCCTATGAACTTGATATATGGGGGAAGAACAGCAGCCTGAATGAAGCAGCCGCAGCCGCGCGTCTCGGCAGCATCTACGATATGCGCAGCGTTGTTGTTACTCTTACCACGGAAGTGGCGTCGTTGTATTTCAAGGCGCTTGCGCTTAACGACCGCCATGAAATCCTCGGAAAGACCGTCGAGGATGAAGCCAGACTGTTGGTCATCATGGAGAAGAGGCGCCAGCTTGGAGATATATCCGGGCTGGAGCTGGCACAGGCAAGTCAATATCTTGCATCCCTGAGGGCGCAGGTTCCACAGGTTGAGCAGCAACGCAAACTGGCTGAACACGGCCTGGCGCTGCTGACATGCCGCAATCTTGGGGAAGTGGGCGTTGCCGGTTCCCTTGCCATGGTCACCATTCCGGCCACGATCCCGGTCGGCATTCCCTCCGGCCTGCTGGAAAGACGCCCAGACATCAGGAAGGCCGAAGCCGACCTGATGGCCGCAAACGCAGATATCGGGACGGCAAAAGCCGCGCTGTTTCCGGCCATACGCCTGACCATGAAGGGGGGGTATGCCGGAGAGGAACTTCTGAAACTCATAAACCCGGCAAACGCCTTCTATTCAATTGGCGGCGGGAAAAGCTGACCGCCGAACATGACCGGACAACTGCCAGGCAGCAGGAGCTGTTGTTCAACTACCGCAAGGCGGTACTGTCCGCATTCCGTGAGGTGGCCGATGCCCTGATTGCGCTTCAGAAACTGGAAGAGCAGGAACAACTGCTGGACGGCTCCCTGACCCTGGCGGAGCGGGCATACACCATCTCGGAGATCAGATATCGCCAGGGACTGACGGATTTCACAACGCTTCTGACTGCCGACAAGTCACGGCTTGAGGCGCGCAACAACCGGCTCCAGACAAGGCTGGACAGGCTCGGCGCCATGACCTCGCTCTACAAGGCGCTCGGAGGGGGATGGAGTTAGTTTCCTCTTTTTCTCATATTTCAATCACATTGCAAGGCTACTCTATCTCAAGAATGATCATCTTCGTGTAGCAAGGAACTGTCAAATCAACTGATGTGGTAAAAACGGTAAAACCTGCCGGTTTCCCGGCAGGCGATTCAAGCCAGGAGAACGGATGACGCTGCGTGAACTGCTAGAAAAACTTCCTGATTCAGAAATTCATGGTGATCCGTCCGTACGCATCAGTTCCTTGACCTGCGACTCGCGCGCGGTACAGCCTGGGTCACTCTTCTTTGCCCTGCGCGGCACACATGCAGATGGGCACGGCTTTATTGAAAAGGCGGTAGCTGCAGGCGCCGCGGCGGTAGTTCTTGAGGATGCGCTATCTGCTCCTTCAGGACTGCCATGGATCAAGGTTGCAGACGGACGTGCCGCCATGGGGCGGATGTCGGCGGTATTCTACGGTGATCCTACAGCTGGAAAGCCGTTGGTCGGTATTACCGGCACCAACGGAAAGACGACCACGACTTATCTTATCGAGGCAATTCTGGCCGCCGCCGGGTTGCAGGCGGCAGTGCTTGGGACGATCAGTTACCGTTTCGGCACAACTACCATTGAGGCGTCCCACACAACTCCGGAATCGACCGAACTGCAAAAAGTGTTCAGGCATCTGGAGGATGCCGGGGCCAGGGCTTTTGTGATGGAGGTTTCTTCTCATGCTCTGGAGCAGAAGCGGGTCGATGGTTGTCACTTTGACGTCGGCATCTTCAGTAACCTGACCCGTGACCACCTGGATTACCACGGCACGATGGAAAGCTATCTGGAATCAAAATGCAGGCTTTTTACTGAACTGCTCCGGCCTTCAGAGGAAAAACCGCGCCGCAGGGCGGTAATAAATATGGATGACCCCTATGGTGAGCAGATCAGGCTTCGCAGCGCATGCCCGGTGATAACGTTCGGGATCAAGGGTAGTTGCGATGTACGGCCGTCGGCGGTGACATCGTCAGCCAATGGCATACATGCGACTCTGATTACGCCGAATGGAGAGTTTGAGTTCGCCTCAAAGCTCCTGGGGCGCTTCAATCTGTCAAATATCCTGGCTGCTGCCGCGGTCGGAGTAGCATTCGATCTGCCGCTTGCGGCGATAAAGCAAGGTATTGAAAACCACATCACCGTTCCTGGGCGTATGGAACGGGTAGAAAATAAAGCCGGTGTTAAATGCCTGGTCGATTACGCTCATACCGAAGATGCGCTTGAGAATGTGCTGGCCACACTGAAGGAAATCGCCACCGGGAGGATCATCACGCTGTTCGGCTGCGCCGGTGACCGCGACAACGGCAAGCGCCCGATCATGGGGAAGATTGCCGCCAGCATGAGCGATCTGGCGATCATTACCTCTGTTAATCCCCATACGGAGGAGCCGTTCAGTATCCTTGAGCAGATCAAGGCCGGCATCACGCCTCTGGCGATCCGCGAATACCTGCCGGACGAACTGGAAGATGGCTTTGAGGAAAAAGGATATACAATTGTTGAAAACCGCCACGACGCTATCAGTTTGTCAATCCGCCTTGCAAAAGCTGGTGATATTGTCCTGCTGGCGGGTAAGGGGCATGAGGATTATCAGATAATCGGTACAAGCAAACACCATTTCGACGACCGGGAAGAGGCTGCGGCGGCATTTACGGAGAACTATAGATAATGCTTACTAATTTTACAGCTCCTAAGTCATACGTGTTCAAGCTATGAGCGCAGCCGACCTGTTCCAGCACACTGTAAACATCCATGGCAGATTGCTGAAAAAGCTGCTTCTCGTCTGGCTGGCCCTCTCCCTTTCGATAGGGACCGCCGTATATTATGAGGAAATGAGGAGGATGGACTCTTTTGTCGTTGACCTCTCCCTTGAGGAATCCGGGAAACTGGTCCTCGACAACAGGGATTATCTGAACAGCAAATCCCCGGCTGACCTGGATACGTTGTCACGGCGAGTCGCGGAATATATCAAAAACGGCCATTTCATCATTGTCGAGATTTACGACAAAGCCGGAAAGCAGGTCGCCGAGGCGATCGGAAAAGAGAGCGCAAGCATAGAGAATCAGCTCGATGGTTATAAGAACGAACTCCCCATAAAAGGAAAAGCCTGGCACAAAAAATACACGTTCGGCAAACAGAGCTACCTCGTTTCGCTAAACCCCATCGAACTGGACGGCGCTACCATCGGCTATTTCAAGGGTGTTTACCGGGTAGACAAGAAGACCCTGGATGACATCGAAAAGCTGATAGCCTGGTCGCTTGTTGCGGTTATGGGCATATCACTCGTAACCATGGGTGTCATGTATCCGGTCATTATCAGCATGAACAAGGGCCTTGCAGAATATTCTGCAAGGCCCTTGTTCATGCTGATAATGACCGGATACATGCTCGGCGAGGCAATCGCAAAAAGAGACTGCGATACCGGCTCTCATAACTACCGGGTCGCCATCTATGCCACACGCCTTGCCGAGGAGATCCGGCTCGATAACGCCGGAATACGGGGGCTTATAAAAGGCGCGTTTCTCCATGACGTGGGCAAGATCGCCATCAGCGACACCATACTGCTTAAATCCGGGAAGCTCACCGATAAAGAGTTTGCCATCATGAAAGGACATGTGTCGCACGGCGCTGATATTGCCGTAAAGTATCGATGGCTGAATGACGCCCTGGAAATCATCCGCTTCCACCATGAGAAGTTCGATGGCAGCGGATACCCGTACAGGCTCCGGATCAATGAGATCCCGCTCAATGCCCGTATATTTTCGATTGTCGATGTGTTTGACGCCCTGACCTCAGATCGTCCTTACAAAGAGGCGTTCCCGCTGGAGATGGCCACGGATGAGCTTGAAAAAGGACGGAGCACGCATTTCGACCCAACGCTTCTCGATGCCTTCCTCCGGATTGCCGGCTCACTCCACACGGAGCTATACAGGGCTGATGAAGAAAAGCTGGAGGGCATTCTAGACACCGTCATCAACAGGTATTTCAATGAAACGGCGTCCACCCGTCAAAAACCAATGCCCCTTCCACCACCATCAGCCATCCTGAACAGCGGACAACAAGAAGCCGGGCGCAATGGGCTCTGTCTGGAAGACGCTCCGTAGAGGACAGGATGGGTTTCCTCATTTCTTCCATATTTCATACACAATTCCGGATCATATTTCCGGATGCATCTGTGATTTGATGGTCATTTTCTAAAAGCTGCAAGAACAGGGGCTCCCGTAGCCCGGAAAGGAGGGCAAATGGCAATTTCATCGGTAACATCTTCCGGCATTCAGCCGTTAAATACACAGCAACAGGCTACACAGGCACAGGCACAGGCTGCGCAGAATCCGGGTTCGCCCGCGCACGAAGCCAAGGAAACACCGGCGGAAGAAGCACGTGAAAAACAGGACAAGGTCGCCAAGATTGGAAATATCGTAAATACGCTCGCGTGACGCCGCATTTCAACTGAGTCGCGGACAAGCTGAAAAGCATGAGAATTTGTCTCTCCGTCAAATCACAGATGCCGTTGTAACCAATTGCAGAAAAATAACGATGCCGCAAGGAAGGTTTGAGATGCGAAAATTTTTAACAGTGCTGTTTGTTCTTGCGTGTGCCTCTGCTGCTGCCGCCGAGGCAGCAGGTAACAAAAAAGTGGCCTTCGCTGACCCGAAGACAAACATGGAGTTCGTTCCGGTCAAAGGAGGCTGTTATCGCATGGGCAATGTTTTCGGAGACGGGGAGAATAATGAACAACCGGCTCATCAGGTCTGCGTGGATGACTTTTACATGGGCAGGCATGAGGTCACTGTCGGTGAATTCAGGAAATTTGCAACTATAACAGGCTACAGGACAGAGGCTGAAAAAGGTGACGGCTGTTCTGTCTGGATCGCAGGCAAATGGGTGGCCGACAAGGGCAAAAACTGGCGTCTCCCAGGTTTTTTACAGGATGACCGGCACCCGGTGGTTTGCGTGTCATGGAACGACGCCATGGCGTTTGCTGACTGGATGTCTGGAACCGCGGGCAGGAAATACAGATTACCGACAGAAGCGGAATGGGAATACGCGGCAAGAAGCGGCGGCAGGGACGAGAAATGGGCAGGCACAAGCAGTGAGCCGGACGTCGGGGGATATGCCTGGTCCAAAGAAAACGCAGGAGATAAGACAAATCCCGCAGGAGGAAAAAAACCTAACGGAGTCGGGCTTTATGACATGAGCGGCAATGTTTTTGAATGGGTGGGCGATTGGTACGCCCCCAACTATTACGGGATCAGCCCGAAGCTCAATCCAGCCGGACCGCCAGACGGAGGAGAAAAGGTACTTCGCGGCGGCTCCTGGGACAACAGGCTGAGGAACATACGCACAACAAACCGGAGAAGGTCCGCTGAGCCTGGGTCACGGCTCACAAGCGACGGGTTTCGTCTGGCAATGCCTGTGCAGCGGTAAGCAAAATCGGCAGTGCCAATTAAATGCCGAACAAGTCAGTTAATAATCAGCAGCACAACCACGCTTAATAACAGGAGAAACACAATGAAGAAGAAAAACATTAAAGGCATAGCATGCTGGCTTGCGTGCGGTATTTTGACCCTTGTCCCGCTTGTGGCGACAAGCGCTCAAAAGGGGGGGGCAGTGATAAAGGGTGTCGTCAGCGACGGTTCCAATCAACCGGTTGTGGGCGCCACGGTCTATCTCGTCCCCGCCGGTGATGTTGCCAAACTGGCCAAGGCCCCCTCAATCGAGATCAAGAAAAACGCCCCGGACGATGAGCCGATGGAAGACAATCTTGCAGCCAACCGCGACAAATATCTCAAGGGCAAGACCGACAAAAAGGGAAACTTCTCCATTGCCAAGGTGCCTGACGGAAAATATTTTGTCTACACAGAACCTTCGGACAAGGCGCATCTTCCCGGCGGCGATATCTCCAACAAATCGATGACTGTTGCGGAAATGGGGAAGAAACCGCTTAAGATCTCCCTCTCCGGCAAGATACCCGATGACGCCACCTATGTGGGAAGCAGCAAATGCCTGGGCTGCCACAGCGGCAACAGCGCGATGAAAAAGACGCTTCACAAGCTGGGCATCAGCGTTGTCGGCAAGCCGAGCAAACTCCAGGACTTTTCGCGCTTCCCGGAGTACTTTGCAGGCCTGGACAGGCTCATGAACGGGACAAAACTCTACTTCTCCGGATTCGACAAGAAGCGCAGCTTCGACAAATACCTGGTCTCGGAGAAAAACCCGGCCGACCTCGCTTCGGCAAGCTTTAGCGCCACCTTCTTCAAGGATGCCGACGGGAAGCTCAAATTCAAGACCGAAAACCTGAGAGATCCTTCCGACAAGCCCCGGATCTATACCGTGGAGATGGTCTACGGCGGCGGACTTTACAAGCAACGCTATCTCTACCGTGTCGGCGATTCCCTCTTCCCGTTCGTCCAGTATAATCCTACCGGCAAGGAGGAGTTTGGTGACCGGACACGCAAGACATGGCGTGATTACCATGCCGACTGGCTGTTCAACGAGGAGACGAATAAGCTCGTAGATCCCCCCAAGAAGAAGTCGTTCGAAAATGAATGCGCCTCCTGCCATTACGTTGGCTATACCCTGACTCCCACGGTTGCCGGCGGCTTTGTAGCCGGCGCGGTGAATGATCCGAACGGCGAAGCGGATATCGACGGAGACGGCATCCCGAACGAGCTGAACGTCGGCTGCGAAAACTGCCACGGCCCAGGTTCCGCGCACGTAAAATCAAGCAAAACCATGAAGGCTTCAACCATCGTAAACCCCGGCAAACTGCCCTCCGAGCGTGTTACGGTTATCTGCATCCAGTGCCACAGCAGGCCGCAGGGCAACCTGAAAAACGACCAGCCGGTCAGCAAGGAAAACCGGATGCTGATCCCCGGCATCAGCCGCAACGACTACCTGATCAATTACACCACAAAGGAAGATGCCGCACAGAAGGACTTCTGGGATGACGGGGTCCACTCCAAAACACATCACCAGCAGGGCACCGATTTCATACGCTCGAAAAAGTACATGAACTCCACACAACTTCTCAGTTGCGCGACATGTCATGACTCTCACGGGAAGTCCGGGGTCAACCGTCAATTGAGGATGGAGGTACGGGACGACAAGAGTTCGCTCTGCGTCAGTTGCCACAAGAATGTCGCCATCAAGACGCACACCGAGAAGGCTGTCGGCATGGCGCACGAAATGAAGATTTCCTGCGTTGACTGCCACATGCCGAAAACCATGCAGTCTGGCTCCGGTCTCAACAAGGGCCTCACCGGAAAAGAGGGAAAGAATTACTGGATGAACGATATTACCTCCCATGTTTTTGATGTTCCGCGCAAGAACAACAAAGCGGTAAAAGGTGTCGAGCCGGGCAAGGCAATGCCGATCCCTTACACCAATGCATGCGGCTCCTGCCACGATACCGATAGTCTGTAGTATTTGTCGCATTTGATCAAAAAGAAAGGTCGCCCCTTATTTCGGGACGACCTTTCTTTTTGACAAGCACGTCTGGTCTCCGCTGTTTTTGCCTGTTTCAACAAGATTTCCAGGTTACCCTGCCTCCAGTTTCACGGCACACTGTTGTTCTTTCCTTGTTTCTTCCATATTTCATGCTCATTCCCCTGTTAAATCATTATCCACTGACAAAGAAAACTGATCGACAAACGAGGAGAAAGAGATGCTGAAGACGGCAACTACAGCAGTATTGAATCGGATCCTCACCGGCATGCCGGTGGCAGCCAGAATACCGGGGATTGATCATTGCGTAAAACCGGCGCCAAGGCCCGCGCCGGGGAAGCCTTGTAAAAAAAACGAGGATGGAGAGAAAAAACGGATGCGAATTCTATTGATAACGGCCGAACAAAAGGCGGCCTGGGCGTTGAAGGAGGAGCTGGAGTCCAAACGATGCGAAGCAATGACGGCGCATAGCGCGGAAGAGGGTTTTTACCTGCTCAGCACCGGCAGGTTCGATCTGGTTCTGTTGGACCCGATGCTGCCGGGAAGGGACAGCGTTGAACTTCTGACGGTTCTCAGAAGGATCGGCATCAAGACGCCGGTGTTGTTTCACTCTCCCGAGGATCTGTACATGGATGCGCGGCGCATTGCCGCCTTGTGTCAGGCGGTGGAAGCCGGAAGTCCCGGGGAGCGGCCGAGCGTGCTTGCAGTCAAGGATAGCGAAGCACGGCCCGGCATGGGAGCGGGACTTCCACTAAAAACGCATTGCCTCCATAGTCAAAGTGGCATGGGCTAGATGGGAGCGTTTTCGCCTCCTCGGCCAACACCCGGCAAAAGTGCGGAAAGCTCCCTATGCTATCCAGATCTGGCCCTTGTGCTGTCCAGGAGCGAAATCAGCGTCACCCTGCCGTTCAAAAGCAGGTGCCTGCGTAAGGTTTTTCCCCTCAACTGGAACGGTATCGCATCCCTGATCGCATGGATGAGCGACCTGGGGATCAGGGAGCATTTCATCCGGATAAGTGTTACGGACGAAACAGTTGTCGGCATGGCGATCCATATTGCCGGCAAACTCAGCATATCCAATAATATCGTAGGGTTGTCCGTTTCCGCAGCGTCAGAACGAACACCCCGCCCAAGGGAATACGATGAAACAAGATCTTATTGATGACAAAAAACTCCTGACAATGAACCGTTGCCTGCTCCTCGTTCTGGCAGCCGTCCTGATCGGCGGCTATCTGATCGGGGGAAAGGCGTCAGGCATGGTCAAGGAGGTCAGGCATCAACTGGGGGGTGAAGTCGTTGTTGAGAGATGCGTGACCTGTCACGATTCGACAGCCCACAGCCCGGTGAAGGGACACGCGCCTACGACGGAGGCATGCACCCCGTGCCATGGCGGCCTCGGAAGGGGGATTACTCAGGAATCGGCACACGCGAAGGAACGCGGCACAGATACCCTGAACTCCATCTTCGCAAGGGGGGAGCTCTCTGCCGGATGTCTCAGGTGCCATAACCCACGGATGCTTCCACCCGATTCCCTGGCCGTGCAGGGGTGGAGGCTCTTTATGGGCAAGGGGTGCGGAAGCTGCCACCAGGTACGGGGAATCTCATCCGGCGTCAAGGGGCCGGACTTAAGCCGTATCGGCGAACATCTCACGGTTGTGGCCCTGGAGTCCAGGATCAGGCAGCCGCAGATTCCGGGGTATTACAGCGTCATGCCGACATTCAGCCTGGCTGTCGCCGAAAGGCGCGCCCTTGCGATCTTCCTGAAGGGGCAATCCAGGCTCGATCTCCGTCCCGCCGCCTACCAGGCCGGAGGTCCGGAGGCAGCGGATCCGCTTGAGCGGCATAACTGCGTCTCCTGCCACCGCTTCCGGCAGAAGGACGGTATGGTGGGCCCTGATCTGGACCGGCTATACGCACAGAGAAGCGAAAAATGGCTGAAAGGGTTTCTCGGGGACGTATCGTCACAACGCCCCTCGGCCCGCATGCCGGAGCTGACTGACTCACGCGCCGTGGCCGCCGTCGTTGCGGAGTTGTTGAAGCCTCCGGCGAAGATTGTGATGCCCTCCTCGCCCAGAGATCGCTATGAGCTCCTCTGCTCCCGATGTCACGGTAAGTTTGGGGACGGCAAGGGGCCGATCGCCGCCAACCTGAGCGGCGCACCGCGGCGTTTCAGCGAGAATCCGGGCTACTTCCTCCTGACGCCGCGGGAACGGATGCTCAGATCCATCGCCGACGGGATCCCGGGCGCCTCCATGCCCCCCTCTGGCAAACTGATGACCAGGGAGGAGACGGGTGCGCTGCTCGACTTCATACTCGCCGAGTTCGCGAAAACAGGTCCGGCCGGGCGGTTGACGGACATTGCCGTGCCGCCGAAAAGCGCCCCTTCCAACGGCATCGCGCCGCTCTATGACAGGCTCTGCGCCCGCTGCCACGGCGAAGGGGGCGACAGAAGCGCCCGGATCGTCCACCCGAAGAGCCCGCAGCCGAGGAATTTACGCAACCGCGCCTACATTGAGGCGATGCCGGACGAACAGCTTTTCCGCGCAATCGCCAGAGGTATACCGGGGACGCGGATGAAGGCATACCTGGGGGCCGTTCCAGGCTCGGGCGTCAGAACCAAGGCCAAGCTTTTCGACGGAGAGATCTGGCAACTTGTGGAACATGTAAGGAGGTTGAGCCGAAATGGACAGTAGGATTTCAAGGAGGCATTTTTTAGGATGGGTGTCGTCACGCCTGTTTACCGGCATCCCGCTCTTCACCCTTGCCGCGATGGGATGGAGCTTCCTGTCGATTCCGGGAAGTATCCGGCTGGAACGGAAGGTCGCTGTCGGTACTATGGAGGGGTTGAGACAGGGGATCACCGTAATGAAGGAGCATGGCGTCGCCATCGTCCGTTACGGCGATCTGCTCGGAGCCGTCAGCCTGAGCTGCACCCACCTCGGCTGCATCATCGCGCAGGCCGGTGACGGCTTCGCCTGCCCCTGCCACGGCAGCCGTTTCGGCAGTGACGGGCGGGTGCTGAACGGTCCGGCCCTGAATCCCCTTGCCCGCTACGAGCTGGAGATCACCGGGGACCGGCGCGTGGTGGTAAATCTCGGCGCAACGCTCGGCCCGGCATGAAGGAGGGCGAAATGACCAATAAAAAAGAGGTAAGGGGGTTTTGGGCCCACATTCATCCCCCTTTCGTAACAAAACATGCCTTGCGCTTCAGGAGCACATACGGGCTAGGGGCGCTGCTGGTCGCCCTGTTCATCATCCTGGCCGGGACCGGAGCCCTGCTTGCGTTCGCCTATGAACCCAGATTCAAAAGCGCCTGGGATTCGGTGTGGGAGATCGCCAACGTGTACCCGTATGGAGGGCTCGCAAGAACCATCCACTATCTGGCCGGCAACCTGTTCGTCATCGCCTGCGTATTCCACCTCCTCAGGGTCATTTCCGCCGGGGCCTACCTCGGTGAGCGTTACCGCAATTACCTCTACGGGCTGGTCCTCCTTGCCGGTGCTTTTACCGCGCTTGCCACAGGCTACTTTCTGCCGATGAGTGAGGTCTCCTACTGGGCGCTGGTGGTGGGGACGACCTTCCTGGAATATCTCCCGTTTATCGGGAAGCTGGCCAAGCATCTGGCGCTGGGGGGGCACGAGGTGGGGGACGCCACCATGATCAGGCTGTATGTGCTTCATCTCGCGGTGCTGCCGATCCTGCTCATCGGCTTCGTCTCCCTGCACCTCTGGAGGATCAGGAAGGACCAGGGGCTTCTCAAGCCCGAGGGGCTCGCCCCGGCCG
>Ga0209317_1002707_pt1 | contig 12351 bp, 11 predicted proteins | sample RifGroB2_FD_183994 | JGI IMG/M metagenome (GOLD analysis project Ga0209317, IMG submission 183994) | Soil microbial communities from Rifle, Colorado, USA - Groundwater B2 (SPAdes) (version 2) | ecosystem: Environmental > Terrestrial > Soil > Unclassified | place: Rifle, Colorado | collected...
TCGTGACCGTACGGAATCCGCTCCCTAGGGGAAATATGAGAGTTGCTGTCGATGTGATGGGGGGCGACAACGCCCCTCATGTTGAAGTAGAAGGTGCAGTAGCTGCGGCCAGAGAATTCGGCGTGCCGGTCACTTTGGTCGGAGACGTGGAAAAGGTGCAGGCTGAACTGGCCCGCTTCGATTGCAAAGGGCTGGATATAGAAGTGTGGCATGCCTCCGAGGTGGTGGGCATGCACGATTCCGCCTCTGATGCGGTGCGCAAAAAGAAGGACTCCTCGATCCGTGTCGCCTTCGAGCTGGTGAAGGGGGGCGAGGCGGTTGCCGTGGTCAGCGCCGGCAACTCGGGTGCCACCATGGCGGCGGGGATGTTCGTGCTGAAACGGATGAGGGGAATAGACCGCGCCGCCATCGCGCAGCTCTTTCCCACTGTGTCCGGCAAAACCCTCGTGCTCGATGTCGGCGGCAACGTCGACTGCAAACCGATCCACCTGGTGCAGTTCGCCGTCATGGGCGAGGTGTACGCCAGGTTCGTCATGGGGATCGCCAATCCCAAGATCGGTCTTCTCTCCAACGGCGAGGAGGCCAGCAAGGGCAACGAACTCACCCGCGAGACCAGCGCTCTTCTGCGCGAAAAACCGATCAACTACATAGGTTACGTGGAAGGACGCGACATCTTCAACGGCTCGGTGGACGTCGTGGTTTGCGACGGCTTCGTCGGCAACGTGGCATTGAAACTCTCCGAGGGGCTTGCCGAGGCCGTAGGCAAGATGCTCAAGGCTGAAATCAAAAGCAGCTTCCTGTCACAGATCGGCTACCTCCTCAGCCGCAAGGCTTTCAATAATTTCAAGAAAACCGTAGACTATGCCGAGTATGGCGGAGCGCCGCTGCTTGGGATCAACGGCGTCGGCATGATCTGTCACGGCGGTTCCAATCCCAAGGCAATCAAGAACGCGATCCGCTTTGCCCACGAATATGCGCTCAAGGGGGTCAACGGCCGTATGGCTGAAAAGCTCAACGAGAGTTTCCCCGGCGGCGTGCGCGAGCGTGAGGGCGCGCCTGCGCCAGGCGCTGGAACAGAGAGGGTTGCTTCATGATTCGACCAAAGATTACCGGTACCGGCTCCGCAGTGCCGGAGAAAGTGCTGACCAATTTCGATCTGGAAAAGATGGTGGACACCACGGACGAGTGGATCGTCGCCAGGACCGGCATCAGGGAGCGCCGGATTGCGGCGCAAGGGGAGTACACCTCGACCTTCGCTGCGCTGGCGGCGCAAAGGGCCCTTGACGCGGCCGGCGTCACGGCCGAGGAGATCGACCTGATCGTGGTCGGCACCCTTACCCCGGACTTCCCGTTCCCCGCCACCGCCTGCATCGTGCAGCAGGCCATCAAGGCCCCCAACGCCTTCTGCTTCGACCTCTCCGCCGCCTGCTCCGGGTTCGTCTATGCCCTTGCCACCGCCGAAAAGTACATCCTCTCCGGCCAGGTGAAAAAGGCGCTGGTGATAGGCGCCGAGGTCCTTTCCCGCATCGTCGACTGGAGCGACCGCAACACCTGCCTGCTCTTCGGAGACGGCGCCGGTGCCGTGGTGCTCGAGGCGACCGAGGGGGAGAACGGCATCCTCTCCACCCACATGCACTCGGACGGCAACTACTGGGAGATCCTTTACCAAAAGGGCGCCGGCAGCCGTTTCCCCGCGACCCACCAAAACGTGGACGACAGGATGGTGTACCTCACCATGCAGGGCAACGAGGTGTTCAAGCTGGCGGTGCGCGCCATGGGAGAGGTCTGCCAGGAGGCGCTGGAGGCGAACGGTCTGGTCCCCGACCAGGTCAAGCTCTTCATCCCGCACCAGGCCAACCGGAGGATCGTCGACTCGGTGGGCAAGAGGCTCGGCATCACCGACGAGCGTGCCTTCGTCAACCTCGACCGCTATGGCAATACCTCCGCCGCCTCCATCCCGATCGCGCTGGACGAGGCGGTACGTGCGGGACGCCTGAAGCAAGGGGACATCCTGCTGATGACCGCCTTCGGCGGCGGGCTCACCTGGGGCGCCTCGGTGGTGCGCTGGTAGAGTCCGCACCGCGCCGCGGCGCCGTCCAAAACCCTCCCCCTCGGGAGGGGGGCTGCTCTGAGGGCGGTGTCCCCGGCAGGCAGCAATCGATTCCACTGCAAATGCAGCATTAGAGTTACGAGGTTACCTATGCAATCTTATGCATTCATCTTCCCGGGGCAGGGTTCCCAGCACGCCGGGATGGGGAAGGAACTGGCGGACAACTTCAAGATCGCCAGGATCAGCTTCGAGGAGGCGGACGACGCGCTCGGCTTCTCGCTGTCGCGCCTTTGCTTCGAGGGTCCCGAGGAGGAGCTGAAGCTCACCGCCAACACGCAGCCGGCCATCCTGGCCGCGAGCGTCGCCGCACTGAGGGTGCTCAGGGAAGAGTCGGCCATTGCCCCTTCCTTTCTCGCGGGCCACTCGCTGGGCGAGTACTCGGCACTGGTGGCCTCCGGCGCCCTCGATTTCGCCGATGCACTGAGGACGGTGCGGGCACGCGGCAGCTTCATGCAGGACGCGGTCCCCGTCGGGGTAGGCGCCATGGCGGCCATCCTCGGCGCCGAGCCGGAAGCCCTCCAGGAGATCTGCACCGAGGACGGTGCGGGCACGCGGCAGCTTCATGCAGGACGCGGTCCCCGTCGGGGTAGGCGCCATGGCGGCCATCCTCGGCGCCGAGCCGGAAGCCCTCCAGGAGATCTGCGCCGAGGCGGCGCAGGGCGAGGTGGTCTCGCCTGCCAACTTCAACTCCCCCGGACAGATCGTGGTTGCCGGGCACACGGGCGCCGTGAACCGCGCCATCGAGATCGCCAAGGCGAAGGGGTATAGAAAGGCGATGCTCCTGCCGGTTTCCGCCCCGTTCCACTGCGCGCTGATGACAAAGGCCGCCGAGCGGCTTGCCGAAGCGCTTGAGCCGGTCCAGGTAAACGCGCTCTCCACCCCTGTGGTGACCAACGTCGAGGCGAAGCCGAACTCCGACGCGGCGCGGGTGAAGCCGCTGCTCGTGGAACAGGTCTGCGCTCCGGTGCTCTGGGACGCCATCGTGCAGAACATCGTCGCCGCCGGCGTCACCAACTTCGTCGAGATCGGCCCGGGCAAGGTGCTCGCCGGCCTGGTCAAGAGGATTGCCAAAGAGACGTCCAGCTTCAACGTGCAGGACCCGGCCGGGATCAAGGCCATCACTGGAGGGGCGTAATGAGCTTGAACGGACAGGTAGCGGTGGTAACAGGAGCTTCCCGCGGCATCGGCCGCGCCATTGCCCTCAAACTTGCGGAGGCAGGCGCCTCGGTGGTGGTCACCGCCACCACGCAGCAAGGGGCTGAGAAAACCGCAGCGGAGATCACCGCCGCCGGCGGCAAGGCCCTGGCGGTGAAGGTCGACGTCTCCGTGGCGACCGAGGTGGAAGGGCTCTTCAAGGAGGCCGTCGGCGCCTTCGGGAAGCTCGACATCCTGGTGAACAACGCGGGGATCACCAAGGACGGGCTCCTTTTGAGGATGAAGGAGGCGGATTGGGATGCCGTCCTGGACGTGAACCTGAAGGGGAGCTTCAACTGCACCCGCGAGGCGGCCAAGATCATGACCAAGGCCCGCTACGGCAGGATCGTCAACGTCTCCTCGGTCGTTGGGGAGATGGGTAACCCGGGGCAGGCGAACTACTGCGCCTCCAAGGCCGGGATGATCGGGCTCACCAAATCGGTGGCCAGGGAGCTTGCCCGCAGGAACGTGACGGTCAACGCAGTCGCCCCCGGCTTCATCGAAACGGACATGACCAACGAGCTCTCCGAGAAGACGAAGGAGAGCCTCCAGGAGCAGATCCCGATGGGGAGGCTCGGCTCCGCCGACGACATCGCGGGCGCCGTGCTGTTCCTGGTTTCCGACGCCGCAGGCTACATAACCGGGCACGTCCTTTCGGTGAACGGCGGCATGTACATGTGAGCCGGCTAACGGCGTTGTTTTTAGTTTCAGCGCCAAAAATACCTTTTGCAAATTCGGCTTTTCATGCTATGAAATAGCAGGCTTCAGCAAAACAAATCAAAAACGTCTGACGTTACAATCAAATGGAGGTGGTATAGATGGCTTCGATAGAGAAACGCATTAAAGAGATAGTAGCTGAACAGCTTGGTGTCGACGAGGCACAGGTGACCAACGAGTCTTCCTTCATGGACGACCTGGGCGCTGACTCCCTGGATACCGTAGAACTCGTCATGGCACTTGAAGAAGAGTTCGAAATTGAGATCTCCGACGAGGATGCAGAGAAAATCCAGTCGGTTCAGGACGCAATCGACTACATTACCGATCACACCTAGTAGAGAGGGGGGAGTTTTACTTCCCCTTTTTCATGCCGCCTGTCAGGCAGCCATGAACGCAAACAGTTTCCAAGGAGAGTTGAGAGTATGAGAAGAGTAGTTGTCACGGGTGTCGGTGTCGTCTCCCCGCTTGGATGCGGCAACGGCAAGAACTGGGACGCCCTACTGGCCGGGAAGTCCGGCATCGCGCCGATCACCCGTTTTGATGCCTCCGATCTGCCGGTCAGGATCGCCGGCGAGGTGAAGGATTTCGTCGCCGAGGATTTCATCGACAAGAAAGAGATCAAGAAGATGGATCTCTTCATCCAGTACTCGCTCGCTGCGGCACAGTTCGCCATGGAAGATTCCGGCCTGGTGATCACCGAGGAGAACGCCGAGAAGGTCGGTGTCCTGGTGGGCGCGGGGCTTGGCGGTCTTCCCGCCATCGAGCGCTACCACTCAGTGCTGCTCGAGGGCGGTCACAAGAAGATCTCCCCGTTCTTCATCCCGATGCTGATCATCAACCTGGCTCCGGGGCACATCTCCATCAAATACGGTGCGAAGGGGCCGAATGTCTCCTCCGTGTCCGCCTGCGCCACCGGCACCCACTCCATCGGCGACGCCTACCACATGATCGCGCGCGGCGACGCCGACGCCATGATCGCCGGCGGCACCGGCGCCTCGCGCCCGTTCGACAAGGGTAGGGACGGCTTCGTCCTCTCCGAGGGGGCAGGCATCGTCGTCCTCGAGGAATACGAGGCCGCCAAGGCCCGCGGGGCCAAGATCTACGGCGAGGTGGTCGGTTACGGCCTTTCCGGCGACGCCTATCACCTGACCTCCCCCGCCCCCGGCGGCGAGGGGGCGGCGCGCTGCATGAAGATGGCGCTCCGCACCGCAGGCGTGAACCCGGAGCAGGTCGACTATATCAACGCCCACGGCACCTCGACCCCGTTCGGGGACGTCGGCGAGACCATGGCGATCCACTCCGTATTCGGCGATCACGCCCGCAAGCTGATGGTCTCGTCCACCAAGTCCATGACCGGACACCTGCTCGGCGCGGCCGGCGGCATCGAGGCCGTCTTCTCCCTGATGGCGATGAAGAACTCCGTGGTTCCGCCCACCATCAACTACACCGACCCGGACCCGGAGTGCGATCTGGACTACGTCCCCAACACGGCGCGCGACGCCAAGGTGGAATACGCCATGAGCAACTCGTTCGGTTTCGGCGGCACCAACGCTTCGCTGCTCTTCAAGAAGGTCTAGCATGATAGTCCTTGGGAGCGATCACGGCGGGCTGGAGCTGAAAAACGAGATAAAGAGCCTGCTCGACGAGCGGGGGATTCTCTGCGAGGACCTGGGGACCCACAACGGCGACTCCGTCGACTACCCGGATTTCGGGGAGCGGGTGGCGCGCCGCGTCTCCGAGGGGAGCGCGGAGAAAGGGATACTGGTCTGCGGCACCGGGATCGGCATGTCCATCGTGGCCAACAAGTTCCCGGGGATACGCGCGGCGCTTGCCACGGACGTCTTCATGGCGACCATGGCCAAGGAGCACAACGACGCCAACATCCTGGTGCTTGGCGGGCGCGTACTTAAGACCGAGCTGGCCCGCCAGATGGTCGCCGCCTGGCTCGACACCGAGTTCGCCGCAGGACGGCACCAGAGTCGCCTGGACAAGATCTCCGCCCTGGAGCGCGAGCTGCGCAGCACCACAACCTGACACCACATCTCTTGTAGGAGCGGCATTCCTGCCGCGGTCACCCCGACGGCATCGCGGCAGGAATGCCGCTCCTGCAGGATCGTCATCAGCAACAACGGGACTCGCGAGAGTCCCGTTTTCTCATTTCCATCTAGCTAGTTAGGAGAAAACAATGTCAGTACTGGAAACATTCGACCCGGCAGTGGCGGAGGTCATCAGGCATGAGACGGAGCGCCAGGAATTCAACCTCGAACTGATCGCTTCGGAGAACTTCGTTTCCCCGGCCGTGCTCGAGGCGCAGGGGTCGGTTCTCACCAACAAGTACGCCGAAGGGTACCCCGGCAAGCGCTACTACGGTGGCTGCCACTGCGTGGACGTGGTGGAGAACCTGGCCATCGACCGCGCCAAGGAACTGTTCGGCGCGGACCACGTCAACGTGCAGCCGCACTCCGGCTCCCAGGCGAACATGGCGGTCTACTTCTCCGTGCTGAAGCCCGGCGACACCGTGCTCGGCATGAACCTGGCCCACGGGGGGCACCTGACCCACGGCAGCCCGGTCAACTTCTCCGGCAAGCTCTTCAACATCGTCCCCTACGGCGTCTCCCGGGAGACCCAGACCATAGACTACGAGGAGACCGAGCGCCTCGCCATCGAGCACAAACCGAAGATGATCGTGGTCGGCGCCAGCGCCTACCCCCGCATCATCGACTTCGAAGCCTTCCGCCGCATCGCGGACAAGGTGGGCGCCGTGGTCATGGTCGACATGGCGCACATCGCCGGCCTGGTGGCCGCGGGTCTGCACCCGAGCCCGGTCCCCTATGCCGAGTTCGTCACCACCACCACGCACAAGACCCTCCGGGGGCCGCGCGGCGGCATGATCATGTGCCGCGAGGAGTTCGCGAAGACGCTGAACTCCAACATCTTCCCGGGGATCCAGGGGGGGCCGCTCATGCACGTCATCGCCGCCAAGGCGGTGGCGTTCAAAGAGGCGCTCACCCCCGAGTTCAAGCAGTACCAGGGGCAGATCGTGAAGAACGCCAAGGCGCTTGCCGAGGGGCTCGTGAAGCGCGGCTTCAAGCTCACCTCCGGCGGGACCGACAACCACCTGATGCTGGTCGACCTCTCCCAGACCGAGCTCACCGGCAAGGTCGCCGAAGAGGCGCTCGACCGCGCCGGCATCACCGTCAACAAGAACGGCATCCCCTTCGATACCCGTTCGCCGTTCATCACATCCGGCATCCGCATCGGCACGCCGGCCGCGACGAGCCACGGCCTGAAAGAGGCCGAGATGGAGCAGGTGGCAGGGTTCATAGCGGACGTCCTTGCCAACGTCAACGACGAGGCGAAGCTTGCGGCAGTGAAGGGCGGGGTCAACGCCATGATGAAGCGGTTCCCGATGTACGCCGACCGTCTCGCCTAGAGAACCGTCGTTTTTCGGCAGCTGGCAAAAAGGAAGGGGGCGACGCAAAGTCGCCCCCTTTTCTCCGTTTTCGGCAGCGTTTCTTCCACCCTTCCTCCCGGCAATCTTTGTTCCCCCCACGCAGGCTGCAGCCTCTGCATCCGGTGACCCGCCTCTTGTCATAGCGGATCGCGGTTGCGCCCCTGCAACTCTCATAGCTATCCCCGGCTACATCGCTTCCAACCTCTATGCCTTTGGACATGCTTTCTATGATTGAAAGTCCGATGGTCTTTTTCCGCAATGAGTATTTCTCCATCGCGATGTGAGTCGGAAAATTTATTCACGTCAGTGGTTGCAAGAAAAATTAATGGATGGTAATGTTAGCGGCAGATCATTTTAGGAGGTGGGCCATGCGTGTTTTTGTCATGTTGCTATTTGTTGCCATTGCCGTCCGCTGCTATGCGAAAGACCCGCTGGAGACGCTGAACACCGTCGAGGACACCCTCAGCACCATGGAGCAGACGCTCAAGATGCGCGCGGGACAAAGGGGGCATTCGGCTTCCGCCACTGCTGGGGGCGTGGGCGAGAGGCTGCCGTTTGACGACAGGCTGTACTTCGTGTCGGACGAAGCCGTGGGGCCGGGCAACTGGGTGGCAGTCAGGCCCTGCACGGAGGAGGTCGCCGCCGGCCAGGCATGGGGCGACGCCCGGAGCTGCGTCGCGCAGCCGGACGGCTCGGTGCTCCTCGGCCCCTACTTCTGGAAAAGCCGCCCGGCCGCTGCCGGGGACCTGCAGGTGGGCGCAACGGTGATAGTTCCCGACCCGTCCGGGGACGGCAGCTGGGTTTTGGCGACCGTCACCGACGTCTCCCACCTCGCCAGCGGGTTCGTGGCGACTTCCGCTCCCTTCAGGGCGGACCTGAACGGGCTCAGGGTCGTGGAATAGCAAACCGGCATTTTTTTATGGAATCTCTTGCCGCTTCTCCGGTATTGTAGGCCTGCTCAGGCCCTTGCCGGAGAATCTTTGCGTGAAGAGAGTGATGGCAATGTATTTCCTCAACTACGACGAGCCGCTTTTCCGCCCGCCTTCAGAGGCGGGCAGTCTCATCTTCCAGATAACCCTCGGCTGCTCCCAGAACAGGTGCAAGTTCTGCGGCATGTACAAGATGAAACGCTTTCGGGTGCGCTCCCTGGACGAGGTGCTGGCGGAGATTCGCTCTATCCCCCCCGGCTACCGGCTGACAGTAAGGCGGGTCTTTCTGGCCGACGGCGATGCGCTGATCTACCCGCAGCAGGGGCTCGAGGTGATACTGGACGCGCTCGCAGAGACCTTTCCCGCGCTGACCCGGGTGGGCGCCTATGCGTCGCCCAACAGCCTCGTCACCAAAAGCACGCAGGAACTCTCGGTGCTGCGCGGCAAGAAGCTCCGCATACTCTACTTCGGGCTGGAAAGCGGGGACGCGGAAACGCTCCGGCTGGTGGACAAGGGGTATGAGCCGGACGAGATGCTCGCTGCCTGCCAAAAGGCGGCCTCCGCCGGGATGAAGCTGTCCGTCACCGCCATTCTCGGTCTCGCGGGCAGGAGGCGCAGCGCCGAGCATGCCGCGGCCACGGCACAATGGATCAGCGCCCTCTCCCCGGAGTATTTCTCATTGCTCACCATGTTCCAGCGTCACAACGACGAGTACCTCTCCCTGATCGAGCCCCTGAGCCGTGGGGAGATACTGCTGGAAACGCGGGCGCTGCTGGGAGGGTTGGAGCCTCGCGGCACCATACTCCGTTCCAACCACGTCTCGAACTTCCTGAACCTGGCCGGGAGCTACCCAAAGGACAGGGAGCGGCTCATCGACAGCGTGGACGCCGCTCTGGCGCAAGCGAAAAGGGACCCCCGCCGGTTCGCGGAGATCCCTTCTTATCGGGAACAGTACTATTAGACCTGCCGGGCGCGCCGGCGCGTCTTTTGCTCTTTGCTAGCGGGCGACCCCGCAGAGCCTGAGCTCGCTTTCCAGCTTCTCGCGGGAGATCCCGAGCACCTGGCAGGCCTTCTCGCGGTCGCTTTGGTAGCGCTCCATCACCATGAGCAAAAGGGCCTTCTTCAGGGAGGCCGAAAGCTTGTCCATCACCCCCTGTCCCTCCGCGGCGGCCAGCGTGGCGACCAGCGGCTCCAGGTTTTTCTGGAAAAGCTCGGCGCTCTCGTTGACGCCCTGCTCGGTAGACTGCCTCATTCTCTTCATCCGCACCACGTTCCCGACGCAGTCGTTCATGTTGTCCTGGACAAAGCGCAAGGTGTCCCAGTGGCTGTCCACGGTCATGAACCGCAAGTCGTCCTTGCTGCCGTCGGGGGCTCCCTTCTTCCTGAGCCGTACTTCCATGATGCAGTACGAGTAAGCGCCTGACCTTTCGTTGTTGCTGCGATCTCGGTATCCCATCATGTCACCCCCGTTTGGTCCGTTTGTTTTACCTTTTCAACTGGCGTACCAATCCGGCATCAGATGCGTCTGGAGCCGTAAGGGCCCGGAACTAAACGATTTTTCCCTGCCGGGCGATGGGGCTCGACCCGTGCCCGTTCTGGGCGCGGCTGTGCTAAAGCTGCACATCCCGCGGCCGGCACGGCTCCAAAGGGGCGCAACTACAGGGATTTGGAGCCGTGGCGAACTGTGAACAGCCGGGCCTTGCTGCACAGGGGACGGTTGTGGTACGGCGGGGGTGTGCTATAAGTTGGGTGGTTTTAATGTCTCCCCGCGCCGCGGGGCAGATGGGGAGGTGCCTTCTGGAGAGACCTCTGCTGGTGCCGCTCGCCTCACTGATCGCCGGGATGGTGCTGGCCGACCTGCTCGACTGGATACCTCCGGAGTGGGGATTGATCGCCCTGCTGCCAACCACGCTCGCCGCATGCTTCGTCAAGTCCCGCTTCCCTTTTTTCCTTTCGCTTTCCTTGCTGTTCCTGTTCTGGGGCTCGCTCTCGCTGCGGCCGTTCCTAAGGCCGGCGGAGCCGTTCCCCGGCAGCGACGGCCAAACGCCGGTACTTATCCAGGGGGTGCTGTACCGGCGCCCCGAAGGGACTTCCTCCGGCGGCGGGAAAGTGTACCTGCAGGCGGAGCGGATCGGGGATGCAGCTGCAGATACCGCTGTCCGGGGAAGGCTCCTGGTTTACGTGAAGCAGGGAAGGGCGGAGCTTGCCACGGGGGACCGCGTCCTGTTCTCTGCCCGGATCCGCCGGCCGCGCAGCTATGGCCTTCCGGGCGAGATGGACCAGGCGCGGCGTCTCGCCTACCAGGGGATCTTCGCTACGGCCTTCGTGGTCGAGGCAGAAGACCTGTTGCTGCTCGGCACCGGAGAGGGGTGGCGCCATCGCGTCGACCTGCTGGCAGCCTCGCTGGGGCGCCAGATCACCAGGTGCGAACCGGGTCCCGAGGGGGGGGTGCTGAAGGCGCTTTTGCTGGGGGACAAGGGGGACGTGCCGGAGCAGTTGCAGGACGCCTACGCCAGGGCAGGGGTCAACCACATACTCTCCATATCAGGTTTCCATGTCGGCATCGTCTTTCTCTCCCTGTTCCACGCTCTCTACCTTGCGGCGCGCTGCTGCGAGCCGCTGGCGCTTCGACCGAACCTGAAGCAGGCGCTGCTGCTCGCGACGCTTCCGGTGGTGGTGTTCTATCTCTTTCTCTCCGGGGAGGCTCCGGCCACCGTCAGGAGCGTGCTGATGATCTCCGGGGTCGTGGTTGCCCTGTACCTGAAGCGCGAGGTGGATCCGGTGAACTCGGTCATGCTGGCCGCCTGCGCGATCCTGTTCGTGGCGCCGGAGACGCTGTTCGAGCTCTCCTTCCAGCTCTCCTTCCTCGCCATCTGGGGGCTCGTCGTTTTGGCGCCGCCCATGGCGGCACCCTTTACGGGAGCGGGGAGGGGGGCGCGCTGGCTGCTGCTCCTCATGGCTGCCTCCGCGGCCGCGGTCCTGGCGACGCTGGTGCCGGTCGCCTACCATTTTCAGCGCGTGTCCCTGGTAGGGATTGCCGCCAACCTGGTCATCGTGCCGCTCATGGGGTATGGCGCCGTGGTTGCCGGGTTCGCCTCGCTCCCGCTGGGGGTGGTCGCCGGACCCCCGGGCGAGGCTCTTCTTCACCTGGCCGCCTTCCTGGTGCGGCTGTCGGACCAGGCGATCCTGTACCTGGCGCGGGCGCCGGTTCTGACCGGATACCTCCCCGGAAGGCTCGACATCCTCCTCGCCTGCCTGGTGCTCTGTGCCATGACCTTGCTCCCCGGGGGGCTGAAGCGCACTGCGGTTTTGCTTTGCTTTTTCTTGCTGCTGACGGTGCGGGCGATGCCTGGCGCCGCTGCCGGCGACGGCATGTTGAGGCTGTACTTTCTGAGCGTGGGGCAGGGGGATGCGGCCCTGGCGCGGCTGCCGGACGGGAAATGGATGCTCGTGGACGGCGGCGGCAACGCGACGGATGCCGCTTCCCGAGTCGGCCCCCGCCTGCTGCTCCCGGCGCTAAGGCGCCTGGGGGCACGGCGCGTCGACTACCTGGTGCTCTCCCATGAGCATCCGGATCATCTGCAGGGCGTTCTTCATGTCGCTGCCCATTACGACGTTGGCGAGTTCTGGGAGAGCGGGGTTCCCAGCGCCGCCAGAGAGTACCGGCAGCTCAAATGGGTGCTTGCCTCGCGCGGGGTTCCGGTGCGGACAGTGAACGCGGCGCTGGCGCCCTTCAAGGCCGGAGGCGCCGCCGTGCAGCCGCTTTGGCCGCTGAAACCCGAGGCGCCGGCCTCCGGGGACGCCAACGACAGTTCCCTGGTGTTCCGGCTCTGCCACGGAAATGGGTCGGTGCTTTTTACCGGCGACCTGGGGGAGAAAGGTGAGATGGAACTGCTCGCGCGGGGGGCGCTGCAGCCCGCCACGATCCTGAAAGTGGCGCATCACGG
>Ga0209317_1002710_pt1 | contig 12343 bp, 4 predicted proteins | sample RifGroB2_FD_183994 | JGI IMG/M metagenome (GOLD analysis project Ga0209317, IMG submission 183994) | Soil microbial communities from Rifle, Colorado, USA - Groundwater B2 (SPAdes) (version 2) | ecosystem: Environmental > Terrestrial > Soil > Unclassified | place: Rifle, Colorado | collected...
TCCCCCCCCCGGGACATGGTCGCCCAGCCGTCCTACAGTCCCTGGAACATAAACAGCAGTGTCAATCTCATGGGGGGCCAACCCCATCGGGGCAGCGACTTTCCGCGCCTCTCCGCTCTCACTCGAATCTGAATCTGCTACGCCGGAGACATTTCGAGTCCAAAAGGAGGCCAGTTCCTGAGGCAGAGCATGCCAGTACTCCCCCTGGTACTCCGTCTTTATGTGGCTCAGTAGATCGCGGTACAGATCGGGGTGGTATTCGTCAAAGTTGGGAGGACCGTCGAAACTCATGTAGTCGGGGTGGCTAATGAGCAGCGCCATGCCGCCATGATCCGCGATCCAGCGCAGCTTTTGCTTCCAGATGCTGATGTCTTTCTCCCGAAACAGCAGGAACATGGTGAAATCCTGCGGCAGCGTGTAGGGCAAAACTAGATACTCCCTTCCCGGCACCCATTTCTGCTGGACCGGGAAGATGGTCCCCAGCGCATCCGATTGCGGTTCGAACGGGTCGGTATCGAAGGCGGAAGCCTCATACAATATGTCCAGGGCGTGCAGCCATTCGAAATTGTGATAGACGCAGGGAGAGCGGAATCCGACCGCTCCCCACTCCTTGAGGTAATTGTTGATCTGCCTGGCATGATCGGCAAATGTACCGGCTGACTCGTACAATTTCCTGTTGTGTTCCAGCCCGTGCAACCCCACCTCGAACCCTTCTTCAACCAGTCTGTGACGCAACTCCGCAGGAAGATGGTAGTCATGGGCTACGAAATTGAACGAGGAGCGAAATCCCAGTTCCCGCTCCAGCGCCATCAATGACTCACATCGGACCACCCCGCGTGCCGTATCTACATCGTGGGTGAGCACCACCGCAAACTTCTTGCCATCGGGCCAGCCGGTAAAACCTGCCGGCGGCTCCCCGGCACCCGGATCGATGGGCCAGGTGCTGCTATGCCTGATCCGCTTCCGGTGAGCCACCGCTCCCCGGATGAAAAGCTGAAGCCTGCGCGACATGAAAGGCTTGATGTGGTAGTAAGCCCTGGCAAGTGCCTCCTCAGTGATAAGTTTCATGGAATCTCCTTTCGTACCCGGACTTGTCAAGTCATGCGTCTAAACTAGCGGTTATATTTAGGAGTAGATTAGTGCTTAATAATTTTAAAGTCAAAATATACCCAACTAGATGAGACATTGCAAGCCACGCCGCCCGGTCCACCATCTGAGGCAACCCGGGCGTTTTTGACCAAGACACTCCAGGGCGGATGTGTTATGTTTCTAGCGTTTTGCACGCTCCGGACGCCTCGGAAAGCAGGCTGCCCGAGGCCCCGGCGCCGGACGTCCATATGAACACGGAGGGGAAATGCCCCTGAAGATATACACGAGTAACCGAATGGAGCGGCTGGTGGACGACCTGGAAAGGGTGGTCCGTGCGCCGCGCCCGGAACCGTTCACACCCTTTTCCAAAGAAATCATCGTGGTTCAGAGCAAGGGGATGCAGCGCTGGCTCTCCATGGAACTCGCCAGCCGCATCGGCGTCTGGGCCAACTGCGACTTTCCCTTCCCGAACAAGATCGTGGAGACCATCTTCGCGGCCGTGCTACCTGAGTGCCCCGCAGAGACCCCCGTCTTCAGGCCCGAGGTGATGACCTGGAGAGTGATGGGACTCCTGCAGGAGGCGGTCGGACAGCCGGCCTTTACTGAAATCTCCGGCTATCTCCTGGATGACCGGGACGGGCTCAAGAGGATGCAGCTTGCGCAAAGGATCGCGGACACCTTCGACAGGTACACGGTATTCCGGCCGGAGCTGCTCCTTAGCTGGGAGTCCGGCGAGGGAGACGACTGGCAGGCGCACCTGTGGCGCTCGCTCAGCGCTGGCATGCAGCAAAAGCACCGGGCCCGCCTGCTCTGGGATTTCCGCGACGCCGTCGGCTCAACATCGCTCAAGGACCAGGCGCGCCTCTCGGTCATCGGCATCCCGACGCTCCCCCCTTTCCACCTGGAAGTGCTCTCCCGGCTCGCCCAGCACACCGAGGTGAACCTGTTCCTGCTAAACCCTTGCCGGGAGTATTGGGGGCAGATCGTTTCGGAGCGGGAACTGGCCAAGCTGGAAAAACGAGGACTGGGACCGGAGGAATGGTTCGAAATCGGCAACCCGCTGCTCGCCTCCTGGGGCAAGCTGGGACGCGAGTTCTTCGAATCGATCATCGACGGATGCGGAGATCCAGAAAGAGAGGACAACTTCACCGAACTTCCCGCGGAGACGCTGCTGCAGGCAGTTCAGGGGGACATCCTGAATCTGCGCGAGTCGGGCGAGGAGATCCGCCAGGTGGCGGACCGTGACTTTTCCATCCTTGTGCACTCCTGCCACTCACCGATGCGTGAGGTGGAGCTCCTCTACGACACGCTGCTCTCCATTTTCGAGGCCGACCCGGCTCTCTCGCCGCGTGACGTGCTGGTGATGACTCCGGACATAGAGAGTTACGCCCCCTACATCTCCGCCGTCTTCGACACCCCGGAACACGGGGCGGAGCGGATACCGTACTCGATTGCCGACCGAAGCCTGAAAAGCGAGGGGGAGTCGGCCCAGGCGCTGCTCGCCATCCTCAGGCTCTGCGGCGGCCGGTACGGGGTTTCCACCGTGCTGGACATCCTGGAATCCCCCCCGGTGGCCCGGCGCTTTGCCATGAGCGCCGACGATCTGGAGACCGTGCGGGACTGGCTAAGGGCCGCCAACATCAGGTGGGGCATCGATGCCAAGCAGCGCGGCGAGCAGGGACTGCCCCCCTTTAGGGAGAACTCATGGGAGGCGGGACTGGACCGGCTTCTGCTGGGCTACGCCATAAACGGCGAGGGACGCTCCTTCTTTAACGGCATACTTCCCTTTGACGACATGGAAGGAGGGATGGCTCTGGTGCTGGGCCGTTTCCTCTCCTTTTGCGAGCGGCTTTTTGCCGGCACCCGTGCCTTGGCGCGCCCACGCGGCACCTCGGAATGGGTGCAGACCATCCGCGACCTGCTGAACGATTTCATGCTCGCCGACGAGGAGGGCGAGCGGGAAATGCTCTCGCTGGTCGATCTGGCCGGCAAGCTCGGCGAATGCGGCGTACAGGGCGGTTTCAAGGGAGAAGTCGGCATCGAGGTGGTGCGCTACTGGCTGGAAGAGCGGCTGGGGCAATCGGAGCGCGGCTTTGGCTTCCTGACCGGCGGGGTTACCTTCTGCGCCATGCTCCCGATGCGCAGTATCCCGTTCTCCGTGGTGGCGTTGATCGGCATGGACGACGGCGCTTTCCCGCGTCGAAACCGCCCCCAGGGTTTCGACCTGATGGCGCAGTCACCGCGCCGGGGCGACAGGTCGCAAAGGGATGAGGACCGCTACCTGTTTCTGGAGGCGCTGCTGTCGGCGCGCCGGCGGCTTCACATCAGCTACCTCGGGCAGAGCATGAAAGACAACAGCGAGATCCCCCCGAGCGTGCTGGTGAGCGAGCTCACGGACTACCTCGCCAAAAACTTCGTCAAAGAAGACGGCTCCCCCTGCGGAGAGCCGCTGCGCCATCCGCTGCAGCCCTTCAGCTCCAGATATTTCCGCAACGATCCCAAGTTCTTCAGCTTTTCAGAGCAGAACTTCCGCGGGGCGCTCGCGAAGCTCACCCCGCAGCGCGAGCCGGCGCCCTTTATGGCGGCCCCGCTGGAGCCTTGGGACGAAGGGGAGACCGTGACGCTCAAGGCGCTGACCGACTTTTTGTGCAGCCCGGCCAAGGAGTTCCTGCGGCGCAGGCTCGGCATCAAGGTCGAGCAGGGAGTCGAGCCCCTGGAGGAATGCGAGCCGTTCGCCCTGCCGGCGCTAGTTAAGTACCAGTTGGAGCAGGAGATTGTGGCAGCGCTTTTGCGCGGAGAGGAACTGGCGGCGCCGCTGGAAGTGGCGCGCGGGCGGGGCGATCTGCCGCCGGGCGAATGCGGTGCCGCGCTCTACGACACCTTGAGCCAGCCGGCAGCGGAATTCGCCGCGAAGGTAGCCGAGGCGGCCTCGGGAGAGCCGCTGCCGCCGCTCGACGTCGACTTGAAGCTTCGGGGTGGCAGGATCATCGGGAGGATCGGCTCGCTCAGGGAGGACCGCCTGGTGCTCTACCGCTACACCAAGCTAAAGGCCAAGGACCTCTTGAGACTCTGGATCCAGCATCTGGCGCTGAACTGCGCCGACGCGAAAGGGTATCCGCGTCACGCGACCTTCCTGGCCTCCGACACCATCATCAACCTCCCTTCGATAGAGGGGAGCCAGGAGTTGCTGGACCGGCTCCTCACGCTGTACCGGGAGGGGATGAGCTATCCACTCAGGTTTTTCCCGGAGACCTCGCTTGAGTACGCCAAGAAGGCGAGGGATCCCAAGAGGGCCCAGAAGGCGCTGAACGATGCCAGAGGGAAATGGCACGGCAGCGAGTTCTTTCCCGGGGAGGGGAAGGAGCAGCATTGCCGACGCTGTTTCGGGGACGAGGAGCCTTTGGATGATGATTTCATTGCCACGGCTGTCGCCATCTGGGAGCCGCTCCTGGGGCACCAGAGCGTGAAGGGGAAGTAGGGGCGAGGAGAGCTTGAAACTCATTAGCAACCAACCCCGCCTGCGGCGGAGTTTTATCCCAGAGAAAGTACCATCTCCGTTCAACCTCTCTGAACTCTCCTCCCCCCAGCGGGGGGAGGTTGGGAGGGGGGAAGGCCGAGTCGGTTTTCTGGAAGCGTGGGCGGTCTGATCAAGCCTTCCCCCTCCCTAACCCTCCCCCTCCGGGGGCGGGGACTAGTGGCAGAACCATGAAACTTCATTAGCTAACTGCCCCCGTTAAAAGCTGCATGCAGTCGATCCTTGATTTTAAAATTCAATCCACTATACTACCGGCGGCGTCTTAACAGACACTCACTCTGCACTGAGCCCCGCCGCATTCCCTAATCAAAAACCAGGAAAAATGAACCGATTCGACCTGCTCCATACGCCGCTTGCCGGTCGCAACCTCATCGAGGCGAGCGCCGGCACCGGGAAAACTTTTACCATTGCGGGGGTCTACCTGCGGCTTGTGCTGGAACTGCGCCTTGGGGTAGCCGAAATCCTGGTGGTGACCTTTACCGAGGCTGCCACCAAGGAGCTCAAAGAACGGATCAGGAAAAGGCTCAAGGAGGCGGAGGAGGCTTTTGAAAAGGGTGAGAGCTCAGACGACCTGCTCTGCGGGCTTTTGCAGCAGATCCCGGACCACGGCGCAGCCCGTCGCCTGCTCTCCAGCGCGGTTCGATCCTTCGACGAGGCCGCCATCTTCACCATCCACGGGTTCTGTCAGCGCATGCTGCAGGAGAACCCGTTTGAAAGCGGCTCGCTCTGCGACACCGAGCTCATGACCGACCAGGGGCTGATCCTCAGGGAGATCGCCCAGGATTACTGGCGCATCAACTGCTATGACGCACCCCGCGACAGGGTCGCCGCGGCAAACGCCGCCGGCATCTCTCCGGGCTCGCTGCTCGGCATGGCGCGGAGGATCGGCGGCGACCCCTTTGCGGCGGTGCTGCCGGACGCGCCCAAGCAATCTGAAGCAGTGGAAGATTGGCTGCTTACCCTGAGGCGGGGTTTCTTCGACTACCTCGCCATGGAACTCCCCAAGCGAAAGCGGCTGAAGAACGTGCGCTCCTTCGACGATCTGCTCCTCGACCTGCACAACGCGCTGCGCCGCGAGGATTCGCAACTGCCGGGGCTGATCCGTGAGCGCTACCAGGCCGCGCTGATCGACGAATTCCAGGATACCGATCCGATCCAGTTTGCCATTTTCGACTCCATCTACCCGGTTGGGCATGAAGCCCCGTTCTTCCTGATCGGAGACCCGAAGCAGGCGATCTACAGCTTTCGCGGCGCAGACATCTTCGCCTACATGGGGGCTGCCAAGGCAACCGAATCGCGCCATACGCTTTTGCAAAACTGGCGCTCGGAGCCGAGCCTGATCAAGGCGGTCAACACCATCTTCTCCTCCAATGAGCTTCCCTTTCTCTTCGATGAGATCGCCTTTAGCCCGGTCGAGGCGGCGCAGCTCGACGAGCGCAAGCTGCTGACTGCAAAGGGTGAGAACGCTGCACCACTCAAGCTCTGGTTCACGTCGCGCAAAGAGGCAGGAAAGCCGATCAACAAGGGTGACGCCTGGGAAATACTCCCCGAGGCTGTTGCTTCGGAGATCTCCCGGCTTTTGCGCCAGGGGGCCGCCGGGGAAGTGAAGATCGGGGAGCGCGGCGTGGCACCTGGCGACATCGCAGTCCTGGTGCGGGCCAACCGGCAGGCAAAACTGATGCAGCGCGCGCTGACCCGCAGGGGGATACCGAGCGTGCTTTGCAGCGCGGGAAACCTGTTCGAGTCCGACGAGGCGGCGGAGCTGCTCAGGATCCTTTCGGCCGTAGCGGAACCGGGACACGAGGCGCTTTTGCGCGGGGCTCTGGCTACCGACCTGGTCGGGGTCTGCGGCGGCGAACTGGCGCGGTTGATGGGAGACGAGAGCAGCTGGGAACGCGTCCTGGAGGAATTCCGCAGCTACCACGAGATCTGGCTGGCAAGCGGCTGCATGGCAATGACCCTTCACTTCATGGAGCGTCGCCAGGTAAGGGAGCGCCTGCTGTCGGCTCCCATGGGAGAGCGGCGGCTGACCAACCTGCTGCACGCGGTGGAAACCATTCACCAGGCGCAGGTTGAGGGACACCTCGGCATGGAAGGGGTGATCGCCTGGCTTGCCTGCCGCATCACCGAGGAGCCCAAGCGCGAAGAGCACGAGATTCGCCTGGAGACCGACGAGGCTGCAGTGCAGCTGGTCACCATTCATAAGAGCAAGGGGCTGGAATTTCCTATAGTTTTCCTGCCGTTTTGCTGGGCCGAGTTCGGTGGCAAGGATGAGACGGCCCTGTTTCACGACGAAGCAACCGGCCGCGTGGTGCTCGACATCGGCTCGACGCAACTCGCCGCACACAAGGCGCTGGCACAGAGGGAATCCCTGGCGGAAAGCCTGCGGCTCCTCTACGTGGCGCTGACCCGTGGCAAGCACCGCACCTATCTGATCTGGGGCGCCTTCAAGGATGCCGGCGACTGCGCCGTACATTACCTGCTGCACCCCGATGCCAAAGCCGCAAAAGGTCAGGTTGCTCTCAGCGACGACGCGATACTGGCTGAGTTGGCTAAGCTAGCCGGCACCTCCGACGGAGCAATCGAAGTGCTCCCGATGCCGGCAGCGGATCGGGAATCCTATCTGCCTCAAGCCTCAGACAGCTCCAGCTTCGCGTTCCGTCGCTTTACCGGCACCATAGCGAGGGACTGGCGCGTCGCCAGTTTCACCTCGCTTACCACCCGGCATCACAATGGCGGAGAACTTCCAGATCGCGATGAAGGGAACAAAGGGAGTAGCGGCGAGCCGCAGACGGCGAAGGGCGTTGATCCTACCGGCATTTTCGCCTTCCCGAGGGGAGCCAAAGCAGGTATCTTTCTGCACGAGATTTTCGAGCGCCTGGATTTTACCGCCGCTTCCCCTGAACTGCTTAAGCCGCTGGTGACCGAGCTGCTCGACAGGCATGGCTTCCCTTCCGACTGGTGCGTCACGGTCTGCTCCATGGTGCAGAGCGTGCTGCGCGCCCCGTTGGGAGAGGATCGCTTCACCCTGGCGCAGATCGGGATGGAGAGACGCTTTACCGAGCTGGAGTTCTTCTTCCCGCTTTCCCTGGTCACCTCCGAGCGCCTGCGGGATGCCGTCTCCCGCTATTCGGATCGCCCCAAGGCGGATGCTGCCGAAAGAGGCGGTGATCTGTTGTTCGACACCTTCCCGGTGAACATGGCCGGACTCTTCAGCCGCCTGTCGTTTGCGCCGGTGCAGGGGATGCTGCGCGGCTTCATGGACCTGGTCGTCGAGCACGGCGGGCGCTACTTCATCCTGGACTGGAAATCGAACCACCTGGGGAACCGTGTGGAGGATTACAACCAGCCCTGCATGCGGCGCGAGATGGAGCAGAGCCTCTACCCGCTCCAGTACCTTCTTTACACCGTGGCGCTGGACAACTATCTGAGGCTGCGGGTACCAGACTACGACTATGACAAGCACTTCGGCGGAGTATTTTACCTGTTCCTGCGCGGGGTGAACGGCAAGGGGAACGGGGTCTTCGCCGACCGGCCGCCGAAGAGTTTCATAGCAGAGCTCTCGGAGGCGCTGCTCGGGACTGGGAAGTAAATACGTATTTGAATTAGCTATCCGCCGTCACTCAATGCACAGAAAGTCCCCCTGCCGCTTGCAAGGAGCCCCCCCCTTGATGGGAGAGGGTGAAAAGCATGAGCTTCACCCTCCCCCAGCCCCTCCCATAAAGGGAGGGGGGAACGGCAAAGGGAAGGGGGAAGGTTCTGGCTTCTGTCGAAGAACTGACTGAGTCCCCCCTCCCTGACCCTCCCCCTCCGGGGGCGGGGACTTTTGGCAGAGACTTTTTCAATAGCATCCAACTCAGACAAGGACAACCCATGACTCCTGATGGAGTTCAACTTAATGATATAGACCGGCAGTTCGGCGCCTTCATCTGCCGCCAGGCTGGAAGCGCAGATCCTTATCTGAAGGGGGCTTCGGAGCTTTTGAGCCGCGGGGCCATCGCCGGTGACGTCTGCCTGGACCTGGCCTACGCCCTCAAAGATGGCGACGCCGCGAGCTACGGTATAGAGAATGTCGCCTCCTGGGTGGAACGCCTGACCGGCTTTTCCGTGGTCGGCGCTCCCGGAGAGTTCCGCCCGCTCATCCTGGACGGCGCCAACCGGCTCTACCTTCACCGCTACTGGCGCTACGAGGAGGAACTGGCCGAGGCAATCCAGAAAAGGGGTGCCGCCGCCGAGTTCGACAAGGAGCGTTTAAAGCAGGGGCTCGCCCGCCTGTTTCCGGAACAGGCCGGTGCGGAAACTGACTGGCAGCGGATCGCGGCTATTGCCGCCGTCACCAGACGTTTCTGCGTCATATCCGGAGGCCCCGGAACCGGCAAGACCTCTACGGTGGTCAAGGTGCTGGCCCTTCTTTTGGAGCAGCAGGGAGGAGAAAGCTGCCGGATCGCCCTCGCCGCCCCGACCGGAAAGGCTGCCGCACGGCTCAAGGAGTCTCTCATGGGAGGGGTTCAGGCCGACGACGAGGTCCGTGCCCTGATCCCAGAGGATGTCTTCACGCTGCACCGGTTGCTGGGCTACCTGAAAGGCTCCTGCAGTTTCCGGCACAACGGTGAAAATCCGCTCCCCTACGACATCGTCATCGTGGACGAAGCGTCCATGGTTTCCCTGCCGCTCATGGCGAAGCTGGTTGATGCTCTCAGGCACGATACCCGCCTAATCTTGCTAGGCGACCGCGACCAACTCGCATCGGTCGAAGCGGGAGCGGTGCTGGGCGACATCTGCAATACCGGCGGCATCCAGGCTTTTTCGGCACCCTTCGCGGCGCTCGCGGCCGAACTGAGCGGCGACCTGCTCCCGGTTCAGGAATCGGCCGGGCCGCTGGGCGATGCCGTGGTTCTGCTCAGGAAAAGCTACCGTTTCGCATCGTCCAGCGGGATCGGCAGGATGGGAGCCCTGGTGAACGCAGGAGAGGGCGCGGCGGCGCTGGCTGCCCTGAGTGACGAACGCTTTCCCGACATCTCCATGGCTGAGACACCGCAGACAGCGGCTCTTGGCGAGGCGCTGGCAGAGCGCATCGTCGCCGGGTATGGTGCCTATCTGAAGCAGGATTCGCCGGAGGATGCCTTCGCCGAGTTCGGACGTTTCCGTATTCTCTGTGCCATGCGAAGCGGTCCCTATGGCGTTGAGACCCTGAATCGACTGGTTCGGGAGCGCCTGGCGAAGGCGGGCCTGATCCATCCTGAAGGACGCTGGTACGCCGGCGAGCCGGTGATGATCACCTGCAACGATTACAACGTCGGTCTTTTCAACGGCGATGTCGGGCTTATCCTGCCCGATCCGGAATCGGGCAATGACCTGCGCGCCTTCTTCCCCTCCGGCACGGGGCTTATGCGCAAGGTGCTCCCGCTCAGGCTTCCCGAGCACGAAAGCGCCTTCGCCATGACCGTCCATAAGAGCCAGGGGTCCGAGTTTGACCAGGTGCTCCTGATCCTGCCGGACCGTGACGCGCCGCTTCTGACCCGGGAACTGCTCTACACAGGAATCACCAGGGCCAAAAAATCAGTGGAGATCATGGGAACCGCTGAGCTTTTTGTCACCGCAGTGAAGAGGCGCATCGTTAGAAGATCCGGGTTGCGCGATCGGCTTTGGAAGGGGTAATGGAAGCACTTCTGAGGAACTTCAAAGGCAAATCCCCCCTGTCCCCCCTTTGCTAAGGGGGGGACCCAATATCCGGGGATCTTAGAGTTAGGGCAGAGTTCCTCTCCGATAAAACGCCGCCGCAGGCGGCGTCGGGTGCTAATCAGAAACATTTTTCCAAAGCAACTATTTCGACCAATTCGACTAATTCCATTAGTTTTCATCTACTTCCATCCCTTTCCCAACTCCCCCCCTTTGACAAAGGGGGGCTGGGGGGGATTTGCCTTTGGCAACTAAGAGCAAATCCCTTTAAATCCCCCTTTGCTAAAGGGGGACGTTCAAACAAACAAAGGACCTAATGCTATGAAATTAAATATAAATGGTATGACGATGGCTTACGATGACTGCGGATCTGGTCCGGCTGTGCTGCTCATTCACGGCTTCCCTCTGAACCGCCAGATGTGGCAACCGCAATTACTTCCGCTTGCCGATGCGGGCTACCGGGTGATCGCCCCGGACCTGCGCGGCTTCGGCGCCAGCGACGCGCCGCTGGACGGCTACAGCATGGATGGCTTTGCCGATGACCTGATCGCGCTTCTGGACGGGCTTAACATCGAACAGGCCGTGATAGGTGGCATGTCAATGGGCGGGTACATCCTCATGAACCTGCTGGAGCGCTACCCGCAACGGGTACGTGCTGCCTGTTTCATCGCGACCAAAAGCTCCGCTGAGGACGAGGTGGGGCGCGCACGCAGGAGCGCCATGGCCGCGGAGGCCGAGCGACTGGGCGCAAACCCGATCATCAAGATGTTCGCGGAACTCCTTTTCGCCCCCGTCAGCATGGAGGAAAGGCCGGAATTGATCGCCAGGGTCACCTCCTGGATGCGCGATACCAATCCGCGGGCGCTCGCGGGGGGCCTGCTGGCTATGCGGGACAGGAAGGATTACACGCCATTTCTCCCCCATTTCCGGCAGCCCTCGCTGATTATCGGCGGCGCTCTCGATAGGGCAGCGTCCCCGGATGCGCTTCAGGTTTTGAGCGCGGGACTCCCTTGCAGCCAAAGCGTGATCGTTGAGAAAGCGGGTCATATGGTGAATATGGAGCAACCGGAAGAGTTCAATGCGACGCTGCTTCGGTTCCTAAGCGAGCTTCCTGAATAAGCCAAGGACACCCTAGATCCAATCGCTGAGCACCCAAAACTCCCCCCTTTGACAAAGGGGGGCGGGGGGGGATTTGCCTTGGACGGCAAAGCGGACGAATGATGATTCGCCCCTACAGTCCTCCATCCGGGCATTGCAGTTCAATCCTCTGAGACCCTGCATTGCACCCTCCCCCAGCCCCTCCCATGAAGGGAGGGGAGCAATAATCTCTCCCTTGACATTGCGCCTACAAATTCTGCCTCAGCCTTTGGGGGCCTCCAAGACCAGAAAGTTATCCGGGAAAACTATGACTGACCACTTATTCCAGTTCATTACCATTCTGCTGCTCGTAGCGACCCTCTCCGTCGCGCTTTTGTGCTACTTGAACCTCAAGCGACGCTCCTCGTCCGAGTCACGCTTCGACCAGTTGGAAAAAGGGCTGGAGCGGCTGGAACGGATGTTCCAGGCGGAGCTGGGGCGAAACCGCGAGGAGCTTTCCGGTAGCCTCAGACTCTTCGGAGATGCGGTGCAAAAAAGGATGGTGGAGATCGCATCGCTGCAAAAGGGGCAACTTGAGGGCTTTACTCTGCAGCTCGGGAGCCTGACGGCTAGTAACGAACAACGTCTGGACAAGCTGCGCGAAACGGTGGAACTGAGGCTTAAGTGGCTCCAGGAAGATAACGCGAAGAAGCTCGACCAGATGCGCGCTACGGTGGACGAAAAACTGCACGAAACTCTGGAAAAGAGGCTCGGCGAGTCGTTTAAGCAGGTGAGCGGGCAGCTGGAGCAGGTCCATAAGGGGCTGGGCGAAATGCAGTCGCTGGCAGCGGGGGTGGGCGATCTGAAGAAGGTGCTCTCCAACATCAAGACGCGCGGCACGCTGGGCGAGGTGCAACTGCACAATCTGCTGGAACAGATTCTGACGCCGGATCAGTATGGCTC
>Ga0209317_1002711_pt1 | contig 12338 bp, 12 predicted proteins | sample RifGroB2_FD_183994 | JGI IMG/M metagenome (GOLD analysis project Ga0209317, IMG submission 183994) | Soil microbial communities from Rifle, Colorado, USA - Groundwater B2 (SPAdes) (version 2) | ecosystem: Environmental > Terrestrial > Soil > Unclassified | place: Rifle, Colorado | collected...
AGTACCAATGATTCAGCTTCCAGGACATCTTGTTGTGCGATACCAGGCATATTGTCGGGGCTGCGGAATCAATGACTCCGATCGTGCGAATTACCTGAAGTGACTAAGTTTTTTCCTGGATTACAGTGAGAAGTATCAGATCACTGGTGAGGTTGAAACACGTATCCTGAAATTCCTGAACAAGTTGCAAGAGAAAAAGCAGGGCGAAGACCGGCTGCGTCAGGCACATCATGCTATTACACTCTGTTTCAAAATGTTGAAGAATAATCCTGGCAATCAACCGATGGTACTAGGCGGGTCTATTCAGGGCAGATTCCGGCCGAAAAACGCAGATTGCTCTCGCAGCTGTACTCGAACTCGTCATGGGCGGGTGGAGAACTGACACCAAACTATAGGAAACCCTTTGATATGCTTGCGGTTTCCAATCAGGAGTACCAAAAAAAAGGCCACTTCTCTTGCGAAAAGTGACCTGTTTGAGATTTGGCGTCCCCGAGACGATTCGAACGTCCGACCCCTTCCTTAGGAGTAATTGAAATACTATGCTTCATGGTGTCCCATGGTGCTCCACTAATGATAGGCTCGATGATTTAAATACTTGATTTTAAAATATTTATTTGATATAAATCTTCCATGGTGTTCCATGTCAGCTCGTCAATTGCCAGCACAAAAACGGCAACAAAACGGCAACAGATTTTGGAGGATTTATGGCCGATGTAATTACTGACATGTTTGTCCGCAACCTCAAGCCTAATGACAAAGAATACACAAAACGTGAAAAGGGCGGTTTTGGAATCAGGGTGCTCCCCTCTGGTCGCAAAGTTTTCTTTTTTCTGTATAGAGTTGACGGTACGCGTCGTTTCCTGAATCTTGGGGACTATCCCGGAACAAAGCTAAAAGATGCCCGAAGGGATTATGAAGAGGCCCAAGCAAAGGTTAAAGCATTAAAAGCAGGTCGATCAGATGGTGTCGACCCCCTAGAATTGCGTAAATCCAAAAAACATGAGCGCGAAGAAAGCCGCAAGGCATTTACAATTACCGACCTTGTGGATGAATACATTGATCGCCACGCCAAGCTCTTTAAAAAGTCATACAAGGAGGATGAACGACTACTTAAAAAAGAAATTGTGTCTATCTGGGGCAATCGCAAAGCAGAGGACATAAAAAAGCGAGATATTATCCTCCTCTTGGAAAGCATAGTTGACCGTGGCACACCGGCTATGTCGAACCAAGTACTAAAAGTTACTCGCAAGATGTTCAATTTTGCCGTAGAACGTGACATTCTTCAATTCACACCATTTACCGGCGTCAAAGCACTTGCACCGAACACCAGCCGGGAACGCACTCTAAACGAATCCGAGATAAAAGCCTTCTGGGGTAATCTGGATAGAACCGCTATCAGTGACGATATCAGGAACGCGTTGAAACTTGTGCTTGTAACCGCCCAAAGGCCAGGTGAAGTATCAGGGATGCATACACAGGAGATTGACGGTCATTGGTGGACTATTCCGGCAGAACGATCTAAAAACGGCAAAGAGCATCGGGTTTACCTGACCGCCACGGCGCTAGATATTATCAATGCTGCAATTGAGGATAATCAGCAAGGCCTGATAAATCATAACCTGAGGATGAAGAGGGAGAAAAGACCAGAACTACCCATAACCAGCCCATACATTGGTTATATATTCCCCTGCCCTCACAGAAATAAAGAAAAGTCGATTGATTCACATGCGCTACCGGTTGCTGTACGGCGTAACCTCGAATGGCCGCTGACTAATAAGAGCGGTAAACAAATCATTGGCCCAGACGGAAAACCGGTTACCGAAAACAAGCTTGAGGTCGAGAAATTCACTCCCCACGACTTGAGACGAACGGCTGCGACTTTCATGGCCGGTATGGGATACATGGACGAAATCATCGATGCTGTATTGAACCACGTCAAGCAAGGGATTATCCGTACCTACAATCGCCACAAGTACGACAATGAAAAACAACTGGCTCTTGAAGCCTGGGAGCGCAAGCTTAACGGTATTATTACTGGCAAAATAGGCAACGTAGTATCAATCAAAAGTCAAAAAAAGACTGCATGACGCGTTTAGCTTCAGGCTGTTTCGATTACCCCATATAGTCTTTTCATGTCCTTTTTCGGCAAAAGCAAAAACATTATTTCTGTCTGGTGTAGCATGCGTTATGGTTTTGCCAACTACAATCACATCTTATTTCAAGATGTTACTCCTAAACGTTTTACTGCCCCACCCTCAAGTGACTTACCCCATGGGAGCGACTCGTACAATGTAACAGCAGCAGCATATACGTCTTTAAATTCTGGCAAATCTCCTTCAATCTCAGAGTCGAGAGTGCCATATTCAACTTGCGACCTTCTTGCCACTTCGGGATCATGTATAGAACCTATATCTGCTTTAAGCCCTCTTGATTCAGCCTTCATCAACAGCGATTGAAGTATTTGTGCCGTATCAACATGGTCTAGAAATTGGTTTGAGACAAGCCAATAAATGTCGTACATGTCTTGCCGTCTGATTCGGTTTCTTCCAGGTTGCTGCAAAATTGCCCTGAATTTTTCCCCGACCAAATCGGCAAGAGAATAAGCTTTAATCCGGGTATCATCTTCAATTTCTACACAATCAACATCGACATTCTTCTCATTAAAGCTATAGTCAATCTGTATTGTGGTGGGACAAGATTTAGACTGTAAGCGCACATGTCTTCGAGTTCCCTTATATGCATAGCCAATATTTATTTGCAGCGTGGGAAAAGTCCCTCCCTTATTTGGGCTTAACTCAACAGATTGAATACTGCAATCTAAGTCATATGGAAGCTTTTCTACTGCTGTTATGAGATTATATTCTAACTCGTCCAGGAAAGTCTTTTTATCGAATGTGTCATATTTTTCAGATGTCGAGAAATCAACATCTTTAGTATGTCTTGTACTTCTGTATTTTATAGCCAGAAGCACCCCTCCCTTAACCATCATCCTCTGATACAAATACTTTGAGCGCCCAATTGCAGTAATGATTGTATGCATTGCTTGTCTTAATTCAAGTACGGACTCCTCTGGAGCACTATTTACCCATTCTTCTATAGCAACATCATTCATGGTCCACACCGAGGTCCTGAACATTAATTGATATACACCATTTTTTTGAATACACAGGCTCATACTCATTTGCCGGATCAAGTTTTCGTGAGCCTCCACGCTGAACATGACTTGCCCACTCTTCAAGCGCTGGATCGCCTGTGATTCCAACAACCTCTTCCAACAGATAGCCAACCCTTGTTTTTTCTATTTGTGTTCCGTGCTGATTCAACTCGTCGACAATTAATGGCCTATATATTTTCCCGTGTTCTTTGTAAATTTCGACGCAATGTCTCATCCCACCACACAGTGAAGGTTCTCTCACCATGTCAAGAAATGTTCTTCCAATCGTTGAAACACGTATACTTCGCCCCCTCACCAACTTGAACGCCCCCAGATGAATACTTGAGTGAATTGATATCGGCGTCTTGCCAATTTTTTTCATTGAAATTCGCATAAGCTTAGGCAATCCGTGCTCAAGATACTCTTGGAGATCATCACCCAGATCTTTCTTCATCCTCTGAACAGCAAATTCTGCCCACAATTTTGGTTTGGGGGATGAAACATAAAGTGTAGATGGTATTCTATTTGTTAGACCGTGATAAGCCAAAGCACTTAAATGAGAAACATAGGCGAAGGGGTCAACACTGCAAGCGACATCACCAGCGTCAAAACCTTTTTTTCCCATGATCGAGTAAACGCGATTACCTCCAAAACTTGCGTAGCGAGATAGAATGCCTGTGTTACAAAACTGCATAATTTTTTTCTTTAATATCTCCCTACTGAGAGACGATGCTGTTGATTTTACAGGTATATCTTTGTATTTACGATCTTTGTAAGCTTGATGCAGAAAAATGGCGATTTGATAGTCCGTTATAACAGGCTGATCAAGTTCTCCTAAATAGAGCGTTAAGGCTCTTGTAGCTGGCATGTTACAACTCCCAATGTATCTACTACAAAATGTCCTAAGGACATTTTGTAGTAGATACTACAATTTGTCAAGTTCTTTTTGTTTTCAAGAACGACTCCATTCTTTCATCTAACGATGCGTATAATTCTTGACTTTGTTGTATATATATGCTATCTAACGTCCTAAGGACGTTAGATAGCATATATTGTCTCCATTCGATGCAATACGTTTAACTCGTGACATTGACATACCTCCGGGATGAATAAGCGCTATAGTCAGTAGCAACGATCAATCACTACCGATACAGCCTTACGTTTGGAAGTTAATTTCTGAGTGACACGGAACTGTGGTTGAATTCTTCAGGCTAATTATGATTTGAGGATCAGTTAATGCGTTTACTTAAATGGTTTTTATTGACAAGATTCGGATATCTTCTTATAAAGAAAATAATATTATAATCAAAATCACCCTTTTATTCAGTGTGATGAAAGTTTAGGTTAGGCTGCGGAAGTGACCGAAAGCCGGGGTGAGTAACTGACTGCTACAGACGCGTATTGCGACTGAAGCGATTGGAATTACTCTGACCGGAGGTCGGCATGCCAATAGCACCCAACATCATCAATTTCCCCAAGTACCGAACCATACAACTCTACCTCCAGTATTTCGATTGCCTCCCAAAAAATCCCAACTATTTTGAGCGCGATATCGTATTCGGCTATCTGTCGGTGACATTACCGTCAGTGTCATCGAATTGGATGCCGGCTCTTTCGCTCGTCAATCACGAGATTAATTACCTCCAGAAGTCATAGTGCTATAAGGATTCGCAGCATGTCAATCATAGTTGGCGACATACATGGAAATGTGGAAAAGGTTAAGACGTTTTTGAGTTACAAACCGGAAGCGGAACACATTGCTTTAGGTGATTACTTGGATAGCTTTATAGAACCTCAATTCCGTCAAATAGAAGCTCTGCAACTGTTGTTGTCCAGCAAGGCCACACTGCTATGGGGCAACCATGATTTGCATTATTTGCGGACACCTCCTTGGATCTGTACCGGTTTCCAGCTTGGTAAAGAAAAACCATTGCAGGAGATTATCGAAGCCAACAAAGATCGGTTTCTTGCTGCCTGCACCGTTGACGGCTGGTTACTGAGTCACGCCGGGGTGCATATTCGTGTGGCTCGGCCTAAACGCTGTGGCGGGGATGTAGTTATGCTGGCTGCCAAATTCAATGCCGACATGCTGAAATATCTTAATAAGCCTGAAACATACCAAAGGCTTAATTCTATTGCTCCATCACCCCCTATTTTCAACATAGGCCAAGGCAGGGGAGGGAATAGCCGTTGTGCTGGAATTTTCTGGTTTGACTACAAGCGAGAAGAGGGAATAGCCCACATCAACCAAATATTCGGCCACACAGAAGGCAAAGCACCGGTACGTGATAAAACTAGAGTGCTTGGTGAGTATCATGATTATGTTTGCCTGGACACGACCAACAACAAAACCGAATGCTGGTTGTTTGATACGGAAAGCAATGAGCTTGTATGTTTGCCGATCAAGCGGGAATGCGAATATTCCCTTCTTCCGCCTACGGGATTGTGGTAGGCAGGGGTTAGCCGCCGCTGGTTCGCCGTACCGTTTTGAATCAACCTCAAGGATGGATGGAATTGAAGGTGAATGGGGTGGTCCGGTGAAGAATGTGAATGCCATTACAATTGTTGAGGTCAAGGATGAACCTACAGGAACGGTCTGATAAACGGTCATTGGCCCTGCATCGTGCCATAGTTAAGCGGCTGCGTAAAAATCCTGAATTATGGGATAAACCGTTGCAGAATATTGAACGATGGACAGAACCAGACGGCTGTATGTCTACGGCTTATGCAGTTTGGAAAGATATTTTATTAACCTGGAAGCGAGAGGACATTATCAAGCTGTTGCTGTCCAGATCGCAGAGGGCTACACAGCTTAGAAGCTCAAGCCCATTCGTCGGGATCATCAGCCAAGACGAGCAAAACCGGATTTTTGAAAAATATAACAAAATCTATCGTAGGGGGTTAGCTTATCCTACTGAGCTCAATAGCATTTTCCAGATTGAGTTAAATATTGTGTTCCTGTTTAAGCTTGATATTGACACCCAAAACGGCAACAAAACGGCAACAAAAGCTACTTATAGTAAAAAGGCTTACAGCGTTTTGACTGTAAGCCTTTAATATAATTGGCGTCCCCGAGACGATTCGAACGTCCGACCCCTTCCTTAGGAGGGAAGTGCTCTATCCTGCTGAGCTACGGGGACATGTATGAAAAGCCGCATGGTTATAGCAGAGTTGCGGCTTCGTTTCAACCCCATTTCGGCTTGCCTCCTCAGAAGGTGAGTAGCGAGAACACCTTGCCGGCAGGCAACTTCTTGCGACCTTCGAGAAAATCAAGTTCGGCCATAAAACAGCAATCCACAATCTCGCCGCCCATGGTCTGCACCATATCAACCACGGCCGACATGGTTCCACCGGTTGCCAGCAGGTCGTCGGCTATCAGGATCCTCTCGCCAGGCTTGATGGCGTCTTTGTGAATCTCCAGAGTGTCTGTGCCATATTCCAGATCATAGGTTTTGCTGAAGGTCTCGGAGGGGAGTTTGCCCGGTTTACGGACCAGGACAATCCCTGCTCCCAGTTTATAGGCCAGCGCCGAGCCGATGATAAAGCCACGGGCCTCAACACCGACCACTTTGTCAATGCGCTTGCCGATGTAACGGTGCGAGAGCAGATCTACCATGCGCTGGTAGGATGTGGCGTCCTGCAACAGGGTGGTGATGTCTTTGAAGATAATACCTTTTTTAGGGAAGTCGGGGATATCGCGGATTATGTTTTTCAAGTCTTCCATGAAGCTTCACTCCTTAGGTAAGTTGCATTTTATTGGTTTTGCTCTGATAATTTGCGCAGCTTTTCCAGCGACTTGGCCTCAATCTGGCGGATTCGCTCCCGCGTGACACCGAAGCTCTGGCCAATGGTATCCAGCGTTTGAGGTTCCTTGTCTTCCAAGCCGAAACGCAACGCTAGAATCTTCTGTTCGTTCTCGCTCAACTCGTTGAAGTAACGGGAAATCGTCTCGTACCGATTGACATTCTCCAGCAACTCCGAGGGAGACACCATTGTAACGTCCTCAATGGTATCGATCAGGAAGAAGTCATTGCCGTCACCGATGGGCGTTTCTATGGAACAGGTGCGTCTTAACAGGGTCATCAAACGACGCACGTAGTGCACCTTGGTGTTCATTGCCTCAGCAATTTCCTGCACGCTCGGCTCACGCTGCAGGGTCTGAGACAGGATGCGGACGTTCTTCAGCATGCGGTTGATATCGTCGGACACGTGCACCGGCAGTCTAATTGTTCGCGATTGGTTGACCAGGGCGCGTTCAATGGACTGACGTATCCACCAGGTGGCATAGGTGGAGAAGCGGCACTCCTTGGCCAGACTGAAACGCTCCACCGCCTTGATCAGTCCCAGGTTCCCCTCCTCGATCAGATCAAGAAAGGGCAGGCCGCGGTTGATATAGCGCTTGGCGATCTTGACCACCAATCTCAGGTTGGACTCGATCATCTTGTTGCGGGCGGCTTTATCTCCCTGCTCGATCTGCCGGGCACACTCTTTTTCCAACTCTGCGGTTAGGAGAGGTGTACGCTGAATATCCCGCAGGTAGATTTTTATGGCGTCATCAAAACTCTCCAATTCAGCCAGAGGCAGCTTCTCATCATCTAAGTCCTCGTCTTCCTCTTCATCATCAAGGAACACCAGCGGTTCTTCCACCTCAATAAGTGCCAGGGTGGTATCGACCAACGGCACATCCTCGATAAAACCATTTTCCAGAATGTCTTCGTCTTTCATGATATTTATGCCTCCCCGTACCTTACAAGCTGATACTACCAACCCTGTTTGCCCACCAGCGGAACAAAACGGCAATCGACGGCAAAAAACGATTCCAGTGTACCGTCGGCCTGCTTCACAATCTTCAGCAGTCGCTGATCCTGCTCACTCCCCACCGGAATTACCAAACGTCCGCCTGTGGCAAGCTGGTCGATAAGAACATCCGGGACATCGGGCGCTCCGGCAGTGACGATAATGGCATCGAAAGGAGCCTTTTCTTCCCACCCCACAGGGCTGCCCTCGCTGTCGTTGATCCTGAGCATGACATTAAACAGCCCCAGAGAATCCAGGCATTTTCTGGCGCGCAGGGCCAGTGGCCGAATTCGTTCCGCCGTGTAGACCCAATCGGCCAGGGTGGCCAAAATCGCGGTTTGATAACCGGAGCCGGTGCCGATCTCCAGCACCTTTTCCTTGCCGGTCAAGTTAAGCAGTTCAGTCATCAACGCCACCGTATGGGGTTGGGAGATAGTTTGCTTCTCGCCGATGGGCAGCGACGAGTCACTGTAGGCCTGGGCTGCCATGGCCTCTTGGACAAAGATATGACGCGGTACCTTCAGCATGGCGTCCAGCACCCGGCGGTCACTGACGCCCCGAGCGACAATCTGTTCCTGAACCATCTTTTTTCGGGCAAACTCGAAATTCATTACTACTCCATAAAAGGTTTCAAACTATAGCAGACACCCGGCCCCATGTCCAGCCGGTCTACCTCAGATATTCCAAGCGCTGATGATCTTCATGGATTCATAATTGGTCAGATCTAGATGCAGTGGCGTGATGGAGATATGCTTACGGTTGATGGCGAAAAAATCGGTCCCCTCGTAATCGTTGAAATCCGGCTCTTCGCTGCCGATCCAGTAGTATTTGCGACCACGGGGATCGGTCTTGTGTACAACCGTGCCCACAAAGGAACGCTTGCCTTGGCGGGTGATCAGGGGCGGATTCATTTCGTTGGCAGGGCAATTGGGCACGTTGACATTAAGAAAGGTATCAACCGGCAAACCATGGTCGCGGACCTGCCGCGCCACCCGCACGGCGACCTGTGCGGCAACGGGAAAATGATCGCTGCGCTCGAAGCTGGCCAGCGAGACGGCAATGGCCGGTATACCCATCAAGGTAGCCTCCATGGCGGCTGCTACCGTGCCGGAATAGGTAATGTCATCCCCCAGATTGGCGCCATGATTGATACCGGACACCACCAGGTCGGGCCTAAATGGCAGCAGGCTGTGGATGCCCATATTGACGCAGTCGGTCGGTGTGCCGTCCACGGCAAAGAAACCGGGGCGCAACTCGAACACCCGCAGGGGTGAGTGCAAAGTCAGGGAATGGCCGGCAGCGCTGCGCTCCCGGTCGGGAGCAACCACCGTGACCTCGCCTAAAGCCCGCAGAGCTTCTGCCAGAGCCAGTATACCGGGGGCGTGAACGCCGTCGTCATTGGTGACCATGATATGCATATGGGAATATCCCCTCAGGTTGAATCATCCTGGAAACCGGGCCTTTATGGCAGAAATCGCGCCATAAATCAAGCTGCGCGGATAATCCGAAACAAAAAGCTTTTGGAACCGGGATGCAGCAGATGAGCACAGATACATTACAACCCCGAAAGCTTTTTGTTTGATCGGCTTTCATCCTGTTCATCTGCGGTTAACTGCTGTTTTGGGAAACGTATTTTGTGTTTACAAAATCCGATGATGTGGGTACATTCATCCACCAAACTTGGCTTCATAATAATTACGTTTTAATCTCGTATTTTAATTCTGGAGGTTTCTTATGAAAGCAGTTCTGATGGAGGGTTTCGGCGGTGTCGAGGTTCTGAAGGTAGGCGAGGTCGCCCGTCCCGTTGCAGGCGAAGGCCAGGTACTGGTAAAAGTGTTTGCGACAACGGTGAACCGTCCCGACCTGGTCCAGCGCGAAGGCAAATACCCACCCCCGCCAGGCGATTCCGAGATTCTCGGCCTGGAAGTGGCCGGTGTTATTGAAGAACTGGGAGCAGGCGTCACCGGCTGGCAGGTGGGTGAACGGGTCATGACGCTGGTGGGCGGAGGCGGCTATGCCGAGTTCGCCGTGGCCTATGCCGGTCATCTGATGAAGATCCCTGAGAGCATGAGCTTCGAGGAGGCGGCCTGCGTCTGCGAATCCTACATCACCGCCTTTCTGAACGTCTTCATGATCGGCGAGTTCAAGGATGGTCAGACCGCGATCCTGCACGGCGGCGGCGGCGGGGTCAACACCGCGGCGATTCAGCTCAGCAAGGCGTTGACACCGAAAGCCAAGCTGATCGTAACCGCTGCCCCGGAAAAGATGGAGCGCGTCAAACAGGTTGGCGCTGACTTCCTGATTAACTTTCGCGAAACACCTGACTTCACTGACGTTGTCAAGGAGTTCACCGGCAAGAAGGGGGTGGATCTGATCCTCGACCACATAGGCGCAAAATACCTGGCTCCCAACATGAACTCCCTGGCTTACAAGGGCCGTTTGGTCATTATCGGCGTCACCAGCGGCATCAAGGCCGAGTTGAACCTGGCCCTGATGATGGTCAAACGCCAGCAGATCATCGGCTCCGTACTCCGCTCGCGTCCGGTGCCGGAGAAAAGCGAGATCGTGGCCGAGTTCACCCGCCGCGCTCTGCCCAAATTCGCCGACCGCACGATTGTTCCGATCATTGAAAAAGTTTTCAGCATTGATCAGGTAGTTGAGGCGCACCGCATGATGGAAGCGGATCAACACTTCGGCAAGATTGTGCTGAAGATCCAGTAACCTGTCGAGATAACACCCACAAGAAATCCGGCTTGGATTCAGTTCCCGGCCGGTTTTTTTATGAACTAAAAAACTGAAAAAAACATTTAACCTTATTTTTCCGCAGATAACTCGGGTGAACTTTTACCAGCAACCCTGGTTACCCCGCAACTCTGGTTGCACCCTCTTCTTTCGACACAATAACAACGCCTTTCTTGACCACACCCCCATAACAGCCCGCATTTCCCAACGGGGATGCATCTCCGGTTACACCCATTTTCTGAAAAAGCTGCCCGCTAATTTAAAAAAACACATTGATATCGACACATTAGCAATAAATTATATTGTTGGCACCACCTTTGCTCTTAGTGACTCATAAACATCAAATTCTAACGCACTACAGAAGGTACTGCCATGTACGCAAAATTTCCCTTTTTCTCCTTAGCGCTGATGTACGCCAGCAACCTCGATGTACCGCTGTCAATCCTGTTTGGAGAAGACAAGCTCTATTGGGTCGTCGAGCTGCAAATGACCGAGGCTTATTTGGATAAAGGTTTTGTACTGATCAAGTTAGCCGACGCATCAGCTACTTAACCCGGACAATTACCATGGCAGCGTTACCAGACCACACATGCTGAAAGTCATGTTGGTCCGTTGGACATCTGCAAACGAACTGCGGACGACTCCTCAGCTTGATAATGCGGTACTGTTCGATTCATCATGCGGTTCTTTTCGATTACCCACGCCAGCAGATCGGCATAGTTAACAGGCTTTGTGAAAACAGCCTCAATTCCGGAACCAAAGGTGTCCCAGGAAACATCGCTGCGATCATTGCCGGTACAGAGGACAATCAACATCCATGGGGCCAGTTGTTTTGCTTTCTTTGCCAAATCAATCCCATTCATGCGCGGCATGTTCAAGTCAGTTATCATGCAGTTGAAAGAATGGGCAGCCAGCTCCTTAAGGGCTTCTGCGCCGCTTGTTGCGCAGCTGGCCGTAATACCTGCATTTTTGAAAAGCTTCATTAGCAACATAAGATAGATTTCATCATCATCAACAATCAGAACCATTGATTTTTTAGTCATTTAATATTCCTCGGTGTCGGCAGGAGAAAGCACAGCCTGCGCCTATTCTGTTTGTGAACAGCTTGCAAACAAAGGCGGGACCATTCCGGTCCCGCCTTTGTTTGCATCTTGCCGGCTACTTGAAAAAAACCAGTCCGCCGGTGCCATCTGCAACATAAATCCTGCCATTGGAGATGACAACATCGGATGCTTCAGCAGTGGTATCCTGGCGCGCCAAGAGGACTGGAGCACCTGGATTGGTGTAGTCGATTTTCAAGAGTCCGGCTGCACCAAAGGCAACATACAGATAAAGCTTCCCATTCTGCTGTACGTAGTCCATACGAACCGCCCCGCCATCCACGGTTTCGAAACCAGGTACGTATTGCAGCTTGAACTGGCTTAGAGCCGCTGGACGGTAGTCATAGATTACGGTTCCCTCAAGGTTCTTGAGGAAAATCTCTGTCGGTTCAACCCCGATCGGAAGAGGAGCAATCAGGTCGGCCAAGCTGTAGCATACAACGCCGAATGAGTCGTAGGTGAAGTAGGCTTTATCGCCGATGACTTCAACGTCGATTGCCTGACCGTCGGCAGATCCGATGTCCCCGTCTTCGATTTTTATCGGT
>Ga0209317_1002713_pt1 | contig 12328 bp, 12 predicted proteins | sample RifGroB2_FD_183994 | JGI IMG/M metagenome (GOLD analysis project Ga0209317, IMG submission 183994) | Soil microbial communities from Rifle, Colorado, USA - Groundwater B2 (SPAdes) (version 2) | ecosystem: Environmental > Terrestrial > Soil > Unclassified | place: Rifle, Colorado | collected...
GACCGTGGCCACCGGTTCTAACGTTTCCCGATTTGATGGAATTTTATGACCGGTCTTTTCCCCGACAATCCGGGCTCTGCCATCGACATGCTCGCCCTCGAGGGGCAGGCGTCGCGGCGCGGATACCGCTGTATTGCCGGGGTGGACGAAGCCGGGCGCGGTCCCCTGGCGGGACCGGTGGTCGCCGCAGCGGTCATCCTGCCGGACGGGCTGTTCCTTCCCGGGGTGAACGATTCCAAGCAGCTCACGGCCGACCAGCGGGAAGCGCTCTTCGACACCGTCTCCCGTGAGGCGCTGGCCGTCGGCGTCGGTATCGGGGACCATGCCCTCGTCGACAGCATCAACATCCTGCAGGCCACCCTCAGCGCCATGCGCGATGCCGTCCATGCCCTGAGCGTCACTCCCGATTTTATCCTCATCGACGGCATCTCCAGCATCCCCATGAACATCCCGCAGCGCACAGTGAAGAAAGGGGATGCCTTGAGCCTCTCCATCGCCGCCGCCTCGATCATCGCCAAGGTAACCCGCGACCGGATGATGCTTGAGTACGATCTTCTGTATCCGGGCTACGGCTTTGCCAGCCACAAGGGGTACGGTGCCGCCTCCCATCTCGCCGCCATAGCGAAGCTCGGCCCCTGCCCCATTCACCGCAAGAGCTTCAGCGGGGTGAAGGAACACGTGCCGGCCGATCCCGACAGCAAACCCTCCGAGCCGTCCACCCCCCTTTTTCCCTTCTAGTCCAGTAACGGATATGTAAAAGTCGGCTCTCGCGCCTGCATAAAGCCATGCCGCACTATGTCTCGTGGTAACTTGCTGTTACACTGTGCTGATGTTTCTTAGTCAGCAACCTCCTACAGGGGCCGCCATGCCAGTAAAAAGCAGCAACCGATCATTAGGGGGCACCGGAGAATCGATAGCAGCCACATTCCTGAAAGGAGTCGGCTTTGCCATAGTCGAGTGCAACTTCCGCTGTGTCTGTGGGGAGATCGACATCATTGCCAGGGATGGGCGTGCAATAGTCTTTGTCGAGGTCAAGTGCAGGAAGAACGACAACTACGGGCCGCCGCAATTGGCAGTCACCCCGTTCAAGCAGCGCCAGATCTCCAAGGCCGCCCTGGTTTGGCTTTCCAAAAAACGGCTCTACGACGCGGAGGCGCGCTTCGACGTGGTCGCCATCGTGCTCCGCGAGCATGATCTACCTAAGATAGAGCACATCCGAAACGCCTTCGATCTGGCGTATTAACCGGCAGGAAAGGAGCTTACATGCAGGGAGTAACCGTAATCTACCGACTGGCAGTATCCCTCTGGCTCGGGGGCGCGGCCCTCTTCACCTTCGTGCTCACCCCGATGCTGTTTCGCTCGGAAAGCCGGGACGTCGCCGGGCGGATCGTCGGCCTCTTCTTCCCGGGCTATTTCCGCTGGGGGCTCGCCTGCGGTCTGGTCGCCATCATCTGCCGCGTCATCCTCTCCGGAAAGGGGATGGTTCCTTCTGCGCTCATCATAGGCGCGATGCTCCTTCTCTCCTCGTTCCAGGCCTTCTACATCGAACCCAAGGCCGCGGCGCTGAAGCGGGAAATAGTCTCCTTCGAGACCACCTCCAAGGATGACCCGCTGCGCCGGGAGTTCGCCAAGCTGCACGGCGTCTCCGCCGCGTGCAACCTCTCTGTCATCGTCGGCGGCGTGGTGCTGGTCATTCTTTTCTAGCAGGTCATCGGACACCAAATTACTTCCCCCCTCCCCACCCCCCCCGCTGGGGGGAGGAGCCGAATCGCTGTAGATGCAGACGCAATAGAGCTCATGAGCGACAAGCCCCGATTCTGGGTTGCAGGCTGTCCGTAGATGCCAGTCATTCCTAAAGGTTTACAAAGACTCCCCCGCTGTGCTAGTAATGAGAAAAAAATCGCGGAGAAGCTCATGGATTTTACCGTTGCCCTGGCCCAGATCAAGCCGAAGCTAGGCTGCCTGGACGACAACATGGCCCTTGTCGAGGCCGCCATCGAAAAGGGTATCGCTGCGGGCGCCGATCTGGTCGTCTTTCCGGAACTGGCCCTGACCGGCTACTTTCTGAAGGATCTCGTCCCCGAGGTGGCCCTTCGTCTCGACGCCCCACAGATAGAGAGGCTGAAAATCTTGTCCCGGCGGATCTCCATCGCCATCGGCTTTGTCGAGGTTTCCCCTGATTTCCGGTTCTTCAACTCGGCGCTCTACCTCGAGGAGGGGGAGATCCGCCACGTGCACAGGAAGGTCTACCTGCCGACGTACGGGCTGTTCGACGAGCAGCGTTACCTGGCCAGGGGCGAGCGGTTCCGGGCCTTCGACACGCGCTTTGGCCGGGTGGGGATGCTGATCTGCGAAGACATGTGGCACCTCTCGGCTCCCTACATCCTCGCCATGGACGGCGCCATGACGCTCATCTGCCTCTCATCGAGCCCCGGCCGCGGCGTGAGCGGCTCCGAGGGGCTCGGCTCCGCGGCCGCCTGGCAAAAGCTCACCTCCACCAGCGCGATGTTCCTGAACTGCCGCGTCTTCTACTGCAACCGCGTGGGGTACGAGGACGGCATCAACTTCTGGGGGGGCTCGGAGGCGATTTCCCCCTCCGGCGAGGTGACCGACCGCGGCGCGCTTTTGGAGGAGGATTTCGTGGTGGCCAAGGTCGACGGCGGCGCGCTCAGGCGCGAGCGGATATTCTCGCCCATGATGCGCGACGAGAACCTCGCTATCACCGTAAAGGAACTAAAACGTATCGACAGGGAGAAAGATTGCTGATGGGCGCGCTAACTGTTAACACGGCGCTGCTGCGCCGGATTCTCGTAGGCTTCGTGCGCGACGAGGTGACCAAGGTGGGGGTGAATAAGGGGGTACTCGGGCTTTCGGGCGGTATCGATTCGGCGCTGGTCGCCTACATCGCCGCCGAGGCGCTCGGCCCCGAGAACGTCTACGCCTATTGCATGCCGTACCGCACCAGCAACCCGGAGAGCGAGGCGCACGCGAAGCTCGTGGCCGAAAACCTCGGGATCAACTACCAAGTGCTGGAGATCACCCCGATGGTGGATGCCTATTTCGACTTGGTTCCCGACGCGGACAACATGAGGCGCGGCAACAAGATGGCGCGCGAGCGCATGACCATCCTCTACGACCACTCCGCCGAGGTCGGCGGACTGGTGCTCGGCACCAGCAACAAGACCGAGCTTCTGCTTGGCTACGGCACCCTGCATGGCGACATGGCGAGCGCCCTGAACCCGATCGGCGACATCTACAAGAGCCAGGTCTGGGAGCTTTCCGAGGCGATGGGCGTGCCGCGCGAGGTGATCGACAAGAAGCCCTCGGCCGACCTGTGGGCCGGGCAGACCGACGAGCAGGAACTCGGGTTCACCTATCGTGACGCCGACGAGCTTTTGTACCGGATGGTGGACCAGCGCATGAGCCGTGCCGAGCTGATCGCCGCCGGGTTCGAGCCGCAGTTCATAGACAACGTGCACAGGAAGGTGCAGGGATCCCACTTCAAGCGGCGTCTCCCCATCATCGCCAAGGTCTCCAACCGGACCATCGACCGTGACTTCCGTTACGCCAGGGATTGGGGGAAATAGAGGCCGTTCAATGTTCAACGTTCAACGTTCAGAACCGTTTGTGGTTTTAACGTTGAACGTTGAACGTTGAACGTCTTTTGCTTTTTATGACCGGAACTCTCTACATCGTCGCAACGCCGATCGGCAACCTCGAGGACATCACGCTGCGCGCCCTGCGCATCCTGAAGGAGGTCGACCTGATCGCCGCCGAGGACACCCGCCACTCTCGGAAGCTCTTGACCCACTTCGGCTTCTCGAAGCCGCTCACCTCCTACTTCGACCACAACAAGGATCTCAAGGGTGACGTGATCCTGGAGCGGCTGCAGCAGGGGCAAAACGTGGCTCTCATCACGGACGCCGGCACGCCCTGCATCTCGGACCCGGGGTATCAACTGGTGCGTGACGCGGTGGCCCAAGGGATCTCCGTGGTCCCCATACCCGGGGCGTGCGCCGCCATCACCGCGCTCTCCGCTTCGGGACTCGCCACGGACTACTTCAGCTTTGCGGGTTTCCTCCCCAACAGGCAGGGTAAAAGGCGGGAAAGGCTGCAGTCGCTTGCCGCCGAGAGGGGGGTGCTCATATTCTACGAGTCCCCCAAGCGGGTGCTGGCTACGCTTGAGGACATGCTGGAGGCGCTCGGGGACCGCGAGGTGGTGGTCGCCCGCGAGCTGACCAAGATGTACGAGGAGTTCCTGCGGGGAAGGCTGTCGGCCCTCGTCGAACAGGCCAAGGAGAGGGAGATCCGCGGCGAAGTGGCCATTCTGGTCGCCCCCGCCGACGAGGCGGAGCTTCCCGACACCCCCGCCATGGAGGAGCTCCTAAGCGGCTACCTGGGATCGGGGGAGATGTCGCTGAAGGATGCGGTCAAGAGGGTGACCCTGGAGACGGGGCTGCCGAAGAGCACGGTCTACGCCGAGGCCCTCCGGCAGAAGGGGTAGTTTCTTACTTCCTTCCTGCCAGGAAGAAGCGCTTGAAGGCCGCAACGGTCCGCTCCACGTCCGTGCCGGTCACGTCCAGGTGGGTGACCAGCCGGAGGACGTCGCCCTGCCCAATGAGGATCCCTTCCAGGGCCAGCGCCTGTCGAAGGGCGTCCGCGCTTCCCGCAGGCGGGGTGACGAAGAGGATGTTGGTCCTGGCGTGGCTTACCAGCAGTTCCTCGATGTGCGCGAGCCCGGCAGCCAAAAGCTCCGCGTTCTCATGGTCCTCGGCCAGCCGTTGCACGTTGTTCTCCAGGGCGTAGATGCCTGCCGCGGCAAGTATCCCGGCCTGCCGCATGCCGCCGCCCGCCACCTTGCGCCACCGGCGCGCCTTTGCCACTAGTTCGGAACTTGCGCAGAGCACCGAGCCGACCGGGGCGCCGAGTCCCTTGGAGAGGCAGACCGATACCGAGTCGAAGTGGGTGGCGATTGTGTCCACCGGCACGCCCAGGTACACGGCGGCGTTGAAGACGCGGGCGCCGTCCAGGTGCATCGAGAGCCCGAGCCCTTTCGCCAGGTGGGAAGCCCGGTCCAGGTAGTCGAGCGGCAGCACGCTCCCCCCCTGGGTGTTCTCCAGGCAGAGGAGTCTGGTCACGGGATGGTGGTAGTCCGCCGGTTTGACGACCCCGCGCACCTTGTCCAGGTCGAGGGTGCCGTCTTCCTCGAAATCGATCGGCTGGGGCTGGACGCCGCCGAAGATGGCGCCGCCCCCCCCCTCCCACCGGTAGATGTGGGCCTGCTGCCCGGCTATGTACTCGTCTCCGCGCGCGCAGTGCGAGAGGAGGGACAGCAGGTTTCCCATGGTGCCGCTGGGGACGAAAAGGGCCGCCTCCTTGCCGAGCCGTTCCGCCGCCATCGCCTCCAGCCTGTTTACCGTCGGGTCCTCTCCGTAGACGTCATCGCCGACGGGGGCGTGCGCCATGACCTGGCGCATGGTCTCGGACGGGGCGGTAACCGTATCGCTTCTTAGATCTATTCTCTTCATCTGCTCCTCTGATCCCTGTCCTTGTAGGTGCTGCCGCGTTCACACGCAACGCTCATTTATCACCGCCTGCCACTGGCCCGGTACCTGTTCTCCCAGGGCCTGTTCCCGCTGATGACGCCCACCCCGTGGTCCTCGTTGGCGGAGAGGTGTCTCAGTATGAAGAAAACGGTCTCCACCTCTTCGGGGCGCGCCAGCGTCATCGCCATCTCTTCGCAGGTGAACTCCCGGTCCGGCTGGCGGCGCAGCGCCTCCAGGATTTCCTCCTGCAGCTTCAGGACGGTGCCGGCCGCCTTCTTGCCCGCCTCGACTCCGGGCTGGTGGTAGGCATTCACGTTGATCAGCGACGCATATAGGCCGACCGCCCGCTCGTAGAGGGCGATCAGGGCGCCGATCGTGGCGGGGGAGATTTCGCGAACGGTGATGGTAACCGATTCCCTGTTCTTTTCATAGAGCGCGGCGCGGGTCCCCTGGAAAAACCCGCTGAGGTAATCGCCGGTGGTTGCCCCGGGCTCGACGAGAAGGGAGGAGCCCTCGCGGTCCTTCAGCACCTCGATGAAGGTGACGAAGAAGTTGTGCACCCCCTCGCGCAACTGCTGCACGTAGGCGTGCTGGTCGGTGGACCCCTTGTTGCCGTAGACGGCTATCCCCTGCAGCACCGGGTTCCCCGACCGGTCCGATTCCTTCCCCAGCGACTCCATGATGAGCTGCTGCAGGTAGCGGGAGAAAAGGAGGAGCCTGTCCTTGTAGGGGAGGATCACCATGTCGCGTGCCCCTTTTCCTCCCGTGGCATGGAACCAGGAGAGCGCCAGAAGTGCGGCGGGGTTTTCACCGGTTACCCGGGAACGGGTGCTGCGGTCGCATGCCCTGGCCCCTGCCAGCAACCGGTCGATGTCGATCCCCTGCAGCGCAGCGGGGAGGAGCCCCACAGCGGAGGTGACCGAGGTGCGCCCGCCGACCCAGTCCCACATGGGGAAGACCCCCAGCCATCCTTCCTGGGAGGCGGTCCTGTCCAGTTCGCTGCCGCTGCCGGTGACGGCAACCGCATGGGCGGCGAAGCTGAGGCCGGCGCGCTCGAAGGCATGGCGCGCCTCGATCATCCCGTTACGGGTCTCCTTGGTTCCGCCGCTCTTCGAGATGACAACGACCAGCGTCTGTTTCAGTGCCTCCCCGATCCCGGCCAGTACCTTGTCCATGCCGTCGGGGTCGGTGTTGTCAAAGAAGCTAAGGTGCAGGGGGGGCTTTTCCCCTCCGAGGCTGTCCGCTACGAATTGCGGCCCCAGGGCCGAGCCGCCGATCCCGATCACCAGCAGGTTTGTGAAGTGGTTCCCGTCGGGAGCTGTGATGTTGCCCAGGTGGATCGAGGAGGCGAATACCTTGACGGAGGCAAGGGTAGAGTGGATCTCCTCGGTGAGTGAGGGGTCCGGTGCCAGTTCGGGCGCCCTGAGCCAGTAGTGCCCCACCATCCGCTGTTCATCAGGGTTCGCGATGCTCCCTTTTTCCAGTTCTTCCATCTCCGCATACGCCTGCTGCAGGCGCGGCTCCATCTCTTCCAGGAACCCTTCGGGGAAGTTCATACGGCTTGTGTCGACGGTCAGGTCCAGTTCTGCGTCGTGGTAGAGCCGGCTCTTGTAGCGCTCCCAAAGCTGCTGTTTCTGCATGCGACCTCCCCCTGCGAATTGTTAGGCTTGTGGCAGATCCACTCTCATGTGCGTCGGGGCATGATAGCATAGATTAGATTTTATTCAAGTGGAGGATGGCAGCCCGGCGGGGTAGACGGCTTCCTGTGCAGCCCCCTCCAGGGAAGCAGATGCGCCGCCAGCACCCCTTTGGCAGCAAACCGGAAGTAGAGCAGGCGCATCGCGCTGCACTCTTGCAAAGGGGAGAGCTGTTTCATGAAGCTTTCATCTTCGGCCTGTCATTAGCTTCTGGCGCTTTTTGCACACAGCGCCGGGTTTTGTGCAAGGTATGAACAACCCCCGCAGGGACGGGGCGGCTCCCGTCTCTGCCGGTCTGCCGTGAAAAATGTTATGGGGCGCCAGGTTAGCTTTGGGGGGGAGTCGCTCCCTTTTTTGGTACGGCTGTTGTAACGGTACATTGCCAGCCGGCAAAAAGCCGTTGGTGCTGACGATCCTGCACCTGGTCAACCGGCATTCAGGAGGTGCGTCATGGAGCATAGATATGCAGGTGCGAGCGCAGTGGAGAGCGGCTACGGGTTCGCTGCGTTGGAGGTTGTTCTCGTGAAGCGAAAGTCAACTACTGCTGCAGAGCGTGTCGCAGTAGTCCTGACCCTTGGCAACGATCCGGATGTCTGGCGTCTGGTGAGTGAAGATATGGATGGCATAGCGGCTAACCTGGTGAGGGTGAAGAAAATGAACGCACAAAAAAACCGAGTGCATGTGGAGGAGAGCGCGCAGCTCTTCAAGGGAAGCCTGGAGCCGTTTTTTACCCTCATTTCAGCGACCTCGCAGGAGCACGTCATGGACAAGCTTTCGCTGTCGCTTAAAAAGGCGCTCTTGCTGATGGCGATGGAGCGCTACAGCTGTAACAACGAGAAAATCTGCCGTGCCCTGGGGCTTACCAAGGGGAAGCTTGAGAAAGAACTGAGGCTTTGCGGGCTCTTGAACCAGGAGAAGAAGGCTGCCTGAGCCGCCGGCCGGCAGTGGGACCTGTGCGGGGTGAAGGGGCGGAGAGATCCGCCCTTTCCCGTTCCGGGGGCGGATCCCGATTCTCCCATTCATTCTGCCGGCCTGCGGCTCTTCTTGGCCGCTTTTGCCGGAACGAAATGCCTTGAATAATGAGAATGGATTTGCTAGAGTGCTCCGTCGGTTTGTACGCAAAAACCGGCGCCCGTCCGTTGTAAAATCCGACGTGATTCCGTGGTGTTAAGAATTTTTAAGCGTGACGCTGGTGTCGCGCAAGTGATAGGACCGAGGCCTCTTATGGATGCAGCGCTTACCCTTATCGGGGAAGACCTGAAAAACGTGGAACTGCAGTTCAAGAAGGATCTGCAGTCGGATGTCCCCCTGATTCGCAAGGTGGGTGAGTACGTGCTTTCCAGCGGGGGAAAGCGGATACGCCCCGCTTTGGTGCTTCTGGCTGCCAAGCTCTGCGGCTATGACGGCAACCGCAGTGTTCCGCTGGCAAGCGTGGTGGAGTTCATCCATACCGCGACCCTGCTTCACGACGACGTGGTGGACAACGCCAACCTGCGCCGGGGGCTTGCTTCCGCCAATACGCTTTGGGGGAACGAGGCGTCAGTGCTGGTGGGTGACTTCCTCTTCTCGAAGTCGTTCTCCCTCATGGTGATCGACGGCGACCTGCGCATCCTCAAGGTGCTGGCCGATGCCACCACCATCATCGCCGAGGGCGAGGTGCTGCAACTGGTATGCACCAGCGACCTGGAGATCACCGTCGAGCGCTACATAGAGGTGGTGCGGAGCAAGACTGCGATACTGCTCTCCGCAGCATGTGAAGTCGGCGCCATACTGGGCGAGGCGGCGCCGGAGATGAGGCGGGCCCTGGCGGACTACGGCATGGACCTCGGCATTGCCTTCCAACTGATGGACGACACCCTCGACTACACCGCGAGCCAGGAGCAGTTCGGCAAGAGCATCGGCCATGACCTGGAGGAAGGGAAGATCACGCTGCCGTTGATCCACACCCTGAAGAACTGCACGGACGAGGAGCGCGACCTGATCGCTTCGGTGGTGGAGAAGGAACTCCTATCCGATGAGGACTTCGGAAAAGTGCTCGAACTGGTGCAGCGCTACGGTGGAATCGAACACACGGTTGCCTCGGCGGGCGAGCATGTCTCTTTTTGCAAGAAGCACCTGGAGAAGTTTCCCCCCTCCGCAACCAGGGAGGCGCTGGCCGAACTCGCCGACTACGTCGTTACGCGCGTCAAATAACCGCCACCACAGGTGCGGTCATTTAACGGTGTCCACCCCGCGCAGTAACGAGATATAACCCGATTTCGAAAATCCCCCCCACCTTCAAGAGCACCGGATACCGGTGCTCTTTTTGTTTAATCTCTTATCTGCCGCCGGTTTCCCCGGCAAGGCGCGAGGTGTGCACATTTGCCGGCGAGGTTGGTCCGGTTTTTGCTGTTGTTTCAGCGTGCTTTTTATTGTGTGCTTCTGGGGGGAGACGTGGACGAAGAGATGCTGCTACATTCGACCGAGTTGGAGGTCAATGGTGAGGTTTTTAGCATTAATATCTTTTGCAGTTCTGCCGGGCGCTTCTTTGCCAAGACCTGCCTGGGGGAGGAGGATTACATCATCACGGACGGTCCTTCCTTGCCGGAGACCCTGAAAAGGCACGAGGACCTGCTCCCGCTTGCCATCGGCACGCGTGAGCTTACTCAAAGCTACCTCGGTTATCCACGCAGGCCCAGAGGTCGCCGCCCTTAGGGGTGCTCCGTCCGCTCTCAGCGCCTTCCTCTTTCCCGCCTGACGTGGCCTTGCTGCCACTTTAACGCGGGACAGGTTCCCTGACGTTCGCTTTTCCGCTGAACCCCTCTCTGCCCGCTTCTCACTACGCCACACAACTGTCGCCCTTTTCCCCTCGAGATGCACCCCATTCACGCCGTTGCTCTCCTCCCTACAGGGACGGCCAGATATTCATTATAAACTTGCCCTGACCGTTCAAATCGGTTAAAAATTGAACCTGGTGTCGTTCCAGCCCTTGGCACCCTCGTCCAGGACCTATGCCCCCAAAGATACTAGTCATAGATGATGACAGCTCGCTTAGGCGTGTGCTCGAGTATAACCTGCAGCAGGAGGGTTACGACGTGTACACCGCTGCCGACGGTGACAGCGGTTTGCAGCTGTTCGCCGAAAAGGGACCGGCCGTCGTCATCACCGACCTGAAGATGCCGGGCAAGAGCGGCTTCGAGGTGCTGTCGGCTGTCAAGGAGCGCTCTCCTGCCACCGTTGTCATAGTCCTTACGGCATTTGGCGCCATAGACACCGCTGTCGAGGCGATGAAGCTGGGCGCCTTCCATTACCTCACCAAGCCCTTCAACCGGGAAGAGCTCAAGGTCACCGTCCTCAAGGCGCTCCAGTTGCAGGGGCTCTCGGAGGAGAACAGGCTCCTCAAGGAGGAGCTTTCGGGCCGGGCGGAGTTCAAGAGGATCGTCGGCACCTCCCGTGCCATGGAGGGGGTCTTCTCCGTTGTGCGCAAGGTGGCCGACACCGAGGCAACCGTCCTCATCACCGGCGAGTCGGGTACGGGGAAGGAACTGGTGGCCCGCGCCATCCATTCGGACAGCTCGCGTCGCGCAGCCCCCTTTGTCGCCGTCAACTGCGCGGCGATCCCGAGGGACCTCCTGGAGAGCGAGCTGTTCGGCCACGTGAAGGGGGCCTTCACCGGGGCGATCCGGGACAAGGAGGGGAAATTCCAGCTTGCCGACGGGGGGACCATCTTCCTCGACGAGGTAGGGGATCTTCCTCTTGAACTGCAGCCCAAGCTGTTGCGTGTCCTGCAGGAGCGGGTGGTCGAGCCGGTCGGCGGCACCTCAGTGCAAAAGATAGATCTTCGTGTGGTGGCCGCGACCAACGCGGACCTGGAGAGATGGATCGCGGAGGGGAAGTTCCGCGAGGACCTCTACTATCGCCTCTCGGTTATCCCGATCCAACTCCCCCCCTTGCGGGAGAGGGTCGAGGACGTGCCGCTTCTGCTACGCTACTTCTGCTCCAGGTTCGGAGCCGAGGGGGTGACCTTCACCCGGGAGGCCCTGGAGCGGCTGCAGAGCTACGCCTGGCCCGGCAACGTGAGAGAGCTGGAAAACACGGTAGAGCGCCTGCTCATCATGCGGGAGGGGGACCTGATCGGAGTCGGCGAACTCCCGGAGAAGATATCCGCCGTCTCGCCCCCCGCAGGTGAAGGGGTGCTGAGGCTCCCTCCGGGGGGGTATTCGCTGGAACAGCTGGAGATGGAAGTGGTGCTAGAAGCGCTCACCAGGTGCGACTGGAACCAGACCGCTGCGGCGCGTTTCCTGCGCATACCGCGCCACACCCTGATTTACAGAATGGAAAAATATAATATAGTGCAACCTGGGAGGAAGTAATGAGACGTCTGATCGCTTGTCTGTTGCTGCTGGCGGCCGTTGTCGCCTTCGGATGTTCCAAGAAGGAGAGCGGCCCCGCTGTGGAGGGGAAGCCTGCCCCGGATTTCACCCTCAACGATCTCTCCGGCAAGCCGGTGCAGCTCTCCTCGCTCAAGGGGAAGGTGGTGCTGGTCAACTTCTGGGCTACCTGGTGCCCCCCCTGCCGCGAGGAGATCCCCTCGATGGTCAAGCTGAACCAGCTCATGCAGGGGAAGAACTTCCAGATGCTGGCGGTCTCCATAGACGAGGGTGGCAAGGACGCGGTGCAGGAATTCTTCAAACAGGGGGGGGTAACGCTGCCGGCCCTGCTTGACACCGACGGCACGACAGCCAGGCTCTACGGCACCACGGGCGTTCCCGAGACCTTCGTCGTCGACACCAAGGGTATGATCCGGCAAAAGGTGATTGGTGCGGTGGACTGGAGCTCGCCAGAGGCGGTCCGGTTTCTGGAGCAGGTAATGCAGGAAAAGTAACGTCGCGGGGGCGCGCGCCGGCAGAGAACTGCGGGCGAGCCTCGCGGATATCGAGGAGGTTCAAGGTATGGAAGTGGAGAACATCGGCATAATCGGCGCCTTCGTCGCGGGGCTTTTGTCGTTTCTTTCCCCGTGCGTCCTGCCGTTGATACCCTCTTATATCACCTACATAACCGGGCTCTCCTTTGCCGATCTGAACGCCGAACACCCAAGCCACAAGG
>Ga0209317_1002715_pt1 | contig 12322 bp, 11 predicted proteins | sample RifGroB2_FD_183994 | JGI IMG/M metagenome (GOLD analysis project Ga0209317, IMG submission 183994) | Soil microbial communities from Rifle, Colorado, USA - Groundwater B2 (SPAdes) (version 2) | ecosystem: Environmental > Terrestrial > Soil > Unclassified | place: Rifle, Colorado | collected...
AGAGGGACTGACTCCGGAAGATTAGAAATTAAGTCAGGACAGGGTGCCGCACGATTCGGTTCAAAAAAAGCGATTCAAAATCGCCGGGGCATCGTTTTGCCTCTTGACGGACGGGGGCCTTATAAGGGTGGTGTGGGAGGACGGCGGGGGAGACCCCGCCTCCTACCCGATTGGCCCGAAATATCAGAATCAAAAAAATGAAACAGACGGGTACAAATTATGCTGCAAATCGAAATTGTTTGCAGCAATTGTGGGTGCACGAGAGAAATATCAGCAACCGCCTTGCCTCAGCAACGAGTTAATGCTACCTGCCCAAAGTGCAAACATGTTTTCGCTTTTGACCCTGCAAGTGCGGAGCGACAAGAGCCGACAGTCAATATCGGAGTTTCAACAATCTCCGTCGGAGCCGCCAGAAGAACGAATAGCCCTCAACGGAGGTCTTGACGGCAAAGCAAACAAGCTTTTGTTCGCTCTTTTTCTCGTCCTGATTCTGATCACCGTTGGAGTGAGCAACTGAGGGACATAGGTAACTTCTGTAACTTTTTAACGTCCTGCTGGCACAAATAAGGCGCCAATAGGGAGGCTAGCAATGCGGGGCAAGGTGATGAAGATCACCCTTGCTGGGATGAAGACCAGTATCGCGAGGTTGAAGCTCAACCCCTCGATGATGAAGCTCAACCTCTCGATGATGAAGCTTAACCTCTCGATGATGAAGCTCAACCTCTCGATGATGAAGCTCAACCTCTCGGGGATGAAGCTCAACCTCTCGGGGATGAAGCTCAACCTCTCGGGGATGAAGCTCAACATAGCGAGGATGAAGCTCAACCTCTCGGGGATGAAGCTCAGGGGAGTGTCGCAAGTTTGGTGCGGTTGAGGGGATTTTAGGGATTCCGGCATGTGGCGCTTGGTGCTCATTAAACTTGCCGGTCACGGTGGTTAAATGCTATGTAAGAGTCCGGGCCAAGGCCCCATGACACAGAGGAGCACCTGATGACCCACAACGACATATTCCGCAGAATGCGCTATGCGCTTAACATCAATCCCCAGACGATGGTTGAGATCTTCAGACTCTCGGGACTCAAGATGGGACAGTCGGATATCACCTCGCTCGTCAAGAAGGAAGAGGAGGAGGGGTACCTGGAGTGTAGCGACCAGGTGCTGGAGGCCTTCCTGGATGGGCTGATAGCCCTGAAGAGGGGGAAGAGGGAGGGGGAGCCTGAACCGAAACAGGCGACGGAACTCACGAACAACGACATCCTGAAAAAGATCAGGATCGGGCTGGCACTCAAGGAGGACGAGATGCTGGCGGTTTTCAAACTGGCGCAATTTCCGGTCACCAAGTCCGAGTTGAGCGCGGTTTTTCGAGCCAAGGGGCACGAAAACTACAAGCCGTGCGGGGACCAGATGCTCCGTAATTTCCTGAAGGGGCTCACCGTGAAATATCGGGATGGGGCGCAGAAATGACCGGTCGGCAACACGATCAGCAGGATGAGTTGCCGGCCGATCCGACGGCCGGTATTGCTGCAGAAACTGCGGAAAAAGAGGTAGACCCCTCGGTGATACGGGCCGGTCTTTCCAGGATTCGCAAACGCCGCTGGATGTTATGGAGCGTGTTCATCATCTACCTCCCCACCATGTGGACCACCCAGAAGATCACCCGTTCCTTTCATGACTCTCTCCCCGTTTTCTTCCTCTGGTGCCTGATCCTCCTGCTGGTGATGGGGTTTTCCGCGCTGGCGAAATGTCCCCGTTGCGGCAACTACTTCCATCTGAACGGCATCACCCTGCTTTACCTGCGTAAATGCCTGCACTGCCAGCTCCATCTCACCGCCGACAAGAAGGATGGGGATATGGGCGGCGTTTCCTGACAAGAGAGCGGCCTATGCCTATCAAGGCGTCGCAACACCTTCCGGCACCGCTTCCGTCTGCGCCGCATTCGATTCCTGCACCAACTTCGCTTTCTCCACCGCCGACAGCGCCCGTTCCAGCGTGTAGTTCAAGCTCTCGCCGTCCACCTGCGCCTTTCGTATGAAAAGGGCGATGTTCTCGACCCCCCTCGGGGTGGTCTGTTTGCTCAGGCTGTCCCTGATCTTGCTTATGTCCGACTCGAACTCCCGGTAGGCGCGTTTTACCAGGGTGCCTCCATGCGCGATCGGTTCGAAGGCCTCCCCCAGCTCCAGCGGCCTCGTTCCTGCCGTTTCAGACAGGCGCGGGAACTGGCACTCTGTCGCCGACTTTTCCGTCTGCACCAGGTACTCGCCCCCCTGGTCATCCATCCCGTCCGCGTGGCGCACCAGTCGGTCCCCGACTGTCGTCATCCTTCCCACCCGATCCGAAAACGCCTTGTAGGCCCGCTTCAAATCCTTTTCGTGCGAGACGGCAAGCTCGTCCAAAGCCTCGCGGGTTTCCCGTGTCTGCAACTGCGCATACTCCAGGTCGCCCTGGACCGTTTGCAGGGAAGCCGTTTTCGCGCCTGACTGGGTCCGAAGCACTGCACATCCCGCAGTTGTAAGTGTCGAAGCAAGCAACCCCGTCGCCATCACCGAATAAAACCATGCAGGTTGTCTCATGTCGCGCTCCTGTTATCCTTTTGCGATTGACTAATGGTACTTAATGTTTATGGGGTGTCAACGCGACAGCTGGGACGGCAGGGACGGCAGCGGGGGCTTCTACATGAGAGCGCCTTTCTGGTAGAATTCATGATAACTGCACCAAGAACGTAACCGGATCAACTGGCGGCCTTGCGCCGTGTACTGTCGATTCTAATCCACACACTACGCCGAAGCAGCTGGAGGTAGATCATGAAAAAGTACCTGTTTGCAGCGATGATGGTGTTTGCAGCCCAAAGCGCCCTTGCCGGCGTGGTCGGCAAAACAGTCGAATACCGCCAGGGTGACACGGTTCTTGAGGGATACCTGGCCTACAACGATTCCATCAAGGGAAAGCGTCCCGGGGTCCTCGTGATACACGAGTGGACCGGGCTCGGGGCATACGAGAGGAAGCGCGCGGACCAACTCGCCAAGCTTGGCTATGTCGCCTTTGCCGCTGACATCTATGGCAAGGGGGTCCGCCCGGCAGGACCGGAACCCGCCGCAAAGGAGGCGGCGAAGTACCGGGGTAGCGATCGCAGCCTGATCAGGGCGCGGGGGGCGGCGGGGCTGGGTAAGCTTGCCAGCCTGCCGCAGGTCGACCCGGAACGGCTGGCTGTGATCGGCTATTGCTTCGGCGGAACGGCCGCGCTGGAACTGGCGCGAAGCGGCGCCAAGCTGCGCGGGACCGTCAGCTTCCACGGCGGTCTGAACACGCCTGACCCCACCGATGCCAAAAACATCCGCGGCAAGGTGCTCGTGCTGCACGGCGCTGACGATCCTAACGTGAAACCTGCCGAGGTTGATGCGTTCCAGAAGGAGATGCGCCAGGCAAAGGTCGACTGGCAGATGGTGTATTACGGCGGAGCAGTGCACAGCTTCTCCAACCCCAAATCCGGCAACGACCCTTCGAAGGGGGCCGCCTACGACGAAAAGGCCGACCGGCGCTCCTGGGAGGCGATGAAGCAGTTCTTCGCCGAGATCTTCGCCACCAGATAGGGGGCGCTCGTTGATTCAGGCATCACCGTTTAGTCGGGACGCATCGTGGGGGCGAATGATCATTCGCCCCTACGTTCGTTTCTCCACCGTCTTGCCAGCCGGAACCGGGGATCACCCCCTTGAGTTTAGAGGGGGCTTGACTTGCACGGGTGGGCGGCGTTATATCTGATGCATCCTTTTTCACGGAGCCTTCATGCCCGTTAGATTCATCCACACCTCCGACATCCACCTGGGCAAAACCTACCGCAGCTCCGGATGTGACGCCAAACGCTACCAGGATTTTTTCGCCACCTTCAAGACCATCGTCGCCGATGCCGTGGCGGAAAAGGTGGACTTCCTGCTGATCGGCGGCGACCTCTTTCATACCGGCCAGATCCTCCCCAAGACCTTCGCCAAAACCATAGAGATCCTGCAACCCCTGAAGGATGCCGGGATACCCTGCCTTGCCGTGGAAGGGAACCACGACTGGATCCACCGCCGCGACAGCGTCTCCTGGATGGAGGCGCTTTCGCAGCTCGGATACATCCACCTTCTGCGCCCCTCCCGGAGTGCCGAGGGAGGGTACCTTTTCGAGCCGTTCGAAAAGGAGCAGGGGACGGGCGGCCAGATCGAGATAAACGGGGTGAACATCTACGGCCTCGGCTATATCGGCTCGCAGGCGGGAAACCACGTGGCGCGCATCTGCGAGGCGATCAGCACCAGGAGAAACATCCTCCTCTTCCACGTCGGGGTATGGAGCTACTCGCCCGTGGAGATCGGCAACATCAGGCCCGAGGAGGCGCTCCCGCTTTCCGACTGCTTCGACTACGTGGCGCTTGGTCACGGCCACAAGCCTTACATCGTGGCGACCCCCGACGGCCGCCCCTACGCCTTCAACCCCGGCTCCCCCGACTGCGTCAACTTCGGCGAGGAGCGCTACGACAAGGGGTATTATCTCGCGTCCCTTGATCCGGACGGATCGGTGCGGCACGAGTTCCGGCGCAGCTCGCCGCGCCCGATGCGCGTTCTGACCGTCAGTCTTGACGGGGCCAGGAACGCCGACGAGGCGCTGGAGCGTTTTGCCGCCGGGGTGCGGGAGAAACTCGGGGATAGCGATGACCCCCGCGAGCCGCTCATAGAGGTGAGGCTTTCCGGCAAGGTGGGCTTCCACCCCTTCGAGCTGAGCCGCGACCGGCTGCGGCTCGCCCTTTTCGACGTCTGCCGGCCGCTGCACCTGGAGATCAAGAACCACCTCTCGCAGGTCGCCGGTGGAGCCGGGGAGGAGAAGGTCAAGAAGAGCCTCGCCGAGATCGAGCGGGACGTGCTTTCCGAGCTGATCGGTACCAACAGCCAGTACCAGGGGAGGGAAGAGGAGCTGGTGCGTCTGAGCCTCGCCATCCGCGACCTGGTGCTGAAGGGGGACGTCGAGGGTGAGGAGCTGCTCGCCCTCCTTCCGTCGGGAGGTGACCGGTGCGCATAGTCTCCGTCCACCTGAAGAACATCAAGTCCCACCGCGACAAGGAACTCACCTTCTCCCCGGGGATCAACGTCCTATCCGGCGCGAACGGCTCCGGCAAAAGCACCATCTTCGAGGCGATAGGGTACGCGCTCTTCGGCGTCTCCGCCCAGGATTTCGTCTCCAAGGCCGAACGCTTCCTCACCATAGGGACCAAGAAGGGGGAGATCAGCGTCGTCTTCGAGCCCGCCCCCGGCGAGATGTACCGGGTGACGAGGAGCGTGGGGGGGGCGGGTAAGTGGCTCCTGGCCAGGGAGAACGGCGGGAGCTTCGAGATCGAGGAGCACGCCAACATCCAGGAAACCGAGCAGCGCATCGCCACCCTCCTGGGGCTTGCCGGGGGGCGCTCGCTGGCCGACCAGTTCAAGCTGGTGATAGGCCCTTTCCAGAACGACTTCCTGGGCCCCTTCGTGATCAAACAGCCTACCAAGAGGCAGGACGCCTTCGACGAGATCCTCGGCATCGACACCTGGCGCAAGACCTTTGACGGGACGAAGAGCCTCACCAGCACGATCCTCGCGAAGATCGAGACCCTGCAGGCCGAGGTGGCGGGCAAGATGGAGCAGGTTTCCGTGCTCCCCGCCAAGGAGCGGGAGTTGGCGGATCTGCAGGGGGAGGGGGCCGCTAAGCAGGCGGAACTGAAGCTGAAGCGTTCCGACCAGGAGCGGATTTCACTGCTTCTTACCTCGCTGGAGGGGAAGAAGGAGAGCATCGACGCAGCGCAACGCGAGCTGCAGGGTCTTGAGGAGCGCTCGGTATCCGGCAGGGAATACATCACCGCCCAGCAACTGCTGGTAGAGCAGTCCAAAAGCGCCGCCGCGCTGGTCGCTGCCGCGTCTGAAGGGAAAAAGGGTTACGACGCCGCCGAGGAAAGGCTCAAGCGGCTGCGCGCCGAGGAGCAGCAAAAGCTCCTACTGGAACGACAGTTCGCCGAGCTGGACAAGGAGCAGGCGGGGATACGTACAGCCTCTGCCATCGAGACGAGGGAGCTTACCGAGCTTCGTGCCGGCATGGAAGCCGACGGCAAGCGTCTGACGCAGGATGAAAAGGCGCTTGCCGAGGCGCTGTCGGAGTTGAAGAAGGGTGAGGCCGCAGCCGGGGCTGCGTTGGCGGAGGCGAACCGCTTCCTGCTTCTTTTCCGCGAACTCCCCATGCATCGCATTGAAAACACCCTACCGTACCTTTTCGTAGCTCTCGACCGTATGGCGGCCATCGATGCGCAGTCCCGGGAGAGGAGCAAGGTATTGGCTGGGAGCGCCGCGCTGAAGTCCGAGGCGGGCGAGCTTGCCGCGCGGCAGGCGCTTCTGGAGAAGATCCAGGCCGGGCGGTCGGAGCTTTCCGGTCGCAGGCTCTCCCTTGTCGAGGGACGGGAGAAGATAGGAGCCGGCGACTGTCCTTTCTTCCACGAGCCATGCAAAAACCTGGACTCCGGCGACCCTTCAGGGCTCTTCGATGGACGGATTGGGGAGATCGATGCCGAGATGGCGTGGCTTGATCAGCAGGCGGCCGAGCTTGCCATTGAGGTCGCTGCCGCACAGACGGCGGCGCACGAGCTGGCCGGCATAGAGCAGGTCGCGCTGGAGCTGGAGAAGGCCGGACGCGAGCGCCAGACACTGGAGCAGGACTTCAGCCGCAGCTTCTCCGAGATCGCACCCGCCGCACTGGTCACCCCGCTTGAGACCTGGCTCGGCTCGGCGGGGCTTGCCGGGAGCCTGACCGAGGAGCTTCGCGGGGTGGATGTCGCTATGGCCGCGCCCCCGCAAGATCGGCGCAGCGCCCTTTCGAAAGCGAGCGACGGCTGGCGGCGTATCATCGTATCCCTTGAAGAGACCCTGTCGGACCGGGTGAAGCAGGCGGAACAACCGGTGAAGGAGTGCGCCCTGAAGCTTGCCGAACTGTCGGCCAAGGGGGAGGCGCTGGCGGCGAAAAGGCGCGAACTCTCGGCGGCAGGCGAGAAAGTCCTCCAGCGGGAACAGGCGATAGCGCAACACGAAAAACGGCTGTCCGTCTTGCAGGAAACCATCGGCCGGCAGAAAGAGGAGCTCGCCGTGCATGCGGGGCTTGATCAGGCGATAGAGGCCGCCGGGGAAGAGCTGGTTCGCTTCCAGCCCGCCCGTGACAGCTTCATCGCCAACCAGAAGTCCGCCGAGGAGCTGCAGAAGCGCCAGGAGACGCTGGCAAAGTACCAGTCCCGGCTGCAGGAGATCGAAGGTCAGCTCGCCGCAAAGAAGTCGGAACTTCAGAAGCTGGTGGCAGGCTACGACGCCGCGCAGCATGAGGAAACCAGGCGTGACCGGGATCTCCTGGTCTCGGCTGTGGCAACGTTGAACGCCGAAATCACCTCGGTTGCCGAAGGTGTCACCCGGCTGGAGGGGGAGACCGCCGCGCTGCGCGTCGTGGCAGGCGAGATCGGGAAGAAAACGGCCGCCATCGAGGAGTTGAAAGAGCAGGGCGTGCTGGTCAAGTTCCTGCGCAACCAGGTGTTCAAGAACGTATCCAGCCAGCTCTCCGAGCGTTTCCGCGAAGAGATCAGCTTCCGGGCGGACCGGATCTACCGCAGCATCAGCGAATCGGACGAGGAACTGATCTGGGGAGACAACTACCAGGTGGTGCTGAAGGACATGGCAGGTGGCGAGATCAGGGAGCGTACCGACGACCAGCTCTCCGGAGGGCAGATGATGAGTGCTGTGGTGGCGCTGAGGCTTGCGTTGTTGCAGACCATCGGAGCCAGGATCGCGTTCTTCGACGAGCCGACCTCCAACCTCGATGCCGAGCGGAGGGAGAACCTGGCCCGGGCCTTCCGTGCCATAGATGTCGGTCAGGAGGAAGTGACCGAGCACTGGTACGACCAGCTCTTCCTGGTGAGCCACGACGTGAGCTTCACCGAGATCACGGACCAGACGATTCAGCTGGATTGACAATCCCGCTTTCAAGGATTCCCCGACATGCAGAAAAACCACCACGGCGCCTGGTTCATCGTCGCCTCCGCGGCAGGGTTCGCCACGCTCGGCATCCTCATCAAGAGCGCGTACGCGGGCGGCGCCAATATCGTCACCATCCTTGCCGGACGCTTCCTGCTCGCCGGGCTCTTCATGCTGGCCTACCTCTGCCTGCGTCGGACCTCCCTGCGCGTCAGCCGCAAAACCGCGCTGAATCTCACCCTGATGGGAGCAGTCGGCTACGGCGGCATGTCGATGCTTTTCGCCAACAGCGTCCAGTATCTTCCCGCCTCCCTTACCAGCCTCTTTCTTTACACCTACCCGGCGCTCGTTACCGTGCTTGCACTCCTTGTGGGGGACGAGCGCTTCAACGCGGCGAAGGGTGTGGCGCTCGTCGTCTGCACCGTCGGGCTGGTCCTGCTGCTGGGCGCCTCCTTCGAGGGGGCCCGGCTGGAGGGGGTGCTCTCGGCGCTTGGGGCGGCGCTCATCTACAGCTGCTACATCATCATCGGCAACAGGATCCTGAAGGACCTCGACCCGATGGTAACGTCTTTGTGGGTCTGCACCTCCGCGGGTCTCGCGTTCCTGCTCTACGGGGCGGCCACCGGGACGCTGGTCCTGCACATGGCCCCTCTGGGTTGGCTCTCAATCCTGGGTATCGCCCTCTTCCCGACCCTCATCGGCGTCATCGGCTTCTTTGCCGGCCTGCGCCTGATCGGGGCCACCAACGCCTCCATCATCAGCATGCTCGAGCCGCTGATCACGGTGCTTTTGTCCATGCTTCTCCTTGGCGAGCGGATCACCCCCCTGCAAGGTTTCGGGGGTGCCGTGCTCCTCTTCGGCGGGCTTGTTCTGCAGCTCTGGGGGCACGAGGCCAGGCGCGAGACGGTCACCGAGGTCTAACTATCAGGTCAGGTTAGGCTGAAACCTCCCTCACCCGGCCTTCGGCCACCCTCTCCCGGAGGGCGAGGGCTCAACCAACCCTTCCCACCCTCTCAGAGAGTGCGAGGGCGCTACCATCCCTTCCCCCTCGGGGGGAAGGTGCCCCGAAGGGGCGGATGAGGGCGTTGCCACAGGCGTAAAAAGCTCTCCGCGTATGGCTATGCGCCTTCCGCATCTGCCGCATAACCCCGCCGTCGTTGACTTTCCTCCCCGTATCGTGCTAGAGACATAAGGCTTATTAAACGAAATTCCCAAAGGATCTCATGGACCAGTTCTTTCTCAAATTGTCGATCATGCTCGTCCCCGCACTGATGGCTATCACCTGCCACGAGGTGTCCCACGGCTACATAGCGGACAAGCTTGGTGATAATACCGCAAGGCACCTGGGGCGGCTCACCCTCAACCCGCTCAAGCACCTTGACATATTCGGCACCCTGATGATCTTCATCGTCGGTATCGGCTGGGCAAAGCCGGTGCCGGTCAACTACAACAACCTGCGCCGCCCGAAGAGCGACATGATGTGGGTTGCCGCTGCCGGGCCCATTACCAATTTCATTCTCGCCACCCTTTCCGCCTTCGCCATGCGCGCGCTTGTGGCTGCCACGGAAGGGGTCCCGGAGGGAACGGCGCTCGCCTCCTTTGTCGATCCCATCACGCTGATGCTCGCCTTCTCCGTGTACATCAACCTGCTGCTCGGCATCTTCAACCTGATCCCCATGCCGCCGCTTGACGGCGGTCGGGTAGCCGTGGGGCTGCTGCCGCACGCCCCTTCCATGGCGCTCGCCCGCTTGGAGCCGTTCGGGATGATCCTCATCATCGTCCTGGTGTTTTTCACGGACGTCTTCAGCTACGTGATTTCCCCTGCGCTGGGCTTTGCCGTACACCTGCTGGCAGGTCCTCAGAGCAACCTCGTTTTCGGAGTGACCAGGCTGATGCTCAAGTAGGCATGAGCTGGAGATATAGAAACCAAAAGGAGTCCGTATTTTATGAGCAATAACCGTATCGTTAGCGGGATGAGACCTACCGGAAAACTGCACCTTGGGCACTACCACGGGGTTCTCTCCAACTGGCTCGAGTTGCAGCGTAACTTCGAGTGCTTCTTCTTTGCAGCCGACTGGCACTCTCTCACCACCGAGTACGCCAACACGGACGGTATCAAGGAGAGCATCAACGAGATGGTGCTGGACTGGCTTGCTTTTGGGATCGATCCGGAACAGAGCGTGATTTTCGAGCAGAGCCGCGTGCCGCAGCATGCCGAACTGAACCTGATCCTCAGCATGATCACGCCGGTCTCCTGGCTGGAGAGAAACCCGACCTACAAGGAGATGCAGGAGAACCTGACAACCAAGGACCTCTCCACCTTCGGGTTCCTGGGGTACCCGGTGCTGATGGCGTCCGACATCATCGTCTACAAGGCGTCGCGCGTCCCGGTTGGTCAGGATCAGATCCCGCACCTGGAGATCACCAGGGAGATTGCCCGACGTTTCAACTACCTCTACGGCGAGGTGTTCCCCGAGCCCGCAGCGCTCCTGACCGAGACCCCCAAGGTGCTCGGCACCGACGGCAGGAAGATGAGCAAGTCCTACGGTAACGCCATTTTCCTCTCCGACGACGCCGAGGAGACCAGGAAGAAGGTCATGTCCATGGTCACCGACACCCAGCGCCCCTTCAAGAGGGACCCGGGCGAGCCTGACCGCTGTGTCGCCTTCACGCTGCACTCGCTGTACGTGGATGAGGACAAGCGGGCCGAGATCGTGGCAGGGTGCCGCAGCGCCCAGCTTGGCTGCGTCGACTGCAAGAAGATCCTCGCGCAGGCGATGGTCGACACCCTCGCACCGCTTAGGGAGAAGCGCGTTGGACTGGCCCAGCAGAGCGGCCTGGTCGGCGAGGTGTTGGCCGAGGGGAGCCGCAAGGCCGAAGTCGTCGCACGGCAGACCATGGCAGAAGCCCGCGCCGCGCTGAAGGTCTAACGGCTTAACGGCCGTTCAACGTTCAACGTTCGACGTTCTGGTAATGCTCTAGCTGCGTTTCGCGTTCGACTTGGCGGAACTTTCCTGTGCGTCTTGCTGCTGGTCCTGTGAGCCAGGGAGTCCCACGACTTCAAGCAGTGCATCAACATCAAGTCATAAGTCAGCAAGAAATCGAACGTAGAGCGTAAAAGAAAATCGAACGTTGAACGTTGAACCTTGAACGTTATTTGTAGTTGAACGGGTTTTCAGGAGTCCCCTTGTCGCTGGAAGACATGCAAAGCAATCTTTTCTCCGAGGCCCTGGAAGAGTCATACCGGGTCCGGATCGAGGAGTTCGAGGGGCCGCTTGACCTTTTGCTTCACCTCATCAAGAAGAACGAGGTGGACATCTACAATATCCCCATCGCCGCGATCACCAGGCAGTACCTGGAGTACATGGAACTCCTCAAGGAACTGAACCTGGACATCGCCGGGGAGTTCCTGGTCATGGCGGCGACCTTGCTGCAGATCAAGTCGCGCATGCTGCTCCCGATCACGCCGGAGGAGGAAGAGGCCGAGGTCGAGGACCCGCGCGCGGAACTGGTGAGGAGACTCCTCGAGTACCAGCGCTACCGGGACGCCTCCCAGCTCCTTTCCTGCCGGAACCTGCTGGGGCGCGACGTCTTTGCCCGGAAGTTCGATTCCCCCGAACTCGCCGACCTGGAACAGAAGGAGGAGCCTGCCGATGTGGAGCTCTTCGAACTGATCGAGGCGTTCCAGCGGGTGCTGGCGCGGGTCTCGATCGATACCTTCCATGACGTCGTCGCGGACGGCATCTCCATCGCGGACCGCATCGGCGAGGTGCTCTCCTTGCTGCACGCTGAGAAGACGGTTCCCTTCGACGCGCTCTTCGCGGACGGGATGACCCGGGACCTGCTGGTGGTGACCTTCCTCTCGATCCTGGAGCTTTGCAAGATGAAGCTGATCAAGGTGACCCAGGTTGAAAGCCTCGGTTCCATCTGGCTCTCGCTGGCCGCGCAACCAGGGGATGGGGCGGAGCCGAATGAGGAGGACGCAGTTGTCGGGTAAGTCGTTAAAGGCCATCATCGAGAGTCTTCTCTTCGTCCACGACCAGCCGCTGTCGCTGGACCGGCTCGCCCTGATCCTCGAGGAGTTCGAGCGGGCCGACCTGCGCGCCGCGCTGGACGAACTGGTCGAGGAGTACGCCGCATCGGAGCGCGGCATCGTCCTTTCGTATGTGGCCGGCGCCTATCAGTTGCGCAGCCGTCCCGAGCACGCCGACTACATCCGGAGGCTCACCAAGTCGAAGGGTGTCAAGTTCAGCCAGTCCGCCATGGAGACCCTCGCCATCATCGCCTACCGCCAGCCAGTGACCAGGGCCGAGGTGGAG
>Ga0209317_1002717_pt1 | contig 12308 bp, 11 predicted proteins | sample RifGroB2_FD_183994 | JGI IMG/M metagenome (GOLD analysis project Ga0209317, IMG submission 183994) | Soil microbial communities from Rifle, Colorado, USA - Groundwater B2 (SPAdes) (version 2) | ecosystem: Environmental > Terrestrial > Soil > Unclassified | place: Rifle, Colorado | collected...
CGCTGATTCAGCCGGTCAAGCCTTGAGCCGCTTCATGCCTTCGGCCAGCATCCACAAAGCCCGGTTTATCTTGACGTTCTGGTCGATGCCTTGAAGGGGTCGGGTGCTGTGCCTGCGTCCGGTGGCGGTACGTCCATGCAGTCCGCCCTGCGTCAAATTCTCCTGCACGCGGTTATAGGCACTCCACAAGTCGGGCCGGTCGTCATCGCGGCGGCGCGGCATCAGCAATTGCGATTCGGTGATTGGCGCGGGTGTAGCCGGGTCGTCGTACTTGAGGGTCAGCGCCGCATGGGCGAACACTTCGGCCTCGCCCCGGTCCAGCGTAATGGCGCGCATCTCGTCGCGGCGTTCGCGCACAAGGTCGAAACCGTCCAGTACGTCATACGCGCCTTCGATCACTTGTCCGACCACATCGCCTTTGTGCGGGATGCGCAGATCGGCCACGGTATCGCCGCACACCAAACCGTTTTTGCAGACGAAGCGGAACATGCCTGCCAACATTTGATAGCTGCTGGTGCCATCGTGCGAGTTCAGCAGAATGATTTCGTTGGCCTCCGCGCCATTGATCTGGTCGGCATGGCGCAGCCGCACCATGTGTTTGGTGTGCTCGCGCTTGCCTTCATCGCGGACACGGGTCTGGCACACCATGAAGGGCTGGAATCCTTCCTTCCTCAATTCGGACAACACCGCGCCGGTCGCTATGTAGCGGTAACGGTCAGAGCGGCTTTCGTGCTTGTCCTCGGCAAAGATGGACGGGGCCACGGTGCGGATTTGCTCATCCGACAGCGGATGATCGGCGCGCAGCACGGGGGAGCGGGAAGCGAAACGGGAACTGAGTTGCATGGTCTTTCTCCAGTGATTGAAGCTGTGGTTTCAAAGCTGACCGGATTCCAAGATTCGGAGCCCGTTGTGGCTTTGGTTGGTTCGGCGCAGAGACCTGGGCCGGTCCCTGTTTGCCGCCGTCTTTCCTGAGTTCATCGCCCGCGAAAAACCGGGCCAGCAAGGGACTGGCTGTCAAGGAAGAAGCGCTGGGTTGGTGCGGCCCGCAGCGCAGCGAGGACTCGGCCCTGCGCGCCTTGACGGCCAGGCACCGCGGGCTACGGTCGCGGGAGAAAGCGATGCACTTGGGGAAAGACGAACAGCGGCCGGTGGGCCAGGAGATGCGCTGAAACCAACGCCGCGCGGCGAGCGCCCCTTGCGTGCCGAAGGCACGCCTAGATAGATGGCTGTTGGCCGATCAGGTGCAACCTGTTCGGCGACTGTCAGGGGTGCCAAGCAAGGCGTGGCGGGGATGGGCTGAAAGCCGATCCCCTGGAGGGCAAGGCAGCGCGCAGCGGTATACGAACGAAGCAAAAAAAGGGGGCGATGCCCCCTCGGGCTACAGTAGCCCGCGTTCCGCAAAACTCATGACGTCGTTGCTGGCCACGATCAGGTGATCCAACACTCGCACGTCCACTAGCGACAGCGCGGTTTTCAGCGTCTGCGTCAACACCTCATCCGCCCGCGACGGCTCGGCGACCCCCGACGGATGGTTATGGCAAAAAATCACCGCTGCGGCGTTGAACGCCAGTGATTCCTTGACCACCTCGCGCGGATACACCGATGCCTGGCTCACCGTACCCCGGAACAGCTCGACGTATTCGATCAGGCGGTTCTGCGCATCGAGCATCAGCACCGCGAATACCTCGTGCTCCAAACCACCCAGTTTCACGCGCAGGAAGTCGCGCACCGCCTGCGGCGAAGTTAGCACCTCACGCCCGCGCAGTTGTGCACACAGTATCCGCTGAGCGGCTTGCAACACCTCGTCTGCATTTGCCGGACGGTAGTCGCCCGCGACATCGCGAACGAGAAGGGAAGAATCGAGGGAAAGAGAAAGTTGCGACATGGTCTGCTCCGGTCTGTAGCGGGCGGAATTGCCCGAGACCGGCCCCAGCACGCTGCAGCGCAGTTGTCAGGGTTCGCAGACGGCCGCAAGGACGCAAGCGCACATCGTGCGCGCAGACCTTGACAGCGAGAACAGCGTGGTACGTTGAAGGGAACAGCAAGTCCACCCCCACCACACTCCATTGCCCTGGGCAAGCGCAGCGCGCAGGCCAGGAACGAAGTGACGGCCGGAGGCATCAGGGATCAAAGCCGCATGGCCGTGACTCGGCACGAGGCGCGGGGCAACGCCCGCGAGCCCGACGGCGGCACGCCGGGATGTCATGCCGCTCTTGACAAAAGTAAGTGACTTAGAGGCCCAAATAGGCCACAATGTAGCTACAACCATCCTTGAGCATGTGAAATGGCCAGTACCGACGTCGTTCGTGCCCGGATTGACGGGCATATCAAAGAAGAAGCAGCCAACGTCTTGGCCGAGATGGGGCTATCCGTTTCGGATGCCATCCGGATGCTACTAACCCGTATCGCGGCGGACAAAGCGCTGCCATTTGACGTGAATCGCGCTCTTTCCCATTCGAATCGGAAGACGCCATGAGGTTGTGCCTGAAGACACTTAACCAGTTATGGCCCTGAACCGCATGGATCGCATACAACAACTCGGCTACGAAAAAGATTTCCGCATCATCTTCCTTGAAGCCAAGGGGGACGGATTCCAGCGCCTTTTTGAAAAACTGATGGCGAAGGCCCACCCGAACGATTTCATGGCCTGCCGCCCTTGGGGCAATGTCGGCGACCGAAAAAATGACGGATACCTGCCTTCGGCTCGGACCCTGTTTCAAAGCTATGCGCCAAATGAATTGCGTGCCGCCGAAGCCATCAAAAAGATCAACGAGGATTTCGAGGGCGCCAAGGAGCATTGGGAAAAATATTTTGGCGAGTGGACCTTTGTCCATAACGCCCCCGATGGGCGCTTGGCCCCCCACATCATCGAAGCGTTGGCCAAGCTCGCGCAAGAAAACCCGAAGATCAAGATTGGCCACTGCGGTTGGGATGAAATGCTGTCGAAGTTTCGCCAGCTCAATCTGCAAGACCTGGAATCCTGGTTCGGCCCCTCGCTGACCATGGAAGCAAACGTCAATCTGGGCTATAGCGATTTGATGGCCGTACTCACGCACATCAACGTTGCTCCCGCGCCAGCGACGAGTGAAGTCAAAGATGTCTCGCGGGGGAAAATCGAGGCAAACCTTCTATCTGCGGTAGTCGCCGATTTTTTGAAGATTGGTATGCAGAAGTCGCCGCTGGTCATGCAGTTCTTCGATAACTGGAAGAACCCCGTGTACGGCGAGCAAATCGCCTCGGCATTCAAGAACAAATATGTGTCTCTGAGGGATGCGACACCCCCGTTTCATCCCGATGAAATCTTTGGACAACTTGAAACCTGGGCGGGGGGAGTAGTGAACACGACACCCACCCACAAGGCGGCGGTGCTGGCGGTCATGGCCTACCTGTTCGACAAGTGCGAAATATTCGAAGATGCCCAGGCGATGAGGTCGATGTGATTCTGCCATCCAAACATCTTCCGCAGGATCGCGCGCTGCTCACTGTGGGCGGTCATGTTCTGACTTTTCTCGCTCGTCCCAAGACGGTCTCCGCACTGTGGGAAGAATTGAACCAACAGGACCAAGGACTGGGTGCCACGCGTCCTCGGCGAATCACCTACGACTGGTTCGTGCTGGCGCTGGACCTGCTGTACTCCCTTGGAACCATTGAACTTGAAAACGGCCTTGTTGCACGGAGGACAGCTTGATCCATAACCTATTCAGCACGCTGCCCACCTTCAAGAATCTCGGTGACCTGAAGCCGGGTCTGAACGTGCTGCTGGCCCAAAAAACAGAGGGCTCAACCAGTAAGCAAACCCGCAATCGTGCAGGTAAAACCAGTTTTATTGAAGCTATTCATTTCCTGACGGGCTCGGAAGCCGGTCCTGATTCCATCTTCCGCACGCCAGAATTGGCCGAATACACCTTCGGCATGGATTTCGATTTGAAGGATGCGCGTACCGTCATCGAGCGCAGTGGCAGCGCCAAAGCCAAGATCTATGTAACAACGCCACCAGCGGCCAAGCGCAAACTGTCGGCAACCGATTGGGTCACGTTCCTCGGAGAGGAGATGTTCGGCTTGAGCAGCCTCGAAGCGGCAGGCAGCAAGCCCCCTTCATTCCGGTCACTGTTCGCCTACTTTGTGCGTCGCCAGATGAGCGGAGCATTCACCACACCGGAGAAGCAGGCCACCATGCAAGGAACCGGCGACATGCAAATGGCGCTGATGTTCCTCCTCGGGCTGGACTGGCAGATCGCGCGCGACTGGCAGGCCGTTCGCGATCGTGAAAAGACATTGGATGAGCTAAAAAAGGCAGCCGGTACGGGCGCATTCGGTTCGATCATCGGCAAGGCCGCTGACTTGCGCACGCAGTTGACCCTGCAGGAGGCGCGTCTCAAGAAACTTTATGCGGAAACCGAGTCCTTCCAGGTGTTGCCTGAATACCGGGAACTGGAAGTTGAAAGCGCCAAGCTGACACGCCAACTCAATGAGCTGGCCAATGCCAATACGATCGATTTCGCTGCCATCCGTGACCTGGAAGGTGCGCTGGCCTCCGAGATACCTCCCGATCTGGAAGACCTGCAAGCGGTTTATCTGGAAGCAGGTATTGCGCTTCCCGGTCTCGTGAAGCGCCGTTATGAGGATGTGAAGAGCTTCCATCAATCGGTGGTGCGCAACCGCAAGGACTACCTGTCCAGCGAACTCGAAGCTGCCAAGCTGCGCATCGAGCTTCGCGACAGCAAGAAGGCGCAGCTCGACCAACGTCGCGCAGAAATCATGGGCATTCTCAGGAGCCATGGCGCGCTGGAGCAGTTCCTCAAGTTACAGGGAGAGCTAGGCCGCCTGGAATCAGAAGTGGAATCGCTACGGCAGCGTTTCGAAGCCGCCGAACAGCTCGAAGGCACAAAAAACGAACTGGAAATCGAGCGCAACCGGCTCACGATCCGACTGCGACGCGACTTTGCCGAACAGAATGACCGACTGGCCGAAGCCATCGTTGCCTTCGAGGAAACATCGCAGCGGCTCTACGAGTCGGCCGGCAGCATGACTGTCGACGAAACCTCCAACGGCCCGATGTTCAAGTTTCCGATGCAGGGTCAGCGCAGCAAGGGCATCAAGAACATGCAGATTTTCTGCTTTGACATGATGCTGATGCGCTTGTGCGTCAAGCGTCAGATCGGTCCGCGTTTCCTGATCCATGACAGCCACCTGTTCGACGGCGTAGACGGTCGGCAAGTGATCAGTGCCTTGCGTCTTGGCTCGGAAATTTCGCAGGAACTTGGTTTTCAGTACATCGTGACGATGAACGAAGACGACGCCTTTAAGGAAACGGTCGCCGGCTTTGACCTCAATGACCATGTGCTTTCCACGCGCCTTACCGACGCCACCGACGATGGCGGCTTGTTTGGCATTCGGTTCGGCTAAGCGAGGTTCCCATGAAGGCCTACCCGTTCACCCGCCCCACGATCGTCGCCGCCGTCGAGTTCTTGGGGGCGGCCTTGACGCAGGCCAAGTTCGACCAGGTGATCGTGCGGCTTGGACTCGATAGCGACATTGCGCTGGCCTCGCCAAAAAGCGTGACCGCAAAAAGCGCATTACTGGCACAAGCGATCACACAGCGTGCCGCGCAAATGGTCTCTACGGTGAGTGGCCAGATGACACTTGCCGAAGCCACAGTGCGCATTGCGGTCGAAGTAAGCGTGGCCGCTTATGGGCGACCTGAACAGGCCCCATTCCTGCGCGGTCTGGCGCTTGATGGCTATGTGGTGTCGTGGGATGAGGACGCGCGCACGCCTTTATTGCGCGCAGCTCTGCCCGAAGAGGTAGATCTGCCAGTGACCGACGACGAAGTTCATCAGCTCCTGAAGCACTTCAACTTTGTCGTGCCCATGGGGCACCTTGACCAGGCGATCGAAGCGCATACGCGAGGCGATTGGGCGGCTGCGAACAGCCAGACGCGCAGCTTCTTGGAGGGGCTGCTCAGTGACATCGCATTGCACCTGGACCCGCAGAAAGCTTCGCAGCAACCGTCATCCGAGAACCGCCGTGCGCTCTTGGCCGAACAAGGATTTTTGTCGAAGGACAGGAACGAGTGGACTACTGATGGCAAAAATTACATCAATGGGCTGTTCAAGATGCTGCACACCGACGGATCGCATCCGGGGCTTTCGGATGAGGACCACAGCACGTTCCGGCTGCATCTTGCACTTATCACTGGCCGGACATTTCTGCGCCGTCTAAACAACGGGAAATGAGCTATGTCTTGCATCGGGAGGATTGTCAACTGGGCGTTCGCTTCGATAACGACGACGCAATGCAGGCCTTCAAGCGCATCTAGATGGAACGGCTTGCCTCCATCAAGGGCGATGCGTGAAAGCTGGTTGATAGAGTGCTCGAAGAGCTGCGAAAAAATATCCGAACCTATTGAGCCGGTAAGGGAGACATCATGCACCTGGGCAGTTTGACAATTTCGCGTTTCCGATCTTGCGACAATGTGACCGTCAGCCTCCGCCGCGATCTGACCGTTTTGGTCGGCGAAAACAATGGCGGAAAGTCCAATGTCGTAGACGCAATTCGGTTGCTCACCTTGCCGTTGAGCGGACGTCGGGAGCGATATCCGGAAGATGAGGATGTCCGACGCCACGCGACCGTCCCGAACTTCCAGATCGAAGGCGTTTTCCGAGAACTCGGCGACACACTGAAAGGATTGCTGATCTCGGCGGTCCCTGATCCCACCAAGAACGAAGCCGTCTTCGGCTATCGATATGAGTCGCGGTCCGAGCGCGCACCGCGTGGCAAGACCACTGCCTGGGCCGGACGCTTCGACACCAACGAACCAGAGGCTGGCTCCACTGACTTGATCCGACATGTCTACTTGCCGCCCTTGCGCGATGCGCATCAGGCGCTTGGAACGGGCAGCGGCACACGTGTCATGGCGCTGCTTCGCCATTTCCTGCCGAAGGATCAAGAACAGGACTTCCTTGCTGGCGTCAGGCGCGCGGACGCCAGGCCAGACATCCTGACGACGATGAACACGGAGATCGGTAACGCACTGGGGATGCTGACCAATGGGGTCCGTCCGCAGACGGCAGCCTTGGACTTCGGTGCCGAAACCCTGCTCGATGTCGCTCGCGACTTGAGATTTCGTCTAGCCGATTCCGGCCTTATGCCCGAAGACATCCGAGCCTCTGGTCTTGGCTACTCCAATCTGCTCTACATGGCCACAGTAGTCGTCGAGCTGGCGAAAGCCAAGGAAGCTGACCTCACGATCTTTCTCGTCGAAGAACCGGAAGCACATCTGCACCCGCAACTGCAGGTGCTGGTACTCGAATTCCTGCTGGACCAGGCACGCCAATCGGCGGATCGTGCCGTCGAGGCTGGTAAGCCGGAAGGCCGCATCCAGATCGTCGTGACAACCCATTCACCAAACTTGACGGCATGGGTCTCTCCGATGCATCTGGTGGTCATGCGTTCGCGTCGTGGCGATCAAAACGGGGTAGCGATCTCGGAATCGGTCAGCGTGCCTATCGCTGAACTCGGGCTCAAGCCAAAAACGCTGGATAAGATCAGTCGCTATCTAGACGTGACTCGCTCCGCGCTGCTGTTCGGTAACAGGGCCATCCTAGTGGAAGGAATTGCAGAGGCGCTGCTGTTGCCCGTGTTGGCACAAAAGCTTGTTCTCGCTGGTGATGCCGATGGATGGCTCAGGTTCAAGGGAACGGTCATCGTGCCAATCGAGGGGGTGGACTTCCGTCCCTATGTGGAGGTATTGCTGCGACCGCATCGTGATGCGCGTATCGCCGACCGACTGATTGTTATCACCGACGCGGACCCAACGGTGTTGGGGAATAGGAAGATCGACCTGGAAAACCTCGCTGCGACCCATGGTGCGCCGCAGGCGTTGACGGTACTGACGAATCTGCACACGCTAGAGCACGAAATTTTCGGTGCTGGCAACGAAGCCTTTCTAAAGGGTGTGTTTCTTCGTTTGCATCGCAACTCTCGTCGCGACTGGACAGATCGGATCGAGGGTGTCCCAGTGCAGGATCGTCCCGACGCGTTCCTGAAGCTGATCGAGGCGAAGAAGACCCGCAAAGGCGACTTGGCGCAAGCCATTGCTTCACGTATTGCGGCGGGCGATCCGTTTGTCGTTCCGCTCTATCTCGCTGACGCGATTCGCGGCGCAGCGCAAGCATGACCGGCATTCACGGTCTGACGGTAGAGCAAGAAGCATTCGCCACGCATGTCGGTGGCGCCTTCGTGCATGCTTGTCCCGGCGCCGGAAAGACCCGCACGATCATTGCTCGCCTGGTCAAAATCGCCGCCGCGTTGCCTCAACGTCGCGGCGTGGCGGTACTCTCGTTCACGAACTCTGCCGTTGATGAGTTTCGGGAACGTTGTCGGGTTGCCGGGCTCGACCCACTCTTGAAGCACCCTAGTTTTATGGGAACGCTTGATGCTTTCGTCCGACATTTCGTGGTGCTGCCTGCCTGTGGAATTGCAAGCACGATCCGGCCGATCATTCTCGACAGCTGGGATCGCCTGGACATCAGTATCCGGTTGGCCGGGCGAGATGCCTTCCAAGGCGACGGGGTGAGCTTGGATCGGTTCGACCCGGAGACCAACGTGATTGATCCGATGAAAATTGGACACACTGGGCTGCGCAACCATGTCCTCCAGCACCAAGCCCGGTATCAGCAGGCAGCGACATACCGGCGACGTGGCTTGCTGCAGGCCGGCTATCTGAGCGCCGGCGATGCCCGGGTTCAAGCGCTGCAGCTAATTCGTGATCCCGTGAATGGCGGAGCACTATGCCAGGCACTAGCGGCGCGTTTCCACGAAGTTATGGTGGACGAAGGCCAGGATTGCAACCCGCTTGATCTTCAGATTCTTTCTTGGCTCAGAGCGCATGACGTGCATGTCACATTCGTGTGCGACCCTGACCAATCGATCTACGAATTCCGCAATGGCAATCCTGCGGGTGTTCAGGCATTCAAGGAAACGTATCCCGTTGATTCGCATCTAAGGTTAACGGGCAATTTCCGTAGCAGCCCGGCGGTCTGCCGACTAGCTGCCACCCTCAGAAGCGGTGGGCAGGTGGATCAGTCTGCTGGCGACACCGCGAATGTTACGCATCCAGTCTTGCTTCTGACTACGGCAGTCAAAGTCCGACGGCGGCGATCGGTCGGGCTTTCCTTGATCGGATTGCTGAACTCAACTTGGATTCGATGGACGCGATCGTCCTGGCGCATTCAGGCGAGGTCGCACAGCGTGCCACCGGCGTGGTTTCCAGAGATTTGAAAGGAAGCTCGCGGATTGAGTCGCTGGCTCGCAAAACGGCAGAGTTCTGGTCACCTGCCGCAACGGCGCGAACGAGGGAAGCTGTAGTTCTGGCGGTGGAGACGTTATTGCTAGACTTAATGAAGTTGCGCGAGGAGAGCGAACATTTGTTGCGCACAGTCGAACGCATGGGCCTGGATCGGCGCGCACATCGAAGACGTGCACTGAGTTTCCTCATGAGCCTTCCCAAGGCCTGTGGAAATGCCGATGCCGATCGGCTCGCCTGGATAGCCCGTGTGCATGTGGAAGCTGAGCAACTGAACCTTCCGCTACCGGCCGGTGTGACTGTGCGTAACTTCTTTCGAAAGCCAACCAATGCGCAATGGTCGAACCACCTTCAAATGCCGGTCGATCTCGGCCTGACGTGCGCCAAGATTCACGAGGCGAAAGGCCATGAGTACGGCTCTGTGTGCGTCGTGATTCCACCCAATCGTGCCCCTAAAAATCGGGGCGAAGCCCTGTTTGGATCGTGGGAAGCCCGCACCGATGCTGAGGCCAAGCGCGTGCTCTACGTTGGCTTGACGCGCGCCCAGCATCTGGGTGCGCTTGCGGTGCCAATCGCCTTTGCCGATCGTTGCGTTGCGGTGTTCGCCGCTGGTCAAGTTCCCCACACGAGAATGGACTTATAAGGCCCGGCAGATTGCCATGTCGGTCATCAATCGGCGCCGCTGTTACGTCGGTCAGTGCAAGTGTTTTGTGTGCATTGACCGGGGTCGACTTGGCGCCGCGAATCAGCGCTTCTCTTTGCCGTCGTCGCGCTGTTCAATCTGCAATCGAGCACGCGCGGTCGCTTGCTGTAGCCGCTCTGCCAACAGTTCCCGTGGCGGCAGGGTTGTCAGGTACTCTGCGACGTGGATGCCGACCTTGTCCAATTCCAGCAGCTCGATTTGCTCAGACTTCTTGCCTGTGCAAAGAATGATGCCCAGCGGCGACGCCTCATCCGATTCACGTTCGAATTTATCCAGCCAGCGCAGATAGAGTTCCATTTGGCCCTTGTAGGCCGCCTTGAACTCACCAACCTTCAATTCCACCGCAACCAATCGGCGCAGTTTGCGGTTGTAGAACAACAGGTCCAGGTGGAAATCTTCGCCATCCAACTGAATGCGCTTCTGACGGGCGACAAAGGTGAAGCCTACGCCCAGCTCCAGCAGGAAGGATTCCATTTCGCGGATGATGGCCGACTCCAGGTCAGACTCCTGCCAGGTGTCCCGCAAGCCGAGAAAATCAAGGATGTAGGGATCGCGCATGACCAGGCTGGGTGACATGCGCTGCGCGTCACGCAAAGCCGCCAACTCCTGCGAAATCAGCACGTCCGGCTGCTGCGACAGCGCGGTACGCTCGTACAGCATCGAGTCGATCCGCTCGCGCAGGGTACGCACGCTCCAGCCTTCAAGGCAGGATATTTGGGCGTAGTAGTCCCGCTGCAGGGAATCTTTGAGCGGAAGAAGCCTGACGAAATGAGACCAGCTCAATTGTCGTGACAGTGTCACGACAATTGATTCGTCCGGGAAAACGACGGCGAACTGCACCATGCGCCGCAGATTCTTTTCCATGAAACTGTTGCCGTAGTCCCGCACCAACTGTTCTGCCAGCGTCGGCAGGACTTCCTCTCCATACCCAGCGCGCTGGCCTGACAGCACTTGCGTATGGATGCGCTGGCCGATACGCCAGTACAGCATAGACAATTCGCTGTTGACCGCCGAAACGGCGCGCTGGCGCGCCGTTTCGATCAGTACCTGGATGTCGCCAAGCAGCGCCGTTGGCTTTGACGGTGGGCGGGCTGGTGTTTTTTTGTTGGTCATGCCGTAACCTCCACGGCCCGTTGCGCCTCGACAATCGTCTTGCGCCGGTTCGCCACCAGTTCGGCGGCCTGCCGCACGGGGCCATCCTCGGTGTGGACATAACGCATGAACATTGCCACCGTCTTGTGCGCGGTGAGCATCATGCCCACCTTCACCGGAATGCCCGAGTTGGCGATGTCCGTGGCCGAACGATGGCGGATGCCGTGTGTGCCGACGTGCGTCACCCCGGCGGCCTTTAAGGCGCGGCTCCAGCCGTTGTAATACTCTCCGGTGGTCAGGTGTTTCATCGGGTTGCGCGGTGAAGGCAGCACGTAGAGCGACCCGTCGGGACGGGGCGCAGTCGAAAGCAGCCGATAGGCTTCCTCGCCTATGGGCTTGGACATGCCGCCGGTTTTGCTGTCGGGCCAGACCACGCGCCGCTGCTCCAGATCGACCCATGCCCATTCGAGCAGGACAATTTCGGAACGGCGAGCAGCAAACTCGAACTGCAAGCGGATCGCCAACGGGATAACACCGGACTCCAGCTCGTCCGCCTCCAACCGATCAAGATGCCGGAACAGCTTGCCCATTTCCTCGTCGCTAATGAGGTGTGTGGATTTGCCAGCCGGGAACATCGGAACATGGCGGCAGGGGTTCGTGCCATCGGTCCGATGCCCCCAGACCTCGGCCAGGTTGAACATCTTGCGCATGACGCTAAAGGCGCGGTTTGCATCGGCCGGCTTGTGGGCCATCTTCTTCATCATCGCCGCCACATCGGGCCGCTTCACATCCTGGACCTTCATCCGCCCCAAAATTGGAATGATGTTGCGGTCAATCACGCTCTGGTAGCCGAGCTGCGTGCTGGGCTTGTTGCGCTGCTTGGAGTAGTCCTCCATGAACTTGGTGCACAGTTCCTTGACCGTGGGTGCCTGGCGCGCCTGCGCCTTGTCGCCACCGGGATCGCCGCCCCGGCGAACCTCGGCCAGCCAGTTCTGGGCCAGCGAGCGGGCCTGTTCGACGGTCAGTTCCCCGTACAAGCCCAAAGCGGGCTTGCGCCGCTCGCCGGCATTCGTGCGGTACTGGAGCATGAACACCTTGCGACCTGCTGGTGTAATCTTGCACAGGAAGCCGGGCACCAGCGTATCGCGCAGTTCGACGGGCTGCGCCTGGGGTTGTGCCGCATCGACTGCGGACTTGGTGATCTTG
>Ga0209317_1002718_pt1 | contig 12301 bp, 14 predicted proteins | sample RifGroB2_FD_183994 | JGI IMG/M metagenome (GOLD analysis project Ga0209317, IMG submission 183994) | Soil microbial communities from Rifle, Colorado, USA - Groundwater B2 (SPAdes) (version 2) | ecosystem: Environmental > Terrestrial > Soil > Unclassified | place: Rifle, Colorado | collected...
CAAGCTTCAGGACGCGGAGCCAGCGCGCCGCGTCAAGTTCGCCATCGAACCAGGTCTGCAGGCGCATGGCGACGCGGTTTTGTTGGGGCAGATGCTCGATAACCTGATCGGCAACGCCTGGAAGTACTCCAGCCCCAGAGAGTGCGCCAGGATCGAGTTGGGCAGGGAGGTGATCGATAACAGCGAGGTGTTCTTTGTCAGGGACAACGGGGTCGGCTTCGACATGGCGTACCGGGACAAGCTCTTCGGCGCCTTTCAGCGGCTGCATGGGGCCGAATTCGAGGGGACCGGCATCGGCCTGGCCACGGTAAAGCGCATCGTCGATCGCCACCACGGCTCGGTCTGGGCGGAAGCGGTAGTCGACCAAGGGACGACCGTCTACTTCACCCTGCCGACATAGAGGCAGCGTAGAGGCAGATTAAGGTTAAGGTTAAGGTTAAGGTTAAGACTCGGCTCTGCTAAGGTTGGTGGTGAAAGACTCAATCTCAATCTTAGTCTTAATCTTAATCTAAATCTGGAGTTGCGATGCGCATATTGATCCTGCTGCTGGTCTGCTGTGTAGCGCTGATACTGGCGGCTGCCGCCTGGCAGAGACAGCTTTTGTACTTCCCGACTCATCACAGTGAGAGCAACGGTCTCTCCGAGTGGCGTCATGATGGCCAGCTGATCGGTTTTGCACGTGAGGTGCGCTCGCCCAAGAACGTCTGGCTGATGCTGCACGGAAACGGCGGCCAGGCCAGTGACCGCGTCTACGCCCTTCCCTCGTTCTCCAGCCTCGATTCCGTCTTCATCCTCGAATACCCCGGCTATGGTCAGAGACCCGGCACTCCGTCCCGGAACGCTTTCGATGTAGCGGCCAAACAGGCCTACCAGATGCTCAGGGCCAGATTCCCCAAGCTACCGGTCTGCGTCATGGGGGAATCGATCGGCAGTGGTCCCGCCTCGGTGCTGGCGACCGAACCGAACCCGCCGGACAAGATCGTTTTGGCGGTCCCCTTCGACACGCTCTTGCGTGTTGCCTCGCACCATTTCCCTTACCTGCCGATCCACATCATCCTGATTGACAACTGGGATAACATCGAATCGCTTCGAGGCTATCGGGGGAGGCTGGAGATTTTTGGCGCCCGTGCCGACGAAATCATACCGTTCACCCATGCCAAGGCCCTGGCTGAAAGCAAGCCCGGTGCGACATTCCACGTGATTGAGGGGGGACATAACGACTGGGCCGCCGAGGGACGGGTCGACATAAGGAATCCTTAATCGTCCTTAGCGCCTACAGTGGCACCCAATTCTCCCCAGTCAGAAGCCTCTGCTACCCGTTAAGGGTTGTTTTTTCACCTTCTACTACTTATTAAAGCTCTCCCTCTCCCAAAGGGTGAGGGAGACGCAAAAAAAGCCACATGTCCGTATCATCGTAAAAAAAGCGGGCGCTGCCATCTCCGGCAACGCCCGCCTTGCATCAGCCCCTGTTTTTTCGCATCAGGCGATCAGCGTGTAGCGCTCCTTGGGCACCAGGCAGACCGTATAATAGTTACGTGGTTCCAGCCAAGCCGGCGTAAAGATTATATTTATCTGATATATATGCATTTTTCCCGGCGTCTCCCTGAATGGGTGCCGCATTCTTGACATGCAACTGTTCTAATGTAATCTTCGGAAATGCTGAAAGAGGGTGGTGCCAGTCAGTTGTCGACGGTACTCCGAGGGATCCAATATGACTCAAGAGATCACCAGTCTTGAGGAGATGCTCAATCGGATCGATGAGTCAGCGGACAGTGAGGGGCGCGTCTCCTTGGGGACGATCGTGGAATCGATAGGGAACAGGTCGTTTGGCCCGTTACTGCTCATGGTCGGTGTGATCATGACCTCGCCGCTCAGCGGTATGCCTGGTGTGCCGACCACCATGGGAGTTCTCATACTGCTTATTGCCGGGCAACTGCTTTTTGGCAGGGAGCAATTCTGGTTGCCGCGCTGGCTGCTTAAGCGCTCCATAGCGCAAGAAAAGGTCCGCAAGGCGGTAACTTGGCTGCGCCCGGCAGCGCGCTTCATCGACCGCTGGCTGCGACCGCGCTTGCCGGCTTTCATCAAGGGCGCCAGCATCTACCTGATCTCGCTTGTCTGTGCCGCCATCGCCGCGGTCATGCCGATGATGGAACTGGTCCCGTTTTCCGCACACGGTGCCGGCCTCGCCCTGACCGCCTTCGGCCTCGCGCTCATCTCACGGGACGGGTTGCTCGCCCTGCTCGCCTTCCTGGTAACCGCCGTCACCTTCGGCACGGTGCTCTATCAACTGATCTAAGCAGGTCCGATTACGGCAGATAATCCTCTCGCACCGGGGAGAAAACCTCGATCGCCACCGAGTCTGCCATGATCTCCGCGCAATGCTTTTCACCGCCTGGAATGCACCAGCTATCCCCCGGCAGCACCTCGTGAACCTGATCGCCGATGGTGAGCCGAATCCGCCCCTGCACCAGGTACCCGGTCTGTTCGTGGGGGTGGGCATGCAGCGGCAGCAAGTATCCCTTTTCCAGCAAAAATTCCACCATCAACGTCTGGGCGCCATGCACCAGCGTCTTCTGTCTGATCCCTTCCAATGCCGGCTTGTATCCGTTTTGGCTTCCTCTTTCGAACATCGCATCTCCTTTTAGATCTCTTCCAGCGCGCCTGTCTGGCGCAGTGCCTCGTACAGGACGATCCCGGCCGAGGTGGAGAGGTTCAGGCTGCGCACCTTGCCTATGATCGGTATCCTTACCGCCATCTCCGGGTTCGCTTCGATCAGCTCATCGGGGAGCCCCTTGGTCTCCTTTCCGAAAACGATGAAGTCACCCGGCCGGAATGCCATGGCGAGGTAGCTTTTCTGCGCCTTCTTGCTGGTGTAGATGAAGCGTCCTTCCGGGTACTCCTGCTGCAGGGTCGACAGGTCCGGCCAGTAGCGGATATCGACCTCGCTCCAGTAGTCGAGTCCCGCCCTTTTCAGGTAGCGGTCGTCCGTGGAGAACCCCAATTTCCCGACCAGATGCAACACGGTGCCGGTGGCGCCGCAAAGCCTCGCGATGTTCCCCGTGTTGGGCGGGATTTCCGGCTCCACCAGGACTATGTGAAATGGCTTTTCCAATGACATCTGTTACCTCTTTGTGTGTGAGTGGTACGGCTGTGTCAGGACGGTGAAAATCTCATCAGTTGCTTCCTCCGTGAGATAGATTTCCCTCCTGCAAAGATGCTTTTTGTGTCGCCCAAAATGCCATCAAATAGCGCCGATATTTGTATCTCAAAGCTGCAAATAAGGCAAAGATAAACGGCTAAAAGCCTGTAACTGCGGGGGCTTGGCGGGGTGGTGGATTCTGTAAGCTTGCAATTTATCTACGTATAGTCTATTATGCCTCCTCCATACACGCACTGGAGGGGAAATTGGACCTGCCTGACACTAGTGGACACTTCGGCCGTTTTGGCGGCAGATACGTCTCCGAAACGCTGATGCCCGCGCTCCTCGAACTGGAGGAAGCGTACAAACATTATCGCAACGACAAGGAGTTCAAAGAGGAGTTTGCCTACTACATGCGTCAGTATGTGGGACGGCCGAACCCGCTTTACCTTGCCGAAAAACTGACGCGAAAGCTCGGAGGGGCCAAGGTCTATCTGAAGCGCGAGGACCTGAACCACACCGGCGCCCACAAGGTGAACAACACCATCGGCCAGGGGCTTCTCGCCAAACGGATGGGGAAAAAGCGGGTCATCGCCGAGACCGGTGCCGGCCAGCATGGCGTGGCGACGGCGACGGTTGCGGCGCTTTTCGGCATGGAGTGCGAGGTGTTCATGGGCGAGGAGGACATCAGACGCCAGTCGCTCAACGTGTTCCGGATGAAGCTTCTGGGTGCCAAGGTGACTCCGGTCAACTCGGGCACCGCAACGCTCAAGGACGCCATGAACGAGGCGATGCGCCAGTGGGTGACCTACGTCGCCGATACCTTCTACATCATCGGAACCGTCGCCGGTCCGCATCCCTACCCGGTCATGGTGCGGGATTTCCAGAGGATCATCGGCGACGAGGCGAGGGCGCAGCACCTGGAGGCGGAAGGGAAGCTGCCGGATTATCTGGTCGCCGCTGTCGGCGGCGGCAGTAACGCGATCGGCCTGTTCCATGCCTTTACTAACGACAGCACGGTGCAGATGGTCGGGGTAGAGGCGGCAGGGTACGGCATCGATTCGGGACGGCACGCGGCGCCGCTTTGTGCCGGGACCGTAGGGGTTCTGCACGGCAACAAAACCTACCTGCTGCAGGACGAGTTCGGGCAGATAGCGCATGCCCACTCCATCTCGGCCGGCCTCGATTATCCGGGGGTCGGACCGGAGCACGCCTTCCTGAAGGAGAGCGGGCGGGCCAGTTATGTATCGGTAACCGATCAGGAGGCGCTTGACGCCTTCCAGGTCCTGACCCGCGAGGAAGGGATCATCCCGGCGCTCGAGTCAGCCCACGCAGTTGCCCATGCACTGCGTCTGGCGCCGACACTGTCTGCCGATCAGAGCATCGTGGTCTGCCTTTCCGGCAGGGGCGACAAGGACATCCATACGGTCGCAGACGTCATGGGGGTACAGCTTTAATATATGATATTTAGAGGGTTTAGTGTGGGAGGGCCGCTGGGCGGCCCTCCTTTTTTGTCGATAAACGTTACAGCAACTTAATGTATTGCTTGCAATGCTGTCGGTTTTGGTTACACTTGACCCTCAGGTTGGCGACGAGCCAGCTGCATTTTAATGAAAAAGGAGATGATTGGCGCGGGCTTCACCGACATTTATGTATCACTACCTAAAGCCGGCAAGCCATATCGAACGAAAAAATGAAAAAAAAATCTGTAATGCTGGTCGCGGTGCTCGTATTGACGGCATCGTGCGATCAGTCCCACCTGCAGCAGGCGCAGGTGCCGATCAGTCCGGGGATTTCCCAGGCGGATCGGGCGCTGTTCGCCTGGGCTGAGGGGAGCGAGAGGTCAGGGCGAAAGTCCCCTGACGCACCACCCGTTGCGCAGTTGGAGACGCCCAAGGAGGCGATACTGGACGGGAGGAAGAAACTGGTTCCCGCCATTTACACCGCTTTTGCCCGCAGGACGACACCCGCCCGGGCCAAGTGGTTGGCGGAGATCTGCTACGAGAAGACGGAGGGGACGATTTTCACACCGCTGGACCTGGCTGAGATAGCTCTGGCGGAAACAGGCGGGCACAAGCTATCGTCGAGGGCGGTTTCCTCGAAGGGGGCAGTCGGGGTCTGGCAACTGATGCCTGTGAGGGCAGCAAGCCATGGCTACACCCCCTCGGAGATGTGGGACGACGAGAAGTGTGCCGATGCGGCTGTGAAGGAGCTCAAGGAGAAGCTCAGCATGGCCAAGGGTAACATGGCGCGGGCCAAGAGGCTTTACTGCGGCATCGGCCCGGCTGCGGCGGCCTACGACAAGGTCCGCAAGCGCTGCCGGGCGGAGATACTGCACGAGATGAAGAAGGACCTCATGATGCAGGTCGCCAGTAATCGTTAGTCTTTTTGGTTTTTGAGCTGTTGTTGTGCTATAGTGGGCGGGTTCCGTTTCGGGATCCGCCCGTTTTTTGTTGCAGGTCGCGAGAACCCGAACGTCAAAAGCTATTTGCGGAGATGAAGGGGGAGTTTCATCCCTTAGGAGTTTTTCTTTGAGAAAGGTCGTATATCTGCTGTTACTGTTCATCCTGCTCACCGGGTGCACCAGGTTCGTCAATGAGCCGGTGGTGACGGTGCAGGATCTCAACGTGGTGTCGCTCGACCCTGCCGGGGCCGGCATGGAGCTTTACCTGAAGGTGACCAATACCAACAGCTTCGACGTCAGGCTTTTGGGCTACAGCTATGACTTGAAGGTTATGGCTATTCCGCTGGCAAAGGGGGGGGCGCGCGAGGAGATCAAATTTCCTGCCGGGGGCGTGACCGACCTGCGCATACCGATCCGCGTCTCCTACGGCGATCTGCTGGAGCTATTCAAGCGCAAGCTCGACCCGGATAAGGTCCCGTACCAACTGGCGGCCGGCCTCGATCTGGAAACCCCGCTCGGGCAACTGATCGTCCCGGTCAACCGCAGCGGCACCTATGCCATTCCGAAACAGTACCGCCCTTCGGCAATCCTCAACAAACTGGGCGGTTTTTTCCGTTTTTAAAAGCCTTTTATCGGACCGATCGGTCGGATCGGTCCGATGATCGGTCCAATCTTAGTGGGAGCTTGAATGAACGTAGTTGATATAACAGCCCTTTGCAAGAGCTTCGGGTCGAGGGAACTCCTCGACAGTGTCACCTTCGCCGTGGGCGAGGAGGAGAGGGTGGGGCTGATCGGCGCCAACGGTGCCGGCAAGTCGACGCTCCTGACCATCCTTGCCGGCATCGAGGACCACGACGGCGGATCTATCGCCATGAAGCGCGGCGCCTCCGTGGGCTATCTCAGCCAGGAACCGGTGCTCGATGACGACTCCACGGTTGCTGCCGAAATAGAGGGGGGGCTGCAGGAGATCCGCAGCGCCATCGCCAGCTTCAATGAGCTGTCGGAGCGGATGGCCGCCAACCCGCCGGACATGGATAGGCTCCTGGTGCGCCAGGGTGAGCTTTCGGTCTGGATCGAGCACCACGGCGGCTGGAATACGGACCACCGCGTGTCAGAAATAATGACCCACCTGCAGCTGCCGGATCGAGATCAGCGCATCGGCACCCTATCCGGCGGCACCAAGCGCCGGGTGGCGCTGGCGAAGCTCCTGTTGCAGGCCCCCGAACTGCTGCTTCTCGACGAGCCGACCAACCACCTGGACGCGGACACCACGCAGTGGCTGCAGGATCACCTGAAGGCGTACCCCGGGGCCGTGATGCTGATCACCCACGACCGCTACTTCCTGGACGAGGTAGTCACCAGGATGCTGGAGCTGGAAAGGGGAGGGATCCTCTCCTACCAGGGCGGCTATTCGACTTACCTTGAGCAGCGGGAAGAGCGGCTCATGGGCGAGGCCAATACCCGTTCGCGCCTTTTGAACCTGCTGCGCACCGAGACCGCCTGGATGCGGCGCGGACCCAAGGCCCGCTCCACCAAGCAGAAGGCGCGCATCGACCGTTTCTACGATCTCGAGGAAAGCGTCTCAGGACCAGCCAGGAGGGAGCTGAAGATCGGCTTCAACACCGAGGAGGGGTTCGGCGGCACCATCCTGGAACTGGCCCAGGTCAGCAAAGGGTACGGCGAGAAGAAGCTGATCAAAGGGGCCTCCTTCGGCATGAAACGCGGCGACCGGGTCGGGGTGATCGGGCCAAACGGCTGCGGCAAGACCACGCTGATCCGGATGATCATGGGTGAGGAGGAGCCGGACCAGGGGAAGGTCGTGGTCGGCAAAAAGACCAAGATTTCCTACTTCGACCAGCTGCGCGAGGTGCTCGACCCGGGGCAGACCATCTACGATTTTTTCGGGGAAGGGGACTACGTCACCTGCGCCGGAGAAAAGCGGCACAAGATCGGCTACATGGAGGATTTCCTCTTTTCGCCGGAGGACAGGAGGCGTCCCATCAGCAGCCTCTCCGGCGGCGAGAAGAGCCGGCTGATACTGGCAAGGCTCATGCTGCAGGACTCGAACCTGCTGATCCTGGACGAGCCGACCAACGACCTCGACATCCCGACCCTGCAGCTTTTGGATGCCTCCATCGCCTCCTTCCCCGGCTGCGTGCTGATGGTGACCCACGACCGGTTCTTTCTGGACAAGGTGGCGACCGGCGTGCTCGCCTTCGAAGGGGAGGGGGCTGTCACCTTCTACGAAGGGAACTACACCAACTACCGGGAGCGCAAGGAAGCGACCCGCGTGGCCAGTGCAGCGGAGCGTGTCGAGAAGCGGGAGGCGCAGGCACAGGCGAGCAGGGGCGACAAGCCGAAGAAGGGTCTCACCTATGCGGAGCGTATCGAGTTGGAGCGTTTAGAAGAGGGGATTGCCACCCTGGAAAAGGATTTCGCCGCGGTCGAGGCGATGCTGGCCGATCCCACATGCTATGCGGCAGCCGAGGGGGGTGTTGCCGGCATCTCGGCGAACTACAGCCGCCTGGAGACAGAGCTTGCCGCAGCCTACGCACGCTGGGAGGAGTTGGAGACTAAAAAAGCAGGTTGAGGTTGAGGTTGAGGTCAAGATAAAAGCAATAACAGACTCAAGCTGAGACAAGGTTTCGGGTTAGCCTCGCCCTCCGGGAGAGGGTAACCCGAAGGCCGGGTGAGGGAGCCTTTGATTATGGTTCCCGTGCGATATTATCGTTCCCATGCTCCAGCGTGGGAACGCAGTTTTTTGATGCTCCGGTGTCTTGTATCGACAGCAAACCGGGACGCTGGAGCGTCCCAGGATGCGTTCCAACGCCGGAGCGTTGGAACGATGAGTTTGTTCCCGTTGTCCATTGTCAATCGATTCTCAGCACCTCTTTCGCCAGACGCAGCCCGATCTTTCTCTTGGTGGCGATGGCGAAGCGGTTGATGGTCTCTAAAGCGTAAACCAGCGACGGGATGTCGCGCCGCACTCTCAATAGCATCTGGTCGATCACCTCGTCGGGCAGCGACATCTGACGATCCTCCGCCAGCTTCTTCAGTATCATGCGTCTCGACTCGTCATCCGAGACGTCCATCCGCGCCACAAGTCCCCACAGCAATCGGCTGGTCAAATGCCCGTCCAGGTGCGGCAGTTCCTTGGGCGGGGTCAATCCCGCAATGCCGATCTTTCTTCCCGACGTGTAGAACGCGTTGAACAACTCCCACAATTCCACCCTCACTTCCTGGTTGTCGGGAAGCAGATGCAGGTCGTCGAGGATCAGCGCGCTTGACTCGGCAAAATGGTCGGCGAGCCTGGAAGGCCCTTCGGTATGATAGTCGCCGCAGTAGAGGGCAGCGGCATCGCGGAAGGAGAAATATTTCCCCCCGATGGTGTTGGCGAGAGCGGTCAGCAGGTGGGTCTTGCCGGACCCTTCCGGTCCGTAGATGTAGAGCAGATTTTCGGTAGCGTCGCCGGTGGCGATCTTTTGCGCGAATTGGTAGGCGGTCTTGTTGCCGCTGCAGACCACGAAGTTCTCAAATCCAAAGCGCGGGATCACCGGAAAATCAAAGATAAGCTGCATAAAACCCCAATTGACAATTGATAATTGACAATTGACAACGTGTTAGCAAAAAGTGATCTAGCGACTGGAGCTGACAACACGCGGAAACGGCAAGCATGTCTTTCATTGTCAATTGTCCATTGTCAACTGTACATTGCCTCTAAAACAGTCTTCCCTGCGGCGGCTCGGGCGCTATCCTGCCGAAGTGGCGGTAGGCCGCGGCCGTCGCGACGCGCCCTCTCGGAGTGCGGTTCAGGAAGCCGTTCTGGATCAGGAACGGCTCGTAGACGTCCTCGATGGTGTCGCTCTCCTCGCTGATCGCGGCGGCAATCGTGTCGAGCCCCACCGGCCCTCCGCCGAACTTGTCGATGATGGTCAGCAGAATGGCCCGATCCATGGTGTCGAACCCCATGTCGTCGATCTCCAGAAGCGCCAGGGCCTGGTCCGCAACGGTGCGGGTTATCACGCCGTCCGCCCTTACCTGGGCGAAGTCGCGCACGCGGCGCAGCAGGCGGTTGGCGATCCTCGGTGTGCCGCGGCTGCGGCGGGCCAGTTCCATGGCACCGTCGGCGGCGATCGCCATGCCGAAGATGCGCGCGGAGCGGGTGACGATGAAGGCGAGTTCCTCGTGGGTGTAGAACTCAAGCCGCGAGATGACGCCGAAGCGGTCCCTGAGCGGCGAAGAGAGGAGTCCGGCCCGGGTGGTGGCGCCGACCAGGGTGAATTTGGGGAGGTCGAGCTTTATGGTGCGGGCGCTCGGCCCCTGGCCGATGATGATGTCCAGCTGGAAGTCTTCCATCGCCGGGTAGAGGATCTCCTCCACCACGTGTGAGAGGCGGTGGATCTCGTCGATGAACAGGACGTCGTGCGGTTCCAGGTTTGTCAGGATCGCCGCCAGATCGCCCGGGCGCTCGATGACCGGTCCCGAGGTCGATTTGATGCTCACCCCCATCTCGCAGGCGATGATGTTGGCGAGCGTGGTTTTCCCGAGCCCCGGCGGTCCGTACAGGAGCACGTGGTCGAGCGCCTCGCCCCGGCCGCGGGCGGCGTCGATGAAGAGGCCGAGGTTTCCCTTAGCCTTCTCCTGCCCGACGTAGTCGTCGAGCGCGCGTGGGCGCAGCGTCGCCTCGAAGCTGTCGTCTTCGGTTTTTTCAGGGGTGATGGTGCGGGTCATACCTCTCCGGTGCTGCGCAAGCAGCCGTTTGCTGCGGCCGAACCAAGTTATAACAGTTGTCGGTAAAGGTCAAGCGGGGAGCTATTCAGCGCGGGTCAGCAGTTGCATACACTCGAACCGACGCAGACCCAATAGGCTTCGGCGGTAACTTTTTTAGTTCCGATAATATCTCTTGACGATAGTATCCTTTCGAGATAGCATTGCCGAATGATCAAGTCCTTCCAGTGCAAGGAAACTGAAAAGATTTTCCAAGGACGATTTTCTGCCAAACTTCCGCAGGATATTCAGCGAACTGCTGCAATAAAGCTCAAAATGCTGAATGCTGCAACCCTCCTTGAAACGCTGCGGATTCCTCCTTCCAATCATCTGGAGTCGTTGCGTGGCGAGAGGGAGGGGCAGCAAAGTATCCGGATCAACAATCAGTGGCGCGTTTGCTTTGCATGGCAAGGTAACGATGCCTACGATGTCGAGATCGTTGATTACCACTGAGGGGTGACATTATGAGTAAACGAGATTTTCCACCAATCCACCCGGGCGAAATTCTGTTGGCAGAATTTCTGGAGCCAATGGGCGTGACCCAGTACCGGCTGGCAAAAGATATTGGCGTGACTCCTCGGCGCATAAACGAAATAGTTCATGGACGGCGCGCTATAACCGCCGATACCGCACTGCGCCTTGGTCGCTTCTTCAATATGGAAGCGCAATTCTGGCTAAATCTTCAGACGCATTATGATATGGAGATTGCGCTAGAAGCTTTAGAAGACCGCCTTGACAAGGAGGTCCACCCCTTTTGCAGAGCGGCTTAGACCTCAGCAGCCGAGTGCCATCTTAAAAAGGTGCGCCATGAAGGAAGTGACCTTTTCAGAACTGCGCAACCACGCAAAGCATTATTTCGATGAAGAACGCCACACCAACCTTTGATTGATGTCTGCTACTTCATCAGCACCTTGAGCGCCTGCTTCAGTATCGACTCCACCGTGGCATCCTCGGCAATACGGACCTCGCCCAGAGCCTTCTGCACCACAGATTCCTTGTACCCAAGATTGATCAAGGCGGAGATGACGTCCTCGCGGATCTCCTGCGTTCCCGCCACAGAAGCGGCACCAACCTGCTCCTGCGCCATGCCGAGCTTCTGCACTTTTTCCTTCAGTTCCAGCACCAGCCGCTCGGCGGTCTTCTTGCCGATCCCCGGGATGGCGGAGAGCCGTGCCAGGTCGCCGCGCAGCAGCGAATCCGCCAGTTCGGCAGGCTCGCTGTTGGAGAGGATGCCGTTGGCGAGTTTCGGGCCCACACCGGAGACGCCGATCAGGAGCTGGAACAGTTCCTTCTCCTTCTGGGTCCGGAAGCCGTACAGGTTGATGGCGTCCTCCTTGACGGAGGTGTGGATCTGCAGGGAGATGGCACCCCCTTCGGCGGGCAGACCGTAGTAGGTGGACAACGGGATCTGCACCCGGTAGCCGACGCCGTTCACGTCGAGGATGATGAAGTCCGGCGCCTTGTAGGCGATCTTTCCGGTGAGAAGGGCGATCATGGAACCTCTCTTTAAATCCAGATCTTTTTCAGGATGCTGTTCATGCCGGCGGAATGGGCATGGCAGACGGCCACCGCCAGGGCGTCGGAGGCGTCTTCCTGCGCCACCTCGGGCAGGTTCAGAAGCGCCTTGATCATCTGCTGCACCTGCACCTTCTCCGCTCTGCCGCTGCCGACTACCGCCTGCTTCACCTGCAGCGCGGTGTACTCAAAGACGGAGAGTCCGACGTTCACCGCGGCAACGATGGCGGCGCCGCGCGCCTGCCCCAGCTTGAGCGCGCTCTGGGCGTTCTTGGCGAGGAAGACGTTTTCCACGGCCACCGCGTCGGGCTGGTACTGCGCAATGATCGCCGACAGCCCGGTGAAGATCTGTTCCAACCGCTGCGGGAAGTCCTTGGCGCTCTGGGTGAAGATCGCGCCGTTGTCGATATGGATCAGACGGTTTCCCTCTTTGGAGATGAGACCGTAGCCGGTGATCCGCGAACCGGGATCGATAC
>Ga0209317_1002719_pt1 | contig 12301 bp, 7 predicted proteins | sample RifGroB2_FD_183994 | JGI IMG/M metagenome (GOLD analysis project Ga0209317, IMG submission 183994) | Soil microbial communities from Rifle, Colorado, USA - Groundwater B2 (SPAdes) (version 2) | ecosystem: Environmental > Terrestrial > Soil > Unclassified | place: Rifle, Colorado | collected...
GCTGTGCATGAGCCCGGCAATGGTGTCGGCCCAGGAGCATGGTCATTCACACGGTCATGCGCATGACATGGAAAAGCCGGTGCAGCTTACGCTCGATCATGGCAAGAAATGGGCTACTGACGACAGCCTGCGGCAAGGCATGAGCCGCATCCGCGACGCGCTGAACGCGGAGCTGCCGGCCATTCATTCCGGCAAGGCCGCAGCGGAACAGTATCAGGCGCTGGCGCAGAAGGTGAATGATCAACTTGCCTTCATGGTAAAGAACTGCAAGCTGGAGCCGAAAGCGGATGCCGTGCTGCATCTCATCCTGGCTGACATTATTGCCGGTGCGGATATCATGCAGGCGCAGCAGGGCGGCGAGGCGCATCGGGGTGCGGTGAAAATCGTCCACGCGCTGGAAAATTATGCCGGCTATTTCGACCACCCCGGCTGGCAAGGCATGAAGTAAGGCCATGACTTTCTTCATGGAGCGGGCAACAACATGAAGCTGAAGCGCTTCCTGAGTTACGAGTGGGATGCCATCGCCGGCATACTGGCTGCCGCGCTAGCCATCATCCTGCACCTGCTGCATATCGTCGACGAGCACATCGTCATGCCCATCGTGCTTGCCCTGATGGCACTTCTGTTTCTCAATTTTATGCGCCATGAGCGGCGCAATGAGCAAACAGCAGAACAGGTGGAGCAGACGCAGGAAATGGTGTCGAGAATCAAGGCGTCGCTGGCGGTGCCTGACGTGGTGCTGGTCGGCCCGCGCAAGTTGCGCACGGCGAACGAACAGTTTGCCCGTAACATGCGCGGGGAGGCGATCCTGTTCAATGTCTGCCTGTCGATGTACCGGACGCAACCCTTGTTCGACGCGCTGCTGCGCCCGGCCATCGAAAACCCTCAGGTAGCTTCCATCCAGTTCGTTCTCGATGAGAGCCAGCAAGGTTTGTGGCAAGCCGAAATCATGCCGAAAATTGCCGCCTGCGATGGCAAGCACAAGGTGCAGGAGCCGCACTGGTGCGCTCTCAGCAAGAATATTTCCTTCATCCTCGCGGATACCCCGTCGGAAGGCGCGGCGGAGGCGCTGCTGAGTTTCTGGGGTGAGCCGTTCATGGCGCAGTCCACCGAGCGCAACGTGCCGCGTTATATTTTCCACGTACAGGCGCATTCCGAGCTGCTGCCGCACCTGGTGGAAATGGAACGGAATTGCCGCATGCATCCTTGATACGCTGATGCGCCAGTGCTGCAAATCTTTCCTGGCGGGGTGTTAAACCGTTACGAGGATTGTTCGTCACGCCGGCGCAAGGCGCGCCACACAAAAATACCGAGCAGTAACAGCATGGCAACAACCGATCCTAGCGGCCAGCGTGCCGGTTGATTCCATGCGCGGCGCAACCGGTCGCGCTGCCCGGCATCCACGCGCCAGTATTTGAGTTTATTGTTCGCCATCACGTTGGGTTTCACATTGTGCAGCCAGCTGTGTTGCAGCACGTAATCCTTCGGATGGAAGCCCCATAGCCACGGCGAATCATGGCGCAGAATTTCCAGCATCTGATCGATGATGACCTGCCGTTGCACGCTGTTTTCCATGTTTTTCATCTGCTCGAACAATTTGTCATATTCGGGGCTGGAGTAATTCGCGGCGTTCTCGCCGCCCTTGGTTACCTTGGCCTGCGCGCTGTGCAGCAGGAACAGGAAGTTTTCCGGATCGGGGTAATCGGCATTCCAGCCGAAGTAGAACATTTGAGTATCGCCCTTGCGGACCTTATCCTGGAAACGGTTGTAATCGGTGCTGCGCACCACCAGTTGCACGTTGAGCTTGTCAAACTGTTTGCGCAGCCAGTCGAGTCGCGCCTTGCTGCCCACGCCGCTGGCGGTGGTGTCCAGGTTGATGACCAGCGGCTGATGGGTTTGCGCATCCACGCCATCGGGATAGCCCGCTTCGGCGAGCAGGCGCCTGGCTTCCTCGATGGATTTGCGTCTGGGTGCGCCATCAACCCAGTCGTATACAGTGTGATTGATGCCGGCCTCGCCGTCGCGGTAGCCAAAAATGCCGGGCGGCAGCGGCGACTGCGCGGCAATGCCGCGCCCGTTGGCGAAAATGGAAATGAACTCCTCGAAATCCACCGCAATGGCAATGGCCTGGCGCAGTTTGCGCGCCCTTTCGTCACTTCCGCCGACGGTTTTATCCAGCCAGTTGAAACCGGTATACATGGTGGAAGTCGATACCGCAGTTGACAGGCTGATGCCCTGCGTCTTCATTTCACTGGTCACGGCGGCTTCGCCGCCGACGGTTACCTGCACCGCCTGGTCGAAGCTGTCCGAGCTGATGCCGGAAGCGTCGTAATAGCCCTGCAAAAACTTGTTCCAGTACGGGATGGTTTCCTTCTCCAGGCTGAACACAACCTTGCCAATCAACGGCAGCGGTTTGCCCGCATCTGCCAGCAGCCCGGATTCCTCATCGCCGGCCCCGCCTTCCGATGGATAGGTTTCGCTGTCGTAATACGGGTTGCGCGTGAGCACCATGCGCTGGTTGGGATTGTTTTCCGACAGGTAATACGGTCCGCTGCCCACCGGCCACCAGTCCAGCATCAGGTTGCGTTCGCGCATCCCGTTCTGGGCATAAAAGCGTTCCGCTTCGTGGGGCAGCGGCGCAAAGAACGGCATCGCCAGCCAGTAGGCGAATTGCGGGTATTTGCCGTGTATCTCGATGCGGTAGGTGTGCTCGTCCACCACCTGCACACCCGGTAATGGATGTGCATTCAGATCCAGAAAGGCACCGGGATTTTTTTGCGCCGCCTGTTGCAGCGTCGCGGCGTAGTCTTTCAGGCCGACGATGTATTCGCTCATTACGCCGAAGATCGGCAAGTGCAGGTGCGGATGCGCGAGGCGCTTGATCTGGTAGGCATAGTCCGCAGCCGTGACGGTGCGCGAGCCGCTGTGCGGAAAATCATTCAGCGCATGAATGCCGCGCAAGTCGTGCAGTGTCAGGTGGTCATATTCCGGGTTGCCCTGCGCGTCGCGCGCGAATGCCGGATGCGGCTGATAGCGCATATCCGGTTTAATGCGGATTTCATACACGCTGAAGGCGATTCTTTCCGCAGGTGTGCCGTCAGGCAACGGCTGGCGGCGCTCGTCCAGGTAACGCACCGTCGGCATTTGCGCTGCCGCCAGCGGCACCAGTTGATAGGGGCGCTTCAGATAATGGTATTGCAGCGGCGGCGCGTAAATCTGCGCGAGGAATTCATATTCGTTCTCACTGTAAGCCTGCGCCGGGTCGAGATGCTTGGGGCGCTCGGTAAAGGCGGTATAAAGAATCGATTTGCCTTCGTTCGCAACCGGGTAGGGATTATTCCATAAACCGCCAGTACAGGCGGAAAGCAGCGAGGCCAGCAGAGAAATGAATACAACTTTCATGACGCGGAGTGTAGCGGAATCGAACCGGCGCGTCATGGCAAAGGAGTGCGGAAACCCCGCCCAATCTCTGGTGCTATACTTGCGCCCGTTTTCTTTTGCCCGCACCCTTCCGGAGGATGGCGCGCTGCGTGGCGCCGATGCTGACGTTACCGCTGTCGGCCGCATGGGATCAATGACATGTTGCGTTTATTGCGTTTGCTGAAAATTATTTTCGTGGTGCTGCGTTTCGGGCTGGACGAATTTCTGCTCGCGCACGAGCGGGTGCGCTGGCTGCGCGTGCCGCTGAACATCCTGCTGTTTCTGCGCAATACTTCAAAGCCGCGCGCCGTGCGGTTGCGCCTGGCACTGGAAAGTCTCGGCCCGATATTCGTCAAGTTTGGCCAGATGTTGTCCACACGGCGCGACCTGATGCCGACCGACATCGCCGATGAACTTGCCCGGCTGCAAGACCGGGTGCCGCCTTTCCCTTCCGCGCAAGCCATTGCCATACTGGAAGCGACTTACGGCAAGCCATTGCATGAAGTATTCAAAAGCTTTGATGAAGTGCCGATAGCCAGCGCATCTGTGGCGCAAGTGCATTTTGCCGTGCTGCCGGACGGGCGCGATGTGGCGGTAAAAATTCTGCGGCCGGGCATCACTGGAATCATCACGCACGACGTCGCGCTGCTGAAGGTGGGCGCCGATCTGATGGAGTGGCTATGGGCCGAGGGCCATCGCCTCAAGCCGCGCCAGGTGATCGAGGAATTCGAAAAGCATCTGGCCGACGAACTCGATCTGATGCGCGAGGCCGCCAACGCCAGCCAGCTCAAGCGTAATTTTGCCGACTCGCCCCTGCTGCTGGTGCCCGAGATGTACTGGGATTATTGCCGACCAGAAGTGATGGTGATGCAGCGCATGTATGGCATCACTATCAGCCAGGTGGGCGCGCTGCGCGAGGCCGGAATAGATATTCCCAGGCTGGCCGTCAACGGCGTGGAAATTTTCTATATGCAGGTGTTCCGCGACGGTTTTTTTCATGCCGACATGCATCCGGGCAACGTGCAAGTGGCGGCTGACGGCCGCTATATCGCGCTGGATTTTGGCATCATGGGCACCCTCACCGACAGCGACAAGCATTACCTCGCGCAGAATTTTATCGCATTCTTCCAGCGCGATTACCGGCGCGTCGCCCAGGTGCATATCGAATCGGGCTGGGCGCCCGCCGACACCCGCGTGGATGAGCTGGAAGCGGCTGTGCGCGCGGTATGCGAACCGATTTTCGACAGGCCGCTGCGTGAAGTTTCATTCGGGCGCGTACTGTTGCGCCTGTTTCAGACCTCGCGCCGCTTCGGCATTGAGGTTCAGCCGCAACTGGTGTTGCTGCAAAAAACGCTGCTCAACATCGAGGGGCTGGGTTTGCAACTCGATCCGGAACTGGATTTATGGAAAACCGCCAAGCCCTGGCTGGAGCGCTGGATGAGCGAGCAAGTCGGCTGGCGCGGCCTGCTCAAAACATTGCGCGAGGAGGCGCCTTACTACGCGACCCTGCTGCCGCAATTGCCGCGCCTGCTGCATCGTCATCTGGCGAACGAGGCCGCCAACCGCGGCGATGACACGTTGCACAAGTTGCTCGCCCAGCAAAAACGTTACAACGCACTGCTGGTGCTGATCAGCCTGGCGCTTCTGGGCATTCTTGCATGGCAGATGCACCTGTGATGGCCGGTGATTTGATGGGCGTTTGCTGCGTGTCTGGCCGGACGGCCGGCAGTTCTGTCAATTGCACTCATGTCATTTTCCTTGGCTCCCGGCCGCACTGTTAGTATAGAATTCACATTGACTCGTCCGCGAAGGAAAATGGAAATGAAAAAGTTCGCAATGCTCCCCGTACTGGCCTGCGGCCTGCTCCTGTTTTTTGCACATTCCGCCGTTGCGCAAACCGGCAGCCCAGACTCTCCTCCCCTGAATGAATTGATAAAGCAGGAGGAGGATGTGCGTCTGGCGCGCAAATCCCTCGTTGAGGCGGAGCGTACCTACGGGGTCAATCACGTCAAGGTGGCCGAGGAGCTCGAAAAAATAGCAACGGTCTATGAAAAACAGCGCAAATATGCCGCCGCCGAGCATTTCCTCAGGCGCGCATTGAAAATCCGCGAAGCGGAGCTGGGAGAAAACCACATCGAAGTGGCCGCTGCGCTCAGGAGCTTCGGCGAACTGTATCTCGAGCAGGGCAAGTACGCCGCTGCCGAACCGCTGTTCAAGCGCGCGCTGGTCATCGAAGCCAACACGCACGGTCCGGACAGCCTCAAACTGGTTGCGCCGCTGATCCGGCTTGCCGAGTTGCAGGAATCACAACGCCAGTTTGCCGTTGCTATCCAGTTGCATGAGCGCGCATTGGCTATCCGTGAAAAAAACCTGGGGCCAGACCATCGTGATCTGGATGGCTCTCTGATGAAACTGGCGCACCTTCACCAGGTCATCGGGCAATATGATGAGGCTGAAGCGTTGCTCAAGCGCGCATTGGCCCTTCGCGAAAAAACCTTTGGCGCAGAAAGCAGCGCGGTAAAAGTCGCCCTGTTCAATCTGGCGCTGGTTTATCAGGTGCAGGGATTCAACACCGAGGCCGAGGCATTGCTCAAACGCGCATTGGCCCTTCGCGAAAAAACCTTTGGCGCAGAAAGCAGCGCGGTAAAAGTCGCCCTGTTCAATCTGGCGCTGGTTTATCAGGTGCAGGGATTCAATACCGAGGCCGAGGCATTGCTCAAACGCGCGCTAATCATCGATGAAATGGGTGGCGGCGACCAGCCGGGCGCGCTGACGCCGATTTTTTACCTGGCGAAGCTATACGAATCGCAGCATCGCTATCCCGCTGCCGAAGATATGCACAAGCGCGCGTTGGCTATCGCCGAAAAAGCCTATGGGGCGGATCATGCGGAAGTCGCCAAGGTGCTGGAGAACATGACCGGTCTTTACAGGGAGCAAGGCAAATTCGCCGAGGCGCTACCGTTCGCAATACGCTCTCTTGGCATCAAGGAAAAGGTTTATGGCCAGAACCAGACTGAAGTAGCCAAATGCCTCAACAACCTGGCCTTAATACAAATCGGACTGGCGCAATATGCTGACGCCGAGCGGTCGCTGAATCGTGCTTTAAAGATTGAAGAATCAAATTACGGCAGTGACCACCCCAATGTGGCAAACGTGCTGGACACCCTGTCGGACCTGTATAAAAAACAGGGCAAGGCCGAGTTGTCAGTCTGGGCAGACGCGCGCGCCAAACAGATCCGACGCAATTGGCGCTAGCGGGCTGCTGGATATCGAACGGTGTAATGAAATGCTGTTGCACCTGAGTAAGCCGGATTTATTTTGGGGCGCTTCGGCGAGCGTTGTCATGGATGAAGGGGCTTTGCATGTTGTCAATCAACAGGGAATTTTGACATGCTGCTGATGATCGACAATTACGATTCCTTCACCTACAACCTGGTGCAGTATTTCGCCGAGCTCGGCGCAGACGTGGTGGTGCATCGCAACGATGAAATCACGGTCGGGCAGATTGAAAAAATGAACCCGCAGCACATCGTCGTGTCGCCCGGCCCGTGCACTCCAAACGAGGCGGGCGTGTCGGTAGCGGCGATTCAGCATTTCGCCGGAAAAATTCCCATTCTCGGCGTATGCCTCGGCCACCAGAGCATCGGCCAGGCGTTCGGCGGCAAGATCGTTCACGCCAGGACGTTGATGCACGGCAAGACCTCATTGATTCATCACCACAACACCAGTGTGTTCGCCGGCCTGCCGAATCCATTCACCGCGACGCGTTATCACTCGCTGGTGATCGAGCGCGAAACCTTGCCGGACTGCCTGGAGATCACTGCGTGGACCGATGATAATGAAATCATGGGTGTGCGCCACCAGACGTTTCCGGTGCATGGCGTGCAGTTCCATCCCGAATCGATCCTGACCGAACACGGTCACGACATGCTGAAGAATTTTCTGCAAGGAGCGAAATGATGAATTACGCTCAGACGTTGACCCGCCTGATTGACCGTCATGACCTGACATTCGCCGAGATGCGCGAATTGATGCAGCGCGTCATGGGCGGGCAACTCACCCACGCGCAAATCGCCGCCGTGCTGGTTGCGCTGCGCATGAAGGGCGAAACGGTCAGTGAAATCGCGGCTGCTGCGGCAGTGATGCGCGAACTGTCCAGCAGAGTCAGCGTGAAAAATACCGGGCATCTGGTCGACACTTGCGGCACCGGCGGCGACGGCGCACAGACCTTCAATATATCCACTGCCAGTGCCCTGGTTGCGGCGGCGGCCGGCGCGCATGTCGCCAAGCACGGCGGCCGCTCGGTTTCCAGCACTTGCGGCAGCGCGGATGTGCTGGAAAAACTCGGTGTGAACGTTAACCTCACCCCGGAGCAGGTTGCGCAGTGCGTGGACAGCATCGGCGTCGGCTTCATGTTCGCGCCCAACCATCACAGCGCGATGAAGCACGCCGCACCGGTGCGCCGCGAACTCGGCGTGCGCACGCTGTTCAATCTGCTCGGGCCGCTGACCAATCCGGCGGGCGCGCAAAATCAGCTGCTCGGCGTATTCCACCAATCGCTCACCGCCAAACTCGCGCAAGTGCTCGGCGAACTCGGCAGCCGCCATGTGCTGGTGGTGCACGGCGCGGACGGCATGGATGAAATTTCCATCAGCGCAGGCACTTATATTGCGGAACTGAAAGACGGTAAAGTCAGCGAATACACCGTGCACCCGGGCGACTTCGGGCTGCCCAGCGCGCCAGTCGACCTGCTGCGCGTCGCCAATGCCGATGAGGCAAGCGAAAAATTACTGGGTGTGCTGAACAACGAAGTCGGCGCGCCGCGCGACATCGTGCAGCTGAACGCCGGCGCGGCAATTTATGTGGCCGGGTTGGCTGCCACGCTCAAGGACGGCATCGCAAAAGCTGATCAGGTCATTGCCAGCGGCGCGGCAAAAAACAAGTTGCGGCAACTGATACAAGCCAGCAACAAATTCTGAATTCGCGCTTGCCGCAAACAGCGGCCTGCTGCCAAGGGCGGTGCGGTGAGCGATGGAAACGGCGTGGCGTATGCATTCGGCAACACCTGTACGCTTGTGCCATTTGATTGTTGTATGTTTCGGCTTCGGGCTGCTGTGAATAAACATTCGGACAGGCCGGGATGAGCCCAGGGCCAGCAAGGAGCGCCGCGCCATGAATCATGCAATGCCCATCCCCGAGCTGGTGGTGGCGGTCGTCGGCCTGCTGCTGGTGGCGGCCGCCACAAAGGGCCTGGCCGACAGACTGCGCCTGCCATTTACGGTCATGCTGGTGCTGGTGGGCATCGGCCTCAGGGAACTGGGCGAAATCGGGCCTGCGGCACTGCATTTGCTCGCCGAACTCCGGGTTGCGCCCGAGGTGATCCTGTTCGTGTTCCTGCCGACACTGGTATTCGAGTCGGCCTTCAACATGGATGCGCGCCTGTTGCGGCGCAATCTCGCGCCCGTGCTGACGCTGGCAGTGCCCGGCCTGATCGTCTCCACCGGTTTGATTGGCGTGCTGGTGTGGGCCGCCACGCCGCTTTCCCTGCCCGCCGCGCTGCTGCTGGGTGCGATCCTCAGTGCCACCGACCCGGTGGCGGTGATCTCGCTGTTCAAGCAGATGGGCGCGCCGAAGCGGCTCACCATCCTGGTCGAGGGCGAAAGCCTGTTCAACGACGCCACGGCGCTGGTGGCGGCGAAAATTCTGGTCGCCGTGGTGGCGGCGGGCTACCTCAGCTGGGAGGCGGCGGTGTCCGGTGCCGGCGAATTCCTCCGGGTGTTCATCGGCGGGGTTGTCGTCGGCTGGCTGGCGGGCCTCGCGACGGGCTGGGTGCTCGGCAGGGTGAACACCTCGCCGCAGATCGAAATATCGCTCACTACCGTCCTCGCCTATCTTTCCTTCTTCATCGCCGAACACGTGCTGCACGTCAGCGGCGTGATGGCGGTGGTGGCTGCCGGCGTGGTGCTGGGCGGCTGGGGCCGCGCCAAGATTTCCCCGCCGGTGGAGAGCTATATGAACCACTTCTGGGAACACATGGCCTTCGTCGCCAACGCGCTGATCTTCCTGCTGGTCGGCCTGTCGGTGGACCTGCCGGCGCTGTGGGGCTCGCTTCCCTACTTGCCCTGGGTAGTGCTGGCCATGCTGGTCTCGCGCGCCGTCCTGATCTATGGCCTGATGCCTCTGGTGGGCCGGGTGCCGGGATCTCAGCCGGTGGACCTTCCCTACCAGACGGTGATGTTCTGGGGCGGCCTGCGCGGCGCCATCGCGCTGGCCATCGTGTTGAGCCTGCCGGCCTTTCCGCATGCCGAGCTATTCATGCCGCTGACGACCGGCGCGGTGCTGTTCACGCTGCTGGTCCAGGGACTTTCCATCGAAGCGCTGATGCGGCGCTTCGGCCTTGACCGCCCGCCGCTGGCCGATCGTCTCGCGCTGCTGGAACGCGATCTTGCCGCCCAGGAACTGACGATTGAACGCATCCCCGACCTGTTGCGCGGCGGCCTGTTTGCACATCCCATTGCCGCGCGGCTGGAACGCAAGTGCAGGCAGAATGCCGGGCGCATCCGCGCGGCGATCGCCGAGCTGCGCCGCCGGGAGATGGGTCGTCACGAGGAGCTGATGCTGCTCTACCTGCGCGCGTTTTCCGAGGAACAGGCCTATTACCAGCGCCTCTATCACAACGGCCACCTGAGCGAAGGTGCCTATCGCGAGCTGCTGGCGGTGCTGGTGCTGCAGATCGACGCGATCCGCTATCAGGGGCAATTCGAGCATGTGCGCTCCGGCCATTTCAACCGGCTGCTGGAACGCGGACTATATCGCCTGATTGACGGCATCGATTGGGCCTGGCTCACGCGTCTCGGCGAGCGCATGCGCACGCGCCGCGTCGTTCGCGATTACGAGGAGGTGCTGGCGCACTTCCAGGGCAACGGCTGGGTGCTTGCCAGTCTTGACCAGATGGCCACGGACGAAGGCATCCCGGCGGCGGTGGTCGAGGAGGTGCGCGGCCATTACCGGCACTGGCACGAATTGGCGCGCGCGCAACTCGACAGTGTCGGCGCCCAGTTCCCGGAGTTCGTCACCGCGATGCAGGAACGGCTGAGCCGGCGCCTTGCGCTGCTGGCAGTCAAGGAGGCCACCGAGGCGCAGGTGGAGCACGGCCTGTTGCCGCCGGGCATCGGTGAAGCACAGGTGGAGGATGTGTTCCGCTCCCTGGATGCACTGCGCACGCCGGCGCGTACCCGGCTGCGAGTCAACCCCGCCGAACTGCTGCGCAAGGTGCCGTTCTTCCGGCAACTTTCCTCCGCCGATTTTGCCGAGATCACGCCGCTTCTCAAGCAGCGCACCGCGACCGAGGGCGAGGACATCATCACCCAGGGCGACTCCGGCGATGCGCTCTACCTGATCGCGCGCGGCGTCGTGCGCGTACTGCGTGCGGAAGACGGCGAGGAGCATGCACTCGGCACGCTGCTCGCCGGCGACTTCTTCGGCGAGCAGGCGCTACTCCACGACGTGCCGCGCAATGCGACGTGCCGCGCGATCACCCCCTGCTTTCTCTACCAGCTGCAGCGCACCGACTTCGAAGAACTGTGCCACCGCTGGCCGGCCATCGACGCAGCGGTGCGGGAGGCCGATCGCGCCCGGCTGGCCTGATGGTCAGTCGATGACCGCCGGGTCGGAATTTGTAATGACCAATTTTGATTGGTCGGGGTGAGAGGATTCGAACCTCCGACTCCTGCGTCCCGAACGCAGTACTCTACCAGGCTGAGCTACACCCCGCTCCGGAAGGCCGAACTGGCCTTGTCCGCAAAACTAAAATTGCCGCGATGCGGCAAAGTGCGCCAATTCTAGCAAACATTGCTTGTATTTTGAATCGGGAAGAAAAGCGATGGCTGCGCACGCCGCTTCCGCTTCGCGCATGGCTTGCTGCCGGGTGAAATCCAGCGCGCCGGTGGCATGGATAATGGCCAGCACCGCGGCAAATTTTTCCATATCACCCTGCTCGATGGCGCTGCGCACCACGGCAGCCTGTTCCGGCGTGCCGTGCTGCATGGCGTAAATCAGCGGCAGCGTAGGCTTGCCCTCGGCAAGATCATCACCGAGATGTTTGCCGGTCTGTTGCTCGTCCGCGGAGTAGTCCAGCACATCGTCCACCAGCTGGAACGCGGTGCCGAGGTGCATGCCGTATTGGGCTGCTGCTGCTTCATCCGCGCCGGGTGCCGCGCCGAGAATTGCGCCCAGACGCATTGCCGCCTCGAACAGCTTGGCGGTCTTGCAATGGATCACGTGCATGTAGTTGGCGGCATCCACATCGGCGTCATGGCAATTGAGCAGTTGCAGCACCTCACCCTCGGCGATGGTGTTGGTGGCATCCGCCAGCGTTTGCATCACGCGCATCTCGCCCACCTCGACCATCATCTGGAAGGCGCGCGAATACAGGAAATCGCCGACCAGCACGCTGGCTGCGTTGCCGAACAGCGCGCTGGCCGTGGCGCGCCCGCGGCGCAATTCGGACTCATCCACCACGTCGTCGTGCAGCAGCGTGGCGGTATGGATGAACTCCACCACCGCCGCCAGATCGTGGTGACGCTTTCCCCGATAACCGAAGGCCCCGGCAGACAGCACCACCAGTGCCGGACGCAGCCGTTTGCCGCCGCTGTTGACGATGTGTTCGCCGACCTGATTGATCAGCAGCACTTCCGAATGCAGCCGGGTGCGTATCACCTGATCCACTGCGGCCATGTCCGCCGCGAGCAACTGCCTGAGATTCTCTATAAACACGTTGCGCCCTGAAAAAGTTAAACCTGATGTTTCATAATAGCCAAGCTGAAACGAGACACGCCGTAGGAGCGGCTTCAGCCGCGAAAAATCGTTCCGCTCTTGCGAC
>Ga0209317_1002721_pt1 | contig 12299 bp, 14 predicted proteins | sample RifGroB2_FD_183994 | JGI IMG/M metagenome (GOLD analysis project Ga0209317, IMG submission 183994) | Soil microbial communities from Rifle, Colorado, USA - Groundwater B2 (SPAdes) (version 2) | ecosystem: Environmental > Terrestrial > Soil > Unclassified | place: Rifle, Colorado | collected...
TGAACTGCCATCCCTCGAAGGTCATCAGCATCTGACCGAAATCCTCCCACGAGATTTCACGACCATCGACAACCACAACTGGCACACGTTCAGCTCCGGAATAATCCCCCTCGATTCGCCCCTGCACCGTCTGATCGGCAATTTGAAGCCCATGCCTGTCATCATCCGTAATATGCTTGACGGAAAGTGTTCGGCGTATTTTTGTAACCAGACGCCCCAGCAGGGCGAATGAATCGCCTTCCGGATCGCCGATCATTTGGAATCGATAGCCGTCCGGGCTCCCTTCTCGAAGCTCAACGGCATCCAGAGCGACCATATTTCCCAGCAAGCGCTGGGTGAAGTGGAATTGGTGGGTTTCACCGGCGCAGTCGGTTATCCCGATGGGTTGTATACGGATGTTGTCAAAACTCTCCAGACCCCTCAGCCTGGCCACCTCAGCATTAAAGCACCGGCTGCAAAGCAGTCGACATCCCTGATCCATGGAGGTGAAATTTATGGCATCGTGGTTCAGTGTGATCTCGCCACACTCCTCGCATTGATTTTTTTCCATGTTGATTCCCCAGTCTGTCGTCGGCAAGGAGTAGATTCCGGCATTTTAATCCGTATGAAAGCAAATGCCGTTTGAAATATGGATCAGCAATTATTTGAAGCTTCGCCGCCGAGTGCTTCGGTCAGGTCTGCCAGCATCCTGGCCAGTTCGCCAGTCATCAGGGTGAAGTCGAGGTCAAACATCTCGTCGGCATTATCGGCCAGTGTTGTTGATTCTTCCTTGATGATGTCGAGAAATTCGAGCCGCTTGATTTGCAGTTGTTCGGTTAGAACGAAGGAAATCCGGTCATTCCAGGTCAACCCCAGGCGGGTGGCACGTTTACCTGCCGCGATATGGGCAAGAATTTCCTCTCCCTCTAACGCATGATTAGCATATCGAACCGTAGCCTTGCTTTCACCCGTGGCACGCAGTTCCAGTTCGCGGTCTATCGTGAAACCTGCCGGCGCATTTTCTCCGGCAAGCCAGTCCGTCATGGCGGCAACAGGTGAAAGTTCAGTGTGCAGTAGCTTCACCGGCAGGTCATCAACCGTCTTGCCCAGTTGTTCCAATAGCTCATCGGCTTTGGCTGATGAGGCTGCTTCTATAATCAGGCGCCCGTTGACAGTATCTATCCATGCAAAGGTGGCGCGCTGCATGGCAAAAGCTCTGGGGAGAAGTTCTTCGGTGACGGCTTCCTTGATGTCTTTTTTCTCTTTGCGCCCCACCTTGTAGCCCTGCTGCGCTTCAATTTCAGCGATTCGCTCTTTGACAAAGCGATTGATGATCGTGGCGGGTAGTAGTTTCTGCTCTACGCCCAGCGCAAACAGGATTTGTTGATTGGCAACGTGGACCAGACGGTCATCACCACGGCAGGAAACCCATCCACGGCTTTGTTTGTCGAGCCCGCTGCAAGGTTGTAGCGGCTTGAGCGCCAGCTTTTCCTGTAGCGTGGCGGCAGTGATGGTGCAGTCGGTAGGCAGCCGATAAATGAAGATGTTTTTAAACCACATGGCGGGATCCCAAAAAACTGCCGATTATACTGGGCGCTACTTTTTAATTGGCGACCATCGCTGCTTTGCGAGCATGCCCAAGGTTCTGGTCAACCCAATTCGAGCATAATGACGATCTCAAAAGTGTAAGTTTTGAATTCGCGCCAACAGATTCATGTATACCGAAAGAAAATCTCCCAGGTTGTAAAACGGTACCCACTACTACATCACCCACGATGCCAATTTCAGATATGGCCGTGCTCTTCCCGGTTTGCACAACCGGTGGTAAATATTGAGAAAAAAATGACCGAGGCACCCATTAGCACTCCACCGCAGGCGTACATGGACATCATCAGCTCGCTGATTGACAAAGCGCGGAGGGTTCTGGAGGCAGGCGAAAAACTTCAGCCGATGGCGTTCGTTGGCAACATGACTACAAAGGGAGTCATTCCGGTGATGATTCAGACTGGAAGCAGCGAGGGTAAAGACCAGTCTGCGCGGACGATCCAGTCAGCGGCGTTGGCATTGGCATTGGAGGCTGATTTCGTGTTCGCGATCATGGAAGCATGGACGCTTCGTCCAGACAAAATGCGCCAAATGAATACGATCCTCGACAAGTACGGAAGCATAGGCGCATCGCCCTATGCGATAGATACGTGCTCGCTTATGCTGGAAACGAGGCATGGGTTGTGGGCCGCACAACCGCAGATCAAGCCCAAGGGCATTTCCAAAAAGAAACGGACTATTGGAATAATCGAGTTCCGCTATTTCACGGAAGTTGAAGGCCGATTTGCACACCTGCTGCCCAAGAAGGAAGGCGACGAGCCACCAGCGATTCTACATTGAGGGATGAAGTCGGATTCCTTCTTTTGAGTTGTTTTGAAAAGTTGGTAAACAGTTTGGTTATCCGCGTGATTCACGGTGAATTTCATATGGTCGGTTGCATGTGTGAACTTTCGGCATCATGGAGCCATTTTGTTTCCGGCATAAAGGAGCCAGTAGATTGTCGGCATAAAGGCGCCACTTTATTTCCGGCGTAATGGCGCCACAGGATTTCCGGCGTTAAGGCGCCACTTTGAACCCTGATCATGGGCTCGGACTTTCATTGAACAACTAGACTTCCGGCATTTTGCCGGGAGGGGTTGTGACTAAACGGAGGTTCGAGATGTATCAATACCGCAATGCCTTGGCGCGCATGCGCCAGGGCGATTCTGATCGGGATATTGCCAGATCCAAAACGATGGGGCGTAAAAAGCTCGCACAGGTTCGCGAGATAGCCAGCGAAAGCGGCTGGCTTTCACCCGAGTTTCCGCTACCTGATGACGGCGTACTCGCCGCGCTGTTTGCCCGCAAGGAGGCGTTGCCGGCCAGCTGTCTTTCAACGCTGGAACCTTGGCGTGAGCAGGTTTCCCAGTGGCACGCCGCCGGCATCCAGGGCAGCACCATCCACGCCACGCTGGCGCGTAATCACGGTTACACCGGCAGCTATTCCTCGGTGTATCGCTTCCTGGGGCAACTCGTTGCCCTGCAACAGCCTGATGTTCCGCTACGCCTGACGTTCAAGCCGGGCGAAGCGGTTCAGATTGACTTCGGCGCCGGCCCGCCGATCACCGATGTGTACACCGGCGAGGTGTTCAAGACCTGGTTCTTCGTGATGACCTTGTGCTGGTCGCGTCACCAGTATGCCGAGTTTGTCCGCGACCAGACCGTGGCGACCTGGCTGGGCTGCCACCGGCGCGCGTTTGAATCGTTCTCGGGCGTGCCGTCACGCGCCATCATCGACAATGCCAAATGCGCCATCACCAAAGCCTGCGTCCACGAGCCGAGTGTGCAACGGGCCTATGCGGAATGCGCCGAGGGCTACGGGTTCAAGATCGATCCCTGTCCGCCGCGCGACCCGCAAAAGAAGGGAATCGTTGAAGCGGGCGTCAAATACATCAAGGGCAGCTTCCTGCCGCTACGCATAGTACCCAATTATGAATAGTATTTAAGCATTAAAGCTGACAGGCTGCATAGTTACTGGCCATTTGGCAGGCACAAAACCCAAATAGTAGACATAATTTTAGCGTTCAATTGAACTGGCGATCCCACACCAACGGAGATCGTCATGAACCCAATCACCACACTTCACCCAACGTCCCAAGCATGGTTGCGCAATAGCGTACTTGCGCCACACATGGACGCATATGCCGCTCACTTTGAGAATGGCCGATATGCGGCTACTACAACCAAGCGTTACATTGCGGGCATCGCTCATTTCGCGCGTTGGATGACCCAAAGCTGTCTGCCATTGCAAATGCTCGATGAGCATGGTGTCGACCAGTTTTTGAGCCATCACATGGCACGTTGCGATTGCCCACCACCGGCGCTGCTAAATCTGCCTGATCTTCGCGCCGCACTGCATCACCTGTTAGATGTGCTGCGCAATCAAGGCGTGATTGCTGAACGGTCGTCACCAACTGGTCATATCGCCGACGAGTTGCATCTCTATGACGAACACATGCTCAAAGCAAGAGGTTTGAGTTCGGGAACACGGCGCGGTCGATTGCGTACCGTTGAGCGACTGTTGCTATATAAGTTTGCGAACCGGCCTATCGTGATTGGCGAGCTGTGCACAGAGGATGTACGCCACTTCATTTCTTCACAACTTCAACTGCGAAGCACCGCATCCAACGCATCCACGCTGGTGTCGGCATTGCGTGCCTATTTGCGTTACCGTACCACTTGCGGTGACCAGGTACACGGCCTGCTGGGCGTGATCGCGTCGCCTGCTCATTGGGGGCTTGCATCGCTGCCGCGCGCACTCAACCCTACTGAAATTGAACGTTTGCTTTCCTCGTTCACGCCCACGCTGCCTTCCTATCGACGCGGCTATGCCATCGTGCGCTGTGCGCTCGACATGGGTTTGCGTAGCAGCGAAATAGCCAACCTACAATTGGCTGATATCGACTGGTGTGCTGGAACTGTAACGCTCAAACGCACCAAATCACTGCGCCAAGATATCCTGCCGCTGCCAGAGCTTACCGGTCAGGCGCTTGCTGAGTACGTACAGCAAGAACGCCCTATGACGACGAACACTGCAGTGTTCGTCCGTTGCCTGGCACCCCGTGATCTTCCCATCGGCGTCAATACGGTCAGACACGTTATCCGCGATGCGTATCAACGCATCGGCTTAACGCACGGGCGTTCCCATGCACTACGCCATACCCTGGCATGTCAGTTGCTGGATCATGGCAGCTCCCTCAAAGAGGTGGCTGATGTTCTGCGCCATCGTTCGCTAAACACTTCGCTCATCTACGCCAAGCTTGACGCCTCACGTCTTGGTGCAGTTGCGCTGCCTTGGCCCGGGAGCGCGAAATGAGCGCGCCCAACTTTGTGCAGGCGAGGGTCGATGAGTACCTCGCCGAGCGTCGCCGCTTGGGGTTTGAGTTGCGTACTATGGGACTGGCGCTAACAAGCTTTGCCAGCTATGTGGCCAGTGTGCAACATCAAGGCCCACTGACCGTTGATCTCATGGCCGACTGGGCTCGCCAGGACAAGGCGCAGATTCACAAGCCGGGAACAAAGGCACGGCGACTCAATCTCCTGAGGCCATTCGCTCGTTGGTTGCGCCAGTTCGAACCTTTGACGGAAGTGCCCGACGAGACGATCTTTGGCCGTGTGCCAGGGCGAGTGGCGCCACACATCTACCGGGAGGATGAGATCGTCGAACTGATGGTTGCCGCACGCGGTATGGACCCACAAGACGGGCTGCGACCTCTCACCTTCGCGGCACTGTTTGGGCTGATCGCTTCTGCAGGTCTACGAGTGTCCGAAGCCTTGTCTTTATTGGACGCTGATGTTGATTTGACAGAAGGATCGATAACAGTACGTCAAGCCAAGTTCGGGAAGTCGCGTCTGTTGCCACTGCACCCGAGTACCGTTGCGGCTCTGACTCGCTACCGACAGATGCGCAATCGACAGATGCACAGTCGTCAAGTGCGTGCCACCCCAGACACCCCATTCTTTATTGGCACACGCGGCCAGCGTCTGGGTCAACCTCTGGGCGAGCGCCAGGTGCATAGGGTATTCATCGAACTGCGCGATAAACTGGGCTGGATTGACCGTGGAGCACACGGAGGGCCACGTATCATCGACCTTCGCCACAGCTTTGCCGTGCGCAGGGTGATGATGTGGCACGAGCAAGGCGTTGACGTCGACCAAGCGATGCTGGCACTGTCTACTTACATGGGCCATGCGAAGATATCCCATACCTACTGGTATCTCACTGGCGTGCCTGAGTTGATGGCGCTGGCGGGCAATAAGTTTGAGCGCTTCGCACAAGCAATGGAGGCTGATAATGAATAGTCAAAATTCATTGGCACCTCAGCCGACATTCCCAGCGCTCGTGCAGACATTCTTTGCCGAATATCTGATCCAGCAAAGAGAGTTGAGCCCGCACACGATTGCGACGTACCGAGATGCGTTCATGCTATTCCTCGACTTCGCTCAAACGCACTGTGCAAAATCACCAACAGCGCTGGCGCTAGCGGACATCACGCCGGAGTTGATCCTGGCCTTCCTCGACCATCTGGAGCAAGAGCGCCACAACACGGTGCGCAGCCGCAATGCGCGCCTCGCTGCATTGCGGGTGTTCCTGAAGTTCGCATCTCACCGGGACGTAGCATCTATGCAGGTCATCGAGCGAGCGCTCGGGGTGCCGATGAAGCGCTTTGAACGACCGATGCTTGGATTCCTGTCGCGTGAGGAGATGTTGGCCGTGATTGGCACGGCGGGCAATAGTTGGATCAGTCAGCGAGATCATCTGCTGCTGAGCCTACTTTACAACACTGGAGCGCGGGTGTCCGAGATCATCGGCGTGCGATTGAGCGACGTAGTTCTCGATGGCGCGGCCTTTGTGCATCTGCACGGCAAAGGTCGTAAACAGCGTTCAGTTCCACTATGGAGATCAACGGCCAAAGAAATCCGCGCGTGGATGAAATTGAACCCTCAATTTGACGCATCCTCGGCTCTGTTGCCAAACCGGGACGGCAAAGCAATGACGCGTGATAACGTGACAAAACGTCTGGCATTAGCTGTGCGAGCTGCCACCAAGGTCAATGCCGGATTAGCTAATCACACCATCTCGCCTCATACCATCAGGCACTCGACGGCCATGGCGCTACTACAGTCAGGAGTGGATATTAGTGTAATTGCACTGTGGTTGGGGCATGAAAGCCCGACTACTACGCATCAGTACGTGGAGGCTGACCTTGCCATGAAGGAGCGGGCTCTCGCCAGGTTGCAGGAGCCAGAAAACAAGATTCCTCGTTATCATGCTCCAGACTCGCTGTTAGAGTTCTTGAAATCGCTGTAATTATGAATAGGAAAAAAATGCTTGCTGCTGCACTGATGGGCAGCGAGCATGCGAAAACCCGCATGCTATTCATAATTGGGTACTATGCATAACGACCCATAGCAGCCCTCGCGCGACGCTTGTATTCAAACAGCCTCATTTCCGAGGCGGTTCAGTGCGCTGCGTTAGTGTCGCTAGCAGCCCCACCATGGCCATCGCCCATACGATAGCCGCACCAGCCGGCAGATCGAGCCACGCCGACAGCGACAGGCCGAGGGCATAACCGGCGATGCCGATACCAAAGGCGTACCCCATGCGTCGCGAAGTGAGCCGATGCGTTGCGAGCGCAGGCACAATCAGGCTGGCAAACACCAGATACACGCCGACCAACTGCACCGAGGCGGTGACGGCCAGTGCGAACAGCGTGTAGAAGCCGAGACTGCCGAGCCGGGCATGCTGCCAGCGCCATACCGCCAGCAGCAAGGCGCTCAACAGCGCGGTGGCGATCAGCTGGCTGTCGTTCACCCAGAGTATCTGCCCGACCAGCAAGTCCTTGAGATGCTCGCCGGCATGCACATCCCGGCTCATCAGCAGAATGCCGCTGCTGGCGGCAAGCACGAAGGTCAGCCCGATGCAGGCTTCCTTCACCTCGGGCAGACGATGCTCTATCCAGGCCAGCAGCGCCGCGCCGCACAGCGCGCTGCCGGCCGCGATCGACTGCACCAGCAGCGGCTGTCCGGTCAAATCCAGCAACCCGGCGGCGACCATGCCCAGCCCGGCGATCTGGGCCACGGCAAGGTCGGCGAAGATCACGCCGCGCGCCAGCACTTTCATGCCGAACGGGATATGCGTCGCCAGCACCAGCAGGCCCGCAACGAATGCCGGGAACAAGATGCCGAGTTCGAAACTATCCATTTTGTTCTACCGTCAGCTTCAATTGCCTTCCGTCGACATCGCAGCTACCCGTTCCAGATTGATGCCGATAGTAATAATCGCACTGGATTTTCGAGCCATCATCGGCAATCAAGCTGGCATGTCCGTGTTTGAGTTGTGCGGCATCGTTGCCAATCATGTAATTCCTGTAAGCGCGGGCACTACGCAAACGACGCGACTTTGCCATGCTTGATTCGTATACTTTCGTCGCGCGCCAGTCCCCGGTGTACTCCTTACCATCCAGCACCAGATGCCCCGGTGACGGAAAACTGGCGGTTATTTCGAACACACCCTTTCCGACAACCTGTCCGCCGTCGTCAAGCAGCGCTACGTCCTTTTTACAGCCAACCAGGCATATGACGAGAATAGTGCTCAAAAGCCAGGCGACTGGTTTTGATGAAATTGACAATGTCATCATTTATCTCATTGGAGTGTGCCAACCGGCAGGGTTGCAAACTTGCAGCCATGCCGGTTGGCAAGCACTGTTTATTTGCTGTTCAATCCCGCGAGCAGTCGCGTGATCGTATCGTCGAACAAACGCATACAGATCGCCAGCCTGCGCCGTCCCGCCGACGGTATAGGGCAACGCCACGGCGGGAATATTTGCGCGTTCGGCGATCCATTCCGATGGGCGCGCATCCTGATAGGCGGCGCGCAGCACCATGCGCGCCGGATGCTGCCGCAGTTCGCCCAGCACCCGACCGAGATGCGTCGCGCTGGGCTCCATGCCGGGCTTGGGCTCCAGTGTCGCCACTTCTTTCAGCTCCAGCCAGTCGCCCAGGTAGGGGAAGCCCCGGTGCTGCACGATCACCGGGACGCCCTTGAGCGGAGCGGCCTGGCGTTCCCATTTCGCAATCGCGGCAGACCATTGCCGGCTGAAGTCGGCCAGCCGCTGCCGGTAATGCGCGGCATTCGCCGGGTCGATCTGCATCAGGCGATTCGCGAGCGCTTCGGCGACCGGCAAAAAGTTGCGCGCATCGGTCTGGATGTGCGGATTGCCCAGTGCATGCACATCGCCTTCGGCGCGGTCGAGTCGCGCCGGCACTTCCAGCATGCGCACCGCCGACGCGGCCTCGAAATAGCCGCTGCCGCCGGGCTGAACGGCGCGGTTGCCGGATTCGCGCAACACCACCGGCAGCCAGGCCACTTCGAGTTCAGCGCCAGTGCATACCACCAGATCGGCGCGACGAGCCTTGGCGATCAGGCTGGGACGCGCTTCCACCCGGTGCGGGTCTTGCAACGCTCCTGTGGCGATGTAGATGCTGACCTTATCGCCCGCGAGTTGTTGTGTGAGTGCCGCCCATTCCGGTTCGCAGGCGAACACGTTGAGTGCCGCGTGAACGTTGCCGCTAATGAGCAGCAACAGGGAAGCGTAGAGGATTTTTTTGGCTACGACATAACGCTCGCCTGCGCGAGCATTAGTCTGCGCCGAAATTACACTTTGTTTCGTTTTCATGGTTTTTTCCTTTGGAATTTGTATATCAATACTGGTGCGCACCGTGCGCGCCCAGGCTCATAATGTATTGCAGAAATAGCTGGTTATCCGGCAACCCTTGCCGCGAATTATCGTGCGCCAGTTGCAGGCGCAGGCGCGAGAACTCGCTCGCGCTGTAGTCCAGCATCAAACTGGTGCGCGTGGGTTGAAACCCATAGCTGCTGATGACGTTGCCAACATTAAGCGCGCCGACCGAAGCAATGCCCGGATCGAGGCGGTCGTAGCGCAAGCCGGCGCGCCAGCGCGGCATGAATTGATACACGCTTTGCAGATACCAGCCGCTTTGAGTTAAAGAAAAACTGTCGGTGAGATTCGTGCCTGCCGTGTCGTAAGTCAGCAAGCCACTTTCCTTGCGCCGGAAGTATTCGCCTTGCAGCTTCAAATAACGCTCGCTGATGTTGCCGTTGGGCGAGTATTTCCAGACAAAATCCAATCCGGCAGTTTGGCTATCGCCGCTGTAGCTGTTGCTCACGCCACCCGCTGTACCCGGCAAATCAGGTACGGTATCGCTGATACGATCTGCCGCATGTGTTTTATGCAGCGATGCGCCAACTCGCCAACTGTGCTCGATGCCGATGTCATCGCCGACATGCGCAAACAGCACACCGGAGCCAGCGCCATTCTTGATGCGATCTGAACCGGGGAAGCCGCGCCCGCGCCCGAGTTCAACGCCCACTTCGATGAAGGTATCAGTCGGCGCAAGCCATTTTGCCTGCAGGCCGTCCTCGCCCAATTGGTTACCCCACAGCGCGGCGTAGACCAGCGGCTGATCGACAAAATCCCAAGCGTGGGCATGTTGTTCATTGAGGTAACCCAGTCCGGAGAAATAGCGGCCAAACTTGAGATTGAGGCCGTTGCCCAGCGCAGATGTCTGAACGAAAGCATTTTCCACACTGACCCCGCCAGCCGGATCAAGCGCCAGCGTGGCAACGCCGCGATAGTTGGCATCGATGTTGGCGGAAATACCCAATTCGGATTCGCCGAGATTGAACCCCCGCTCGTGCCCCATATTCGGATTCATTGCGAAACCGGTAGCCGGGATAGCGGGATCTTGGCGCAGAGTCCCATAAGTACCACCGAGTATCAGCGAGATCGCCGGGTTGAAAGCGCCTTCGCCGCCCGTGCTGGCAGCGGCTCTGGGTGCGGTTGGTGCGACGCTGGCTTGCTGTGCGGTTGTTTGGGCCTGAGCGGCAACGGTTACCGCCTGCTTGCTGGTGGCCTCGGCAGACTGCAAACGCTGTTCGAGTTGCGCGATGCGCTGCTCGTAGCTCTGCTTCAATTGTTGAATCTGCTCGCGAATGGCTTGCAGATCGGCATCGCTTGCGGCGGATGCGTTGAACGGATGGACTAACAGCGCGGCAACAGCCACGCTCAAATAAGTTTTATTGAACATTTTTTACTCCACAAAAGCAATGACAAATCCTCACGCTATCGCATGAAGAGGTTGAATGGGCTTAAGCGGAGTAAGGCGGGGCGCGCGCCGCGAACGCGGCGAAGATGTCGGAGGGATGAGAACTGAAACTGTCGAGGTGTCGCGCTTCGAAATTTTCACTACTGGCAAAAACGATGCCATTACTGCCAATCGCACTGCCGACTTGCGCATAAGCCGCGCACAAATCGCAAAGTGTGTGATGCGGTAAAGATTGATCCGAGTTTTGCTGCTGTTCTTCCAGTACATGCGAAATGCCATGCGTCAAGCCGCCCATCTGCGCGAACAGCAGGGCGAAAATAAGCAGTAATCGGTGAAATATGGTGCTATGCATGCGCGCCACTTTAACCAAGAAGCCGACCTGTGACAAGTTTAATGAGTTTGCAACGGCCTCTTAAATTTCGGGATGTGCGTGTCATGGGAAAATTAAATTTCCACAATATCTACATTGCTACCTGTTACGAACGGCAGCTTTGATACTGCGTATTTAAAACCTCGACAGCCTCAAATTGGCACGGAGGGTGAGCTCGGCCTTGCGGACTGCCTGCCCGTAAGCTGCCCTTCAAATACCTACGCAACATAGGCTGACACCACACTTGCAATTATTCGCTTATAAGCTAATAATGTGAACATGTATCAGATCATCCATTATCTCGACGCAAACGAGAACGACATTTACCAGTGCTGGCTCGACTCTCTCCGGGATCGGACGGCAAAGGTAGCGGTGATCCGGCGAATAGCTCGTCTTGAGATCGGCCTATTCGGGGACTGCAAGCCACTAAAGGATGGCATACATGAACTAAAAATAGATGTAGGCGCCGGGTATCGCGTCTACTACGCACAACTTGGAAATATGGTGATTCTTCTCACGAGCGGCGGTGACAAGAAATCTCAGAGCCGCGACATTGAACGGGCAATCCGATTGTTTAAAGACTGGGAGAAACGAAATGGCTAAAACTCATCGAACTCATGAAGCTGCGACCGTAGAGATGTTCCAACGCGACCCCGAGTTGGCTGCCGAGTACCTGAATTCTGTACTGGCGGACGGTGACGAGTCAGATCTGATGTTGGCGCTCAGGAGCTTAAGCAAGGCATTCGGCGGGGTGCAGGAAATCGCTCGTGAGGCTGAGGTAAATGCCCATACTCTTTACCGTACACTATCAGAACAAGGAAATCCTGAGCTGAAAACTCTCTCATCCATTCTGAGGGCGATGGGTATGCGTTTGGCTGTTCAACCGCTTAAACACTCGCATAGTTGACCAGGCACAGGCAGCGAAAAAACCAGCGCACGAATGCGCTGGCTCTTCTTTTTTCGTTGCGCCCCGCACTAATGTGAAAGGCGCAACGCCTCTTGTACCTTGGCTCGTATGCTGGGCGTTATTTCCTGCCCATTTGTAAGAGCATGGTACACATCGCAAGCCAAGCTAAAGTTCTTCCTGGCCACTTTGTCAAAAAATTCGCGCATTTCAGCAGATAACGGCATGATGAATCTCCTTTGTGTTGTTGGTGAAGAAGCCAAAAAGGGGCTTCACTAAGCCTGCAATGACTTAGTGAAGCCCCCTGATGGCTATTTCCAACAAGGGGATTCA
>Ga0209317_1002723_pt1 | contig 12295 bp, 10 predicted proteins | sample RifGroB2_FD_183994 | JGI IMG/M metagenome (GOLD analysis project Ga0209317, IMG submission 183994) | Soil microbial communities from Rifle, Colorado, USA - Groundwater B2 (SPAdes) (version 2) | ecosystem: Environmental > Terrestrial > Soil > Unclassified | place: Rifle, Colorado | collected...
TCTTGTCCTTGTGCAGGTACTCGACCGGGTCCTCGATGGTGATGATGTTGCAGGTCCGGTGCTCGTTGATGTAATCGATCATCGAGGCGAGCGTGGTGGACTTGCCGCTTCCCGTGGTGCCGGTGACCAGGATCAGTCCGCGCTGCTCCAGGGCGAGCTTCCTCAGGACCGGCGGGAGGTTCAGCGTCTCCAGGGTCGGGATGGCGATCGGTATGGCGCGCAGGACCATGGCAACGGTGCCGCGCTGGGCGAAGGCGTTGACGCGGAAGCGCCCCAGACCCGGGACCCCGTACGAGAGGTCGACCTCGTAGTTCTCCTCGAAGATACGCTTCTGGCGCTCGTTCATGATGGAGAACGCCATGTTGCGCACCGCGTCGCTGGAGAGCCGGTCGGCATTGGGGATGGCGCGCAGGGCGCCGTCGATCCTGACGATGGGGGGGAGCCCCGCTTTCAGGTGGATGTCGGATCCCTTCGCCTTCATGGCTATGCCCAGGATCTCGTTCAGTTCCATGGTTTAGGCTGCGCCGGGTGCTGCGGCGTCTTGTTGGGGTGTGGTCAGCTTTTCCCTGATCTCCGCGGTGATTTCCGGGTGCTCCTTCAGGAAGATGCGCGAGTTCTCGCGTCCCTGGCCGATGCGCTCCTTGCCGTAGGAGAACCAGGCGCCGCTTTTTTCCACCACGTTGCGCTCGACCGCGAGGTCCAGGATGTCCCCTTCCTTGGAGATCCCCTCTCCGTACAGGATGTCGAACTCGACCTCTTTGAAGGGAGGGGCGACCTTGTTCTTCACCACCTTCACGCGGGTCCGGGAGCCGATCATGTCGTTGCCCTGCTTGAGGGCGGCGATCTTCCTGATGTCCATGCGCACCGAGGCGTAGAACTTGAGCGCGTTGCCGCCGGTGGTGGTTTCCGGGTTGCCGAACATGACGCCGATCTTCATCCTGATCTGGTTGATGAAGATGACGCAGCAGTTGGACTTGGAGATGATGCCGGTGAGTTTCCTGAGGGCCTGGGACATGAGGCGCGCCTGCAGCCCCATGTGGGAATCGCCCATGTCACCCTCGATCTCGGCCTTGGGGACCAGCGCCGCGACGGAGTCGACCACCAGCACGTCGATGGCGCCGCTTCTTACCAGCGTCTCGGCGATCTCCAGCGCCTGCTCGCCGGTGTCCGGCTGCGAGACCAGCAGGTCGTCGGTCTTCACGCCCAGCTTCCTGGCGTAGCCTATGTCGAGGGCGTGCTCGGCGTCGACGAACGCGGCGATGCCGCCCAGCTTCTGTGCCTCGGAGATGATGTGCAGGGCCAGGGTGGTCTTGCCCGACGATTCCGGTCCGAAGATCTCGATGACGCGGCCGCGCGGCACCCCGCCCACTCCCAGGGCCAGGTCGAGCGAGAGCGACCCGGTCGGGATGGAAGCGACGTCCGGCAGAGCTTCCTCGTTGCCCAGCCTCATGATGGCCCCTTTGCCGAACTGCTTTTCAATCTGGCTCATGGCCAGGTCCAGGGCCTTTTCCGCTTTTTCCTTGTCGAGCATCTTTTATATCTCCTGTTGTCGGCGCGGGGCCGTCCTTTTGGTCGGGTTTTCGAACCCATCACACATAGCACAACCTTGAGCGGGTTTTCAAGCGCGGTTTTCGGGTTTTATCAGTCGGATCGGTCCGATCGGAACCGATCCGGAGGACCGGGAGTCTTAAAAGAGCGCCGGCTGGATCGCCTCCTGCTCCAGGGGGAGCACCAGGAAGAAGGAACTCCCGGCTGAACTCTCCACCCAGACCATGCCGCCGTGGGCCTCCACCATGCCCTTCACGATGGCGAGCCCGATCCCCGCGCCCCTTCCCTGTTCGCTGTTCCTGCTGCTTGAGTGGTGCCGGATCTCCCCCACTTCGTAGAAGATCTCGAAGATGCGCTGCTGCTCCTGCGCGGGGATGCCGATGCCGCCGTCGCGCACCTCGACCTCCAGGTAGCAGCGTTCGCCGCAGCGCTTGAGGAACTCCCGGTTGAACCGCTCCAGGGTCTCCCTGCGCTCAAGGAGCGCCTCCCGCCCCACCACCCGGGCGTTGACCGCGATCTCGCCGTTGTCCGGGCTGAACCTGATGGCATTTCCCAAAAGCTCGCCGAAGACCCGCTCCAGATACCCCCGGTCCGCATCGAAGTAGGGGAGGGCGTCCAGCCCCGCCAGGGCGATGCTCTGCCCGCGCGGTGCAAGCTGCGGCTGGAGCTGCCGTGTCAGGCCGTCCAGGAACTCCCCCAGCTGTACGGCGGAGGTCTCCAGCTCCCCCCTGCGCGCCTCCAGGCGGATCAGCTTCAACAGGTCGGCCACCAGCCCCTTCAGCTTGAGCCCGCCGTCCCGCACCATCTTCAGCACGATGCAGGCGTTCTCCCTGCTGCTCCAGCCGAATTGCAACAGGTGGTCCACCCCCGATATGATGCTGGTGAGCGGGGTGTTGAACTCGTGCGAGACCATCCCCAGGAACTGGTTCTTCATCCGGTCCAGCCTGTCGTGTTCCAGGTTCGCCTGTTCCACCAGGGAGAGGTTCTGCTTCAGCCTTATCTCGGAGACGGAGAGGTTGTGGCTGGTTTTCTCCAGCAGGCGGTGCGAACGGAGCAACTCCTCGCTCTTCCAGTTCAGCTCGTCGAAGAGCCTGTTCTTCTCGATGATGTTCCCCATCTGCTTCCCTACGCTTTCCAGGAAGCGAAGCTCCTCCGGCGTGTAGCCGCAGTGCCCGGCATGCATCAGGTGCATCACCCCGATGAGCTGTTCCGCGGCGCTGATCGGGATCGAGGCGAGGCTTCCCCATCCTTGGGCGGCGCCCTGGTAGAGCCCTTCCCCCGGGGGATTTTCCAGGATGCGGAGCTCCCGGAAAAGCCCCGGGTCCCCGGCGATGGAGTCGGCGATCATCCGCGACAGCTGCGGCGAAACCTCCCTGGAGGCGCAAAGCCGCGGCGCCCCCCCGTCGGGGCCGTACAGGTGCAGCGTCCCGCCGGGGGCCTGGAAGAGCTCCATGATCTCGGAGAGGGTCCTCTCCTGCACCTTTTCCAGCCCGCTCAGCCGGTTCATGTCGGTGAGGATGCCGTTCAGGATGGAGAGCTCGCGGTTTCTTTGCCAGATCTCCCTCTCGTTTTGCCTTTTCTCCGTGATGTCCCGCAGCACGCAGTGCGCGACCTGCTGGTCTCCCAGGTCTATGAGGCGCGCGTTCACCTCTCCCACGAACAGCGACCCGTCCTTCCTCCTGAACCGCGCCTCGTCCTTCCTCCTGAACCGCGCCTCGTCCAGTTCGGCCCGCCCCTGCCTTACCAGCTGGTACACGAAGGAGCGGAACCTCTCGTGCTCGACCGGGTGCAGCAGGTCGCGCGCCGGCATGGTCTTTAGCTCCTCCTTGCCGAAACCGAGCAGCTCGCGCCCCACGCGGTTCTCCTCCTCCAGGACCCCCGTCTCCGCATTGAAGATGAAGATCGCGTTCCCCGCCCCTTCCAGGAGGCTCTTGTAGCGGCGGGCGCTCTTCACCGCCTCCTGCTGCATGCCGTCGATCTCCCGGTGCAGGCCGTTCAGGAGCTGGAAGTGGCGCTTTCTAAGGCGCACCGCGAGGGCGAGCAGCGCGGCCGCCAGCAGGGTGTCGGTGGCGAAATGGAGCCATCCCGGCAGCGGGGCGAGCAGCTCGATGAAAAGAAGCAGCAATTCGCAGGCAACGATCAGTAAAAACGGTGCAAAGTGCAAGGCTATCCCCCTTTACCAGCGGTGTGGTCGGGATGCTCAGCTGCGGGTAGGCGCTCCGGTGGCGGCGAGAAGGTGTTTGCGCAGCCAGTCAAGGGCGGTGAAGCAGGTGACGGACCTGACGACGTCCCGGTCGCCCTGGAAGTTGTACCTCTTTACGAGGCACGAGGAGGCGTCGGCGAGCGCCAGGTAGACGGTGCCGACCGGCTTTTCCGGGGTCCCGCCGTCGGGGCCGGCGATCCCGGTCACCGAGAGGGCGAGGTCGCTCCCCGCCGCCCGCCGTGCCCCGTCCGCCATGGCGCTGGCGACCTCGGCGCTCACGGCGCCGTGTCTCTCTATCAGCTCCGCCGGCACCCCGAGCATCCGGCTCTTCGCCTCATTGCTGTAGGTGACGTTCCCCTCCAGGAAGTACGCGGAACTCCCCGGCACGGCGGTGATGCGGGCCGCGATCATGCCGCCGGTGCAGGATTCGGCGAGCGCCAGGGTGACCCCTTTTTCCCTGAAAAGGAGCGCCAGGCGGTCGTCCATGGTCTCCCGGTCGCGGGCGAAGACGAAATCCCCCAGCCGCTGCCGCACCGTCGCCGCCGCTTCCCGCAAAAGGTCCGAGTGCTGTTTCGCGGCGCGCAGGATCAGGTGGATCTCCGGGAACTTCACGCAGTAGGCGAGCTGCACCGGCGACCCTTCGGGGAGCGCCCCCTGCAGGAGTTCAGCTGCAGCAGCCTCGGCGAGCCCGAAGAACTTCAGGGTCACCCGCTGCCACGATGCGCTGTCCCCGCGGCCAAGCCGCGGGAGCACGGTTTCCTCCAGCATCCGCTCCATCTCGTAGGGGACTCCGGGGAGGAAGAAGAAGTCGGCAGCCTCGATCCTCACGACGAATCCGCAGGCGGTACCGAGCGGGTTGGGGACCAGGGTGCAGCCGGCGGGGAGCAGCGCCTGTCGCCGGTTGGCCGGGTGGAGTCCGCCGGAGATCCGCCCGGCGAAAACCTCCAGGTGCCGGAGCGCCTGTTCCGAGAGCTCCTGCCCGACCCCGGCCGCCCGCGCCGCGGCCCGGGCGGTCAGGTCGTCGGGGGTGGGACCGAGCCCCCCGGTGACCACCACGGCGTCGCTTGAGCGGGCGAGCTCCTGCAGGGCCTGCACGATGGATTCCTCGTGGTCCGGGACGGTCAGGTGCCTCAGCACCCGGATGCCGGCGTCGTAGAGCCGGTCCGCGATCTGGCTTTGGTTGGTGTCGACCACCTCGCCGGAGAGCAGCTCGTCTCCTATGGAAAGGGTCGCCACTCTCACAGGAGCCTCAAGGCGAGATGCGTGGCGGCGCAGGCGTAGATGCCGGCCATGATGTCGTCCAGCACCACGCCGTAGCCGTTTTTTAGCGACCGGTCGAACCAGCGCGCCGGCTGGGGTTTCAGGATATCGAAGATGCGGAACATGAGAAAGCCGACCAGCACCCCCTGCCAGCTGGCGGGTACGGCGCTCATGGTGACCAGGAAGCCCGCCACCTCGTCGATGACGATCCTGGAGGAGTCGTGCTCCTCCCAGATCTCCTCGCCGTGCCCGGCCACCCAGCAGGCGAACAGGGTGAAGGCGGCGGCGGTCAGCAGGTAGAGCGGCAGCGAGAGCCGGGAGAGCACCAGGTAGAGGGGGATGGCCCCCAGGGTCCCGAAGGTCCCGGGCGCTACGGGGGCGAAGCCTGTGCCGAACCAGGTGGCGGCGATGATCACAAACTTTTTCATCCCTTGCAGCACTCCCTTTCCACGATGCGGTACACCTCGATGAGCGGCAACCCTTTTGCCAGCGCGATCCCCCGGCACGCCTCGAACTCGGGCGTCACCCGCCCGTTTTCCAGGACCTTCACCTGCACCGGCCCGAGCGAGCTGGGCCGCAGCTCGCCGCGGCGCGCGAGGGTGATCCGCTTTGCCGGGTGGTAGCGCAGGCCGATGGCCGTCGATTCCGAGAGGATGATCCCGGAGAGCTTCTCCAGGTCGGCGGGGTTCGCGATCACGGTAAGGCGGGTGGCGGGACGGTTCTTCTTCATCTGCAGCGCCGAGAAGGCGACGTCGAGGGCCCCCCCCAGGAAAAGCCTCTCCATGAGGAACCCGAAGAGCTCGGGGCTCATGTCGTCCACGTGGGTCTCCAGGACCAGGACCTCCTCCTGGCGCGCAGCGGCGGGCGTCTCCCCCAGCACCACCCGGAGCAGGTTGGGGAGTTCCGGGAAATCCTTGCTGCCGGCGCCGTAGCCGATCCCTTTGGGGGTCATGGCGGGAGGGGGGCCGAACCCCTCGGCGAGCGCCGCGACGATGGCGGCCCCGGTGGGGGTCACCCGCTCCCCCTCGCCGATGTCGGCCGTGAGGGGGATCCCCTCCATGAGCTTGGCCGTCGCGGGCGCCGGGACCGGGAGCCGGCCGTGGGCCGTCTGCACGAAGCCCCGCCCGTAGGGGAGGCCGGAGGCGTAGACCCGGTCGATCCCCAGGTAGTCGAGGCCTATGGCCGTCCCCACGATGTCGACGATGGAATCGACGGCCCCGACTTCGTGAAAATGCACCCGCTCCAGGGAAACGCCGTGCACGCTCGCCTCGGCCTGGGCGAGCCTCAGGAAGATGCGCCGGGCCAGGTCCTTGACCCGGGGGGGCAGCGCCGACCCCTCGATCATCGCCGCGATGCCCGGGTAGTGGCGGTGCGGCTGGTCCTCCTCGGTGAGGGTCACCTCGAAACGGGTGCCGGCGACGCCGTGCCGCTCGACCCTGGAACAGGAAAGCGTGTAGCCGGAAAGCGGCAGCAGGGAGAGCCCCTCGCGCAACGTCTCCAGGGGAAGCCCGAGCTCCATCAGGGCGGCGACGGTCATGTCGCCGGCGATCCCCGCAAAGCAGTCGAAATACAGTACCTTCATGCATGCACCCTGTTCATGAGGCTGGCGGCGTAGGCCGCTCCGAAGCCGTTGTCTATGTTCACCACGGTCACCCCGGCGGCGCAGGAGTTGAGCATCCCCAAAAGCGCCGCCACCCCGCCGAAGGATGCGCCGTAACCGATCGAGGTCGGGACCGCGATCACCGGCTTGTCCACCAGGCCGCCCACCACCGAGGGGAGCGCCCCCTCCATGCCCGCCACCACGATGACGACCGACGCCTCGGCAAGGGTCGCGCGCCGCGCCAGCAGGCGGTGCAGGCCGGCTACCCCAACGTCGTAGATGTGCTCCACCTCGTTCCCCATCAGGCGCGCGGTCAGGACCGCCTCGGCCGCCACCGGGATGTCCGAGGTGCCGGCGCAGACGACCAGGACCTTCCCCCTGCCGCGCAGCTCCACCGGGTGCTGCTCTACGGTGAGCGCCCGCGCGTCCGGGTGGTAGAGCGCCTGCGGGAAAAACTCCCTGAGCTTCGCCGCCTTGGCGCCGTTCACGCGGGTGGCGAGCACGTTCCCGCCCTTGGCCAGCAGAGCGGTGATGATGGTCCGCATCTGGGGTACGCTCTTGCCCTGTCCGAAGATCACCTCGGGGAAACCCTGGCGCAGCGTCCGGTGGTGGTCCACCGTGGCGCACCCCAGGTCCTCGTAGGGGAGGTGCTTCAGCCTTGCCAAAGCATCATCGACCCCGAGCGTCCCCCCGCTCACCTCCTGGAGGATCCTTTCAATCACCTTGTTGTGCATCTGTCGACTCTTCCCTCCGCGGGTTGAAAAATAGCACTAAAGGCTAGCACAAAACATGCATTTCGCCGCATAAAAAACGGCCGTTTCTGGCTCAAACGGAAAACTTTGTCTGACAGCGCGGCCGTGCCGGCCTCAAAAGCGGCCAAGCGACATGTCACAGCCGCTTCGACGGTTTGCAGGAGCGCGGTCTTTGCCGTCCGCTACCGACAACCTGTTGACTTTGGCTGTCACCGGTGCTAATTACTCAGCCCATGTTCTATCCCTTCTCAAGCATATTACCCCCGCCCCCGGTCGTTTCCGCCTAACAAGGCAGATCGGCTGTCGCTTCATTCCCTGTTCGCCAGGAGCGAGTACACTACAGTTGCGCCCATCTGCCTTGATCTCCAGTCCGTTGACTTAACTTGAGAGCAAGGAGACCATCATGCAGTCCCACTTGTCCGACCAAAATAGCTCACGTCGTGGGCTTTCGCTGATACTATTAGCCGGAGTCCTCTGGGGGACAGTCGGCATAACAAGCAAGTTGCTCTACGGCAGCTCGACGACAACCCCGCTGTCGGTCGGCTTCTTTCGCCTGGCCATCTCGGTTCCGGTGCTGTTGTCCGCCTGCTGGACCGTTCAGAGGTCGAAGATGTTCGAGGTCGCCGGGCGCGACCTGCTGCTCATGATTCTGACCGGGTTGATGACGGCGCTGTACCAGCTCTGCTACCTGGCTGCGGTCGAGCGGGCCGGAGTGGCGGTGGCGACCCTGATCACCCTTTGCACGGCTCCGGTCATGGTCGCAATCTTCTCCGCGTTCATCACCAGGCAAAGGCCGTCCGGCTGCATCATGCTGGCGCTGGCAGGCTCCCTTGCCGGCACGGCTGTCCTGGTCGTTTTCCAGGACGCCCCCGGCGACTTGAGCATGAATGGCAGCGGAAAGCTCCTGGCGCTCGGCTCGGCATTTGGATATGCCGTGATCGCCCTGACCACGCGGAGCCTGGCCGGACGGTACCATCCGATCCAGCCCATTGCCATAAGCTTCAGCATCGGGGCCGCGATCCTGCTGGCCGTCGCCCTGGCCAAGGGGATCGTATGGCAGTACTCGCCCCTGGGGTGGGGGCTCCTGGCATACCTCGGGGTGATACCCACCGCCTTGGCCTACGTGCTTTTCATCGCGGGCATGCGTCACACGACCTCGACCGTTGCCAGCATCGCTACCCTCGTGGAACCGCTTACCTCAACGATGCTCGCGTGGATGGTCTTCGGGGAGCGTTTCAGCCGTTTGGGGTTTGCCGGAGCGGCGCTGCTCTGCATTTCGCTGGCGCTCCTCTACCGGGGGGGGAGGGCGAGCCGGGCCAGCTGACCGACCGCATCCTTCCGCTATTTGCATCTCCCTCCCCCGCAAGGGGGAGGGACGTTTACGGCGGGAGGGGCTCTGGCCGGAAGACCTGCCGATCCGTGCTCAGGCCGGCCTTGCCGGTCGCAGCACGGCGGTTTGACATTTAATGAAGAGATGTTTCAATGTGTATGTTTTTTCCCAGATCTGCACCCGGTGCCGGAGGTTTGCTTTGCTGCGTCTTTTCGTCTGGATAACGTTCCTTTTCTGGTCGTCCCCGGCCATGGCCGCCCGCGCCGAGACCAGGCCGGTGGTTGTCGCCTCCACCACCCAGATCGCCGATCTCGCCCGCCAGGTCGCCGGCGACCGGCTGGCGGTCCGGAGCATCCTCGCCCCCGGCGCCGACCCGCACACCTACCAGCCGACCCCGGACGACGTGCAGGTCGTGCTGTCCGCCGGCCTCTGCCTGGAGAACGGCCTGCACCTGGAGGGGAAGAACTGGATGGGGGTGCTGGCAAAGGACGCGGGGAAGGAACTGGTGACGGTCACCCGCGGGCTCGCCCCGCTGCAGCTGGCCGGCGCCGGGGAGAGCGTCCCGGACCCGCACGCCTGGTTCTCGGTGAAAAACGCGGCGCTCTACGTGAACAACATCGTCGAGGCCTTCGGGCGTCTAGACCCGAAGAACGCAGGCGAGTACCGGATGCGGGGGAAGCTGTACCTGCAGCAGTTAAGGGTGCTGGACGCCTGGATCAGGGAGCAGGTGAGCCGGATTCCGCCCGCCCGCCGCATCCTCGTCACCACGCACGACGCCTTCAACTATTTCTGCCGCGAATACCGCTTCAACCCTGGCAACGACTACCTGAGCATCGCGCCGGTGGGGTGGTCGACGGGCAGCGAGGTGGGGGCGGGGATGACCCCCAGGAGGCACCGCCAGGTAGTGGAGTCGATCCGCAGCTCCGGTGCCCGGGCCATCTTCGTGGAGACCAGCATCAATCCCAAGCAGATCCGGGAGATCGCCAAGCAGACCGGCGTCGGCATCGGCGGCGAGCTCTACTCCGACTCCATGGGAAACGCAGGCTCCGCCGGCGAGAGCTATCTCGGCATGATGCGCGAAAACGTGCTGCTCATCGTCCAGGCGCTCGAACCGTAGCGGCAAGACCCCGAGGCGTCAACCAAAGGCGCAAGAGGATCCCTCTTTTCGCTTCAGCCATTTCGGCTTGCGCCGTTTGTCCTTTTCCTTCGCGCCTTCGCGGCTCCGCAGCTTTAGCGTTTAGGGGTGCAGCAAAACATCAAGAAGAGGAGTGTCATGAGATTTGTCCTGGTGGCGGCCATCTGGGTGGTACTGGTTGGGGGGCTTTCCCTCTACAGCTATCGGCGCGACCTGCAAAAGCCCCCCCCGGTGGCGGGCGCGGCCGTAAACGAGGCCCCCGGAGAGGCGTACACCCTGGAGGTGACGCCGAGCTTCGCGACGGCAGCCGATCCCTTCGCGCTCAGGGGGGATCCCTCCGACGCGGCCACAGTCGTGGTGCGGCTGGCGGACCGGGAGCTTTACCGAAGCGACAAGCCGCTTCCGGCGGGGGTGACCCAGTCGCTCAACCCGGTGCCGGGGCTCGTCTTCGGGCACAACGAGATATACCTGAAGGCGGTTCCGCCGCAGGGGGAGAGCACGGACCACGCGGTGAGGGTGAGGCTTTTGCAGGGAGGACGAGTGCTTCTGGAGCGGACGCTTTCTGCCAAAAACGGGGCCGTGGTGGCCGGCACGCTCCCCTTCGAGCTCCGGGGAGCCGGGGAGGTGAAACATGAACGGTAACGGCACCCCGGCCATCGAGGTGCGGCACCTGACCGTCAGCTACGGCGCGAGACCGGCGCTGCTCGACGTCTCGGTGCGCATAGAGAAGGACCAGCTGGTCGGCGTGATCGGCCCCAACGGCTCTGGGAAATCGACCCTCATCAAGGCCATCCTCGGCTTCGAGAAGCCCGACGTGGGCGAGATCCTGATCGGAGGGGAGGACGTGCAGAGGGCCAAGGGGAAGGTGGCCTACGTGCCGCAACGGGGCGCGGTGGACTGGGACTTCCCGATCACGGTGCGGGAGGTGGCGCTCATGGGGCGCTACCAGCGCATCCCCTGGTACCGTTCCCCGGGGGGCGCCGACCGGGAGGCGGCGCTGGAGGCGCTTGCCATGGTGCGCATGACCGAGTTCGCGGACCGGCAGATCGGCCAGCTCTCCGGAGGGCAGCAGCAGAGGGTGTTCCTGGCCCGGGCCCTGGCCCAGGGTTCCGACATCCTGCTTCTGGACGAGCCTTTCGCCGGCGTCGATGCCGCCACCGAGAGGGCGATACTGGACGTCCTGGAGCGGGCCAAGGCGGCCGGCAAGACGCTCGTGGTGGTGCACCACGACCTCACCACGGCGGCGGAGTACTTCGACAACCTGATCCTGCTGAAACAGCGGCTCTACGCCTACGGCCCGCCTGCGGCGGTCCTGCAGGAGGAGCTCTTGAGCCAGGTGTACGAAGGGCGTCTCAGGGTCTTTGCCGGCCTGATGGCGAAGGAGGGGGCGCGATGAGTTTCCTGGCACAGGCGTTCTGGGCCCCGCTCACCGAGGTCTACTTCCAGAAGGCGCTGATCGGCGGGTGCGCCGTGGCGCTGGTTTCAGGGGCCGTGGGGTGCCTGGTGGTGCTGAGGCGCATGGCCTTTTTGGGGGATGCCCTCTCCCACGCCATGATCGCGGGTGTCGCCGGCGGCTACCTGGCGATGAAGCTCCTCTTCGGCATCGAGGCGCACGCCCCGGGGATGCTGCTCGGCTCGCTCCTGGCGGCCATCGTCACCGTGGCGCTGATCGGCCTCGTTTCGCGGGTGTCGAGGGTCAAGGAGGACACGGTGATCGGCATCATGTACACCGGCGTCTTCGCCCTGGGGGTGGTGGTCGTCTCCATCTTCCGGGAGTACATCCACATCGACCTGATGCATTTCATCATGGGGGACATCCTGGGGGTCGCCGACAGCGACCTATGGGCGAGCGTGCTGGTCTCGGCGGGTGTGCTGAGCGTCCTGGTCCTCTTTTTCCGGCACTTCCAGCTGGCGAGCTTCGACCCGATCATGGCGGCCTCCACCGGGCTGCCGGTGCTGCTGCTCGACTACGCGCTGACCGGCTGCGTCTCGCTGGTGGTGGTGAGCGCGGTGAGCATGGTGGGGGTGATCCTGGTGGTGGGACTCTTGATCACGCCGGCAGCGACGGCCTACCTGCTGAGCGACCGCCTGGACCGCATGATGGGGCTCGCCGCCCTTTTCGGCGTGACCAGCGTGATCGGCGGGTTGTACCTCTGCGTCTGGCTCGATTCGGCGGGGGGGGGCGCCGTCATGCTGTTTTGCACCCTGCAGTTCCTGGTGGTGCTGGCGGTGGCGCCCCGCTACGGGCTCCTGGCCCGCTGGCTCCGCCTGCGCGGCATGGTCCCGCAGCAGGTGGTGGAGGACGTGCTGATCACCGCGCTGCGCCAGCAGGGGGCGACGACGCTTAAGGTGCTGCAGCAGTACGTCCAGGTGCCGCAGTCGGCGAGCCTCGTGAAGGTGCTCAGGCAGATGGAGGCGGAAGGGCTGATCGAGGCGGCGCCGGAGGGGTACCGGCTGACCGGGGTGG
>Ga0209317_1002727_pt1 | contig 12275 bp, 9 predicted proteins | sample RifGroB2_FD_183994 | JGI IMG/M metagenome (GOLD analysis project Ga0209317, IMG submission 183994) | Soil microbial communities from Rifle, Colorado, USA - Groundwater B2 (SPAdes) (version 2) | ecosystem: Environmental > Terrestrial > Soil > Unclassified | place: Rifle, Colorado | collected...
CAGCAAAGATTGCGTCTGCTCGCGCAATTTCTTGATTTCATCAATCTGCTTGTCCAGCACCGCGATTTCCTGCTGCAGGTATCCGTTGCGCCTTTCCTGATAGGATATTTCGCCGCTGAGCCAGGCATGCACGAACGCCACCAGCAATACGCCCAGCGCCATGAAAATTCCACTCAATGCGGCAAACTGGATCTGGCGGGCACGCCGCTTTTCGGCGCGGTGCGGCAATAGGTTTATGCGTATCATGACGGATCGAACCTCCGCATTGCCAGCCCGCAGGCGATAATCAGGGATGGCGCGTCAGTCTGCAACTGGCGCGGCTTGATACGGCTCGACAGCGCCATCAAGGCAAAAGGGTTCGCCACCATGGTGCTCACCTGGGTTCGGCTCGCCACCGCATCATCCAGACCGGGCAATGCCGCGCATCCGCCTGCCAGCACGATGTAATCCACCTCGTTGTATTGCGTGGAAGTAAAAAAGAACTGCAAGGCGCGCGCGATTTCCATGACCACGCTCTCGCGAAAAGGCGACAGGACATCGCTCTCGTAGTTATCCGGTAATCCGCCATTGCGCTTGGCCGACTCTGCCTCTTCGGCTGACAGGCCAAATACTCCCTGAATCTGTTGCGTCAACTGGTTGCCGCCGATCTGCTGGTCCCTCGAATAAACCGACTGCCCATTGCGCAGCACATTGACATTCATCACACTTGAACCTATATCGACCAGTGCCACGCACTTGTCCACCGCGCCATCGGGCAACTGGGCGCTAATCTGCTCGAATGCCGCCTCGGCCGCATAGGGTTCAACATCAACGACCAACGCTCTCAAGCCAGCCGATTGGGCCGCCGCAACCCGATCCTCGACATTAGCCTTGCGCGAAGCCGCCAGCAATACTTCAACCTCTTCCGGATTGCCGGGAGCCGGCCCGATGACCTGAAAATCCAGGTTAACTTCCTCAAGCGCAAACGGAATATACTGATTCGCCTCCGACTCGACCTGATATTCCAGATCTTCCTCGCGCATGCCGGCCGGCAAAAGAATTTTTTTGGTGATGACTGCCGCCGCAGGAAGCGCCAGACTGACATTTCTGATGCGGCTGCCCAGCCGCTTCCAGGCACGCTGAAGACTTTCGGCAACAGCATCAAGATTGTTGATGCTTCCATCGGTGATGGCGTCTTTCGGCAGCGGCTCGATAACATAACGCTCTACAATGTACCCGCCTTTTTTGGGTTGCTCGCCCAATTCGACCATTTTGACTGACGAAGAACTGATATCCACCCCTATCAAGGGTGGAGTTGTAGTCGTCAAAAAGTCCAATGGAATATCAAAATTTACTTTAGGCATAGGCCGTTTAGAGCTCTTTTGTATAAAGTGGATTAAATCCTAGCAATAACCATAAATCGTGTAAAGCTATTTTTAGGGGTTATTTATCTGCACAGAGCCGATATAATTTCGCCCAACCGGTGCACCATACTACCATTATTCCTTATTCGGACAACCGCACATGCCTTCCCGTCGTTTGCTTCTCCCGGTTCTCATCATATCAACCTTGCCATTGCTGCCGGTCATACTGCTTGGCTTGGCAGTTATGCTGGCTTATCCAACCCTGCCTTCGCTGGATGCGCTTGTTGATTATCGCCCAAAAATGCCGCTGCGTATTTACAGCGCGGAAGGCATACTGCTCAGTGAGTTTGGCGAGGAACGCCGGGCGCTGGTCAAGATTGCCGAAGTCCCGGAAGTGATGAAAAACGCCATTCTTGCTGCCGAAGATGACCGGTTTTACCAGCACGGCGGCGTGGATTACATGGGCGTGCTGCGTGCGGCGGTCTCCAACTTCGTCTCCGGCGGCGCAAAACAGGGCGCCAGCACCATTACCATGCAAGTGGCGCGCAACTTTTTCCTTTCCAAGGAAAAAACCATGACGCGCAAGTTCAACGAGGTGCTGCTCGCTTTCAAGATCGAGCGCAACTTAAGCAAGGACGAGATTCTCCAGCTTTACTTCAACCAGATTTATCTTGGCCAGCGCGCCTATGGTTTTGCCGCGGCAGCTCAGATTTACTTCGGCAAACCGCTCAGCCAGGTCACCACCGCAGAAGCCGCCATGCTCGCCGGACTGCCCAAGGCGCCCTCTGCATACAACCCTGTCGTTAATCCGAAACGGGCGAAGCTGCGCCAGCTTTATGTCTTGCGCCGCATGCATGAATTGCGCTTTATCGACGACGAGCAACTCCGGCTCGCGCAGCAGCAACCCATTTCGACCATGCGCGGCAACCGGGAATTTGGCACCAAATCCGACCATATCTCCGAAATGGTGCGCCAGGCCGTTTATGAAAAGTATCAGGAAGACGCTTACACGCAAGGCATCAAGGTGTATACCACCATTCGGCAGCAGGATCAGCAGGTCGCTTACCAAGCCGTCCAAATGGGCGTGCTGGAATATGACCGGCGTCATGGCTACCGTGGACCGGAGGGTTTTGTCGATCTGAAAAAGGGCAGCAGCGAGGAATACCTTGAAGAAGCGCTACAGGATCTGGCCGACAGCGATGGCCTGAAGCCGGCCGTGGTGCTGGCAGCCTCGCCCAGACTGGTTCGCGCCTATTGCAAGGGCGGCGAAGTTGCGGAAATCAAGGGTGAAGGGTTGCGTTTTGCGCAACGCGCCCTGGGAGGCAAGGTCGCCTTGAATCAGCGTATCAATGCCGGTTCCATCATACGGCTGCAAAAAGACGAAAAGGGCATCTGGCAGATAAGCCAGCTTCCCCAGGTGGAAGCCGCTTTCGTCTCCGGCAACCCGCGCGACGGTGCGATCTATGCGCTGATTGGCGGATTCGATTTCAACCGCAACCAGTTCAACCGGATTACCCAAGCCTGGCGTCAACCGGGGTCGAGTCTTAAACCCTTTATTTATTCGGCGGCGCTGGAAAAAGGCTTCACACCCGCGACTCTGATCCATGATGCGCCACTGATGTTCGATGCCTCGCAGACAGGCAGCGAACCATGGGAACCAAAGAATTACGATGAAAACTTCGAAGGGCCGATGCGCATGCGCCAAGGCCTGGCCAAATCGAAAAACCTGGTTTCCATACGCATTCTGCAATCCATCACACCGCAATATGCCCAGGACTACCTTACCAAATTCGGCTTCGACGCCGCCAAACATCCGCCCTACCTCACCATGGCGCTGGGAGCCGGCTCCGTCACTCCCCTGCAACTATTGACCGGTTATTCGGTATTTGCCAACGGCGGCTTTCGCGTAACGCCTTACTTCATCCAGCGCATTGAAGATGCGCAAGGCAATGTGCTTTTCAAGGCTCAGCCAACCGTAGCGGGCGAAGATGCAGACCAGGTCATTGATGTGCGCAACGCCTTCAGCATGGTCAACATGATGCAGGATGTGATAAGACACGGTACGGCCATTCGTGCCATGCAGCTTGGCCGCGAAGATTTGGCAGGCAAAACCGGCACGACCAGCGATTCGATGGATGCCTGGTTCTGCGGGTTTCAACCTACCCTGGTCGGCATTGCCTGGATGGGCTTCGACCAGCCGCGCAGCCTGGGTGACAAGGAAACCGGCGGCGGCGCAGCCTTGCCGATCTGGATGAGTTACATGGGGAAAATGCTCAAGAACGTACCGCAAGCCGTTTACACCATGCCGGAAAACATGACTGCCGTGCGCATCAACGAGGAAGGGCTTCACGACGAAAACTCCGAGCTGATCGAGTATTTCTACCAGGAAAATATCCCGTCCGAACAGGCCATGCCTCATGCGCCAGATGAAGAAATCAAACCGGTGGACGCCATCAAGGACCAACTGCTCTGACCCTCAAAATGACCAAAGAACACGCTTCCAGAAACCATGCCCATAAACGCGACCTGATGCGCGAACAACTGGCGCATCAGGCTGCCAAATTGATGGCCGAAGGCGGCATCACCGATCATGCTTTCGCCAAGCGCAAGGCCGCCCGGCAGCTCGGCGCGGCAGACACCCAGCACCTGCCCAGCAATCAGGAAGTGGATGAAGCGCTGCACAGCTACCGCGCGCTCTACCAGCACGACAGCCACCCCGGCATCCTGCGCCAGTTGCGCGAAGAAGCGCTCGCCGCCATGCGCCTGCTGGCAGAGTTCCGCCCCTACCTGACCGGCTCGGTGCTGAGCGGCACGGCAGGCGCGCAGTCGGACATCAACCTGATGCTGTTTTCGGACGATGCCAAAGCCGTCTTGCTGTTCCTGCTGAAGCACAACATCGAATTCGCAGATGGGGAATGGAAAGTACGCGTGGGAGGCCATGAAGAAAGCGTACCGAGCTACACGCTGACCGGCGAATCCGGCGTGCAGACACACATCATCGTCCTGCCCGAAAACGCCCGCCACAGCGGCGCCCGCCACCCGGAGACCCATGCGGATATCGCGGCGCTGGAGATGTTGCTGGCGGGTTGAATTAAATTCGTAGGCGCAATAAGCGATGCGCAATGCACCGAAAGAACCCATACGGCGCAATGCCCGTTGGTTATTGCGCCCTATGCAAACTCAGTAGTGTCCGGTTAAATGAAGAAACGACAAAATGTTGCTCGTAACCCATTGAATTCAAATAGTGTGGATTGAAGATGAAAATTCAAATCGTGGACATCTATGAATCGCTTGGAACCCTTGTCAATATTGACTTTTCAGCCAGCACTCTCCAATTTAACCGGACACTACTGATGCAAACTACAAATAAAAACCCCGCCTCCTTGTGAGAGACGGGGTTTGAGGTTGCTGGTGCAGACTCTTCGGATGCTTGCTTCACATCCGGCGGATTGCCTGGCGGCGAAATCCACCTTACGGGTTGTTGTTACGCGATGATATCCACGTCAGAGATGGTGGTGCCAATAATCCCGACCAGCACAACAACCTGGTCAGCGGTACCGCTCCCATCGGTGTCGTTGAACAGATAGCCGTTAGTAGCATCCCACTGGAACGCATAGGCTTCAAGGGCACCGGTAGTCGCCAATGCCAAGGCTGCAAGCTGGGTATTTGCTGCGGCAAGTGCCGCTGCAAAATCGGCAACCGCTGCTATTGCTTCAACATAGTTATCCGTCGTTGGCGCACCGGTTACCGAAGCAGCCGTACCCATCTTCAGTGTGTCGGTAGCAGCAACAAAACCATTGATGCTGTCCGCTCCGGCAAGCGTGATCCCGGAATCGGCATCGCCAATCACGATATTGTTCCACTCGGCATCGTTGCTAAGGGTGATGGTATCAGCACCCAAACCGCCGGTAATGAGGTTGGGTATAGTTAACGCAGCGGCTCCGGCAGCAACAATGGTTATTATGTCGTTGCCCGCGCCCGTATTAATGACACAGCCGACACCGATTGTGTCCGCCGATGTCGTCAGGGTAACCACGTCTGCGCCTGTCCCCGTTGTGATGCCAACGGGACCCGTGCTCGCGGTTGCGAACACTGTGGCATTACCATTGCCGGTTGTAATAGTCTGCGCGCCTGTGGTGGTGGTAGTTGTGAGTGTTAAAGGCCCGGTAACCGCACTCAGGTCAACCACCATGCCAGCTCCCGTAGCGGCGGTTGTGGCTGTCGTCTGCAGATCCACACCTGCCGTACCGAATGCCGCTTGAAACAAGCCAGCCGTGGTTATGGTTTGTCCGCCAGTCCCGGTATCGGCAATCACGATCTTGTCGATACCGCTCACCTGGGTAAAAATGGCGTCGTCCAGTGTAAAAGCCGTATCAACGGTGGGGGTGATAGTCAGCACATCGGTGCCATCGCCACCGGCGACGATGTCGTCAGCGCCGAGCTGGACAGGGACAGCTTGAGTCGAGTTGATTGTGTCGTCATCAGGCCCAAGAACAGGAGTCTCCGTTCCGGCAGTAAGCACGACAGTGAAGCCAGCCGTATCGTTTTTCAGAATCGTACCCGTGCCCGTCACCGGAGCCGCGAGACTGGCGCCGGAGAACTGCACGGCAACCGTCTCATCCCCCTCGGCGGTAGCATCGTTGTTAACCACGACGGACACGTTGGCAACCGTTTGCCCTGCGACAAAAGTGACCGTTCCCGTGTCGGCCTCGAAGTCAGTGCCGGACGCGGCAGTACCCGAGGTGAGCGTCTCATAATTGACCGTAACCGCCTCGGTCGGCACGCTGCCAAGCGTCAGCGTGAAGGTCATCGCTTTTGTGATGGCACCGCCCACCATGATTTCGGTAATGATAGGCGCACTGCTAGTGAGCGTGTAAACCGGGGAAGCGGTGGTAAAGTTCAAGTCGGTTGCAAGGCTGATCCCCGCGTAAGGATTGCCTGCCGCGTCGGCGATCACCCCGGAGGCCATCGTCACATAGTAAGCCGTTCCTGCCGCCAGATCGGCGGTCGGGTTGATGGTGACCCCCGTGGTGCCGTTGAAGGTCACTTGGGCATCACCCACCGCAATGGTTGCCACCGTGCTGTTATCCGATGCCTTCTTGATCAAGATGCTACCCGCACCGGCCACCACGTTCTCGCTGAAGGTCAGCACAATGTTACTACCCACGGCAACAGATCCCGCGCCATCCGCAGGCGTGCTCGACGACAGCGTCGGAGGCGTGGAATCCCCACCTGCAACAGTAGCGAAGTTCAAGGCGGTTGTGCTGGTAATCCCCGCGTAGGGGTTGCCCGCCGCATCCCTCACCGCCGTATCCGCTACCGTCACGTAGTACCCGGTACCGAGCGACAGGTCGGCATTCGGGTTGATCGTTACCGCTGTTCCGTTAGCCGTCACCGTGCCCCCAGCGTCACCCGAGCCAGCCGCAACATCGAAGGTTTCGATCGTACTGTTATCCGAGGTAGCCTTGAGCACAATGTTACCCGCGCCCAGCACAATGGTTTCATTGAAGGTCAGCACAATGTTGCTGCCCACAGCAACGTCCGCCGCGTTGTCTGCAGGCGAACTCGAAGACAGCGTCGGGGGCGTGGAATCTCCACCGCCACCGCCACCACTGCCGCTCCCCGCAGGGATCATGTCGCTAACTGCCGTATTCAATGTGGCCAGGGCAGCGTCCAACGCGGCTGCAACCTGGGCTGGCGTGTTAGTAGTGCCATTCACCGTAGCCGTGGCCAGCCATGTGCGTGCGACTGCGGCTGCGGCCAAGCCGAAGTAACTGGCGATTTCGGTAGTGGTGTCGAGCGCATTGGTGAAAGCGGTCGCGGCAGTCAGCTTGTTGGCGATGGCGGTGGCGTCGCTGCCCTGGGCGCTGTAGGTCAGTTGCAGCGCGATGCTGGCAAAGGTATCGCTGCCATCCGCTATCCTGGCAGACCAGTGTGCCAAACCCGCCGCTTCGGCAGGACGCCCGAACAGGTTGACATAGAGACTATTGACAACCTGTGCATTGGTTTGGCCGCTATACAGTGCCGCATATTCTATCGAGCCGCTGAAACCACGTGCAATCGCCGTAAGCTCCGCCTGGGTCGCAACCGTCGTACTGGGCAATCCGCCTTCCCAGTACACTAAGCCCGCAGGGTCAGCCGGGCGGTTAAAGTAAGCCACGTAAAGTCTTTGTACTGCATCTGTATTAATGCCCATGATTATCTCCCAAAAAAGTTCCAATGTTTATTTCAAACGTCATCGCATCGCGAATTCAACCAATTGCAATTGCTTCAGAATCAGCACGAGCGTCATTGATCGTTGGGTGATCTTCCGCTTCTTTTTAATGGCGCTCTGTACGCTAGCGCACGTACTGAGCACCATATTCCTTTGGGCTTGCCAGAATTGGCGCGATATCGCGGCGAGGTTGTGCGTTGCCTGATTCGCCCTGGCGACCGGGATGTTGGGATGTTGGGAAGTTGTGTGGACGGCGCACAATCCTGGCTAGGCGTGCGTGTGAATACGTGCTTTTTTATCTGGCGGCGGTGGCGGTGGCAAGCCACCAAAATCCAGAAATGAAACCTGCTATGAAAAGCCGGTTGAACCTGAAACCTCAGTTGTCGAGCAAATGATGCGAGTCTCTTCCACCTGCCTGGTCAGAGTAGATCGTAACCGCTACAAGTGTAGTAGTTCAGACTGCCATCCTGCAGTATGGTCTTGCCAAAGGGTGGGGTTACCCGGTTTGATAGAGGTCGAATCTTTATCAACCAAAGCGCGTAAACGCTATGCCGAAGAACTGGCTGATAGTTGGCACAGCTTTACTCCTTCAACCACCTTGCCGCATCCAGCGCAAAGTAGGTCAATATCCCGTCCGCCCCGGCGCGCTTGAACGCCAGCAGGGATTCCAGCACGCACGCCTGTTCGTTCAGCCAGCCGTTCTGCGCGGCGGCTTTGAGCATCGCGTATTCTCCGCTGACCTGGTAGACGAAGGTGGGCGCCCTGAATTCGTCCTTCACGCGCCGCACGATGTCGAGGTAGGGCATGCCGGGTTTGACCATCACCATGTCCGCGCCTTCCTGCAAGTCGAGACCGACTTCCCAGAGCGCTTCGTCGGAGTTGGCCGGATCCATCTGGTAGGTGTATTTGTTGCCGGAACCGAGGTTGCCGCTGGAGCCGACCGCGTCGCGGAACGGGCCGTAGAAGCTGGAGGCGTATTTGGCGGAGTAGGCCATGATGCGGGTGTGGATGCGCTTGTGGGCATCCAGCGCGGCGCGCACCGCGCCGATGCGCCCATCCATCATGTCGGAGGGGGCAACGATGTCCGCTCCGGCGGCGGCATGGGTCTGCGCCTGCTGCGCCAGCACTTCGACGGTCTCGTCGTTAAGGACGTAGCCGCTGGCGTCGATCAGGCCGTCCTGACCGTGGCTGGTGTAGGGATCGAGCGCGATGTCGGTCATCACGCCGAGTTCGGGGAAGTTCTTCTTCAGCGCGGCCACCACGCGCGGCACCAGGCCGTCCGGGTTGTAGGCCTCTTTCGCGTCCAGACTCTTCAGCGGCGCGTCGATCACCGGGAAGATCGCCATCACCGGGATGCCCAGCTTGACGCATTGCTCGGCGTCCTTGAGCAGCAGGTCCAGCGTCTTGCGCTGCACCCCCGGCATGGACTTCACGTCCTCGACCTTGTTGCCGCCTTCCAGCACGAAAACCGGGTAGATGAAATCTGCCGAAGTGAGCACATGCTCACGCATCAAGTCCCGTGAAAAGGCATCACGGCGCATGCGGCGCATTCTGGTGTGGGGGTATTGTCCGAGTGTCTGCATGATTTTTCCCGAGAATTGTATTTTCCTTGGAACTATTTTAGAAACTGCTTATCTGATGCTATGAATGATGTGAGTCATTCCCCGTTTCTCCTCCCTGAGCGGGTGTCTTAACCCTGTTAAGACTTTGCCCCTGGCCTCCCCTTTGGCGCAGGGGCATTTTTTTGCCTGTCACTTTCCCAGCCATCCCGCGATCACCGCTTCCGCCTCTTCTGTGCCGATTTTTTTCAGGCTGGAAAACAACTGCACGGAACACTGCGAAAAATGTTCGGCGAGATGGGATTTTACGCGATTCAGCGTCAATGTGGCCTGCTGGCGGCTGAGCTTGTCCGATTTGGTCAGCAGGACATGCACTGGCTTGCCGGTCGGCGCGAACCAGTCCAGCATACTCTCGTCCAGCTCGGTCAACGGATGGCGGGAATCCATAATGATTACCAGCCCCGCCAATTCCTCGCGGGTTTGCAAGTACTTGCTCAGCAGCTGTTCCCAATGCCGCTGCACGTCCGGCGGCACCTTGGCGTAGCCGTAGCCGGGCAAATCCACCAGAAAATTGTCGCCACCCAGCGAGAAGTAATTGAGATGCTGGGTGCGCCCCGGCGTCTTGCTGGTGTAAGCCAGCCGCACATGGTTGGCCAGCGTGTTGATCGCGCTCGACTTGCCTGCGTTGGAGCGCCCGACGAATGCCACTTCCCTACCGCCGTGTTGCGGCAAGTCTTTCAGATGATTGACGGTGGTGTAGAACGCCGCCTGCGAGAACAGACCCATTACCAGTTGGCGAAAATCTTGTCGGCGGCGGCGACCGTCGCGGCGATGTCCGCGTCGCTGTGCGCGGCGGAGACGAAGCCCGCCTCGAACGCGGACGGCGCGAGATACACGCCTGCATCCAGCATCGCGTGGAAGAAGCGGTTGAACGCATCCTTGTCGCCGCTCATCACCTCGGCGTAGCTGGTTGGCACGGCCTTGCTGAAGTACAGGCCGAACATGCCGCCTATGGATTGCGCACAGAACGGGATACCGCGCTTGACCGCGGACGCGGTCAGCCCGTCGGTGAGCTGTTTCGCCAGTTGCGCCAGGCGCTCGTAGAAGCCGGGGGCTTGCACCAGCTTCAGCGTGGCCAGTCCGGCCGCTACCGCGACCGGGTTGCCGGACAGGGTACCGGCCTGATACACCGCGCCGAGCGGCGCCAGGCATTGCATGATGTCGCGCCGTCCGCCGAAGGCCGCCGCCGGCAGGCCGCCGCCCATCACCTTGCCGAGCGTAACCAGGTCGGGCTTGATGCCGTAATGACCCTGCGCGCCATGCAGGCCGACGCGGAAGCCGGTCATCACTTCATCGAGAATCAGCACCGCGCCATGTCTGGTGCACAGGTTGCGCATCGCATCCAGGAATTCGCGCTTGGGCGTAACCAGATTCATGTTGCCTGCCACCACTTCGACGATCACCGCAGCGATCTCGTTGCCCATCGCGGCGAAGGCTTTTTCCAGCCCGGCAGCATCGTTATAGTCCAGCACCGTGGTCAGCGCCGCGATCTCTGCCGGCACGCCGGACGAACTCGGCTGGCCAAAAGTCAGCGCGCCGGAGCCGGCCTTGACCAGCAACCCGTCGGAATGGCCGTGGTAACAGCCCTCGAATTTGACGATGCGCGAACGCCCGGTGAAGCCGCGCGCCAGGCGGATCGCCGACATCGTCGCCTCGGTGCCGGAACTGACCAGGCGCACCATTTCCAGACTGGGCAGCAGCTTGCACAGCAAGTTGGCGAGTTCCAGCTCGGCTGCAGTCGGCGCGCCGAAACCCAGCCCCTGCGCCGCCGCATCCTGCACCGCCTTGACCACTTCGGGATGACAATGCCCGACGATCATCGGCCCCCATGAACCGACGTAATCGGTATATTTTTTTCCGTCCGCGTCCCACACGTAAGCGCCCTGTCCGCGCTGGAAAAACAGCGGCGTGCCGCCGACCGAACGGAACGCGCGCACCGGCGAATTCACCCCGCCGGGAATGACTTTCTGGGATTCATCGAATAGCTCTTGGTTATGCGAAGTCATGTTGCGTCTTTCTCTACGTAATAATTTCAGGGAAATTTCAAATTCGAAAACTGACGTGCCGCCTGCTCGATGTCCGGCGCATGCCATAACGCCGAAATCACCGCCAGCGCATCCGCGCCCGCATTAATCAACTGCACGCCATTCTGCTCGGTGATGCCGCCGATCGCCACCAGCGGCGCCGCCAGTTCGCGGCGCGCCTGGCGCAATAAATCGGGCGTGGCGGCTACCGCTTCGGGTTTCACGGTGGAAGAAAAAAAGCTGCCGAACGCCACATAATCCGCGCCTTGCCGCACTGCCTCATGCGCCAATGACAGGCGATTATAGCAAGACATGCCGATCAATCTGCCGCCGCCCAACACCAAACGCGCATCCGCCACATTGCCATCCGCACTGCCCAGATGCACGCCATCGGCATCGACTTGCCGCGCCAACACAACATCGTCATTGATAATGAGCGGCACGGCAAATTCGCGCGCCAGTTCGCGCAATGCTTGCGCCTGCTTCAGGCGCAATGCCGCAGCGGCATTCTTGCTGCGGTACTGCAATACCCGCACCCCGCCCAACAACGCCAGACGCACCTTGCGCAGCAACTCCGCCGTGTCGGCTTCATCCGGCGTGATTGCGTATAAACCGCTAATCACAATACTATCCACTTAATAAAACCCCGTTCGCCCTGAGATTCGAAGGGCTTCAAATGCGTGGCTGGTGGTTCGACAAGCTCACCACGAACGGATAAGCGAACCAACCATATTAATTGGGGCGTTCAGGTTGCTCTTCATCCTCTTCGCCGCGCGCCCAGAATAACCGGTCCGGAATATGCTGCCCCATGCCGGGGCGAAAGGCCGCGCTCAAGGTTTGCCAGGTGTATTCCTGCGCCTCCTTGACCGCCTCCGGCACGTCCACATCCTGCGCCAGCAACGCCGCAATCGCCGCCGCCAAAGTGCAGCCGGAGCCATGATAGATGCCGGGCAGCCGTGCCCAGCTGTCGGTGCGGATTACGCCATGCTCGCCGTAAAGCGTGTTGATGACCTTGGGTGTCTGCTCGTGCGTGCCGGTGATCAGCACATACTCGCAGCCCATCAGCAACAGGCAC
>Ga0209317_1002729_pt1 | contig 12265 bp, 8 predicted proteins | sample RifGroB2_FD_183994 | JGI IMG/M metagenome (GOLD analysis project Ga0209317, IMG submission 183994) | Soil microbial communities from Rifle, Colorado, USA - Groundwater B2 (SPAdes) (version 2) | ecosystem: Environmental > Terrestrial > Soil > Unclassified | place: Rifle, Colorado | collected...
CGGGCAAAATCATCAATTTTTTACGTCGAAGAAAAAAAGTTATTTTCTGAAAATGATTCTATTCCTTAACTTAATGGCAGTGCCCCCAGCCCCTCCCATCAAGGGAGGGGGGCTTAAACCCGCTCCCATCATGAGAGGCTTAAACTTGTCCACCAGGAGGCAGCTTAAAGTCCCCTCTCCCCTGGTGGGAGAGGGTTAGGGAGAGGGGGAATGCACTGGTTCAGCACACCTATATATCCTTCGTCTCCCGACGAACTCCCATCAGATAGGGAACCACGAAATCCTCCAGCGCGCCGTCCAGCACCGCGTCCGGGTTGCCGCTTTCGACGCCGGTCCGCAGGTCCTTAACCATCTTGTAGGGATGCAGCACGTAGGAGCGGATCTGACTCCCCCAGCCGATTTCCTTCTTCTCGCCGGCGATGTCGAATGCCTTCGACTCACGCTCGCGTACTTCCATCTCATATAACTTCGAGCGCAGCACCTTCAGAGCGGTGGCCTTGTTCATGTGCTGGCTGCGCTCGCTCTGGCAGGCGACCACGATTCCGGTGGGCAGATGGGTAATCCTGATAGCCGAATCGGTGGTGTTAACGTGCTGACCGCCTGCGCCGCTGGAACGAAAGGTGTCGATCCTGAGATCGCTCTCCACGATCTTAACCTCTATATCGTCCTCTTCGATGATCGGGAAGACGAAAACGGAGGCAAACGAGGTGTGGCGCCTGGCGTTGCTGTCGAAGGGGGAGATGCGCACCAGACGGTGGATGCCGGCCTCAGCCTTCAAATAGCCGTAGGCGAATTCGCCGGTAACTGAAAAGGTAACTCCCTTAACGCCCGCCTCCTCGCCTCCCTGGTAATCCGTGATCTCGGTCTTCCACCCTTTCTTCTCGCAGTAGCGTAGATACATTCTGAGCAGCATCTCGGCCCAGTCCTGGGACTCGGTGCCGCCTGCGCCGGCGTTGATGGAGACGAAGGAGCCTGAGGTGTCGTGAGGACCGGAGAGCATGCGGCGGAATTCCACCTGGCTCACCTCCGCCTCCAACTCAGCGTTCATTACAGCGACCTCGGCAAGTGTCGCCTCGTCCGCTTCCTCGCTACCCAGCTCGATCAGCTCCCGGATGTCCTTCGCCTGACGGTCCAGGCTCTCCCAGGAGTTGACGTCCTTCTCCATCACCATCCGCTCCTTGAGCACCTTCTGGGCCTTCTCAGCCTCGTTCCAGAACTCCGGACGGTTCGTCAACTCGTCGAGCTCATGCATCCGCTCCTTCTTATCATCTACGTCAAAGAGACCCCCGGAGCTTGTTAATCCGCTCGGCGAGCCCTTCTATCTTGGCAACCTCTTCTCTGAACATGGGATACTCCTTTTTTCTTTGCTCTGGAAGGCAAGACCTGCAGCCTCCGCATGATGCTGATCAAGTACTAGCTGAAACAGTTTCCGACAACCCGTACTTCGCCAGAATCTCTGTCACGTCTTTTGTACGGCCTGCGTTGCTATCTGCTAGGCCCTGCTCGATTTCCGCCGCACGTCTAAAAAATCTTTATGATCAACACAGCCTTCTTTATTGTCAACCAGATAGACATAACAACCTCCATCTCAGGCTTCCCGCCGCCTGAAGCAGCAAACCCCGATCACCATGCTGGCGCCCAGACAGATGAGCGCGAAGAGGTCACCGTGGCGGCTGTAGAAACTTCCCCCTTCGCCGCGCCTGACCTTTGCTCCGAGAGTTGCTTCTTCGAAGAGCGGGGTCATGCCGCGGATGTGCCCTTTGCTATCTATCACTGAGGAGATCCCGGTGTTGGCAGCGCGCACCAGCGGCACCCTGTTCTCCACGGCGCGAAACACGGTCATGCTCAGATGCTGATAGGGCGCGGAGGATCTCCCGAACCAGGCGTCGTTGGTGATACTCACCAGAATTCCTGCGCCGGCCTGGACATAGGCACGGGCTATTTCCGGGAAGATTCCCTCGAAGCAGACCAGTACGCCGATCTTTCCGCCTGTCGTCTCCAGCGGCACGGCGCTCTTCCCGGGGGAAAAATCCCCGATGCCCGCTACCAGCTTGTTCACGAAGGGAAACAGCGCGGAGAGCGGCACGTATTCCCCAAAGGGGACCAGGTGCAGCTTATCGCTCCTCCCTGCGACTTCTCCGGTCGGAGAGATCAGGAAGGCGCTGTTCAGATAGCGCACGAAGTCGCCGTCTCTCTCCAGGGCCGGGCTCCCGGTCACGAGGCAGCTCTTCAGCTCTACCGCCAGCGATTTCACCCGCGCCGCATATGCCGGCTCACTCTGGAGGTAAAAAGGGAGCGCGCTCTCGGGCCAAACCACCAGGGTTCCGGCCGCCTGGCAGCCTTGCCGCGACAGCCTCTCATAGGTTGAAACGGTCGATTCCTGGAAGGCGGGATCCCATTTCACGTCCTGGGAGATATTGCCCTGTACCAGCAGCACCCGCTGCAGGGGTCCGGTCTCCACTTTGGTGAGGGCGATGAAACCGTAACCGAGGGTTGCCGCAAAGAGCATGAGCAGCGCCACAAAGCCGCGCACCGGGTACGGCGTCTCCTTTTGCCGCACGGAGTTCCAGACCCGGTAAAAAACCACGTTGGCAAAGGCGACCAGGAAACTCACGCCGTAGACCCCGGTAAGATCGCTGATCTGGATCAGCGGCAGGGTGCGGTACTGCGAATAGCCGAGGTTGGCCCAGGGGAAACCGGTAAGCAGGTAGGAGCGGATCAGCTCGCCCCCCACCCAAAGGAGCGGGAAAGACAAAAGGGCCGCGATCCCCCTCTCCTCTCCGCGCCGCATCAGACACAGGACCAGGCCCGGGTAGAGTGCAAGGTAGCCGGCAAGCAGTAAATACAGGGTGCCGCTCACGGACCAGTGCAGCTTGCCATAGCTGGTCATAACGATGTTCACCCAGTAAAGCAGGCCGGCATACGCGGTGAATCCGGCGCTAAAGCCGAGCTTGAAGGCGAGCCTTTGCGGCACGCCGGCCGCAGCGATGAAAAGCGGCACGAAGGCGAACCAGGCCAGGGGTGAGATGCCTGGTTTCGGAAACGAGAGTGCCAGCATGGCGCCGGCAAGAAGTGCCAGCAGGTAGCGTGGCAGCACCGGATCGCCTAGAACAGCTGTCAATCTTTTCACGAGGCCTCGGCTTCCCTGTCGCGGACGCCCTGGTCACGCCTGACGATGCGCACTTTGGCGATACGCCGCTCGTCAGCCTCAAGCACGGTCAGTTCCAGGGTGTCGCTCTCGATTACCTCGCCTGCCGACGGAATCCGCCCGGTGAGATGGAAGATGAGCCCGCCCACGGTCTCGAACTTGTCGCGTTCCACTTCGATATCGAAATGTTCCTCAAGCTCCTCGATCGGGAGCCTGCCGTCGGCCACGATGGAGCCGTCCGCCTGAACCGAGAGCCGCTCGGTCTCGAGATCGTACTCGTCCTGAATGTCGCCTACGATCTGCTCCAGAAGATCCTCGATGGTTACCAGCCCCGCGGTGCCGCCGTATTCGTCGATGACGACCGCCATATGGACGCGCCGCTTCTTGAAATCGTGCAGAAGCTCCTCCAGGTTCTTGGTCTCCGGGACGAAGAACGGGAGACGGATCAACTTGCGCAGTTCGATGGCCGAATCGGGTTGTCCCCAATACCTCAGGAGGTCCTTGGCGTAAATGAGCCCGATGATGTTGTCTATGGTTCCCTCATAGACCGGGAGCCGGGAATGGCCGCAGGCGATGATCGCCTCAAGCACCTGGCTCACCTCGTTCTCGATGGAAACGCAGGCCATCTCCATGCGCGGCAGCATGATCTCGCGCACCATGGAGTCCCCGAGGGTCAGGATGGAACGGATCATCGCGTTCTCCTCCTCGTTGATCAGCCCCTCCTCCTCGCCGGCATCCATGACCTGCTGGATCTCCGCCTCGGTCACCCGCCTTTTCCCGTACAGAAGCCTGGCAAAAACCTCCATCAGCCCCTGCCCTTTTCGTCCGTTTCCATTCTCCTCGTCCAAGGGTGTATCCCCTCCGTATTTATATATTTCGTGTGCGTTAAAGTTGTGGTTTCTGTGTGCGTTTAGGGCATGGCCCCGAAAAGAAGCGTCACTGCAATAGTCAGAACGGTCCCGGTCAAAGCGCCGAATACCACCTCGCGCATGGTGTGGATGTGCAGCAGCAGCCTGGAATGGCTCACCATGCCGGCCAGAATGAAGCTGAGAAACGAGATGAGCGGCTCCTGGGTGTTGAGCGAAACGGAGGTGGCGATGGAAAACGCTACCGCGGTATGACCGCTCGGCACCCCTCCCTTGAGCGGGGTACCGCTGCCGGTGATAGCCTTCAGCATGATCACCGCGATCAGCACCAGGATCACCGAGACCAGAGTCCCCATTTCCGAGTTGGTTCCCACCATGCCGAGCGCCCTCTTATGCAGCGGGAAAAGGTACTTCGCGAGCACCAGATATCCCATGATCATGGTCCCGAAGGCGGCGACCAGCACGGCACCCGCCGCGACATCCTTGGCCACCTTGGCCAGCGGGTGAAACTCGGGTGAAATCATGTCAACCACCACCTCGATCGCCGTGTTAATGAGTTCGGCGAAAAGGACAAAGGAGACGGCAAGCGACAACACCATGAATTCAATAGAGGAGACCCGCAAAAGGAGCGCGGCCAGAAGGATCACGAGTGCGGCCAGGAAATGGCTCCGCATGTGCTTCTGGGTGCGCACCGTATAGATGATCCCCTCTATGGCGCAGTTTACCGAGTCTATGAAACGGGTCGGCTTCACCTCAGGCCCCGCCCACGGCGCAAAGGGGCAGTGACCGCAGGCTGGATGCCGCGGTCAGGCACGATCTGGAAGAACCGGCGCTAGACAAGTCCCTCCTCCTGAAGTTGCCTGAAAATCTCGCGTTCCTTCGCCTCCATGCGTGCGGCCTCCGCCTCGCCGCTTCTTTCGTGGTCGTAGCCGGTGATGTGCAGGATGCCGTGCAAAAGCAGAAAGTACAGGCGGCTCAGGAAGCTCTCTCCCGCCTCCTCCGCCTCGCGCGCCGCGGTATCCGCTGAAATCACCACATCGCCCAGCACCTCCGGATTGATGGCGCCGAACTCCCCCTCCTGCATGGCGAAGGAGATCACGTTGGTGGCTTTGTCGCGTCCCAGGTAGTCGCGGTTCAGGGTCCGGATCGAGCGGTCACCAACTATGGTCACCGAGAGCTCCGCCTCAGGACATCCCAAGGCGTCTAAGATCCTCTGCGCCACCTTTCGCAACTCCATCGTCCCGACTGCCATCCGCCTTTGGCGATTCGTTATCGCTATCCTCTGGGCACTTCTTGACAATGCATTTCTCCTTGTAAGCAGGTTCCGGGTAATCGATCCGCTGGTGATAGATCCCGGCGAGTATCTGGTTGAAGCTTTTCGCTATCTCGTGCAGGTTCTTCAGGGTCAACTCACACTCGTCGAGCTGCCCGTCGATGAAGATATTGTTGATGATCTTTTGCACCAGCCCCTGGATCCGGGCCGGCGTCGGGTCGGCGAGGGTGCGCGATGCCGCCTCGACACAGTCCGCCAGGAGTACCAGGCCGGCCTCGCGGGTCTGCGGCTTGGGTCCGGGATAGCGGAAGTCACGCTCATCCACCGGCGGCGATCCCGGAACCTCGAGCCCCTTCGCCTTCAGATAGAAGAAGCTGATGAGCGAGGTGCCGTGAGACTGGCGGATGATCTCGATAATGGGAAGGCCGATGCGGTGCTCGCGGGCCAGCTCCACCCCTTCCTTCATGTGCGATATCAGTATCAGCGCGCTCATGCTCGGAGAGAGCTTGTCGTGCCGGTTTTCCCCATCCCGGATGTTCTCTATAAAGTAATGCGGCTTCTTCAGCTTGCCGACATCGTGATAGTAAGCCGCCACCCGCGCCAGGAGCGGATTGGCGTTGATGGCCTCGGCGCCCGCCTCGACCATATTCCCCACCAGCACGCTATGGTGATAGGTCCCGGGAGCACGGATCATCAGCTCCCGCAAGAGCGGCGAGTTGAGATTGGCAAGCTCCAGCAATTTGACGTCGGTGGTGTAATGAAAGAGCGCCTCGACCAGGGGGACGGTGCCGGAAACGTAGACCGCGTTGATGAGGCCGCCCAGCAGGGCGAAGATGAGGCAGTAGATGGTCTGCATGGAAAATGAGCTGTCGGCGTAGATGTTGATGCAAAGCGCTACCGCCATGTTCACCACGCTCACCTTGAGGCCTGCGGAGTAGATGGTCCCCCGCTCCTTGCACTGGCGCACGCCGTGGGCTCCCACAACTCCACCCAGGAGCGCGTAGATCACCACCTGCAACGAGCCGCCCAGCATGATCCCGGTAAGCGGCGCGCAGACCGCGCAATATACCAGCGCCACCTCGGAGTTGAGGATGATCCTTACGATGATGGCGCTTGCCGCGAACGGGAAGAGATAGAAGTAGTTGGCCGTATCGATCGAGGGGAAAAGCCCCCCGAGTGCGGTCGAGACGGAAAAGGCTAGCTTCAGCAGGGCGAAGTTGGCCACGGTCAAAAGCGAGAGTAGCAGGATATCTTTGTTGGTGGGGTTGAACTTCCTGATGTTCTTGCGGCCGAATCTGAAGAGCGAATAGCTCAGCACCAGGACCATGCCGAAGATGCCGACGCCGGTGACGAAGGGGTTGAGGCTCTTCGACTTGAAGATTTTCTCCAGTTTCAGCGCCTGCTCTGAACTTACCCGCTCGCCAACCCTGACGATCATTTCGCCGCGCTTCATCTTGAAGAGCACCGGGCGCACGGCGGCGCGCGCCTCGCCCTTCTTGTTGTCGGTGCCGTCCCTGTCGATGGTGAGGTTGGGCGAAATCATCCGCTGCAGCACACCCTTCAGTATCCTGAGATCCCGGGGTGAGGCCCCCTGGGTCAGTTCGAGCGAGGCAATGGAGCGCCTGACAGTCGGGAGATCAATAGTAGAGGAGTAATCACCGCCGGCGATCTCCTGACGGTTGCCGGGGTTCCTGACCACGATGCCGTGGCGCAGGTCCGCGGCGAAGTTGGCCCGGTCCGCGACGATGCGTTGCCGGTAAAATGGCGCCAGCTGCCGTCCGAGATCGGCCAGAAAAGCGCGATCCTGCTTCACCCTCAATAGCGCCCCATATTCCTGCGTCGAGATTTCAACGCCAAGCGCCCCGGCGACGGCGGCTTTCTCGGCAGTCCCGTTCTCCGTGTGCCGCATCAGGTTCAACGCCTCTTCGAAGCGGCGCACGATCTCCAGGTTGGCATTTTGGTCGAGGGTGTAGACGTAGGGAGCCGCCCCTTCCGCTTCGGCGCGCTTCTTTTCGGTAAGCAGCAGGTCCTCGATCAGGTAGTCCTGCGTAGCGCGGATGTCGGAGGTGGCTATGTCCCCTTCCCGGTACTTCACGGAGAGGAACTGCGGGCTCGGGATGATCAGCAGGGTGAGGAATAACGCGGTGAGGAACAGCATCACGAAGCGGCTGCGCTTTTCGTACCTGTCGCCGGTGAAACCTGCGGAAACCGCTTCTATCCAGCAGTCGCAGAGTCTTACCAGCGAACTCTTCTGTTTTTTCTGTTTTTCGCCGCTATCGGTGGGCATTATATCTATTGTTCCCGTGTCATAGGACAGAGAGTGCAGGATTCGGGCAAGGAGTCAATATATCTCTTTTCTCCGATTACTGTCAATCTAAACCAAAAGGGAGTGCGATGACTGACATAGTGTCCCATGTTAGTAAAAATTTACAAATCTTCTTCCCTTTACGGGCAGATATGATATATATCCTGAGTTCCATTGACAGACTTCATGGTCTGTTTACTTAATTACATGACGCAGGGGGGAAAGATGAGCCAGATAACCGACGTTTACGCCAGAGAGATTCTTGATTCGAGGGGAAACCCGACACTTGAGGTCGAAGTTTTTCTTGATTCTGGTGCCATGGGAAGAGCTGCGGTCCCGTCCGGGGCATCGACTGGCGAGCGTGAGGCGCTGGAGCTGCGCGACGGAGACAAGGGGCGCTACCTTGGCAAAGGGGTAGAGCAGGCAGTCTCCAATGTGAATGATATTATCGCCGACGAGATCACCGGCATGGACGCCACCGACCAGGTGGGAATCGACAGGCGCATGCTGGCCCTCGATGGTACCGATTTCAAGAGCCGCCTGGGCGCCAACGCGATCCTGGGGGTTTCGCTCGCCGTCGCCAAGGCTGCGGCGGAAGAAGTAGGGCTGCCGCTTTACCAGTACATCGGCGGCTGCAACGCCAAAGAACTGCCGCTGCCGATGATGAACATCATCAACGGCGGAGCCCACGCTGACAACAACGTGGACATCCAGGAGTTCATGATCATGCCTGCCGGCGCGGCGAACTTCAAGGAAGCGCTCAGGATGGGCGCCGAAATCTTTCATGCGCTGAAGAGCGTGCTGAAGGAGAAGGGTTACAACACCTCCGTGGGCGACGAGGGGGGCTTCGCACCCAACCTGAAATCCAACGAAGAGGCGCTTGAAGTGATCATGCAGGCGATCGTCAAGGCGGGCTATAAGCCGGGCGAAGAGATTCTGCTGGCGCTGGACGTTGCTTCCTCCGAACTCTTCAAGGACGGCGTCTATACCCTGGAGAACGAGGCGCAGCCGAAAAAGACAGCCGACGAGCTGATCGACTTCTACGAGATGCTGGTGAACAAGTACCCGATCATCTCCATCGAGGACGGCATGGCTGAAAACGACTGGGACGGCTGGAAGAAGCTCACCGACAGGCTCGGCAAGCGGATCCAGATCGTGGGCGACGACCTGTTCGTCACCAACCCCGGCATCCTCAAGGAAGGGATCCAGAAGGGAATCGCCAACTCGATCCTGATCAAGCTGAACCAGATCGGCACCCTTACCGAGACCCTCGACGCCATCGAGATGGCGAAGCGCGCAGGCTACACCACGGTAATCTCGCACCGTTCCGGCGAGACCGAGGACACCACCCTTGCCGATCTCGCCGTGGCTGTCAACGCCGGGCAGATCAAGACCGGTTCGCTTTGCCGCACCGACAGGGTTGCCAAGTACAACCAGTTGCTGCGCATCGAGGACGAGCTGGACGATGTCGCGATCTTCAGAGGGCACGACGTGTTCTACAACATCCGCAAGTAGTTCGAAGTCGCGGGAAAAGAAACAAATCGAGTAGGGTGAGGCGAACTGATCAGGTTCGCCTCATCCCTCTCACAGAACCGTACGTACGGGCCTCGTATACGGCTCCTGTCCATTTCATCCTCGTTTAGACGAGGCGGTTGCTGCCGTTCGTACCCTGCCGAGATCGAACAATCCCAATTCCCTGAGATAGTCGTTGCTGATAGCGTAGTTTGCCAGAGGACTCGCTGAGTTGCGCCAAGAGGTCATCTTGATCTTCTTGAACTCCCCCTCATAGCCGAGCTGCCTCAGTCTCCGGTGCAGCCTTCTTGGCTTTTTCCAAAGCTTCAGTTGCTTGGCTCTAAGGCGTCTCCTGATCCACCCCGCTAACTCCTTGAACACCACTTTGCAATTGGCTGCTTTGAAGTAGTTGGCGAAGCCGCGAAGTACCGGGTTCAGGTCCTTTATGACCTTCTCCAGATTCACCGGCGAGTTGCGCCGGGTTATCTTTCTCACCTTCTCTTTAAGCCCACAGACCTTCTTTTCCCGGATACGGGTATATCCCGTATGGATAACTATTCCCAGGAATTTGACGCCATCGCGACTGTTCACGACTTCGGTCTTCTGCGGATTGACGGTGAGTTTCAGTTCTTCTTCCAGATATCGGCTTGCCTGTTTCAAGGCGTTTTCAGCAGCGCTCTTCGAACGGGTGAGAATCAGGATGTCGTCCGCATAGCGAACAATCCGATGACCACGGCTCTTCATCTCCTGATCAAACGCGTCCAGATAGATGTTGGCCAGAAGCGGGCTTATCACCCCACCCTGGGGGCTACCCTCTTCCGCCTCTATCCATCCGTCTCCCGTCATCACCCCACTCTGGAGAAACTGCCGAACCAGTCCCAAAACACTTCCATCCGCTACCCGCTTCCGAAGTCCCCACAGTATCAAGTCATGGTTAAGAGTGTCGAAGCATCTCGACAGATCCATGTCCACTACATGGCGCAGGTTGTATTCTCGGATGAATAGCTCTGCCTTGGCTACCGCCTGATGAGCGCTGTGCCCGGGCCGATAGCCGTAGCTCGACGGATGGAATCCTGGATCGAAGATCGGCTGAAGTATCTCCAGTAGCGCCTGCTGTACGACACGGTCACGAACTGTCGGTATGCCGAGTTCCCTTACCCCTCCCCCGTCTTTGGGTATCGTCACCCTCTTGACAGGTTGCGGACGGTAGCTCTTCTCCCTAAGTTCGCGGACCAGCATGACGATCTCACCGGGCAAATCCTGGGCGAAGTCATCCACGGTTTGGCCATCTACTCCCGGCTTGCCGTTGTTTGCCTTCACCTTCCGAAATGCCCGAGCAAGACTCTCTTGCGAGAGCAAGCGATCATATAAGCTGTAATACACTCGCGTCATGCCTGCTTCCGGGGCTCCTTTCCTCGTTGGGTTTCGCTCTTCTTCCGGTACTTCTCCCGGCGTCCATCACCTGCTATCCCTTACGGGCAATGTATGACTTTCTCTCCGGGTTACTCCGGTGGTCGGCCTGTTCCCGCAGATCGCCTGTCACGGTCCTCCGCTGGAAAGTGCCCCGCCCCGTCGGACGGCTTGTGCCCAGAATCGCGCCCCTTCTCGTTCCGGTTCCCTTCAAATGAACTTCCTCCCTTCGCACCACGTCGGGGCTTTTGGCACCCGACGCGCCCCGCGGACTATGCCGCGGGTCATCCCGGTTTTCTCCTCCAGACTGTTACCAGCTTTCTCAGGCCGGGACTTCATCACTACTACGGATTCATCTGCCACCTTGCACCGCTTCGTTAGACCTTGAGTCTCCTCTTGAATCTCCCTATCCGCTGACAGCACGGAACGATACAAGGCTTCCCCAGTTACCTCGGACTCCCTGTGAACTACGCCACCCTCAATCACTCCACGAGTCTGACCAGGTACAGGGCTTCGCGCTATTCAGCACGCTCACCCACCCGTGAAGCCGTATCAGGTTCACTTGCGCTGTGTGCAGTTCACTTCCTATCGCTTCCTTCAGACCCTACCGTTACCAGCAACGCCCTTGCGATTCGGATTGTCTTCCCCCTGGTCGGGGCGACGCCTGTTTCTTTCAACAGGCCGGGTTTGCCCGCTACGCTAGGCAAACTGAAAAAAGCCCCCGGGATACGATCCCGGAGGCTTTAACACTGCTTTGCAACTGTTTTACTCTTTAATGCTTCTTGGCGTGCTCTTCTCCGCCGGGGACGTCCTGCCCGCCTTCGGAGTGGCACTCGCTGCAGTTGGTCTTAAAGAGTTCGTCGCCGATATCGACCGGGTGCACGAAATTTTCCACCCTGGTCCCGGCAGGGATGTTCTCCTGCTTCTGGCTCAGTACCGAATGGCACATGTTGCAGTCCTTGGAGATGATGCGACCGTCGGCGGCCTTGTGCTTGCCGTCGTGGCAACGGAAGCAGCCAGGGGTGTAGAAGTGGCCGATATGATTCGGGTAAGTGTTCCAGGTAACCTTCATCGCCGGGAAGAAGTTCCTGGTGTAGATGTCCTGAACCTCGGAGACGGCCTTCTTGATCTCCCGCTCTTTGCTCTTGGCGATTGCCGGGTAGTTCTGCGCATAGTAGGCCGGCAGTTCCTTGGCGATGGTCGCCTTCGCCTCTTCCTTGTTCTGGTAGGGCCGGGTCAGGATCTCCACGGCAACCTTCTTCATGTACGGCAGGGACTGGTCGATGCGCCTGGAGACGAAGCTCTCGTCCATCTCGATGCCGGGGGCACGGTAGATGTGGGCCGGACGGTTGTGGCAGTCGAGGCAGTCCATCACCCTTTTGCCGGCCTTGGCGATGTCATCCTTGGTGAGCGGCTTCTCGGTGTCCACGTACTCGGTGATCGAGCCGTCTTTTTCCTTAACGGAAATGTACGGGATATTCATGCGCTGCCTGTCGGTGGCGACGTAGCTAACCTCGGAGCCGATGTGCCAGTGGATTCCCTTGGCGTTGGTCTTGGGCGTGCCGCCGATGTTGATCAGCATGTTGATCTCGCGCGGCGTATTTTCCTCATTGGGAGCGTAGTGATAGAATACCTTCTGCCTGCCGGCGTAGAACTTGGCGGGCCAGTGGCAATGCTCGCAGGTATCGCGGGCCGGGCGCAGGTTGTCGATCGGGGTCTCGATGGTCTCCGGATAGGTCTTGAAAACCACG
>Ga0209317_1002730_pt1 | contig 12262 bp, 16 predicted proteins | sample RifGroB2_FD_183994 | JGI IMG/M metagenome (GOLD analysis project Ga0209317, IMG submission 183994) | Soil microbial communities from Rifle, Colorado, USA - Groundwater B2 (SPAdes) (version 2) | ecosystem: Environmental > Terrestrial > Soil > Unclassified | place: Rifle, Colorado | collected...
CGTTCGGCAGTGTGGTCTTTATATAGGCCTGGCCGCCGTAGCAATCGAAGCGTTTTCCCAGCACCTCGTCGCCGCAGAACGAGTAATCATCCTCGTAGCGCCTGTATACTATCGAACGCAGCCGGTGAGCGGGGACATAGTCCCCGCCGAACATGGGGCGGTCGAAGGCGGCGTCTATGGCCGGGAGATTCTTGTCAAGGCAGGCCTTTATCCGGTCGTAGTCCCCGGCCGAAAAAACCTGCGGGTCGACGAAGATATCCCTCAAATGATGCCTGGCCGGTACGGCTCTGTCCTTGCCGTTCAGAGGGGGGAAAAAGTGAAAGTCAGCCTCCGGTTCCAGAAGGTCTGGGATCTCTATCCTGTTCCTGGCATAAAGTTTGTCCACCTCTACCCGGGGCAGCCCGCTTCTGAGCAGGTAAAGTTTCGGGAAATGGCTCAGCGGCATATCCGGCGGGCCGCGGAATTCGTTGATCTCGAACTGCAGTCGCAGTTCGCCGCAGTCAACGGTCGTTACTGTCTCGTTCACGTTGCGGTAACAGGCGGCGGCCGGGAGCAGCGCCGCTATTCCTAAAAGTCTGAGGAGTTTCATCTTTTTCTTCCGTGTTAACCTGCCAGTCTTACGGCTCAGCCTGCGGCACGGAGGCCGGGAAAGACCTTACTGCCGCCGGCCTATCTGCCTGCGGGCACCGGGGTTTCTTCGCGGCTCAGGCGGCGATATTCTCCCGGCGCCAGGTCGCCCAGCGACAGCGTGCCGAAAGAGACGCGTTTGAGCGCGCTGACCTCGTGGCCGATGGCGGCGAAGAGCCGCCGTATCTCGCGGTTCTTGCCTTCGGTGAGTTCCACCATTAAATGGGTTTCCCTGCCGCTGCCTTTGCGCAGCGTCAGGCGGGAGGGTTTGAGCAGCTCGCCCTCGTCCATCACGCCCGCCGCCGCCCTGGCGAGTTCCTCGGGCGTGACCAGGCCCCTGACCGTCACCGAATAGACGCGCACTATGGCGCTGGCCGGATCGGTCAGCCAGGCCGACAGCCGCGTGTCGTTGGTCAGGATCAGCAGGCCGGTGGTGGCCATGTCCAGGCGGCCCACCGGGTGCAGGTTGCGCAGTTCGGGGGGGAGCAGGTCGAAGACGGTCTTGCGGCCCTTCTCGTCGGAGCGGGTGGTGACCACGGAGGCCGGCTTGTTGAGGATGATGGTGGTCCAGGGGTCGCGCGCCAACGCCTGGCCGTCCACGGCGAAGCGGTCGGTCTCGGGCGTGACCGGGAACTGGGGGTCGGTGACGGTGCGGCCGTTGACCTTCAGGCGGCCGGCGACGGCCCAGTCCCGGGTCTGGCTGCGCGAGGCTATGCCCAGCTTGGACAGCGCGCGCTCGAGCGGGACTTTCCCTTTGTTTCTTTCCATACTTCAATTATAGCGAATACGGGGGCCGGGTTGACTTCTATTTGGCAATTTGGCAAAATAGGATAATATGAAACAGGACCTGAAGAAACTTTACGAGGGGCAGGCCGCGGTGCTGAAAGCCCTGGCGCACCCCACCCGCCTGTTGATACTGAACTCCCTGAAGAAGAAAGAGACCTGCGTCTGCGAACTGCGCGACCAGGTCGGCGACGACATCTCCACCGTGTCCAAGCACCTGCTGGTGCTGAAGACCGCCGGCCTGGTGGCCGCCCGCCGCGAGGGGAACTGGCTGCACTACCGCCTCACCTGCCCCTGCGTGCTGGACTTCACCCGCTGCCTGGCCGGCCTGGAGCGCAAGAATGTTTAAGCCCGTGCAGCTCTTCGCGGACTGGCTGGTCCACGGCGTTTTCGGCCTCGGCCGGGAGACGCTCGCCGGGGGCGCCGTGAACTTCTTCGTCTTCGACACGATCAAGATCTTCCTGCTGCTCGCGGCCATAATCTACGCCGTCTCCGTAATGCGCACCTTCCTGCCGCCGTCGCGGGTGCGCGACATCATCCTTAAGAAGAAGCGCTTTACCGCCCACCTGTGGGCCGCCGGCCTCGGCATAGTGACGCCTTTCTGCACCTGCAGCGCCATACCGCTGTTCCTGGGCTTCATACAGACGGGCATACCGCTCGGCGTCACCTTTTCGTTCCTGGTGGCCTCGCCGATGATAAACGAGGTGGCCCTGGTGATGCTGTTCGGTATGTTCGGCTTTAAGATAGCCGCGCTTTACGCCGCCAGCGGCTTCGTCCTGGCGGTGCTGTCGGGCCTGCTCATAGGGCGCCTGCGGCTGGAGGGGCTGCTGGAGGGCTTCGACCAGACCAAGCGCGTGCAGAACGCGGTGCTGGGTGCGGAGATGGCCTGGAGCGAGCGCCGCGCCTACGCGAAAGACTATACGCTCGATATTCTGAAGAAGGTCTGGCCTTACGTGCTCATCGGCATAGGCGTCGGGGCGTGGATACACGGCTACGTGCCGCAGGACCTGCTGGCGCGCTGGGCGGGCGCGGACAAATGGTACGCGGTGCCGCTGGCGACCCTCGTCGGCATACCGCTGTATTCCAACGCGGCCGGCATCATCCCGCTGGTCAGCGCGCTGACGGAGAAGGGCGTGGCGCTGGGCACCACGCTCGCCTTCATGATGGCCGTTACCGGCCTGTCGCTGCCGGAGTTCATGATCCTGCGCCGGGTGATGAAGACGAAACTCCTGTTCATCTTCTTCGGGATAGTGGGCGCCGGCATCATGTTCACCGGTTTTCTTTTTAACTTCGTAATGCGCTAGGAGGAACTATGAAAACCATACAGATATTCGGCGGCGGTTGCGCCAAATGCGGCATACTGTACCAGCACGCCGAGGCCGCGGCCAAGGAACTGGGGATGGAGTACAGGATGGAAAAGGTCAGTGACTACGAGAAGATAGCCGAGGCCGGCATCATGGCCACCCCGGCCCTGGCCGTGGACGGCAAACTTATGCTGGAAGGACGCGTGCCGACTATAGCGGCGCTCAAGGAACTCCTCAAGTGAGCTGGAAAACTCCCGTCCGGGCGCTGCTGTTCGGGTTCGTAGCGCTGAGCGCCGGCGCGATTCTCTACCGGGCCGCAGGCTTTTCTTCATCCGGAGAAAGCCCTGTTCCGCCGGCCGCCGCGCTGGTTGAAGCCCCGGCCGCTGAAAAGCCCCCGGTAAAGACCGCGGCGGCGGCCAAGACCGCCGTGGTCTATTACTTCTACACAAATACGCGCTGTTCTTCCTGCACCACTATCGAGGCCTATACCAGGGAGGCGGTGGAAAAGAAGTTAGCCCCGGGTTACAAGGGCTGGCGGGTGGAGTTCAGGGGCGTCAACGTGGACGAGAAGGCCAACGAACATTTCGTGCGGGACTACTGGCTCAACTCCAAGGCCGTGATAGTGCAGAAGTTCGCCGGCGACAAAGCTCTGAAGTGGGGGAAACTGGACAGGGTCTGGACGCTGATCGGGGACAAAGACGCTTTCCTGGACTATGTCGCCGTGGAAACGCGGAAGCTGCTGGACCTGGAATGAGCGCCGACTTCTGGGCGGCGGCCGCTACGGCCCTGTGGACGGGGGTGCTCACCTCGGTGAGCCCCTGCCCCCTGGCCACCAACCTGACCGCCCTCACCTGGCTCTCCCGTTCCGGTTCCCGGCGGCTGGGCGTGCTGGGCCACGGCCTGCTTTACGCCGCGGGCCGGGCGCTGGCTTACCTGGTTATCGGTTTCCTGCTGGTGAAAAGCCTGCTCTCGGCGTCCGCGTTCTCTTTCTTCATGCAGAAGTACGGCGGGCAGGCGCTCTCGCCGCTGCTGGTGCTGGCCGGCATGTACATGCTGGGCCTGTTCGGCGCCGGCTTCGGCGGTTTCAGCTTATTGGATTTGGCGCGGTTCAAGGGCAGGGGCGGGGCTCTGTCCTCGCTGCTGATGGGCGCGCTGTTCGCGCTGGCCTTCTGTCCCGTCTCCGCCGCGCTGTACTTCGGCGTCATCCTGCCGCTGGCGGCCGCCCGGTCCTCGCCGGTCTCTCTCCCGCTGCTCTACGGCCTGGGCACGGCCCTGCCGGTTATAGGCGCGGCCGTGGCGCTGGACCTCGGGCTCAGGAAGGCAGGCGCCGTGGGCGGCCTGGCCGGGCGCTTCGAGCGTTGGGCCAAGCCGGCTACGGCTTGGGTGTTCATAGCCGCTGGCGTCTACCTGGGTCTGAAATATATTTTCGGGATAATTTAAAGGCTAGCAGCAGGTGCCGTCGCCGCCGCAATCGCAGTCGGGTTCCGTGCCTTTCAGGAAGCCGTTGCGCACGGCCTGCGCGCAGCCCACTCCCTTCTTAACATGGATGGCGTCCACCGGGCAGTTGCCGGCGCAGGCGCCGCATTCCATGCACAGGTCCGCGTCGGTAATGGACGCTTTCCTGTCCTCTACCTTGAAGACAGCGTGGGGGCAGACCGTAACGCACATGCCGCAGCCTATGCATTTGTCCGTGTCCAGCTTCAGCGTGGAGACTCCCCGCAGGTATTCCAGCCTCATAAGAACCTCCCGGCCGCCAGCATGACCAGCCCGGCCGCGGCGGCCAGGGCATGTGCCGGTATGGCCAGGCGCATCTCTTTTTTTACGCCGGAGAGGGAGGTGTAGGTGGAGGCGCCGGTGAAATCCAGGCCGATGAACGAGGCGGCCGCGGAGTAGATAAGGACCCGGGCGGCGAGCTGCGGCGCGCTCTGGTCATGGGCCAGGGCGATCAGGGCTGTGACCAGCAGGCCGGCGGCGGCGCTTTTTACGGCGAAGCTCCGGCCCGGCAGCCAGGGCAGCAGGGCCGGCACCAGCGCCCCGCCGGCCAGCAGCGCGCCGGTAGTATAGGCCGCGTCCGCCCTGTAGCCCAGCAATAACAGCAGCCCCGCGGCCGGCAGCAGGTACCGGCCGAAATGCACCAGCTGTATCGGGGCCAGTATCATCCTGTCGGCGAAATCGAAACGTACCCGGCGCATCTCCGGCGTGGCGCGGCCCAGGCGGAGATATTCGGGCAGGTCCCCGGCCCTGACTGGCCCGTAGGCTACGGAGAAGCCGGTAGAGGCCTTAACTTTGTGGGCGCTTACGCCGGGCGCGCCTAACTGCGGCAGTATTATGGTCCTGTGGCTTACCCGGCCCTCCAGGCCGGTTTCCGCTATCACCCGCGCTAGTTCCTTAGTGCCGAAGCTGCCTTTGCCGGCGGCGCACCAGACATTGATCCCTTTAGTGTCCAGCACCAGCAGCCAGGCGTTCAGGCCTTTCAGGCTGGTGCGCAGGGCGTCGAAGCTCAATTTGTAATTGGCGGTGGCGAAGACGGGGGAGTCCGCGGCGGGGGAGCCCAGGGCGTAAAGGCCCGGCTTTACGCGGTAAGCCATGCGGTTTATGCCCCAGCGGGCCTTCCAGGCCGCCAGCCTGTCGGCGCGGGTGTAGTCCGAAGAAACGGTCTCTATGGCGGCAGGCCGGGCCGCTCTCAGCCGCGGCGCCAGCGTTACTTTCCGGGTGTTTGCATTCCGTTCCATATATGCGTATAATAGCATATATGAAAGCGGCGCAAAACGATATCAAAGCCGCGGTCAAGGCGCTCAAGGCCCTGGCCGACGTCAACCGCCTGCGCGCGGCCGCCCTGCTGGCCCACTCCGGGCGCGAGCTTTGCGTCTGCGAGCTGGTGGACGCGCTGGAGGAGAGCCAGTACAACGTTTCGCGCCACCTGGGCGCGCTCTGCGCCGCGGGCCTGATACGCAAGGCTAAGCGGGGCCGCTGGGCCATGTACGCCCTGGTGACGGACAGGGGGCCGCTGGCGGACTACATAGGCAGGCTGGTGCGGCCGCGGCCCTGCTGCAAGGGCATAGCCGCGGATATAGCCCGCCTGGAGGGCCGCCTGGCCCTGCGCCGGAAAGGCGTTTGCGTGGTAGGCGGGAATTGCTTTTCGGAAGACGGTAATAAAGGAATGAAATAATGGAACTCAAAGACGCTGCGGTGGAAAAACTCAAGGCGGTGCTCAAGGAATCCGGCAAGACCGGCGTATTGCGCGTATTCGTGACGGAGGGCTGCTGCGGCCCGTCCATAGGCATGGACCTCGTGGAGAAGTCCGAGCCTGGCGACCTGGAAGTCTCCAATAAAGACTTCAAGGTCTACGTGGACAAAAGCGCCGTGCCCATGGTGGAGAAGGCGGTGCTGGACTGCGACGAGCAGGGCGATATCATCATGAAGAACCTGCCCAAGCCCGAAGGTAATTGCAGCGACGGCTGCAGCTGCGGCCACTGATCGCGTGAAGATCCTGTTCCTCTGCACGGGGAATTCCTGCCGCAGCCAGATGGCCGAGGGCTGGGGGAAAAAATTGCTGGCCGGCAAGGCTGAAGTCTTTTCGGCCGGCACCAACCCCGGCACGGTGGACCCGCGGGCGATAAAGGTGATGGCGGAGGCCGGCGTGGATATTTCCGGCCACCGCTCCAAGCACGCCTCGGAATTCAAGGACGTCGCCTTCGACCTGGTGGTGACGGTCTGCGACCGGGCGCGCGAGAGCTGCCCCGTCTGGTTCGGCAAAGCGGAGAAGCTGCATAAGAGCTTCGAGGACCCGCCTTTCCTCGCCAAAGAGGCCAAGAGCGAAGAAGCGGCACTGGCCCATTACCGCCGCGTGCGCGACGAGATAAGGGCTTTCGTGGCCGGGCTGTTAAAAGGAGACAGGTGATGGAAGGGATAATGAAGAGGCTGTCTTTCCTGGACCGCTACCTGACCCTGTGGATCTTCCTGGCCATGGGCGCGGGCGTGGGGCTGGGCTGGCTATGGCCGGTCGCGGTGGCTGATTTCAACGCCGCCTCCAGCGTGGGCACCACGTCCATACCGATAGCCATAGGCCTGATACTGATGATGTACCCGCCGCTGGCCAAGGTTAAATACGAGGAGATGCACCGCGTCTTCGCCAATAAGCGGGTGCTGCTGCTCTCCCTGGCCCAGAACTGGCTGGTGGGGCCGGTGCTGATGACCGCCCTGGCCGTCATCTTCCTGCGCGACAAGCCGGAGTACATGGTGGGCCTCATCATGATAGGCCTGGCCCGCTGCATAGCCATGGTGATAGTCTGGAACGACCTGGCTAAAGGCGACCGGGAATACTGCGCCGGACTGGTGGCCTTCAACTCCGTGTTCCAGGTGCTGTTCTTTTCGGTCTACGCCTGGTTCTTTATAACGCTGGTGCCGCGCTGGCTGGGCCTGGAAGGCGCCGTGGTGAATATCACCATGGGCGAAATAGCCAGGAGCGTGTTCATCTACCTGGGCATTCCCTTTATAGCGGGCATAGTCACGCGCTTTTCCCTGATAGCCGCCAAGGGCCGCGAGTGGTATGCCGAAAAATTCATCCCCGTCATCAGTCCGCTGACGCTGGTGGCCCTGCTGTTCACCATCATCGTGATGTTCTCCATCAAGGGGGAGAACATAGTGCAGGTGCCGCTGGACGTGGTGCGCATAGCCGTGCCGCTGCTGGTTTATTTCGCCCTCATGTTCTTCGCCTCTTTCTTGATGAGCAAGCGGGCGGGGGCCACTTACGAGGAGTCGGCCACCCTGTCCTTTACGGCGGCTTCCAATAACTTCGAGCTGGCCATAGCCGTGGCCATAGCCACCTTCGGCATCAACCACGGGGCGGCCTTCGCCGCCGTCATAGGCCCGCTGGTGGAAGTGCCGGCCTTGATAGCGCTGGTCAATGTGTCGCTGTGGATAGGCCGGCGCTGGTACGGAGTAAAAACCGGGGTAAGCTGACAAATAGTCCGATAGTTAAGAACGTCCCCGCAAATAAAAACCCCGCGCCCTTTCGAGCGCGGGGTTTTTTATCCCCTAGCTTGCCTTCGGTTAGAACTTATAGCCGACGGTGATGGCGGGCAGGCGGGCGACGGAGCTGTACTTGCCGTTGATGGCGGTAGGCGCTACGGTCGCGTCGTCCTGTATGCTGTTGTCTATCGTGCGCTTCATGAAGCGCAGGTAGAGATAGGAAGCGTCCACGGTGATGTTGCCCTTGGCGTAACCGGCGCCGAAGGAAACGGCCACGCGGTCGGAATCCGGCACGCGGGTCTCGAAGTAGTCTTCCTTGACCGGGTTGACGTCGTAGAAGGCGCCCAGGCGCAGCTTCCAGTTCTCGTTGACCTTGTGCTCGCCGCCGAGGCGGAAAGCCCAGACGCTGCTCCAGTTCTTGTTGTCTATGGACTGCTTGGCAACACCAAGGGTGGTGGTGTAGTCAATTACCAGGCGCCGGTAGGTGGCCCAGTTGGTATAGTCGGCTTCGGCGGTGAACAGCCAGGAGTCGGTGCACTGGTGCGCTACGCCGATCTGGAAGGTGTCGGGCAGGGTTATCTTGGTGGTGGCGTTCTGATTTGCGGCGTCGACAGTCGGCGCGCCAACCACGAGGTTTATTTTACCATCCACATCAATCTTAACCTTGCTGTGGTAGCTGGCGCCGAACTTGTACTTGTTCCACTTGTAAGTGGCGGCCACATTGTAGCCGGTACCGGTGCCGTCGCCCTCGAGAGTCTGCTCTGAGGTTGCCGTCACCATTTTGTTCATCGTGGCGTCCAGACGCACAAAGCTCGCGCCGGCGGCCACGGACAGGTTCTCATTGACCTTGTACGCGCCGTTCAGGTTAGAGTAAATGGCCTGTATCTCGGAGTCGGTAGCGACGCGGCGGGTCAGGGCGGTATTCTTGTCCCATTCAGTCGAAAGACCGAAAGGGGCGAGCACGCCAAGACCGATCGAGAATTTCTCGTTGAGTTTTCGGGTGGCGAAGAAATGGGGGGGGAGATGAACAGTCTGCTCTATGCGGTCTTTGCTGCCGTCGGTGTTGGTATGCTCCATCTGGGGCAGAACCATCACGGAACCCAGGGAGAGGTTGGTGCCCTCGAGGCCGGTGATGGCCGCGGGGTTGTACCAGACCGCAGACGGGTTGTCGCTCACGGCCACGGCGGCGTTGCCCATGCCGTTAGCCCTGGCGTCCTGCTCCGAAAGGCGGAAACCCGCGGCGTTGACGCTGCCAGCCAACCCCATGAGTACCGCTACTACCAGTACTATTATATTAACCATTATTCCTCCTGATTTCATTTAACTACGTTCAAATTATACAAAAATGACCTCCGTAACAGTCTTAACGCCCGTCAACCGGTAAAAAAAGAAACGGCCGCCGGGGCGGCCGTCCTTTGAAAAGGCGCGGGGGCCTTTTTTACTTCAGGGCTGCAGGGACCAGAGTTTTACGGTCTTGTCGTTGGAGGCGGAGGCTATGTACTTGCCGTCCGGAGAGACATCCACGCTGTAAATCTCGTCCGAATGGCCCTCGAAGGTACGCACGCAGGCGCCGGTGGCGGCGTCCCACACCTTGACGGCCGTGCCGCCGGTGACGGCGTACTTGCCGTCGGGGGTGAAGGTAACGCAGTTCACCCAATCGTTGTCCTTGATGGACCCGGCCTCTTCCATTTTTTCCGTATCCCAGAGTTCCAGGCGCTTCTCCATGCCCGTGGCCGCGGCCAGGCGCCGGCCGTCCGGAGAGAAGGCCAGGCAGCGTATGCCGTAGAGATAGGAATCGTTGTCCTTTACCAGGCTGCCGCTGGCGTCGAGGATCTGCAGCTCGGACCCGCCCACGGCCAGCAGGCCGCCGGCCGATACGGCCAGGGCCTTGATGTCGCCTATGCCGGGGTTGATGGTCTTCTTGAGCGAGCAGCCGGGGCAGCCGAACACCTTCACGGTGGCGTCGTCGGAGCCGGAGTACAGGGCCTTGCCGTCAGCCGCGAAGGCCAGCGCGTTCACCGGGCCGTCGTGGCCGCCGGCCTCCGCTATGGTGGAGCAGTCGGCGGTCTTCCAGAGCTTTATGGTCTTGTCCCAGGAGGCGGAGGCGAAGAAATCCCCTTCGGGGTTGAAGGCCAGGGCCTTGATGTCGCCCTGATGGGCCTCTATGGCCTGTATCTCTATGCCGTCGGGTATGTCCCACAGGCGTATGGTGTTGTCTTCGCCCGCGGTGGCGAGGAATTTGCCGCAGGGCGAGAAGGCCAGGGCCAGCACGCCGTCCTTGTGGCCTTCCAGAGTTTTGATCGCTGTATCGTTCATTCAGCCCCCATTAGATTAGACAACGAGGATAATCTATATTATTTCCAGCCTGCATAGCAAAAAGACCGGCCGCCGCGGCGCGGGCGGCCATAGGGCCCAGGCCGGGGTAGGCCCTTTATCTTTAATAGTATGGCCCTTGGCCCCTACTGCGGGCCTTCCCAACCTGATATAAATTATATAGCGGGTGAACGGGCAAGGAGAACCAAATGAAGAACCTGGTAAAAATAGCGGCGGCGGGCTTGATGTCTTTCAATTTCGTTTCTTACGCTTCGGCTGACGGCGCGCTGAAAGACGCCGGCTTCTCGCTGGAGGGTATCGAGACCCCCGAGGTTTCCGCCCCTGCCGCGGCCGTTGACCAGGCAGCTCAGGACCTGGACCTGTTCCGCTACTTCGGCTACGGCGTCGCCCCCGCGGCCGCCGAGCTCGGCGCCGAGAAAGGCCTGAAGGGGATTAACGACGTGGTCTTCTCCATCAACCTCGAGACCGTCAAGAACGCCTACCTCAAGCCCAATGTCTCTTTCACCACCGGCCAGGGCACCAAGGTGCACGTCAGCGGCTCCAAGGCCTCCAACTGCCCCAACGGCGGCAACTCCTGCGCCGACAAGGACAAGTTCTTCCTGGTGCTGACCACCTCCCGCAACGAGAGCTACTTCGTGCGCGGCACCGAGATCATCAACTGGGGCATCCTGTACAGCGGCTCCAAGACCGTCACCATAGACGGCGAGAAATTCGTGGTCAAGATCAAGGCCAACGCCTCCACACCCGAGAACAGCATGCTCGAGATCAAGGGGCCCCGCGGCATGGCGCTTAACACTTCCCTCAAGTCCGTGGGCGACGGCGTGGCCTCCAAGGGCGTGGACGTTAAGCTGGGCAAGAACTACAAGCTGGCCTACGGCAACGAGATAGTGCAGGGCCCGCAGGGCGCCCGCTTCACCGACAAGACGCTGGTGCTGCTCATCCCGTTCCCGGTCGTGGACGCCACCTCCTACTACATCTTCAAGACCGACGAGATCAAGCCCTCCGGCGTCACTTTCCCGTCCTTCGAGCGGGGCTACGGCTTCAAGCTCAACGGCGGCAAGCTGGATATCTACAGGCTGTAAAAGCGGTATAGCCAAGGAAGGCCGGGAGCGCTCCCGGCCTTCTTTTTTGCCCGACTGACGGTCGGGCTTTTTAATATATATAATTTAAGTAGCGCCGCCAGAAGACGGCGGCGGCAATGAGGCTTAAATGAACTTTTCAGAAGATATCAGGACCGTATTCTCCAAGGACCCGGCGGCGAGGGGCTTCTGGGAGGTCCTGCTCTGCTACCCCGGCCTGCACGCGGTCTGGCTGTACCGCCCGGCCCACTGGCTGTGGCGGCGCGGCCTCTACTTCCCGGCGCGCCTGCTCTCCCATATCGCCCGCTTCCTGACCGGCGTGGAGATACACCCCGGCGCCACCATAGGCCGCCGCTTCTTCATAGACCACGGCATGGGCGTGGTGATAGGCGAGACCGCCGAGATAGGCGACGACGTGCTGGTGTACCAGGGCGTGGTGCTGGGCGGCACCTCGCTGGAACACAAGAAACGCCACCCGACGCTGGGCGACGGCGTGGTGGTGGGAGCCGGCGCCATCGTGCTGGGCGCCATCAAGGTGGGGGACCGCTCGCGCATAGGCGCGGCTTCGGTGGTGCTGCAGGATATCCCGCCGGACACCACCGTCTTCGGCGTGCCGGCGCACAGCGCGCGCGGCGGGGCGGGCCGCGCCCAGCTGGACCATAACCGGCTGCCGGATTTCTGCGGCGAGGAGATGCGCCGCGTGCAGGCCCAGCTCGACGAGCTTAAAAAGGAAATCTCTAAAAAATGAAATACGCCCAGGACATGAGCGGCCTGATAGGCCGCACCCCGCTGGTCAGGGTCAACCGTCTCGCCGCAGGTTCTAAAGCGCTGCTCCTGGCCAAACTGGAGTTCTACAACCCGTCCTCCAGCGTAAAGGACAGAGCCGCCTACGGCATGCTCGCCGACGCCGAGGCCCGCGGCCTGCTTAAGCCAGGCTCCGTAGTGGTGGAAACCACCAGCGGCAATACCGGCATAGCCCTGGCCTGGCTCTGTTCCATAAAGGGCTACCGCCTGGTGCTGACCATGCCCGAGACCATGAGCGTGGAGCGCCGCAGGATCATGAACGCTTTTGGCGCCAAGATAGTGCTGACGCCCGGCCCGGCCGGCATGGCCGGCGCCGTGACCAGGGCCGAGGAGATACTGGCCGCCACGCCGGGAGCCTTC
>Ga0209317_1002732_pt1 | contig 12245 bp, 7 predicted proteins | sample RifGroB2_FD_183994 | JGI IMG/M metagenome (GOLD analysis project Ga0209317, IMG submission 183994) | Soil microbial communities from Rifle, Colorado, USA - Groundwater B2 (SPAdes) (version 2) | ecosystem: Environmental > Terrestrial > Soil > Unclassified | place: Rifle, Colorado | collected...
TCAACGTCGTCCACATACTTTAAGGCATGCTGGACCCCCTTCACGGCCAAATTGATAATCTCCTCCTTTGCCTTGAGGAGCTTGTATTTACGGTGAATCTCCGAGGTGGCCAAAAAGACGTGGATTCTTGGTTTTTCAGCCTTTTCAAGCGCCCTGGCAGCGCTGTCAATGTCCTTCTCGACGGCGCGGGCAAGACCTGCCACAGAAACGCCCCGTACTTCACGGGCAATCCTGCTGACCGATTCAAAGTCGCCTGGCGATGATACTGGGAACCCCGCCTCGATAACATCCACATTCAGCAAAGCCAACTGCCTGGCAATGTTTACTTTTTCATTAATATCCAGGCTGGCGCCCGGCGACTGCTCTCCGTCGCGAAGGGTGGTATCGAAAATAATTATGTTATTTGTCATGAGAATTATTCCTGCTCTATATCCTAAATTAGATTTTGCAAAACAAATTTTACTATACACCCTAATCACATTCAATAACTATTTGACAATAGGATACTACTTTGATAGATTGAGTCCGTATTTCAGGTTTGATAGTTAGGGACGGTTTTTAAACCTGCCCCTGCAAGAAATTGCAATTGAAATTTGTGAACATGAACATTAAAAAACTATATTGGATATTTGCATTACTGATCATTTTTCCACTTGCGTGCCGATCTCCCCACTATGCAAAGGCGGAAAAGAAGCCAAAAAGGGGATATCTGGATTCGATTACCGATAAGATCACGGGCGCAACCACACCGGCGCAGCATAAGACACAGGGTATTTCTTACTTCAAAAAAGGAATGACGGAAGAGGCCCTGGAGGAATTGAAAGTGGCATCCGAAGGAATAAAAGAGGATGGGGAACTGCGCCACTATCTGGGAAAGGCCTATTATGAGAATGACAAGTATGATGATGCCGTCACTGAGTTGCTTGCTGCCGTATCTTATTATAAGGCAAACCAAACCGCTGAAAGGGCTGATGTTTACAATGACCTCGGTTTAGCATACAAAAAGAAAAATGCCTTTACGGAATCACTCTCCGCTTTTAAGGAAAGCCTTGAGCTCAATCCATCAGTGGCTTACACACACTATAATCTGGGGCTTCTCTATTATGAAAAAGATATGCAGGATGAATGTATTACTTCATTAAAAAAGGCGAACAAACTCGATCCGGATTCATCCGACACACATTTTATCCTGGGAATGGCTTATTATAAAAAAAAGGCATTTGACAAGGCCGTCAATGAGTTCAAACGAACAATTGAGTTAGATCCTAAGGATGCGGAGGCGCATAATTATCTTGGCGCATTGTATTACGAGCAAGGGTTATTGGGAAAATCTATCACCGAACATAAAGCATCCATTCACCTAGATAAAAATTATCCTGAGGCCTTCAATAATCTCGGAATTGCGCTTTATGCAAAGGGCGATCTCAGGGAAGCTGCTGATGCCTTTAAGAAAGCGCTGGAACTGGAGACTGATTTTGCAGAGGCGCACTACAATCTTGGACTACTCTATAGCGAAGAGGGCAATCCCGAAGATGCCGTAATTTCACTTGGGCAGGCGCTAAAGCTTAACCCGAAAATTGCGGAGGCACACTTTACCCTGGGTGAGGTTTATACGGAAAAGGATATGATGGAGGAAGCGTTATCTGAATACAAAAAGGCCATAGACGTCAAACCCACATATTCGGATGCATATTATAATTACGGTGAACTCCTTGCGGCTCAGGGTAAGCATGACAGTTCCATTTCCGCATGGAAGAAGACTATCGAGCTAAATCCGAAAAATACCGATGCGTACTTTAACCTGGGAGTAGCATTTTATAATCAGGGCAAGCTTGACAGGGCCATTTCTATGTGGACCGAAGTTGTTGAAATCAACCCGAATGATTATGACGCACTTACCAGCCTCGCTGATGCTTATCATGCAAAAGGTTTAACAGACAAGGCCATACAAACCTGGGAAAAGATCACAGAGGTTTATTCTAACGATGCGGAGATATATTATAAATTAGGCAATGCTTATGCAAAGAAAAACATGTACACCACAGCCATTCCACAATGGGAAAAGGCAGTGGAAATAGACCCAAACCTCGTAAACGCCTGTTACAATCTTGGGCTTGTTTACCAAAAGCTTGGTAAACACGATGAAGCGATTGAAGTCTATAAAAAAGTTTTGGATATAAATGCGGATGACATTGGCGCCCATAAAAATCTGGGATTACTTTACCAGGAGAAGGGTATGCACGTTGAAGCCGAATCTGAATTCGCTATTTCCCAGAAATTGGAATCAACTCAAACCACAAGCAAACACGAGTAAAACTGGTAAAAAACTCGTAACCGTTTAGTTTTCTGAAAACATTAGTGAAAATGCTTAGTGTTAGTATGTAAAGGTAATTCATGAATTACCCCGACATTGCTCCGTGAAACAGGCGGTGAGGTGATGTTAGAAGAAAAATCAGGGTTAATGTCTCGAAGACTCCTGCTGAAGATGCTCGGGACAGGAGCAGTCTTGCTGGGTCTAAACAAGTTGACCCCCGCTTCTGCGCAAGTATCCGGGCAGGTGGTTGAGTCATTACCCAGCTTTACCGGGCCCGATGCAAATCCTTATTGGAACTCGGTAGGCTCATTCGTCGTCTATCCGCAAAAACTTCCCTTGATCCAGCTTACTGACCGACCTGTCCAGCTTGAAACACCGAGAAACTACTTCCTAACTCCTTTCACGCCAAACGCAGCCTTTTACGTGCGGTGGCATCTCGACGAAATTCCGAATGCCGTGAGTCTTTCTGATTGGCGTCTTCTTGTAGAGGGAAATGTTGAAAAACCTTTGGCCTTGTCCATGTCTGAACTGATGAGCCAGTTCAAGTCTGTCTCCATTGCGGCTGTTAACCAGTGTGCTGGCAATAGCCGCAGCCGATTCCAGCCGAGGGTGCCCGGTGGGCAGTGGGGGAATGGGGCTATGAGCAACGCCCTTTTTACGGGAGTGAGTCTTAAAGATTTATTGAATGCGGCAGGGGTCAGGACAGGTTCTTCTCAGGTACAATTTGAGGGCTTGGACAGGGGCAGAGGACCGGAGGGCAAGGGTTCGCATAGTTACTTAAAATCTTTGGGTCTTAGTGACCCTGTCATAGGTGAAACCATCGTGGCTTATGAGATGAATGGAGAGCCACTGCCCATGCTTAACGGATTTCCGGTACGACTGGTGGTCCCGGGTAAATTTGCGACGTACTGGACTAAGGCGCTAACCTGGATACGGGTATTGACAGAACCTGACACCAATTACTGGATGGCGAAGGCTTATTGCATTCCCAATACTCCTCGGGGTAACACCACCCCAAAAGACGTCCATGAAGGTAATGTCGAAATGATACCGATTGGGACAATGCCGGTACGGTCATTTATCATTACTCCTGATGGATCGAGTAAAATCCCGGAAGAGATGCCGGTAACCGTGCGGGGTATTGCCTTCAGTGGCTATGGGCGTGTGGTCAAGGTGGAGTTCTCGTGGGACGGCGGCAAGTTTTGGACAAAGGCCGAACTTGGGGAAGATTACGGCCAGTATTCATTCCGCGCCTGGGAGACTGCGTGGATTCCTAAGCGTACGGGCAAGTACGTGCTTGTCGTGCGGGCAACCGATGAGAAAGGTAATACGCAGCCAGACGAAGGGGTCTGGAACCCTGGTGGCTATCTGTGGAACAAGATTGAGCGACAGGAAGTGTTTGTGGGTGCAGCGAAGTAGTATAGATGGTGGTTTTCAAATTTTAAATTATGAATGCTGAATTTTTGCTTTAGGCGGGGGGATGAGATGAAAAAGAAGAGCTGCATTATAATAGGACTTCTTATGGTTACATTGAGCGGGACTCTTTCAGCTGAAAGTGAGATTCCCGGTTTGATTCATAGCGGACAGTACAGTCAGGGTACACTGGGGAATGTTCGCCAATCTAGTCCGGCTCAACAGTCAACCGATGGTGTGTACAGTGTGGGGGCATATCCCCTTTATACTCCGGAACTTGCTCAGGGCGAAGGTCGGGAGATTATCCAGATATTTTGCAGGTTTTGTCACAGCACCACGTACATTACCATGCAGCCTCCGCTTCCAGCCGCTACGTGGGAGTCCGTGGTTAACAAGATGATTGATATATACGGAGCTCCGATTTCAGAGGACTCGGCGAGGCAAATCATCAATTACCTGCGAACACACTATACCCCATTAACCCGTAAGCAGCAAATGTAGGCCTCATAGACCACAGCAGTAGAAAAACACATTAAGCCTTTATTTTTTAATAGTGGCTTCTTCAATAATTACATCGTACTTATAACCACTCCCAAAGTCCTTGTCTTTATATAATGTTCCGTTTGCTGTTACAGTATCGCCTACTTTAGGGATATCCTGAGTGGTAACGACCAGGTCATTATTGCCATCCTTTGCATTTCCGCTTCCGTCCTGTATGTGCAGCCAGTTCTTTCCCATGATGCCGGCAGAAACCTTCACTACTTTACCGCTGACAACAACACCTTTCTTGTCAAGTTCAGATTTTTTCCCAAAAATCTCTGCCACTGTGTAAGCATTCGGGCTGGCTGCCTTTTCCACCTTTATGTTCTCAGTTGTTGAGGTGTCTGCGCTCTTACTGCCCATTGAACCGCCGTGTGCACTCATTTTGTCAGATGCCCCATGCGCTGAATGCGCTGATGTGGGACCTGTTGTGAAGATGATTTTGTCAAACGTCCGATTAAGTGTCTTGCTGGTGAAATTGACCATTTCATAACCTGGCGGTAAAGATATATTTTCCCCAACGGACACCTTTGTTTCCGGTATCGCCACCCAGGTCTTTTTACTATCCTTTTCGATGCAGAGGTACGTATAACCGCCGCTATTCATCGTTTCGGCAATTTTGCCGGAAAGGGAAGATGTATCAGGGGGAGGGACTTCTTGCTTGGCCTTCATATATACATCCGCCTTTGGCGCTTCGGCTGGCTTCCCGGCATATGTGCTGTGTATGGAAACTATTGTTAATACAGTTACATTCAAAGCAAACAATATCGAAAACTTTCTCATTTCGCAACTCCTTTATATTATTCAATGAAACATTTATGGCAAATATTCTTAATATACAAAGCATACTTATTTTATCTAAAAAAACAAGCATTTTATGCAGTCAATGAAGATACTCTTTTTGCAGATTTATTTTTTCTTGAAATTTGCAAAAGATGCTTTCTGTGGTATAATTACAGTGGAGTTGAGGGAGAGTTATTGGGGTTAAACGTTCCCCGAGGGTGTAAGAAACGAGGCAAGAACACCTTTCGAGTAGTAAAAGAGAAGTAACAACCGCCCCCGACTCCAGAAGTTCTTTGAAAATATCAGTAGCGACACAAAGCCACTCGTAGCAAAATTAAATAAATATATAAAGTGCGTTGGTCTTTACTCGCTACTGTTAATTATATAAACTTCCTTAAAAATTTACGTAACAAAGGAGGCGATGAAAAGATATGAGGGAGTTTGAAAAATAGCCTGATATTTCACAAATGATGTGAAATATCAGGCTATTTTATTTTGTATTTATTACATATCACAATAAAAATACTGGACAGTAAGTAAATTAGTATCTTTTGATTCTTCTTGACTACTTAAGCATAGCGACTTTAGATGAGGTCTTTTTATGTCTTATACGACACTTATATCTGCTTCAGAACTGTTTAATCAAATTGGCAATCCGAAATGGGTGATTGTTGATTGCCGTTTTTCGCTGGATGATGCAGGTCGTAGTCTTAAGGATTACCTTCAGTCGCATATTCCAGGTGCGGTTTATGCCCATTTAAATAAAGACTTATCCGGCCAAATCATTCCTGGTAAGACGGGTCGCCATCCATTTCCAGAGCAGGAAACATTTGTCAAGACCCTGTCAGGCTGGGGGATAGATGCTGATGTGCAAGTTGTGACCTATGACGATAAGGGCGGTGCAATGGCCGCTTCTCGACTATGGTGGCTGCTACGATGGATGGGTCATGATGCCGTAGCTGTACTGAACGGAGGGTGGCCGCAGTGGCGAAACAATGGTTTTCCAGTGACAAATAAGGTGGAGACCGGAAAACCTGGGAATTTTACACCAAGAATTCGGAATAATTTACTGTTCAGTACCGAAGGTGTCCAGAAAATCCTGCGTGATCGAAGCTATCGTTTGCTTGACTCTCGCAGCGTTGACCGGTATCGTGGTGAGAACGAAACGATTGATCCGGTAGCGGGCCATATCCCCGGCGCTCTATCAGCCCCGTTTGCAAATAATCTGAATTCAGAAGGACTCTTTCTCTTGCGTGATGAATTAAAAGCTCGTTTTCAGAAGTTGCTTGGTAATGTGCCGCCGGAACGTGCAGTATTCTACTGCGGTTCTGGTGTTACCGCAGCGCACAACCTGCTTGCCATGTCTCATGCAGGCTTGGGAGATGCTTGCTTGTATGCCGGTTCGTGGAGTGAATGGATAACCAGCCCTGAGCGCCCGATTGCAAGAGGTTCAGATTGATTGCATAAGGAAAAATGACGGCAACCTAATTTAATGTTCAGGAATTTCAAACCGACCATGTAGTGGCAAGGCGCGCCTTGCCACTACGATGTTATAGAAGTCGCCGAAGGCCTAATTTAACGTTAAGGGAATTCAGAGCTGCAGTTGTAGTGCGAACTTTAGTTCTCATAGGATGTAAGCGAACTGAAGTTCGCACTACATTGAAATAGTTGCCGAATGCCTAATTAATAACCTTGATAAAGACATGCTGTTTCAGGCTATTGATATATTGTCTTTTTAATCTGGCGGTTTCTTCCCGATACAGCTTTTTATAAATATCATCCTGCACTTCTTCAAAATCCTGTATCTTTTCAGGTTTGATAAGTTCTACTTTGAAAATATGATACCCGACAGGCGATTCAGTGATTTTGCTGCATTCGTTGTCCTTTAAACTATAAACAACATCCCGAAGGTCTTTCCGTAATTCGTTTACCTCCTCAAAGGTGCAGAGACCCCCATTCTCGGTATTGGGTCCGTCTGAAAGTTGTTTGGCCAGGGTTGAAAAATCCTCACCCTTTTCAATGCGTTTCATGATCTTTTGCGCTACTGAAAATGTTTCTTCTTTATTGTTGTTATGAGCAGAGAACTTGACCATGAGATGTCGCAGTTTTACCTCTTTTTTCTGGCGAAATTCGTCAATATTCTCACAATAGTAGCGTCTCAGCAATTTCGGCTGGACTTGCACTTTATTATGGACGTTTTCCTTCATGATCTTATCTATCATGATATCTTCCTTGAGTTCATTCTTTTTTTCGATGGGATTTATTCCCTGGGCTTCGGCAATTTCATAATATTTTGATAAAGAACCCACGTTCTTAACTGCGCCTTTTACGAATGAATCCAGGTCTTTTTCCACCTCTTTCATCATTGCCTCACTTGTGCCGAACAACTTGGTCGCCTCTTTAATCAGTACCTTCCTGTTAATAACTTCTTCCAGAGTATCCTTTAATATTTGATCAATTTTATCCATCAACTCATTGTCTCTGTAACGATCCTGGGCTTCTTTGATAGCTATGGCAGCGCGTTTTACAACGTCTTCCTGAGTGATAATTTCGTCATCCACAATGGCCTTAATAGAGTTTATGCTCTGGTGGCTATAATTGCTCGCAGCCCCGTAAGAAATGGTATGGGCAATGATGACAATGAATATTGATAGAAGATGATACTTAATAAATATTTTCAATGTTTAGCCTCTGCTGTTAAAGATAAAAGTGAAAAGTTGAATAGTAGTTAAATTTTAAATGATTTCTTGAAAAAATCCAGTAAATCCTCCGGTTTCATTTCTTTTTTAGGCAGTCTCAGATGCAAGGTGTTTTCATTAATAACCCGTATATGTTTTTTCAGGTTAGATAATCCTGTTTCGGCTTTTTTTAAATCAGCCACCTGTATAATAACGATATTGTCTACCCATACCATAGAACGAATTTTTGACTTTTGTGCAAGAATCCTCAACTCGCTCTCAGAAAGCAGGTTTTTTACGGGGTGAGGAACGCCGCCAAACCTGTCTGTCATTTCCCCGGCAATGTTCTGTACCTCCTCAAAGGTAGTGGACCGATTCAATCTGCGGTAAATATCCATTTTCAGCGCATCTTCTGGTATGTAGCTTTTTGGTATAAATGATTCGAGATTGAGATCAATGGAAACATCTAAAGGCTCTTCTACCGGTTCGTGCCTTGCTTTCCGTACCGCTAATTCCAATAATCTACAGTACATTTCATAACCTACGGCTGCAATATGGCCATGTTGCTCTGTTCCCAGAATATTCCCTGCTCCCCGGATTTCCAGGTCTCGCATGGCAATCTTAAATCCAGCGCCCAGTTCTGCAAATTCCTCAATCGCCTTTACACGCTTTTCAGCCTCAGGGGTGACCGGGCGATCGTTGGGTAATATGATATAGGCATAGGCGCGATGTTTGTATCGACCCACCCTGCCGCGCAACTGGTGCAAATCCGCAAGACCAAACGTATCGGCGCAATTTATAAATATCGTATTGACGTTTGGAATGTCGAGTCCTGATTCAATAATCGTCGTAGCTACCAGGATGTCAGCCTGACCATCAATAAAAGCGCGCATCCTGTGTTCCATGAGTTTTTCGTCCATTTGCCCGTGTACGGTCATGATCCTTGCTTCGGGTACAATCTCGGATAAATTTCTGGCAACACGTTCGATATTGTATACCCGGTTATGAACGAAGTATACCTGACCGTCACGATTAAGCTCAAGTCTGATGGCATGGCGTATACGTTCCGGGTCGTATCGAATAATTTGCGTGTGAATGGCCTGCCGGCCCATAGGCGGTGTGTTCAGTGAAGAGATATCTTTAATACCCATAAGTGACATGTGGAGTGTTCTGGGAATCGGTGTGGCGGTTAACGTGAGCACGTCCACCATCTGCCTGAATTTTTTGAGGCGTTCCTTGTGTTCGACGCCAAATCGCTGTTCCTCGTCGATAATGACAAGACCGAGGTCTTTAAAATAGACATCTTTCTGGAGAAGCCGGTGGGTGCCGATCAGGATATCGACAAGACCGGCGGACGTCTTCTCCAGGGTTTCCTTTTGCTCCTTACGTGTCTTAAAACGGCTTAATACATCGATTTTTACCGGGTAATCGGCCATCCGTTCTGAAAAGGTTGTGAAATGTTGTTGTGCAAGAATAGTTGTTGGCACCAGCACAGCCACTTGTTTTCCATACATCACAGACTTAAAGGCTCCCCGCATGGCAATCTCAGTTTTTCCATATCCAACATCGCCGCAGATGAGCCGGTCCATGGGTCTTTTTGATTCCATATCTTTTTTTATGTCACGAATCACTTGAATCTGGTCAGGGGTTTCTTCGTAAATAAATTCCGCTTCGAACTCTCTCTGCCAGTCAGTGTCCTTCGGATAGACAATACCTTCTTTCGCATTCCGCAATGCCTGCACGTGCAGCAGATCGCTGGCTATATCGGCAGCGGCGTTTTCTGCCCGCTTTTTTCTGATTTCCCAATACTTCGACCCAATCTTGTCGAGCCTGGGTCTGTGGTCTGAACTCCCGATATATTTTTGCACCAGCTCAATCCTGGTTGCAGGGACGTATATCTTCGTTCCCTCGTCGTATTCGATTATCAGGTATTCCCTTTTATATCCTTCTTCTTCCAGTGTTTCCATGCCCAGGAACCGTCCAATACCGTGGGATAGGTGCACCACATAGTCTCCTTTTTTCAGGTCGAGAAAGGAGTCGATTGCCCTGGCCTGGATAGGTTTTTTTACCTCACGACGCTGCTTATACCGGTGAAAGATTTCGTGGTGTGCAAGGATGGCGATTTGTATGTCAGAGAACTGGAATCCTTTGCTCAGATGTCCTATTCGGAGTTCCGGTCGTTTATCACTTTCGAAGCGTAAATCATGAATAATCTCCTGAAACCGTTGTTCCTCAGCTACGTTGTTACAAAAGACTATCGTTCTGCTATGGGCTTCGATTACCGTATTGAATTCCGACGCAATTGCCTGGATGTTTTGGGGAAAATTGTCTGCAGATTTTACATGAAACGTATAACCAACGGTGTTCAATGTCAGAGGTAATTTCTCCAATGATATCTTTACGAATGCGTTGAATTGCCCTGAAATTTCGTCATATGTGAACAGTTGACCCACTCCCCGAACCCCTCCCACCAGGGGCGAGGGATACTCATTGTTCCCTTGGATTCCTCTCCCTTGATGGGGGAGGTTTAGGTGGGGGTGAACTGTTTCATTATAGGTAAACAGTCCTTCGCTTGCATTGGTATCAGTCAATATCTTCCTTGCACGATCTTCTATACTTGCAGGTTCTTTAAGGACTATCCAGGTGTCTTTGGGGAGATAGGATAAGAGAGACGTTTTTCCGTGTCCTGATTGAGGTGCGTTTGTCTCACGTATCTGATCTGCGGAAAGTATCTGACAACTATCTAATTCCCGTTCAGATTGTTGAGACTCAATATTGAATCTGCGAATGGATTCGATTTCGTCGCCAAAATACTCAATACGATAGGGGACATCAGAGGCATAGGGGAAGATATCGACAATGCCGCCGCGCAGGGCATATTCCCCAAAATTCTCGACCTGAGAGGTCAGTTGATAATGATGTTTCTGCAGCCATGAGACGAGTTCCTCACGTGGATATTCATGGTTCCTCTGCAGACTCATGATGTTTTTTTTAATGGATTTGGGAGATGGCACGGGCTGTAATAGCGCCTGGATTGGTGTTACAACAATATCGAACTTGCTACTGTCCTGGACATCGTTATAAAGTATCTGATTAAGTATATGAAGCCTTTGTGCCAGTACCTCACCTTCGTTTTCATAGTTTAAGGTAAAAATATTTTCACCGGCAGGGAATAAATCGGCGTGCCCGTTCAGAAAGGTTTTCAGGTCTTCAACATCATCTTCGGCCTCTTCAACACTGTGCACAACCATAAGTATCCTGGGTTGTGCTTTGGTTGCCTTTAGTTGTTCACTGGCCAGAGCAGCGGTGAAGAAGCTCGCAGACGATCCCCACAGGCCGTTGACAGTGCAATCGTTTCCAGCCTGAAGTATTTGGATGATTTTCTTGTACTGTTTATTTGACTGTAATATCCTGACAAAATCTTTCATGCGTCCTAATTGTAATGCAAAAAGACGAATAAAATCAAGCGATTTGACAATACCCTTTGTTGTGACTATTGCCAGGATATTTGTATAAGAAAGGCTTGATGAAACAAACCAATCTTGTTTCGACAGGATTTACAGGATGAATGACAGGAAACCGCAGAGACACAGAGGTCGCTGAGTGAGACTTAAAAGACAAGGAGAAAGGGAGAAACGGGGAGTTTTTATGTAGGATGGGTTAAACGAACCCATCGTCATTGATTGGGTTTGTTGAGTGCGCTCCGCTTCACTCAACTTAACAGACTATTGTCAGGATATTTGTACAAGAAAGGCTTGACAAGACAAGATTGATTTGTTATATACGCCCATATCCACCTATATCTCATATAAATTGTGAGGGTCAGCGAATAGCATTATCCTTGCAAGCCAAGCCAAATACGACCTATTATCAAATGGACACATCCTCCATTTTTAAAGGAAAGGAGACAGTAAAGTATGAGAAATATGCCCTTTTGTATGCCTGTTTTGTTGGTACTTTTTGCACTGAGCGGAGTTGGAGTGTCAATACACACCCAGTCGGCTGCAGCAGCGCCAACGGTTGTATCTACCATTTCGGTTGGGAGTTATCCCTATGGCGTTGGAGTCAATTCCTCGACAAACCGTATCTATGTGGCAAATCAGGATAGCAATACGGTTAGTGTAATAGATGGAGCTACCAATACGGTGCTCTCTACTGTTTCGGTTGGGAGTCATCCTGTTGGCGTGGGAGTCAATTCCTCGACAAACCGTATCTATGTGGCAAATTATAATAGCGATACGGTTAGTGTAATAGATGGGGCTACCAATACGGTGATATCTACCATTTCGGTTGGGAGTAATCCCTATGGAGTTGGAGTCAATTCCTCGACAAACCGTATCTATGTGTCAAATGCTAATAGCGATACGGTTAGTGTAATAGATGGGGCTACCAATGCGGTGATATCTACCATTTCGGTTGGGAGTTCTCCCCGTGAAGTTGGAGTCAATTCCTCGACAAACCGTATCTATGTGTCAAATGCTAATAGCGATACGGTTAGTGTAATAGACGGCGCTACC
>Ga0209317_1002734_pt1 | contig 12241 bp, 8 predicted proteins | sample RifGroB2_FD_183994 | JGI IMG/M metagenome (GOLD analysis project Ga0209317, IMG submission 183994) | Soil microbial communities from Rifle, Colorado, USA - Groundwater B2 (SPAdes) (version 2) | ecosystem: Environmental > Terrestrial > Soil > Unclassified | place: Rifle, Colorado | collected...
CCCGAGACCCATCTCCACTGCGCACAGTTAGCTGAAACCACCCTGCACAGGGCAGCGAAAAACTGTCTGATGTCTCAACGAAAAAACTTGTCGACGGCTACATAGCTTTATTCATCATTGTTTTTTGCAGGTATTCCACTTCAAGCGAGACCATCCTGCCGGTCGAGGACGAACCGGCCATCCTCGAAGTGGTTTCGACGATGCTGCACGACAGGGGTACACACACTTGCCGCGGCAAACCCGGACGAGGCGCTGCGTTTGCTTCAACATCATCCTCGCTCACCACCCGCTGGACTCGGATGGTCTTCCCGGAGGCCGTTTCGACCTCGACTCGTCGATTCAGTGGCATTCCCGTCAAACATTCTGGAACGTCGGACAAAATCTTCCCTTTTAGTTTTTATCTCTCGCCATGAGTAATTTACGTGTGACTCTGGTCTCGCAATTCATGCGATTGCCAATCGCCCAAGTCTCATGGTATGGAATATGGGTAAGTTACTCAATGATGTAAGAATGGAATAGCAGGACCAAAGACCAAGGATACAACCGACGGTCGACAATCCACACTGCCGTAACTTTTTTGGGACTGACTACCGGGGAGGATTATTCATTGATCACTCAGTCGCGCCATACCATCAATGGCTGCTGTCAACCACCCCTATGTTGAGAATTACATCGTTCTTCTTTTTTCTCTCCATCGCCTTACTCCTCCATGATCCGTTGTTCATCCACGCGGCGAATTTCCCCAAAGACCACGCCCCCGGCCAAGAGAAAAAGATTCTGGTGCTCCACTCCTATGGATACTCGCAGCCCACCTATCAGAAATTGAGCAGTGCCCTCCTTGCGGAGCTGAAGACCGGTGGAGTCGATACCGGAGACCTGTTCTTCGAGTACCTTGATCTCCTGCACATTCAGGACGGGCAACAGCGGCAGGCTTTAGTGGACATGCTTCGCGCCAAATACACGAAGCTCGGCATCGATCTTGTCGTCACCCTCCATTCTCCGGCAATGAATTTGTTGCTGGATGAAGCTGCGGATATTTTCCCCGGAATCCCCATGGTGACATGGGATCTTAAAGCGATATTTCATGAGGAGGACCCGGCGCGGCGGATTTTCCACGCGGTGGTCAACCTCGACGTGGAGGGCACGCTGGAACGTGCCATGGATTTATTCCCGCATACCGCCCGGGTCGTTTTCATCAACGGAGGGTCTGAAAATGACAGGATAGTTGAAACTGAAGCCAGGCAGGCATTTACGAACTGGGAGAACAAACTGCAGTTTGAGTATCTCACCAACTCCACCGTTGAGGAAATACTGACACGGGTCGCCGATCTCCCGCCGAAAAGCATAGTTATCTATGGTCGCCTCTTCAAGGACAAGACAGGCCGGACATTTACTCCGAGTGATGTGGGAGACAGGATCGCCAAAGCCGCCAACGCTCCGGTGTTCTGCCTGTACGATACCCATGCAGGCCGAGGCATGGTTGGTGGCTCACTGCTGAGCTTTGCGGCGGAGGGCAGTCGGATCGGCAAGTTCGCCCTCGATATCTTGAGCGGCAAGATGGAAGAAACAACTGCCATGGTCGGCAAGCCGGTACCCATGTTTGATTGGCAACAGATTAAACGATGGGGCGGCATGACGAGCAACCTTCCCGAAGGAACCATTTTTCTTCATCGTCCCCCGCCGCTATGGCCCAACTACGCATGGCATATCGCCGGTGTTCTCGTCCTCCTGCTGGCCCAGTTTTTGTTGATTGGTTCTCTTCTGGTACAGCGACGCCACAGGACACGGGCGGAAGAGGAACTCAGGGTCGGCAATGAAACATTGGAGCAACGTGTGGCTGATCGCACGGCGCTGTTGAAAAAAAGGAAGGCCCGCTATCACACCCTCTTCAACAGCATGACCGAGGGGTTTGCCCACCACGAAATCATTTGCGGTGTCGACGGAAAGGCTGTCGATTACCGTTTCCTCGAGATCAACCCCGCCTTCAAACGCCTCACCGGCCTGAGCCTTGAGACAGTAGCGGGTAAAACAGCTCGGGAAGTATTGCCCGACATCGAAGACTTCTGGATCGAGGCCTATGGTCGGGCAGCTCTCGACGGAATTCCTGTCCATCTCGAGAGGTATTCTGCCCCCTTCAATCGCTGGTACGAGACCTACGCCTACCAAACCGAACCTGGAAAGTTCGCTGTATTTTTCACCGACATCTCCGTGCGTAAACGGGCGGAGGAGGCATTAAGGGAGAGCGAAATGCGACTCAACCGCGCTCAGGAGATCGCCCACCTGGGCAGTTGGGAGCTGGACCTGACCCGGAACGAGGTGATCTGGTCGGATGAATTATACCGCATCTTCGGGCTGAATCCTCAGGAGTTCCCTGCCACCTACGAGGCATTTCTGGAGCATGTTCATCCAGACGAACGTATGGCGGTCAAGAAGGCGTATAGGGAATCCCTCCAAGCGGGATGCGAGTCGTATCAACACGAGTATCGCATAGTCCGCAGCAGCAACGGCGAAATCCGTTTGATCCACAGCAAATGCCAGCATGTCCGGAACGAAGACGGACGGGTTATCCGCTCTATGGGAATGGCGCTCGACATCACCGAACGAAGACAAACTGAGGAAAAGCTGAGGCAATTGGCATATTTCCCTGAAGAAAATCCCAATCCTGTCCTGCGCTGCACCCCTGACGGCAGCATCATGTATACTAACATTCCGGCCGAGCAGTGGTTGGCGACCTTTGTCCGGAAAGCCGACGCCCCAGCGCCCTTGCCTGAGCCGGTACGCGAAACGGTGGTCGAGGCATGCCGGCACAACCACCCCATCGAAGTTGAAATCATGAACCCCGCGGGACGAACCTTTGGCATTACCATAGTCCAGCCTCCGGGCGAGGCATACGTCAACCTTTATGCAATCGATCTCACCAGCCGAAAGAAGGCTCAGGAGGCCTTGGAGCAATCCCACCGAGAGCTGAGCCACCAACTCCGGAAGATCGAAGAGTTGAACCGGAGCCTGCAGGCGACCAACAGGTTGCTTGAAGAAAAACACCGGGAAGCTGAGGTTGCCCAGACACAGCTTTTACACGCGGAAAAGCTCTCGGCTATCGGCAAATTATCCGCTTCTATTGCCCATGAGTTCAACAACCCCTTGCAGGGAATTATGACCATACTCCAAGGATTTAAACAGTTCAGGGAGTTGGAAGAAGAGGAGAGGAAGTTGCTGGATCTGGCAATCAGTGAAAGTCACCGGATGAAAAATTTGATTCGCAGTCTCCAGGATTTTAACCGCCCGTCATCCGGCAAGAAAATTTTTATGGATCTGCATGCGTCCATCGACTCCTTGCTGTTGTTCTGCAAGAGCGATTTCAAACGCAAAGGGATTTCCACGGTGTTGAATTACGACAAGAGGTTGCCGCAGATTCTGGCCATTCCCGACCAGATCAAACAAATTTTTCTGAATCTGTTGAACAATGCAGCGGACGCGTGTCAAAATGGCAGTGGCATCATTACGATATCCACAAGGCAGGAGGAGAACGGAGTGGTCGTGGCGATCAAGGACAATGGAACAGGTATCGAATCTGGAAAAATTGGCCTGATTTTTCAACCGTTTTACACGACAAAGCCTGCAGCCAAGGGAACAGGGCTGGGTCTGTCGGTCTGTCATGGAATCGTCCAGAGCCATCGGGGGGAAATTCGCGTTGAGAGCCGGCCGGATGAAGGCTCAACCTTTACTGTCCGGCTGCCTATCAAAACTGACAAAGACGAAGATTCGACTGAAACGGCGGCCGTAGTAGTGACGGGGCTCTGTAATGGAGATGGAGCGAAAGAGGTAGCATGTCCAGACGATGCAACCGAATCTTCGGCCAATTTGCCGGTTGACTAAAAATGGTAAAAAGAAATCGCAGAGAGTCGGCAAGACGGCAGGCAGCGGAGGAGCAGCTGCGGAAAAGCGAGCAGCGGTACCGCATCATGTTCGAAAACAACCCCTTGGGTGTTTTTCGGATGGACCCTGAAGGCACCGTTCTCGACTGCAACGACAAGTTTTTAGAACTGGTGGGGGCGCCTAGAGAGAAAATCCTCGGTTTCTTCGGCGCCGACCTCGGCCTTCCTGGGATGCGGCAGGCCTTGAACAGGGCACTCGCCGGGGAGGTGGCGTTTTTTGAGGGAGAATACCCCTTGGCGGACGGCCGCTCCCGCTTTCTCCGCATCGTTTACAATCCCGTCAACCCCGGCGGTGCGTCGCCCACCGATTTAATCGCCACCGTTGAGGACGTCAGTGCGAGAAAACAGGCCGAAGAAGAGGTCAGGACCGTCGATGAAAGGATGAAGGCGATCTTCGCCTCCATCAAGGACCCGATCCTGGTCCATCCCTACTCTCCCGGATTCGGCCACGGGACCTTCAGCGAAGTCAACGATATCGCCTGTAAGCGCTACGGTTACACGCGGGAGGAATTTCTCACGCTTTCCGTACGAGATGTTATCAAACAGGATCCGGACCAGAAATCTCAGGCGGTCGAGCGTCTCAAAAAAATTATGGCCAGAGGCCACATGGTTTTTGAGACGGTGCATGTGACGAAGGGCGGAGAGGAATTCCCGGTCGAGGTGAGTGTCAGCGTTATGGATCTGGCAGGGGAAAAGGCGGTGCTGGCGGTGGTCCGCGATATCTCCGAACGGCATGCCACCCAGGAGGATAAGGCCCGACTGGAGAGCCGGCTGCAGCAGGCCCAGAAGATGGAGGCCGTGGGCCGGCTGGCAGGAGGCGTCGCCCACGATTTCAACAACATGCTGAGCGTCATCCTCGGCTACTGCGATTTGTCCCTGATGCATGTCTCCCCGGACCTGCCGCTCCACAAAAATATCCTCGAAATCCGCAAGGCGGCCAAGCATTCCGCCGATCTGACCCAGCAGTTGCTGGCCTTTGCCCGCCAGCAGGACATCGTGCCCAAGGTACTCGATCCAAACGAGGCGATAACCGGCATGCTGGGCATGCTGCGCCGTCTCATCGGCGAAGGCATCGAGCTTGAATGGCACCCGGCCGGGGAAGTGTGGCCAATCAGGATGGATCCCGGGCAGATCAATCAGATTCTTGCCAATCTCTCTATCAACGCCCGCGATGCCATTACCGGTAACGGCAGAATACGCATCGGCACCTGCAACATGGCCCTTGATGAAACCGCTTGCCTTAGCCTGGCAAACTCCTATCCCGGCGATTTCGTTGTCCTCAGTGTCCACGACAACGGCCATGGCATGGAGCAGGAAACCCTTAAATACATTTTCGAACCGTTTTTCACCACCAAAGGTCAAGGGGAAGGCACGGGTCTGGGCCTGGCCACCGTCTATGGCATCGTCAAGCAGAACAACGGCTTCACCACGGTCGCAAGCGATGCGGGCCGAGGCACGACTTTCAGGATTTTCCTGCCGAAATTCCACGGCAACAGTGAACCCGAAACAGAACCTCGGCAGTATGACGCAGCTACGGAATCGGGAGGCCGGGAAACCATCCTGCTGGTCGAGGATGAACCGGCCATCCTCGAAGTGGTTTCGACGATGCTGCAACAGCAGGGGTACAACATTCTCTCCGCCGCAACCCCGGCCGAGGCGCTACGCATTGCCTCCCGAAGCGACCGGACAATCCACCTGCTGATAACGGATGTCATCATGCCCGGGATGAACGGCAGGGAACTGGCCGGGCGGCTGCAGAAGATCTTTCCAGGACTTCGCTGCCTCTATATGTCCGGCTACACTGCCGATGTGATCGCCAGTCATGAAATAGAGGAAGACACCATTCTCTTTATCCAGAAACCTTTCCACCAGGACGATCTCCTGGCCACCTTGCGGGATATCCTCGGCCGCACATGAGGTGGAATTGCAAAACCATCCTCGAAATAACGAATAAGCTGGGGCCACCTCCATCAAGAACCACAAGGCGCCCCTCGTATCACGTATTTCCTTTCCACTTTCACTGGCAGCCTCCGAGTCATGGCACGCGACTTGCTTATATCAGAACGATTTATAAGGGATTTATAAATTGCAAGTTGTCTTTGGGATTTGTATTGTGCCGGAGTTTACCATCATTTTATCTGATTAAAAGAAAGAGGAAAAATTATGAGTACCGCCCTTGTCGTTATTTTCGTTATCGCTTATGCCTCCATTGCCCTCGAGCATCCTCTCAGGGTCAATAAATCGGCCTCAGCGCTTATCGGCGCCGGTCTGCTCTGGACAATTTATGCCCTCATGGGCGGTGACCACCATCTCGTTTCGGAAAATCTGCGGGAATCCGTGGCGGCAACCGCCCAGATCGTCTTTTTCCTGATGGGGGCGATGACCATTGTCGAAGTTGTCGATGCCCATAATGGATTCAGGGTTATCACTTCACGCATCAAGACCACCAAAATCACTTCCCTGCTTTGGCTGGTCGGCTTCGTCTCCTTTTTTCTGAGTGCCATCCTCGACAATCTGACCACCACTATCGTGATGATTTCGTTGATGAAGAAACTGCTCGACCGGCATGAAGACCGGCTGTTTTTCGCCGGAATCATTGTCATTGCCGCAAACGCCGGCGGCGCATGGACTCCGATTGGCGATGTTACCACGACCATGCTCTGGATCGGCGGACAGATCACTACGCTGTCGATCATGAAAGGGGTTTTTCTGCCCTCTCTTGCCTGCCTTATCGTGCCCCTGTCATTCCTGACCTTCATCCTGCGCGGCAAAGAAGTAATCGGCCCAAAAAATATTGTATATCGAGGAGATATTCAAACCACCTCGTTTGAACAGAATCTGATGTTCGCCATGGGTATCGGCACCTTGGTAGCAGTACCGATCTTCAAATCAATTACTCATTTGCCACCTTTTATGGGTATTCTTTTCGGTCTTGGCATCCTTTGGCTGGTGGGTGAAATGCTTCATCGCAACAAAGAAGACGATTTCAAGGAGCATCTGACCCTGGTATCCGCCCTCAAACGCATCGACATGAGTTGTATTGTCTTTTTTATCGGAATTCTTTTGGCGGTAGCCACCCTGGAACACACCCATATTCTCGCCGCCCTCGCCAAGTGGCTCGATACTGCGGTCGGACGTCAGGATATCATCGTTACTTTGATCGGTCTGGCCAGCGCCGTAGTTGACAACGTCCCCCTGGTTGCGGCTTCAATGGGCATGTACGACATGGCCAAGTATCCAACCGACAGCTTTCTCTGGGAGTTTATGGCCTACTGTGCCGGAACCGGCGGTTCGATCCTGATCATCGGGTCGGCGGCGGGTGTGGCTGCCATGGGCCTCGAGAAAATCCATTTCTTCTGGTATGCCAAGAAGATCGGCGGACTTGCCGCCCTGGGCTATTTTTCCGGGATCTTCGTCTATATCGTGCAATATAAACTGCTCCACGGCTGATGCCCGGCCGGTGTCCGAAAAATAAGAATCTCACGCTCTCCGCGCCGGGAGCGTGAGGATCTTTCTTTTACGGCGGCTTCCAAGTAGGGTGCGCCATGCGCACCATCCTGGTTTTCCTTGGTGCGCATGGCGCACCCTATCCGTTCATAAGCAGCTTGTACATCTGGCTGCACGACATCAGCACACACATCACGATGACGAGCGGCCGGATCAGTCTCTCGCCGCCGTTCAGCATGGTACGGCTGGCGAGCACCGCGCCGCAGAGTTGACCGGCCATCATGGCGACGGCAACAGTCCAGACAACTTGCCCTGCCGCGGCAAACAGGGCCATCGAGCAGATATTGGTGGTGAAATTGAAGAGTTTGGCGCGGATGGTGGCCGCAAGCAAGGTCTGGCCGCGGAGCAGAACACCGCTTACGGCAAAGAACGACCCTGCGCCGGGGCCGATCGCGCCGTCGTAAAAACCGATAAGCGGTACGGCGGTCGCGCCATAGCCAAGCTCGGACTGGCGAGCGGCGGTTGCCTTCTTGCCGACCTGTGGGCTCGCCAAAAAGTACCCTGCGACCGCAATCAGGAGAAAGGGAATTCCCCAGTGCAGCCAGCCGGTATCAACCCGCTGGATCAGCCAGGTGCCGGCCATGGAACCGAGGGCGGCAGCTACAACCTGCGGCAGGAGCCGGACGATATCGAGATGACCTTTGACAGCCAAAAGGACCGTGGCCGTCATGGTGCCGACGAAGCCTTGCGCCTTGTTGGTCGCAAGAGCGGCAAGCGGCGGGACACCCGCCAGCAGCAGGGCCGGCAGGGTGAGCAGTCCGCCGCCGCCGGCAAGGGTATCGACCCACCCGGCCAGCAGCCCGACCAGAAACATCGCCATCACTATCGTCACCGGCCAGTCAAGTTCAAGCATAGCTACTCCAGGACTGCATCGTTAGAGAATACAAATACGCACCTCACCGGACCTGCGCCCTGAGATAGAGGCAGAGCCCGGCGATGGTCATGGCAATGCCGGCAAAGCCGGACATGCTGGGCAAAGCCGCCTGCAGGAAGATAATCTCCCCGATCAGGGCAAAAATCACTTCGCTTGCCTGGGTGGCATCGACCGCCGACAGTTCATAGGGGTCTCGTGCCAGCTGCCGGCCATGTAAAAAGAGGCTGGTCGCCACGATACCGGAAAAAAGGGCGACGAGAGCCGTCTGCATCACCTGGCTTGCGGCCGGCGCCGGCGGCCGGCAGACTACAATGACGAGCAGCCAGAACGGAATCGAGCCGAGGGTCATGAGCAGGACCTTGGCAAAGGGCCGGTTCAAGGCCGGATCTGTTATCGCCGGCAGCCGGGCGAATCCGGAATTCTGGACTTCCCAGACCAGCTGATTGCCTAAGGGGTAGCAGAAAGCGGCTAAAAGCACGGGCACCCCGCCCATCAGCACCTCGCGGAGCGGGGCGGTCTCCGCCTGACTGACGTTCACCAGCACCACTCCGGCAAAGATCAGCACCGAAAAAAAGAGCGCGGAAACCGGCACCTTTTTGCCGAAACCGAGCAGGACAATCGGGGTGGCGATGATGGTGGTCTGCCAGGTGGTGGCGATGACCCAGCCGGGCGAAAAGGAAGCGCTGTAGCTGATCAAGGCATAAAAAAAGCCAAAGCCAACGGTGCCGGTCAGGGTCCAGAATAGCCAGTGGCGGCGGTAGAGCTGCAGCAGTTCCCGCAGCAGCCGGAGATTGCCGGAGGAAAGAAACCAGCCGAACAGCAGGAGCAGCATGAAGAAATAGCGGAGGCTCGCGGTCCATACCCAGTGTCCGCCGTCAAGACTCATCAGCCGATTGAGGACGAAGGTGGTGCTGAAAAAGAGTCCCGACAGGACGCCGATAAAAATGAGTTTTGCCATGTTCGAGCTACCGGCAGGACCCGCGGCGCAGTCGCCACCAACTCACCGCGGCCATGCCGACAACCAACGGCGCCAGCCAGGCGATCCGGCTCTGATAGCGGTCGTGGGGATTTGAGAGTGCGCCGCAGATAAAGGCATTGCCGAGCAGGGCGAGCAGCACGAAAACCGCAAGCCCGGCAAGATCGTGCCGCCCCTTTCGATAGCCCCAGCCGGCAATCAGCACCAGGCCGAACAAGGCCAGCCAGGCCACGGGCACATGGACCTTGTTTAAGGCATCGAACAGCAACTTGGTCATTTGCCCCTGCTGCTGTTTGGCACCATTGAAAGATTCGGAAACGTGGCGGGGCAGCAGATGGGTAAAAACGTACCGGGTTTCATTGTGAATATCGTACAATTGGTCGCCGGTTTTTACCATGGCCAGCTGCTGAAAGGTGGCGCGAAGCGCCGTCCAGGCGATCTCGGCCGGATAGGCCTTGAGGCACTCCCTGTTCAGAAAACCGAGTTCCGGGTCGGCCGCCCCGGTCCATTCGCCGATTTCCCGGAAGGCCGACTTTTCCCCCCAGAGGAACTCATCGCCGTTGTAGGGGATGCGATCCTGCAGGCCGCACAGCTTAATGCCGGGCACCGGGCAGTGTTCGGCCAGCCAGCGTTGCGGGATGCCTTCCTGAACCAGCCGGCCGAAAATATACACCGGTCCGCCGGGTGTATAGACAGCCTTGCCCACCAGGGCCAGGTGAAGGAGCGGCATGAGTACCAGGCCTGCGGCCACCACCGAAAGCGGCGGCAGGACATTGACCGACAGAGAGGATCGCAACAGACGCACAACAACCCGGGCCGCAATGACAACAATGATCAGGCCGATGGCCAGCGCCAGACACGACATATGCGACATGATGCCCAGGAGGGCGATAGCAAAAATTCCGGTACGTTCGAACCCGCCAAGTTGCTGCCAGCGAAAACCCAGGAGCCACATCGCAATCACGACCAGAGGTACCAGTCCGTCCGGCATCAGCTGACTGGTGTACCAGGAGATACCGGTGGTAACTCCGAGAAGAACGCAGGTTACCACCGTGGTCAAGGGGGCTACCAGATCGTGGCAACGTAGCATAAGGTAGATCAACCATACGGTAAAGAGCGACTGCACCAGCGCCGCGCCCATAAACGACCACCATCCCAGTGAGGTCAGCCACAGAAAGAGCCCGTAAAAGATCGAGCGTCCGGGCAGCAGTTTCATCTCCAGCACCCGGGTCACGTAGCCGCTGGTGTCGAAAAAGACCAGGGGAAAACGGTTCCATAAAGCAGGCAACATCAATATCGCCGCGCTCGCGACGAAGCATAACAGCCAGGTTAAACCCGACGCCGGACGGGCCGGGCAGGACGAAGCAGGCAACTGGTCATTCAACATGGAGGACATGATATTCTCTCCGGCAGGTGATTTATTGGGGCGCCATCGGGAAAAGGCAAAATCGAAATTTGCCGGGAAACCTAGCTCTTTCCCGGTTTTTTCTCAACTTTTTTCAGTTTTTTTGCGCCTCGTCCGAGGGGTTGCCGCACCACAGTTGCCGGACGAGTCGAATTATATCCTCGTACATCGGATTGAAACGATTTTTTTCGAGGATACCGAGACTGAGCGGCACCGAGAATTTTTCCGCCTCCCAGACCCGGCAGCCGGAGAGGCTCGCGGCGTAGCGGGCGTCGTCTTCCCGCATGATGCCGATGCCCTGGTTGTCCATGACCAGTTCCCGCACCACGCTCTCATCCATGGCATCGACGAAGCGGTTGGGCGCGAGCCCCAGGCTCTCCATTTTCGCCTGCACCAGCTGATAGTACGGGCAGTCGCAGACCGACCAGACCCAGGGCAGCCGGGCGAGGAGTTCCCAGGTGATTTCGGCTTCTGGCAGGAGCCGTTGCGGGATGACGATCCGGATGTCGAAATGGCTGATGGTCTCGGCCAGGATGTCGCTCTCCCGATTTTCCCCGAAGAAAAAACCGATATCGATCAGCTCCTGCCGGAGCATCTCCGGCGTCCGCACCGTTTCGCTGGAGACGAAGAAGAAGCCGATGCCCTGAAAATGGCCGTTCAGCAGCCGGCTGAGCTTGCCGACCTTCAGGAACCTGCCGTCGGTGTTGATGCCGATTTTGATCCGTCGCTCGGTGCGGCCGGTCAGCTCCCGCGCCTTGGTCTCGAAGATCTCGGCGCTGCTGAGCACCGCCAGGGCATGGGGATACAAGGCCCTGCCGCATTCGGTGAGTTCCATGCCCTTGGCCGAGCGGACGAAGAGCTTCAGGTCAAGCCGGGTTTCGAGAAACTTGATCTGGCTGGACAGGGCCGACTGGCTGATATGCAGAATCTCCGCCGCCTTGCGGAGGTTGCCGGTATCGGCGATCTTGACGAACGATTTGAGTTGATGGATTTCCATAGCGTTCTATTTTTCCGAACACCTCGTTTTGAATTATGCGATAGGAATCTTTACATTCCAAGGTATTATAGCCAATCATAGATTAACGGCAATCGCAACCATCAATCATCAGGAAAAAAGGAGCTGAAAAATGCAGGTCATTTCCATAGCCCGGCAGCTTGCCACCATAAACGACTATTGGCAGCCGATCATCGTCGGCGAGTTGAACGGCCAGGTAGTCAAGGTCGTCAAACTGCAGGGCGAATTCGTCATGCACCACCATGACCATGAGGACGAGATGTTCCTGGTGGTGAAAGGGGTCCTGGTCATCGACTTCGGCACTTCCAGCAAAACGATCGGCGAGGGCGAGTTCATCGTCATCCCGAGAGGGGTAGACCATAAACCGGTGGCGGCAGAGGAAGTGCATGTGCTGCTTTTCGAACCGGCCACCACCCTCAACACCGGCAATGTCGTCAACGAAAGGACCGTGGCCAGCCCACGAAAAATAACGGACCGATGAAAACGGACAAGAAACAGCTGGGTCCCATTCTCCTGAGCGGCTTGATGA
>Ga0209317_1002735_pt1 | contig 12237 bp, 10 predicted proteins | sample RifGroB2_FD_183994 | JGI IMG/M metagenome (GOLD analysis project Ga0209317, IMG submission 183994) | Soil microbial communities from Rifle, Colorado, USA - Groundwater B2 (SPAdes) (version 2) | ecosystem: Environmental > Terrestrial > Soil > Unclassified | place: Rifle, Colorado | collected...
TCGATCCGGTCAATGGTGATGGGCGACACGCCGGCCAAACGCGCAAGCTCGGCCTTGCTCATCAGTCGCTCTTCCCGCAATTTTCTGACGCTATTCATGATCATGATAGGCACCGCTCTTGACAGACGTAACAAATTTTGCCGGAACATTACACGGCGAAAAAGAAAAGTCAACCTTTTAATTTAAATTATAGATAATTATATGCTTATATGTTCAAAGAAGACCTTTAACAAACTCTTTAGATACAAAGAAGAACTCTTTAGGTATTTAGATGCAGGTTAGACTGGGAGATGATACCAACAAAAAAGCGGGTTGCAATTTGAGCAACCCGCCCAGTGACAGCCGCGCCCTTTCGCGAGGGAGCCGGCTAGAAAGCGTACAGCACCGAAAGCCTCGCCTTTTCGCGGGTCCCCTCCTCCTCCCGCACCCCCTGCACCGAGATGTTGTACATCGCAGGTACGTGCTGCGGGTGGATCGCCTCATCCCTGCCGGTCACCGAATCACCCAGCTCCAGGAGGTCGTTACCGCTTCTGTCCGAGTTCCCGGGGACCGTGTCGAGAATCTTCGTGGTGACTCTAAACCCCTTTTCTTTCGGGAGCCCGCTCAACCTGAAGGAGATGTCCGGCGCCTGCGCCGGGTCGCTGGAGGCCTGGGCCGCGCTGCAGCTGCTCCACTCACCCTTGGGCTGTTCCAGCTTCTGCCTCAGGCAATCGCTTTGGGGGACCTTCAGCTCGATCAGGGAGTAGTCGCTTGCCAGGGTCGTCAGGGGGTCGCCCGTCAATATCCTCGGCATGAGCTCGCGGGCCAGAAGCTCCACCCCACCCTGCGCCGCGGTCAGAGAACTCCGGTACCGCTTCTGGCTGGCGGACACTTGGGTGCCGGTGGTGATCATGGTAAGAAGCGCCAGGGCGATCACCAGCGAGAGCATGGTCAGCATAAGTGCGGTTATGAGCGCCGCTCCCTCCTGAGAGCGAAGGATCGCCATGGCCCCCTCCCCTTTCACAGGTTTTTTGGCTGCACCACGATGGTGTAGAGCTTCCAGTGGTAGTTGCGCCAGTTGGCGCCGAAGGCGGTCTCAAGCGCGGAGGCCTTCCACACGCGGCCGAGCACCTCGCCGGACGTGCCGCTAAGGGCCGCATCGCCGACCACGATGGCTGCATCGGCCGATGCGAGCGGGTAGCTGTAGCGCGGATCGCGCTTTCCCTGCTGGGCCAGGATGTACACCCGTATCTCCTTCAGCTTTTCACGCAACTCCGCAGAGGTAGACACCACCTCTTCAAGAAGCTCATCGCCGGTACCCGAATGGTAGTCGATCTCTCCGTCCCCGTTGGTGTCCCAAAAAAGCACCACCTGCAGATCGGCGGCGCAGTCGAGGATCGGGTAGCCGACATGCCCTCCCCCCTGAGTGATGTTCGACTTGTAGAGCACCCCGGTCCCCTGGGCGCAGGAGAAGGACATCTTTTTGGGTTCGGGTCTGCTGATGTAGTAGTCGGCCCTGTTGAATGGAAAACGGAGGGAGCTGCTGTCTTCTGTGGCCACGCCGTACACCAGGTAACTGTCACCCTTGTCCCTGGGGAGGAACTTCTCCGGAAAAGGGTAGCCGTAGACGATGTTGAAGGTGTTCCCTTCGGTCACCAGCTCCCTGACGGGAAGCCCGCCGGCAATGCCGGTCTTGACCACTATGGCCCGGTCCCCTTTTTTGAATCGGAGGTCGTCATCACCCCCGGGGTACTGCAACGCCACGGTCGAGCTGTAGTTCAGGTACCCCCAGGTCCGGGAGACCCGGCCGGTTCCCAGGGCGCTCCCCTTCAGCACCAGGTAGTCGGAGCCGTTGTACCCCACGTTGTTGCCGACCCGATAGGCCCTGGGAATGTTATTATCGCTATCGTAGGCGCGGTCGTCGAAAAGGGACGCTTTGGCTTCGGGGCAAGGGCAGTTTTGCACCAGGGAGAGGTTGTCGTTCGCCTCGCTGTACACAACCCCCGGCGCGCTCCAGGGAAGCCCGAAGCCAGCCAGCTCCAGGTCCCTTCGCATGAGCTCCAGCCCGATCAGCCCGCCGGTATCGGTCTCGCCCGACTTCATCAGCTGTCCGGAGCTTTGCACGATCCTGGCGAAGGTCACGCTGATCACCGACATGACGACGGCGAATATCAGCATCACGACCAGCAACTCCACCAGCGTGTAGCCTGCTGTTCCCCCTTTAATCCTCATTAGGTCTCCTGAGCCTCATCGTGTAGATCGTGTGGCTGGCGGCCTCCCCCTTCACCGTCCAGGTCACCCCCACGGTGAGCTTCTTCGCAGGCTTCGATAAGGCGCTGCCCCCCATGCCGGCCACCCCCCTTGTGACGGTGTAGCTGCGGGGCGCCCCGCCGAGGAGTTTCGTGACCGGTTCCTCTTTGGGAATGGTGGCCGTGATGGCCTCGAAGGCCATCCTGCGCCAGTCGTGCATACGTTCCTCGACCAGGTGCACCGCCTCCACCCGTACCCGGTTGCGCAGACTGTGCTGATACGCCATCTGCACCGATTGCAGCAGCCCCAAAAGGCCGACCGTCATGACGAGCATCGCCATCAGCATCTCCACCAGGGTGAAGCCGCCGCTATTTGGCTGTGATGTTGTCGGTCTTGCAGGCATCGCCCCCGTCCTTTTTGCCGATGCTGATCCTAGTTGAAAATACCGTGATGCTGTCCACTGCCCCCGAGCCGGCACTGGGTTCAAGGCAGATGGAGAGATTCTGGTTGCTGAGCCCGTCACGCTCGAAGGTAATACTGCACCCGCCCGTAGCATCCCACACCCCGTTGCTGGTGATGGGGTAACTGAGCCTGTGCGTCTGCAGCGGCTCCACCCCGGATCGGTTGTCGAGTTGCGATGAGTACACCTCGAAGCGTTGCGGGTAGATCTTGACCACCGTGGTCCTTCTCTGGCAGACCGCGTCGACCCTCGCTTTTAACAATCGGCCGTAAAGAAAGCGCGTCTGCGCCTCCATCCTGGAGCGATCGAGGTACTCCTTGAAGTTGAGCGTCGCGATGGTTAGCAGGATCGATACCAGAGCCATGAGCACCACCAACTCCAGCAATGAAAAGCCGCGCGAACGCATGAGCATCCCCCTGGTGCACCGGGAAACAAGGGGCGCCGCCCGGTGCACCAGGGGGAGCCGTGAAATTTGAACTTTCCAATCTTAGCATCGACGGGGAGAAAAAAAAGGCGGGGGAGGCTTTTAGGGGGTCACGCAAGGCGGGAGGAGAAAAAAAGAGACCCTCTCCGGGGTCGGGAAGGGTCTCGTGCAGGATGCATGGATCACGTGAGGGAGGGTCAGTAGGCGTACAGCACGGAAAGGAGCGCCTTCTCCTTGGCGTTGGTCTCGCGCTCTCCGCGCACCTCTAGACTGTAGAGCACGGGGTTGTGCTTTGGCGAGATGCCGGAGCCTGCGCCGGCGACTCCGGCGCCGCTGTCAAGGTAGTCGACTCCGGTGGTGTCGGAGTTCCCCGGCACGGTATCGACGATCTTCGCGTAGACCTTGAAGTTGCTGCCCGTTCCGCTCCCTCTCAGGTTGAACTCGAGGTCCGGCGCGTCCGTCGCGTCGAGCGTCTTGGACAGCCCGACCCAGTCATCGGTGGCCATGTAGAGTTTCTGCTTGAGGCTGCCGTTGACCACCAGGCCGATGTCCCCCACGCCTTCGTCGCCGTAGGCTGTCAAAAGCGGTCCCACGCCTGTCGAGTAGTTGCTGAAGAGCCGGGGGATGAACTCTCTCGTGACCAGCTCCGTCCCTCCGTAGGACGCCTCCAGAGAGTTCCGGTACGCCTTATGGCTGGCGGAGAGCTTGGTCTCCAAAAGGAGCATCTGCATGAGCGCGGCCACCATGCCGAGGCAGATCAGGGTGAACATCAGGGCGGTGACCAGCGCGATACCGTTTTCGTTGCGGATACTTTTCATAATGTACCGTCCAGCCGTTATTGGATGAGGTTCTGTGGGCGCACCACGACGGTGTAGAGTTTCCATCGGTAGTTACGCCAGTCGGAACCGATGTGGGTGGCGAAGTCGAATTCCCTGCCCAGCGGCGTCCCTCCGAAGGTCTCGCCGACCCAGATGGTGCTGTCGGGGTGCGTGTACCCGATGTCCTTTTTGCCGGTCTGGGCCAAGATGTAGACCCGGATCTCCTTCAACTGTTCCCGAATCTCCTGTGCGGTACCCGGCTGGACTGTATCGTGCTGGTTGATCTCCGGAGACCCAGCCGCCCCCAACCCATATACCACCTGCATGTCGGCCACGCAGTCGAGCATCGGCATCTCCGAGAACGCGCCGTTGTGGCCGAGCCGCGCCTTGTAGAGGACGCCGGTCCCCGGCGCGCAGGCCGCCGGTGGATTGTCGGGCCGCCTGACGTAGTAATCCGCCCGGTTGAACGGCATCCTCGGCTGGGTCGTCGGGTCCACGCCATAGATCTGGAACACGTCACCCGAGGAGTGCGGCACGGTCAGTGAGGTGTAGTTGTTGAAGAGCACGGCATATCCTCCCCCCTGCACCTGCAGCTGTCGGCTCGGGATACCGTCGATGAAGACGTTCCTGAGCGCCATGACCCGCTCGGTGGCGCCGGCGGCCGTGCTGAAATCGCGCTCCGGCGCGTTCCAGCTGCTCGCATCCTTAGCGTTGCCCTCATTGAAAGAGACGGTGATCCACTTCTTCTGCGTCGCGCCGGGGGCTACTGAGAGCGATTTCAGCACCAGATACTTGGAGCCAACACCATCGTCCTCGTTGAAGGTCGTGTCGTCCGACTGCACGGCACGGGGTAAGCCGCCGGGTGCGTCGTCGTAACTTTTCGGCTCCTTACCCGTTTCGAAGAAGGTCGCGCCAACGGGAAAGCCGGTGCCCGAAGCCCCCACTTCCACGTAATTGGCCGCGGCGGGGGTGGCCTGGAAGGACCAAGGGAGGCCGTAACCGGCGTTTTGCAGGTCGGCGCGGAAAAGCTCCAGCCCGACCACGCTCCCGATGTCCGTCTCCATAAGCTTTGTCTGTTGCCCCACCTTGGTTATCACCGTCTCAAAACCCCTGGCGGTAACCATGATGACGACGATGAAAATCGCCGTGACAACGATCATCTCGGGAAGCGAGAAGCCGCGGTTGTTCCTCAGCATGCTCAGCCCCCTGCCTCTTCCCTGCTTGAGACGCGCCGTCATGGCCTAGCCACCACTGAAACCAGGCGGTTTTGATACTCCTGATTCCTGTAGGTCCACTTGACCACCACGGTGACCCTCCTGGCGTTGGCGCTCAACCCCTCAGTACTCCGCTCCACCGTGAACATCTTATCGGCCGACCTGATCTTGCTCTGGACGGAGACGTCGGTATAAGCGTCGGTAAGGTTGTCGAAATCGCTCCCCCTGAACTCGGCCATGTAGCGCTCCCCTATCCTGATCGCCTCGTTGCGCAGTTCGTTCTTGAGGTTATGTTGCAGGCTCACGTTGATGGTCTCCAGCACCCCGAGCATGCCGACCGCCATGATGACGATTGCGACCATCACCTCTATCAAGGTGAACCCGCAGTTATTTTTGATCGATGTCGGCTGAGACACAGGCTCCTCCCGATTTCTTTTTCCCGATGTAGGTGGTGACAGCGGAAACCAGCACGCTGTCGATGTTGCCGGGCCTGTCCGTCCCCCCGGGGTCGAGGCAGATCGCCAGCACCCCGTCCGGCATGACGCCGCTCGAATTGAAGGAGACCCGGTCCAGGCCGCTCGCCATCACGGCCGGGTAGCTCAGGGCCACCTGCGAGGCCGGTGTACCGCTGGCAATCGCGGAGTCGTATATCTTCAGTTGGTTCCCCGCCACCACAACCGTGCGCGGCTCCTTTCTGTACATGGCCTCCAGGCGCACCTCGACCAGTTTGCTGTAAAGCTCCCTGGTCTGCCGCTCGACTCCGGTCTTGCGCTGCAACTTGCCGAACTCGTAGGTCGCTATAGAGGCCAGGGTGGCCATGATGGCGATGATGACCATCAGCTCAACCAGTGAGAAGCCGCGTTCTCCCTTCATGGTCACCGCTCCTGTATGTGCATGATCCGCTTCACTGGCTTGTTCCCGCTCTTGCTCACGATAGGGAAGGCGTCCGCGGGGGGCTTGCCGGTCATCGGGACGTTGGTGCGCCGCATGAGCCTTGCAGAACCGGCGCCGAAGGCTTCGGCCAGGTCGACCTCCTTGAACTCGCCGGTGGAGAGCTGGATCAGCGCCTTGCCGGCCAGCGCCGCATCGTCTGGCCTGCCCCCGGTGTCGTAGTCGAGCGCCCAGAGGTAGGAGTTCCCCCCGAAGCCGCAGATGTCAGCGGTCGGCGCGAACGAGGTGAGAAAGACGGTGCCGTTTGTCAGCGTCACGGCGTCGGTCACCACGCGCTCGGCGCCGAAATCCGTGGTAGAGGCGTCGAGGTTGATCTTCCAGCCACCCGCGCCGATCGTGCCGGAGATGGTTGTGGACTGGTCGGTTATCCCGGTGCTCACCGTCGCGGTGCAGGTATCGTCCAGGAGGTTGCCGGGGTTGGCCGCCGTGTTGTAGCACGGCTCCTTGATCCCGTAGATGGCGCGACTTGAGGAGAAGTCGTCGATTTCGGTACCGGACCTGCTGTAGTACCTGCCGGTGCCGAAGTAAAGCCAGAGTTTCTTGTTCTTCCTGTCCTGCAGACGCGCGATGGCGGTGGTGACCGGCCCGGTGGCATCGACCACCTTGCTCCAGGTCCAGGTGTCGAAGTCCGTGCTCTCTTTGGTGACGATCCTGATTACCCCGCCGTTGGTCCAGGTAGTGCCGGTTTTGTTCGTGTACCCGACGTAGATGGCGTCGTCCTGGTAATGGCCCCCGGTGTAGGCATTCCAGCGGTCCGAGTCGATCGCGCCGCCTATCATGGAGCCCGCGAAGGCGTTGGCGATGCCGGTGTCGATGGTGCGGACTTTAAGCCCGGTGCGAAGGTCCACTATGAAGAACTTGAGGGTCTGGTTGGAGCGTCCCATGAACTGTTTCTGGTCTATGGGTCCGGTGGGTCCCGAGCCGAAGACGGCGAACCAGCGCCCATTCTTGCCGTATGCGCCGACCCTGATTATCGCGGGACCGGTGGTGGCGTAGCCGAGAGCCGGATCGCTGAACTCCCAGAGCAGCGAGGGCGTCTCAGGCTGGGTGACGTCCAGCGCGAAGTACGAGGAGTATCCGAGGGCCTTGGTCGCATCGGCCGGATCGGCGAGCGGGGTTGGCACACAGTTGTTGACCAGGCGGTCGGTACAGGTCATGGCGGAGGCGCCGCCAAGGCCCATGCCGCCGATCAGGATACTCCTCCAGGGGTTCTTGCTGGCGTCGAGGGCGCCGCCGCTCACCACCGAGCTCGGCTTGTTGCAGTCCCAGTAGGTCGCGGCGCTGCAACCGGAGACGGTGCTGGGGGCGCCGATGCTCGCGTCGAATAGGAGCGTCGCGCCGTCGACGTAATAGGTGTGGCCGTAGCTCTCCTTGCTGTAATAGGTCAGATACGGGAGCGTGTGTTTGGGGATGAAGGCCCACATCTCCTTGCCCAAGTCCGTCCCGTCGAGGCTCGCTTTCTGATTTTCGCTGGCACTGACGTTCAAAAGCCCGAAGTTGAAGGCGTGCAGCATGCCGTCGTTGGCGCCGACGTACACCGTGCCGCGGTTTTTGTAATCGCTGGACCCGATGTAGGAGCTGTAGGAGACATCGCTGTAGCCGCTGGGCGGCGGCAGGCTGTAGCCGTTCAGCTTCGCAGTCGACTGGATGCGCGGCGTTGACGAGATGATGTCGCCAAGCTTCCAGACGCCGATCCCCCTGTCCTCCGCGTCGGCCTCGTAGTCGGCGCTGCCGAAATCGCCGGTCGGGTGCAATCCTTTCTTCACGGTGCGGTTGCGGATCAACGAATCGTCCGGGAAATCGAAGCCGTGCACGTACTTCATCAGTTGTTTCGATTGGTCGTTGGTGGTCGCCTGCAGGTAAGGACGCAGTTCGTCGGAGTGGTCGGGCAACGTGGCGACGACGCTTGCGTCGGAACGGACGACGTTGCCGTAGCTGAAACGCATGAGCCCGGTACTGCCGACCTGGGTCCCGCCAGGCAGAAGCGGCGTGTAGATGACCCTGGGGTTCTCGATGAGGTTACGCTCGTGCAGGAGCTTCCCGGCGCGCCAGACGCTTTTTATGTCGTCGCTATCGTGCTTCACCTCGGTGGTGTCGCCCAGCCCGTCTCCGTCGGTGTCCTGCGAAGTGTAGGCATAGGTCGTGTTGTCGGAGCTGTCGAAACGGAAACTGACCACATGGTCCGCCAACAGGTCCATCTTATTGTCGACCAGGGTATCTTCCCTGATGGTGCTGCGGTCGATCAGCGGGTCGACGAAGTACCAAAGGTTCTGCATCTCGCCGATCCACTCGGCGTAGGTGTCCTGCTGAAACTTCTTCATCGGGAAGAACACCGCCTGCAGGATGTTGGCGCCGCTACCCTCGCTGTTGCTGAGAATTGAGGCCGCGGTACCGGACGCCGCCTTTGCCGCGACCGTGGAGAGCGCCTCCTTGATCTTGGTGCGAAGCGTCTCGGGGGTCTGGGCCGAATAGAGCGTGGTGCCGCCTTTGGCCGCGGTCGTTTCCATGAGCGTCTTGGGATCGCAAAGCCCGGGCAGGCCGCTTGTTTCGGGGCCCGAGTAGACCACGTAGGTGGTTATGCGTTCGCTCGACTGGACGGGCAAGGCGGTGCTCGCCGTCCCGGAGGTGACAAGTGTCTTGATGTCCCGGTTTCTCGCCAGCCAGGCAAGGGTGCTGAGACTTCTGCTCCCGGAATAGGGGGGGCAACTGTTGGTGCTGTCATACCCGCTGGCGATACCGGCGGCACCGTCGTACAAGTCGGCCAGGGCTTCCGACGAGTCGTTTTGGTCGGCTGTAGACATCCCGTCGGAGATGAGCAGGACGTTATTGGACTGGCACCGATACTGGGACGGGTTCTTGTCGGTGTCGTAGTTGTTTCCTGCCGTGTGGGGGTCGGCCAGGCGAGGCAAACGCGGCGTGCTGGAATCGCTCCTGCTCGCCGGCGCCTCGGAATAGTCGCTGAGGCGCGCGAAGTAGCCGATCGAGTTGTAGAAGGCTTCGGCAACCGGGGTCCACGAGGTGGCCTGGATGTCGTTTATCGCCTTGACGAGCCCGGAACTGTAGCCCCCGATCGAGGGCTTGCAGTACTCGCCGCTTGGGCAGTTCGCGTCGACCGTGCAGGCAGTTCCGGTCGTCAGGGAGCAGAACCCTTCGCCGACGTAGGTGAGCATCTGGCCGCCATCCTTCTCGGCCAGCGACTGGCAGGTTTCCTGCACGCCGCCGGTCACCGGGCAGTCCCTGTCCACGTAGCAGACCCTCACGTTGGTCTGGCTGCAGGTCTTGGAGCAGGGGATCTTGTTGTCGCTAGCGCTGCCGCACTCCGAGCCCGCGCCGTTATTCTGGAAGGTCTGCACCCCGAAGCGGATGCTTTGCTGATAGTCGTGGATCAGCCCGACAGGACCGGTCGGCTGGTAGACCTTGACCGGGAACGAGCCGATCGGCACCGTGTTCAAAAGCCCCTGCTCCAGGATGAACCCGGGCGCGCTTTGCGAAGCGGAGCCAATGGTGGTCGAGGAGGGGTCGATGACCGGGTTGGTGGTGACGTTGACCAGGCAGTAATTCTCCATCCGCTTCCCCTGCTGCGTCTGGGTGCAGTTGGAGAAATTCTGGGCCGAGCTGTTCCAGCAGGCCCCGAGGTATCCTGTCTGGGCCGTGCCGCTGGCGTCGAGATAGGTGAGGGCACCGGAGCAGACCGCATAGCCCGAGTTGGTGTCGGTCATCGCGCCCGGGGCGATGGTGGCATAGATGTTCTTGCACTCGTCAAGAAGCGGCCCCAGGTTGGTTTCGTAACCCTGGGCGCCACCGGTTATTCCCTGGTAGCAGTCATGCAGGATGTGGTTCCAAAGCGACACGGCCGTGACGTTACTGGCGGCGAGGGTCCCCTCCGTGCCGACGCACCCCTTGGTGTTGTTCTGGAAGTTCCCTAGTTGAGGCGGGGTATCGCTGCTGACCTCCATCCAGTCGTCCATGGCGGCGAGGCAGTCATCCTCGTTGTAATCCCCTTGATAGATCTCGATGTAGGTCTGGCCGTACTCCGTGGCCAGGTTTTGCGTCGAGGAAACGCCGCCGGGGGTGCCGCCCCTGATGGCGAAGGTGATGTCGGCAAGGGCTGGGTCCACCTTGATGAACTTCCTCCCGGCGCAACCGCGCGACTCGCCGATCAGCAGGTGTGTGCCAGCGTCGTATTTACCGCCGGTAAGGATCTGTTTCTGAATGTCGAACTTGGAGGCGGAGAGCCAGTTCAGGAAGCTCCCTTTTGCCACCAAACCGGTCGAGTCGGTGAGGACGGCTTCGGTGGCGGTGCCGATATTGCTCACGTTGATGCAGACGTATTTGGTGGCTCCGGCGGAATAACTGCAGGTTCCCGGCATTGTCGCGCCTGAGACGAACCTTGCGTTGGCGCTGTCGTAGTAGTAGGTCTGCGCCGGCTCGAAGTATCCGGAATAGCTGAATGCCGGGTTGTAGGTGGTGTCGAAGCACTGCCTTTGGATGTCGCACTTGTTGTTGCAGGTGTCGCCTGAAGTGACGGCGCTGCAGGTGGCGTCGTTGCTGCAGGCAGTCGGCGTGAAGGTGGTGCTCGTCGTTGTTACGTAATCGGAGTTGACCAGGTTATTCTCGTTGAAACGGCAAAAACCGTTGGTGCATTTATTGGTGACAGGGCAGTTTCCGTTGACCGTGCAGGGTTTGGCGGAATTGGTGGTAGCCGTCGTGCTGGTGCCGCTGACCCGGCAGGTGGCGCCGCCAAGGGCCGCACAGGTGGAGTCGGCACTGCACGCGGTGGTGGGAGAGTTGCCGCAGTACTTGTTGGTGCTGTCCTGGTAGAAGAGGTCGTACATACTCGCCGAGTTGTCGATGATGAGCAGCAGGTTCGGCGGGATGTTGGAGGCGATGAATGCGGGGGTGACGCAATAGGTCGCCGGGTCCCCGGCGTCCCCCTCGGCTGCCAGAGATGGGGCAGGCAGCAATGCGAGCATCAAGACCAGGGCGGGAGCGGTCAATAAAAGTTTCTTTTTCAGGTCTTGCACCGGACACCTCGTAGTGTGAAAATTCCCGTTTTCCAAAGCGGCTGGCAGCGGACCGGCTTACGACAAAGCCGCCATCTCGCCCTGGTTCTTTCCTGTCGCGACCTCTGCAGCTAGCGCAGCAACTCCCGCATCGCCTTGGCGTCCTTGTACCCGGGGAGGATGCGCCCGTCCGGGAGCACCAGGGTCGGCGTAGAGTTGATGCCGGCCGCTTCGGCGAAACGTATGGTGTCGTCCACAGGCTTTTTGGAATCCTTCTCCCTGGGAACGGGGAGCGCCTGGCCGGCGAACGACTTCTCCAGAAGATCGAGCGACCCCGCCCCGAGGATGACCCGGGCCTTGTCGTAGGCCTTCGGGTGCATCTTCAGGGGGTAAAGCTTGATGTAGATGGCGAGATCCGGCTCCAGGGCCGCGAGCTTCTTCAGCTCCGCGTGCGCCTTGCTGCAGAAGGGGCATTCGGGGTCGGTGAAGACGAACAGCTTCTTCTTCCCCTTGGGGTTCCCCATGACAAGAGAGTGCTCCGTCTTCAGGGTCGCGGGGTCCAACCGGTCCGCGCGCTTCGCCGGCCCGGGCGCGCCGATCGCCTGCCGCGAGGCGATGTCGAACACCTGCCCGGCTATGATGTGCTTCTTGCCGTAATCCATGTAGGCAAGCCCGGTCCTACCCTCTTGCTCTATGGTCACCTCGTAGAGGCCGCGCACCGGCGCAGGCTTTACCGCCTTGACAACCCCGATCTCCTTCAGCAGGCCGTTTGCCTCCTGCACCGTTATCGAGTGACACGAGGCGCAGTCCCCGCCGCAGCCGTCGCCGGACATGGCGAAAACAGGAGCGGCAACGGTCAGGAAGGCTATGGCGAAAGCGGTCGCGAGAAGTGAAGAGAGATGTGTCAGAACTGCCATCTGGGTTACCTCCGGTTTATTACTGAGAAATATCGAGCAAAAATCGCGCCATGGCAGCAGAAGCGTGCCCGCAGACGCTAACCCTCCGGTTCTATTGCATGAGGCATCACCATACCACGAAGAAAAGGTCAAAAACTACGCATTTTTTTCATAGCTGGGGAGCTGGGTATGCAAAAAAGTCAACACGACTTCCTACGGTGAAGGTCTCCCCCTGTCCAGTC
>Ga0209317_1002738_pt1 | contig 12226 bp, 10 predicted proteins | sample RifGroB2_FD_183994 | JGI IMG/M metagenome (GOLD analysis project Ga0209317, IMG submission 183994) | Soil microbial communities from Rifle, Colorado, USA - Groundwater B2 (SPAdes) (version 2) | ecosystem: Environmental > Terrestrial > Soil > Unclassified | place: Rifle, Colorado | collected...
AAAGTAATCCTATCCAAAAAACAAATCTCAGTTTCATTTCGCATTCCCCTTTTTTATTTTATATAAACTATCTAAAGCAAGAGAAACAAAAAATCCAAAAACAAAAAGAATCAAAATAACAATTCCTAAAATTTTATTAAGATAAATAGCACTATCAGGAAAATCCTTTAAATCCATCTCTGCAATAACACACCAGTTTGATTTCAAAATATAATCATGTGCACCAAAAACTTTCTCCCCTGCATAATTAATTCCCGCACCTGCATTCTCAACTTCATTAATCTCTTCCCCTCTCAAAGAAGAATAATAATTATCATAATCTCTAAAACAATTTTTAACACGATTAGTTTCAATTTTTTCATCCGGTTTATGCTCAAATTTAAGTGGACTAATAGATCTTCCTTCTCTGTTCACAATATAAACTTCTCCTTCATCTCCTAAACCGACATCACTAACAAGTAAATCAGCAATCTTATCATTATCCAATCTTAATGCAATAACTCCAACTAAATTCTTTTTCCCTGTTACATTATCAACATCTATCACAGGAGCAGTAATAAAAATATTCAGTTTCCCTCTGGCCCCATAAATTTCAGAATCACTAATTCCAACACCCAAATTTTTCTTAGCCTCACTAAACATTCTGGCTAATAAACTATTATTATAAACCCCTGTCAAAAGATTAGTTCCAAGTTCATTATGCTCTTCAGCAGTCCAAATAACATCTCCATCAGAATTAATAAAAATTAAATCTGTATAACCTTTCCCGTTTGCAAATGACCTCATATCAAAATCCAAATCACTAGCCAACTTTATAGACCCGCCATACTCACTAACATATGTTGTTGCAGAAACAACAAAAGTTACATTATCAGCTGTTCTTGCATCCACACAACTTTGATGTAAAAACTTTTCATTTGTTTTTCCATCAGGATCTTTCCATAGATAAAAACCATGTGTTTCTATACATGTTGGTCCAATGGATTCGTCCAGGATTTTAAATAAATTGGGAAGAGATTCTCTAATTGATTCTATTGACTTACCAATCCAATCCTTTTGATAATGAAATCTAACAAAACCGGATTTTGAATCAAATATAACAGTATATCCGGTATTTCCTACTTTCTGAACTGCGATAGATTGAAATTCATCACTATTCTGCAAATCTTCAACAGTCATATCCGGATGTTTATCGATATACTCTTTCATCTCAGAAGATGTTTTTTCTGCAACATTCTGAATCTTTGCAGTCATTAAGTCAATATCTTTAATCAACTTTTTATCAAAAATATCCCTTACATCTTCACTCTCAGACAAAAAAACAGCATCTGCTTTCCTCTCTTCTAAAAACTTTTCAACTCGATCAGCCTTAGATTCAGCAACACTGGTCAATTGCAAAAAAGCTTGTCCTTTAAGTAAATCATTCTTAGTAAAAACATTATAAGAACCTAAAATAAGCATAGTTGCTAAAATAAGTGCAATTCCTCCCTTCATAAAAAAACTGAAAACTCTCATTATTTACTCCAAAAATAATTTAGTTTACCAAATAATCCTAATGAAATTATCCTAAGAAAAATAATTATTACAATCACAAAAAGAATAAAAAATTCAGACTTCATTTTTATTCCTCCATGAAAGTCTTGAAATAAAAAAATTATTCTTAACAAATTGAAAATTAAAAGAGATAAATGAGAGCATTTTATTTAGGTGATATTATTTATAATATGGAAAAATTAGATAAAAAGAATACTGCGAATATATTCGTTAAAGCCCATCAATTAACTTCTTGAAACCTTTTTTTAACAATTCTTCGAACTTTAATTTTTATCATAAACTTATTCCAAAGAATTTTCAAAAAAGATATTAAATAAATTATTATTCCAAAAATAACTGCACCTAGAAAAATAATCAAAAAAATAACTAATAAACTCTCTTTTTCATCCACGACATTAAAACTAGTATTAATTTCATTCATTAAAATACCCCCTGAACTAACCTGAACATTCAAAACATACATTCCAGGAACTAAATCTTTAGGAACAACAATTGATTCAAATAAAGAAAATTGAGTCTCAATTGCTTTTAAAGTTTCTAGTCTTGCAAGCACCTTTCCGTTTTCATCCAAAATTTTATATTCTAAAACCAAATCTTGCCTCAAAGTATTTTCAGGATACTTAACATTAATTTGAAAATAAACACTTTCCCCGGAAACAACTTCAGAATATTCTTTAGGGATGCTTAAATCAAGACTTAAAGATGAAACAAAATTAATAAAACAAATTAATAACAAAAATAAAAAGATATTTTTTTCAAAGATTTTCATTTACCTTTAACCCCTTTAACCTCATCAAAAAAATTAAAAATTTTATTTAACAATTCTTCACCTTTAGTCTTGGGACTAAAAGCAATAAATTCAACATCTTTATCAGAAGCATCTCGGGTAATATTTCGAACAAAAGAAGCAACCTGATTTTCATTGTTATATATTAACAAAACAGACAACGCATCAATAACCAAAAATTTCTTTCCCTTAATTTCATTAACAAAAGCCTCAACAGCACACTTAATATCGCTCAACCGAGTAGGAGAAATCTGCACAACATCATCTTCAGCACCACTAGAACTAACACAATCAATAAAAAACAATTTCTCCACATTAACCCCATTTTTCTTCAAAATATTTTCAATACTTTTTTTATTCTTATTCAAAGAAACATAAATTCCAATTCCTTTAAGTGAACGCAAAGTGCTTACTATTTTAGATTGCAATTTATCTACAGAAACAATAACTAATTTAGATTTCATATCCCTTAAGACTTCAAAATCTTTTGAACTCGTTTAATTAAATCTTCCTTTACAAATGGCTTAGTTATATAATCTGAAATTCCTACTTTTTTTAATTCCCGTATCCTTTCTTTAGATACTGGAATAACACTCAAAAAAACAAATTTACTTTTGGTATTTTTGAGTTTTTCAAAGATATCCCATCCAGACATATCCGGAAGCATAATATCTAATAAAAACAAATCAAAACCATTCTTTGCAATCTTCAATCCGGTCTTCCCAGTATAAGCTAGTTCAACATTACAACCAGCACCTTCAAGAATAATTTTCACAGCACTTGCAGTATCTCGATTATCCTCTATGTAAAGTATATTTTTTTTTGACATTTTTAGCACCCCCTTTTAACTTTTTAAAAACATTCTTCTCATTAATATTATCAAATAAATTTTTGATAGCCATATCCTCTTTTTCCAAAGGATTCAAATGCTCATTTTCTTTCTTCTCAACAAACTTTTTTACACCATCCTCTTTTTTCCCAAGTGCAATATATTCCTTAGATTTTTTATATCTAATCGGAATTTTTATCGTAAAATTTGAACCCTTACCATAAACACTTTTCACACTTATCATTCCACCTTGCAAATCCAGCAACTGCTTTGTAATCGAAAGTCCAAGCCCAACACCTTCATGTTTACGAGAATATCCCATTCCAGCCTGATAAAACTTTTCAAACAAATGAGAGAGATGTTCTTCTTTAATTCCAATCCCGGTATCAATAATCTCAAAGACAACAAACTCACCCTCTCTCTGGCATTTCACTTTAACATGACCATTTTCAGTAAACTTAATAGCATTGCCAATCAAATTATTAAATATCTCAACTAACCTCTCTTTATCAGTATTAATCATCGGAAGCTTCCTAAAATCCTTAACAATCTTTATCCCTTTCAACTTCGCCAAAATATCAAGATTCTCAATAACACCAGAAACCACTTCAACAGCGTCGACCTTACTGATATTCAAAAAAAACTTTCCAGACTGAATTCTGGAAATTTCAAGCAAATTACCAATCAAAATTTTCAACTGATCATTATTCCTCTTAATTGCCTCCAAACTCAGATTATACAACGCTTTATCCTTATTAATATCAACAAAACTCTTATCACGCAAAATCTCCAAATGTGCAGACATCGCAGTCAAAGGCGTCTTCAACTCATGAGAAATCATATTCAAAAAATCACTCTTAACAACTTCAAGTTCCTTAAGATCCTCATATGCTTTTTGCAAATCAGCAGTCCTCTCTACAACTTTTTTCTCCAATTCCTCTTTTGATTTTTTCAATTCCATCTCAATCTTCCTTTTTTTAGTAACATCCTCCCCTGAACTAAGAATACCGATAATCTTACCATTATAATCTTTCAAGAGAGTATTATGCCATAAAATCAATTTTTCTTTATTTTTTGCGGTAATTATTGGATTTTCATAATCAACAACAAGAGAATTTTCTCTTTTCATTAACTTATTAAAAACCCCTCTTATTTCCTCCCTTTGACCTTCTTTAATAAAATTATTAAACCAATTTTTTCCAAGAATTTCTTTTTCATTAGCCTCCAAAACTTCTTCTCCTTTTTTATTAATTAAATTGATTCTCCCATTAATATCAAGCCCAAGAATCACTGTACCAGCAAGATGAAAAAATCTTTGAGCTAAATCTTTTTCTTCAATTATTTTTTTCTTCATTTTTTCTTTTTCTGTAATATCTCTAAAAATTTCCAAAATAGCTTTTTTCCCTTTAAACATAATACCTATCTGCTCTAACTCAAATACTTTATCCCCAGAAAACCTTTCGACAATCAATGATTTAATTTTCCCAACTTTAAATGATTTTTTCCACGGACACCATTTGCATTGCTTCCTATAGCTTTTATACACCTCATAACATTTTTTTCCTATTGCACTTTTCCCATAAATCTTCAAAAAATTATCATTCATCCAAAGAATATTACATTTCTCATCAACAATATTCATACCCTCTGGAATTGCCTCTGTAACAACTTTTAAAATATATTCACTCTTTCTCAAATCAACTATTGACTTCAAATTTTTAGTAACATCCTGCTCAGTAGTACCAATCTCAATAATCTCCTCATCCTCATAAATAGGAGAATAAATAATCCAAACAGAAACTTCCTTTTTGTCTTTAGTCCTCCTAATCTGACTAACTCTAAACGTAGGTTTACCACTCTTAATATCCTGAATATTCTTCAAAGCACTTTTCCGATGCTTCTTATCAATAATTTTAAGTATATTCTTACCAATCATTTCCTGAGCCTTAAATCCGTAAATTCGCTCTGCCCCTTTATTCCAAGATTTTACTATTCCATTAAAATTCTGAATAACAATTGCATCATTAGAATCCTTTACAACTTTTTTGTAATAATTCAATTTTTCTTTATTTTTTTTAAATAAATCATTTATTTCTATTAATTTATCATTACATTTAAGCAAATTTTCAACTTTTTCCATATTATTTTTACTTTTCATTTTCTATCCCTCATTAGTTTTCTTAAAATATAAAAAATTAAAAGAAAAATAATTAATAAAGAAAAGATTATGATAAAAGATTTATTAAAAATAAAATCTTTAAATCTTTTAGAAAAAGGTTCAAAACTTTTCATAACTTCAAAAGAAGTATTAAACTCTTCAGATAAATTATCACCATAACTTACTCGCAATTGAAAATTATAATCCCCTTTTTCAAGAATTAAATCATCAAAAGTTTTTCTCAAAACATTTCGCGTTTCAACCAAAATATTTCCCTCCTCAAAATAAAGTTCAGAATCTTTATCTGAGATAATAATTTTGTAACTAACATTAGTAGGTATAGTCCCAAAACTTTCAAAATCAATTAAAGCAACTAAATCCTGAGGGTTAGTTATTTCTCGGGATTCCAATCTTAAAACAATATCTAAAAGTTCAAAATCTTCATCAGGATTATTAATTTCATTTGTATAAATCAAATAATTAAAAAAAATAAGAAATAAAAAAAGAACCAAGAAAATTTTATTTTTCATAATCTTCTCCTTTTTTTGAAATATCCTTTTTTTCATAAAAAAGACTTAAAAAAGATCGTTTAGGTTTAGGATTAAATTTTTGATTCATAAAAGAATTTAAAATTTCTTCAGAATCATTTTCTTTTTTTGGAAAAGAGATTTTATTTCTGTTTCCAAGTTCTTTTATAAAATCTAAAAAAGATTTAGAATTTTTTGGAGAAACTTCATTTTTTATTGAGGATTCGGAAGGGATTTTATCAAGATTTTCATCTAAAAATAATTTAGATTTTTGATTAGATTCATCAATTGGTTTAAATGAAGGCTTTTTTTTGAAAAAATTTCTAAAATAATTTAAAGGTTTATTAACATCTAAAATTAATTCTTTTTCAATAACAATTTTCTTTTGAGAAGGTTTAGGTTTAAGATTTACCTGTTTAATCTTTTTAAAAAAGTTATATATCGGTTCTTTAATTTTATCAAAGCCTTTAATTTTATCAATATCTTTCTCAACATCTTTTAAATTAGATAAACTTTTTTTAATTTTTTTATCCTGAATTCTTTTAATCTCGGATATTTTTTCTTTATACTTTTTTTCTTCAATTATTTTTTCCCTTAATAATTTATCTTTTATTCTTTTTTCCTCAATTCTTATTTTTTCTTCATGCTTTCTTATTAATTCCTTTTGCTTTTGTTTCTGCTTCCACTCTAAACGCTTAGAATTAATTTTTTTCTTAAGAGCATTATAAAAATCACTAAAAGATTTTTTCAATTCATTAAATCTTTTTTGCCTAGATAATCTTTCTTCCTCTTTTATTTTTTCTTCTTTCTTTGATTCTATTTCTTTAAGTCTGTCTTCTTTAATCTTTTGCAAGCTTTTTCTCTCCTCTTCTTGTTTCTTGATTAATTCTTTCTCTTTTTGTTCCTGCTTCCATTCTAAACGCTTAGACCTAATTTTTTTCTTGAGATTAGAATAAAAATTACTAAAAGATTTTTTAAATTCATTAAATCTCTTTTGTCGGGATAATCTTTCTTCCTCTTTTATTTTTTCTTCTCTCTTTGATTCTATTTCTTTAAATCTGTCTTCTCTAACCTTTTGCAATCTTTTTTTTTCTTCTTCTTGTTCTCTAATAAATTCATTCTCTTTTTGCTTTTGCTTCCATTCTAAACGCTTAGACTTAATCTTTTTCTTAACATTAGAATAAAAATTACTAAAATATTTTTTAAATTCATTAAATCTTTTTTGTCGAGATAATCTTTCTTCTTCTTTTAATTTTTCTTCTCTCTTTGATTCTATTTCTTTAAATCTTCCCTCTTGAATTTTTTGTAATTCTCTTATCTCATCCCATTTTCTCTTGATTAATTCATCTCCTTTTTGTTTTTGCTCCCATTCTAAACGCTTAGAATTAATCTTTTTCTGGATATTAAAATAAAAATTACCGAAATATTTTTTGAGTTTATCAAATCTTTTTTGTCGGAATAACCTTTCTTTCTCTTTTATTTTTTCGCTCTCTTTAACAGCTAATAATTCTTTCTTTTGTTCCAAAACTTCAATCTTATGATGTTCTAATTCCCTTTCTTTTTGTTCCCGTTTCTTTTCTAGGCTTCTGTACTTTATTTTTTCAAGAATAGATGAAAAAAAAGATTTTTCCTTTTTTAAAATAACTTTTTTCTTCTGTATCTTTCTTATTTTTTCTTTTGGGATAAAAATGTTTTTTAAATTTATAAAAAAACGTTTAAAGAAAGAAACTTCAAAAAATTGATAAGTTTCTTTCGAAAAGTTATCAATTTGCTTTTTCTTAAATCTTCTTCTTAATTTTACAAAAATAAATAATATCAACAGGAATATAATTGGCCAAGTCAAATATTTAATAATAAAATCCTTAACTCTATCTACAAAACTAAAGCTCTTAATTACTTCAAAATCAGTATTAAAATCTTCAGAAACACCCTCGCCATAAACAACATTAAATTGCATATTATAAAATCCTTTTTTTAGGATTAAATTATCAAAAGTTTTTCTTAATGTCTCTGAAGTTTCAACAGTTAATTTTCCATCTTCAGAATAAACTTCTTTATTCTTTTGAGAGATAATCAAATTATAATTAATCTTTGCAGGAATTGTTCCAAAACTTTCAAAATCAATTAAAGCAACAAGATCTTCAGGTTTAGAAATCTCTCGAGTTTCTAAACGAAATAATATATCCAACAATTCATAATCTCCAAGCCGTCTAAATTCCTTAGAGACTTCAACAGCCCTCGAAGCTCGGGCATAATAAGAATCATAATTTACTTCTGCATAAAAATTATACACTCCATCTAAAATACTAATAGGCAAAAATAATTTAGAAGATTCCAATTTTTCTTCAAAATCCCCCATATAAATAGTATCATATCCATCTGTAACTTTTATTCCATCTTTTTCTAGCCAAAAATTAACCTTAACATCACCATGAATTTGTGCAACACCTTTAAGATAATATGTAAAATTAAAAAATTCACCAGGATAAATCGGAGAAGCAAGATCAACTATTTTCATATCAAAGAGTTTTACACAACGATTCATCCAGCAGGTTTTTGTATCATTGCAATCAGCGTCAGTTTCACATTCATAAACATAACATTTATTTTCAAAACAAAATTCTCCTAAATCACAATTAGAATCATCAAGACATTCAGGAACAATAACCGCACCACCCCCTCCTCCCACGGCAGTTGTAGGAGTTGTAACAGGAGTCGGAGTAGGAGCAGGGGTAACTTCTAAACTAGAAGAATTGCCTAAAAAACCAACATTCGCTAAATATAATTCACCCTGAGCATGAGAACTTCCGGTTTCTATACCGGTAGTAATAAATCTTGATTCATAAACCCCTTCAGTTAAAGAACCTTGCGAACCAAAAGTAAACATATTAACAACATAATTAACACCCTGTGCAAAAATATTTATTTCTGATTGATTCACCTCAGCAAAAGTTAAAGGCACAAAAAATAAAATAAAAAAAACAAAAATTAATTGTTTAATCATTTAAAACAACCTCCACCTGAACAATAAACTTGACAACGATTGGTTGAACTAGTCCCGGCAATAAATAATTGTTTAAAATTAGTAATATTCGCAGTTGTAGAAAATGTACCAGTACCGGTAATAGAAATATTATTGCCCAAAAGATTAACATTAGAAGTAATTAAACAGTTATCTGAACAACTAACTAACCAATTTCCGGAACCAGAATAAGTGCAAGTGCTAGTTTGCCCGGTAATTTGAACATTATCCCAGTAGCAAAATTCATTCGCCGCATTATTTTTACAACCCAATCGAATCTTAAAATTTGAATTATTCGCAGCATTAGTAGATAATGTTTGATTAAATAAAGTATAAGTTGCAACATTTGAAACATTAACTTCATTAATCCAGGTTGTACCATTATACCAATCAACAGACAAAAATTCTCCAACTTCAAAATTATTAGAATCCTTGTAGTAAATACTCAAACTAACATTAGAATAATTTTGTGTACTCACATTTATTTCATTCCATGCAAAAATACCCCCGGTATTTTTTGCAGAAAGAGACTGAACAGCTTGATGCGAGTCAGCATGCCTCGCAGACCAAAGCGGGCAAGGGTGGGATGACCCGGTAAAGCGGCACGGCTTTGCTCCAAAGAGTGGCCATCTCGGCATAGAACTGTTCCAGCGGCCGGGTGGTGGGAAGCGCGCAAAGATTCTGTAGTACTGCACAGAACTGCTCTTTCACTGGGATTTCCCCGGAGCAAAAGGTCGGCCGTCACCCTGTTTTTCAGTATTGATAATGGCGAAACTAGTTGCCATTCCCTCCAGCAGTCGACGATACCAACTCTTACCGGAGGCTTCCTCGTCAGGCTTCTCCGTTTGCACCGGAACTTTGGCTGGCGGAGCTACACTCTCCTGCAACAGAGTCGGGGAATCCTTTTGTTGCGGCTTTTTTACGTCCAGTAACTTATCGATATCCTGGCCGTGACACCAGGGAGCCCACGTGCAGATGATGAATCCGCATAGCAGAATATACGACCTTATTCTTTTTCCTGTCATTACTTCCTCCTGTCCCAAAAATCTTTTCTAACTTTCACACTTCGGCAACTCCTTAGAGATGCTGCAACGAGTCAAAGGCAACATTATTTGATTAAAAGCTACCAGCTTCGACGCAATGCTACGTGTATCCGCCGGGCAGAGTAGAGGGCGCCCAAAGAGCCTTCGGTCGAGCCGTATGGCAGGTCCCCCCCCAGCGTCACCTTCCATAGATCGCTCAGGTTGTAGCCGGCCTCCATCTTGAGAAGGCCGTCACCGTGCTTGAGCCCCGCAGTCCAGACCAGCTTCCATTCACCCCAATCCTCGTTCCGATTCCAGGCTGCGATGAAAGCGGGAAGTATTCCTCTGTCAAAAAGAAGTTGTGTGTCAACCGGGGGCGACAGTGCATTTCCCGCCAGGGTAAAGAGCAGGGTGCCATCGCCGAAGCCCTTCTCCGCACTCAGGGCACCGATGATGGCGTTGCCCAAATCGCTCTCCCGGGAGAAGAGAGCAGCCCCCTCGCCGCGCAATATCCAGGAACCAACGACCCGTGAGAGCTCTATCCCGACCGCCTCTTCTCTGGCATAGCGGCGTTCGACAGGGACGATGATGGCGGAGGAGTCAGATGTAACCAGGTCGAAACGAAAATTAAGGAGCGGCGCGGGGCGCACCCCAAATCTCCCCCATGCTCCAATGTCCCAATCCCCGGAAGTATAAAGGAACCGAACGGCCGCAAAGCCGGGCACAGGAGGAGAATCACCTGCTTCACTGAAAACCGTCCCTTCCGGAAGTCCTTTCACGTTAAGAGGGGCGTTGCGACTGCCGAGTACCGGGAGACGCCAAGGGGTGGTAACCGGGCAGCCGACAGCTTCGTATCGTAACCCACCACTCTGGCCGGTCAGGCGCAAGGCCCACAGGGGGAGTTTCTCATCGCTAAACGGATCACTAAGATCACGCGGCAAAAAAGCATCGGCCGGGGAGTAGCCGTCGGTTTTCCCCCAGCCGAGCTGGAAACGCCCCAGTTGGAGGTCCAGATCAGAAGCAAGCGGCATTCGAACCCAGAGATCCTGCACCGAAAAGGGAGGGCGCCGGATGTGCCGGTCAGCCAGGTCGAACAGGCGCTCTCCTTGTTCATCCGCAGAGATCCATTCTGCTCGCAGTGATGCGGTCAGCTGTGCTTCTCCGACCTTATGCTCCCATTTATTGAAAAGCGTGCCCCAGCCGAGTACCCATGGATCACGATTGCTGGAGCGTTCGGGATAGGCAAAGCCTTTTGCCTCAACGTAACCGGAAAAGTCTTCAGCCAACGCTTCGGTCGATTTGATCAGGAACAGCAGGATCATGCAAGTCTGGAGAAACCGGATCAATCGCCCCCCTCTCGATTCAGGTTCTGCAGGGTGAAACGGCTTGCAGGCTGCGGCTTGTCAAAGGCTATTTCTTTGAGTAATACGGTAGTTCTGCTTCCCTTCTTTATGTCACTTATCTCCATTTTTTTGGCCACCCAGTGACCGTCTATATTCTGCAGGTCGGAGAGGACAAACAGCTTGCTCGGTTGCTTGTCTCCTTTCAGGTAGAGATCCTCACGCAGCAGATAGAGAATGTCCTTGCGCAGGTAGAGGATCTTTTTTTCATAGACCGACTTGCCGCCACTTTCCAACGGGGTTGCCGCAATCACGTAGCAGGGCTGCCCGTCCACGGTCTGTTCGCTCTGCAGCGATACTTTATACTTTTCGTGGTCAAACTCCTCCATGTCCTCATAATTGAAGTCGGTTCCGACAAAGGATGCATCCCGATCCTGGGTGGCAATCCGCCGCTCACGCTTCATGGAAGGGAGGTAGAGCCACTGGTCGGGATTCTGGCCGGCTGAGCGTGAAATCGACAGGAAACCGACCCCCTTCACCTCCGGCGGATCGGTGAATCTAATCAAATTTTTGGCGTCACCGGCATACCCTTGCCGGAAGCTTTTCCAACCCTTCTTGCGGATTTTGCCTTCCTTGTTAACCACAATCAGATTTCCGGAATATTGCTGGGTCTTGGTGCGATGGCGGCTCTCCGATTCCTTGAGGAGCGCCCGAGCGTCGGGTCCTGCCCAGGCCAGGACAGCGCAGAGCGTTACCAAAAAGGCTGCAATAGTCAGACGGAGCAGGAATCTTCTAATTTTTCCGGTTGTGTACATCTCGACCTCCACAGGTTGAATCTGCCTTGATAAAAGCGGATTCAGTCTCTTACGATTTTAGTCTTTACTATATGTGAGCAAAAACTTCAGAAAGACATTACTCACGCGACGCCGCAACGACGCAACGAAAGGCTTTTAACCAAATTCTTTGTTTTGGTTTTACGTCGCGTCG
>Ga0209317_1002740_pt1 | contig 12223 bp, 7 predicted proteins | sample RifGroB2_FD_183994 | JGI IMG/M metagenome (GOLD analysis project Ga0209317, IMG submission 183994) | Soil microbial communities from Rifle, Colorado, USA - Groundwater B2 (SPAdes) (version 2) | ecosystem: Environmental > Terrestrial > Soil > Unclassified | place: Rifle, Colorado | collected...
CCCGCCGAGAGCGTGATCGCTGCGGTGATCCGGGGCGGGAAGCTCCTGGTGCCGCGCGGTGCCCTGGTGCTGCAGCCGGGCGACGAGGTGCTGGCGGTGGTGCATGGCGCCGAGATCCCGCGGCTTTCCGCGCTCCTTGGCCCGGCAAAGCCCGCACCTTGATCGAGGTAAAAGCGCCGGACCTGTTTTTGGCGCAGCCGATCTATGCCTGTTGCTGCACCGGCTCTGCCGACAGCGCCAGGCTCAAGACCCGGGCCAGCTCCGCCGCACTGTACGGCTTGACCAAGGTGGCGCAGAAGCCGAAACTCTCGTGCGCGGCCATGACCGGGTCGTTCGAGTAGCCGCTGGAAACGATCAGGCGCGCCGACCGGTCCACTTCCCTGATGCGCCTGGCAGCCTCCTTCCCCCCCATGGCGCCCGGTATGGTCAGATCCATGATCACCGCGGAGAAGGGGGACCCCGAGAGCCGGGCGGCATGGTAGAGATCGATCGCCTGCTCGCCGTTGATGCAGCTCTGCACCTGGTAGCCAAGCTCACTGATGGTGGCGGAGCTGATATCCCTGATCATCTCCTCATCGTCCATGACCAGAATGGAGCCCCCCGCATGCGACGCCTGGCCGGCCTCGCTTTCAGCAGCACCATCGAGCGACCCCCTCCCCGTGGAGGGGAGGTAGATGGTGAAGGTGGTTCCCTTGCCGACTTCGGAATCGACCAGGATGATCCCGCCGTGCCTGTTGACGATGGAGTGGGTCGAGGCGAGACCGAGTCCGGTGCCGCTGGTCTTGGTGGTGAAGTACGGGTCGAAGATCCTCTTCTGGTCCGCCGCCGAGATGCCGCACCCCTCGTCGCTGAATGAGAGCTTCACATAGGTCCCCGCCGCGAGGCCGATCCTGTTGCCAGGGTCCACGATCGCGTCGGCGCCGGCGATGGTCAGGTTGCCCCCGCCCGGCATGGCGTGCACCGCGTTGATGATGATGTTGTTGAAGGCCTGGTTGATCTGCCCCTCGTCCGCCTCGATGATCGCCAGGGTGTCCGGGATCTCTATGGTCCCCTTGACGTTGGTCCCCCGCAAGACCAGCGAGACCGATTCTCCCACCAGCGGTTTCACCGAGAAGGCCTTCTTGATCGGCTGGCCTCCCCTGGCAAAGGTCAGCAGCTGCGAGGCGAGTTCGGCCGCCCTCTGACACGCCTTCTCCGCCTTGATGAGCGGGCCGTGCGCCTTTTGCGCAGGCTCCAGGGCCATCTGCGCGAAGGTGATGCTACCGACGATGCCGGTAAGGATGTTGTTGAAGTCGTGAGCGATGCCACCGGCCAGCACCCCGAGGCTCTCCAGTTTCTGCATGTTCAGCATCTGCGCCTCGATCCGCTTGTTCTCGTTGTCGAGACGCTTCTCCTCGGTGGCATCGTGCCCGATCACCAGCAGATGGGCCTTTTCCTCGACGAGGAAGCGGGACAGGTAGCAGCGCGCGTTGATCTGCTGGCCAAGCGGGTTGCGCAGTTCTGCTTCCAGCGGGCGTGCCACCCCGTCGGCCAGCACTTCCTCTGCAACGGCGGTGACCCCCGCTTCCCGCCACGAGAGCGATCCCCGGAAATTGCTCTGCAAGAGCGACTCCATGCTGTCGCCGGCGATATCGGCCGCCGCCTGGTTCAGCCGGATGCAGTCCCCGGTCCCTCCGTCGAAGACGCTGATTCCCATCGGGGAGCGCGCCAGCAGGGTCTCGACCAGCATGAGCGCCTTGCCGCGTGCCTCCTCCGCCTTCTTGCGATCGGTAATGTCCGCGATGATGCCGACCAGCGCCCGCAGCGTGCCGTCCGCGGTTTCCAGCCTCTTGCCGGAGAGATAGCCCCAGAAATCGGTGCCGTCCCTGCCGAGGTAGCGGCGCTCCGTGTAGACCAGTTGGATCTCGCCGGCGATCAGCTTCTGCATCAGAGCGGTGCCGGTGGCGCACTGCTCCGGGTGCAGATGGCTGGAATAGGTGGAGCCGATCAGCTCCTCGTGCGAGCAGCCGAACATCTCGGCCATCCGCTTGTTGGCGAAGCGGATGATCCCCCGGGGATCGACCATGATGATCCCCGCCTGCGACGTCTCGATGATGACCCGCAGGCGCTCCTCGCTTTCCCGGAACGCCTCTTCCGCGCACTTGCGCTCGGTCACTTCCGCCAGCAGGTTGCCGTTTAGCTGTCTGAATTTCACCACGATGCCGATCAGTACGGCGATGACGCTGCAGGAAAAAAACAGGGTGCCGAACAGCAGGCCGTACCTGTCGGGGGGGGCTGGGGCGTAGATGATGCGGGTCGGGTCGAAATCGTCGGGGAGCATGCCGAGTTCGGTGAAGAGATCGCTGATGTGCTGCCAGCGCGACGGGCTTTGGTAGCCAAGCTCGATGACGTTCGGCTGGATCAGCGTATCGAGCTGGTTCGCCTCGAACATGAGCCAGTCGCGGCTTTTCTCCCGGGAGTACCTGGCGAGGATGAGGTCGGCGATCTCCCCCTTGTGATCCAGGGCATAGCGCCAGCCGCGCAGGCTGGCCTCCCGGAATTTCTCGACCAACTCGGGCCTCGCCTCGATTTCTGCACGTGTGGTGAAAAAGTTGTCTCCGTAAAAATCTATGCCGTAGGTCTGAGGCGAAAAGATCAGGTACGGCTCGCCGACCTGCTCCAGGATGAAAGGTTCGTTGAAGCTGTAGGCCATCATGACGTCGGCCTTCCCCTCTATCAGGTCGCGGGCATCCCCCTGGTGCGGGACCTGGATGATGTTTTTCTCGCTGATGCCGTTTTTACCGAGCAGCGCCAGCATGTCGCCGTGCTGGTTCGAGTACATGAACCGGCGGCCCGCCATGCCGGCGACGGAGCGGATTCCCGTCCTGCGGGGGGTGAGCAGTATTGCGGCCGAGTGCTGGAAAATCTGGCCCAGGACCACGAAATCGTCGCCGTGGGCCCGGTGCACCAGCAAGGCGGAGGTGCCGACGCCGAAATCCGCCCTGCCGGAGGTTACCTCGTCCTCCACCACGGTGCCGGGGCTCCCCTCGCGGATGGCGACATCCAGGCCCGCCTCACGGTAGAAACCCTTTTCGAGCGCGGCGTAGTAGCCGGCGAACTGGAAATGGTGCAGCCATTTCAGCTGGATGCTGACCTTTTCCAGCGCCTGCGCCGGCGCATGGCAGAAAAGCACAGACAGCAGGCAAAGCGAGGCAGCCAGCTGCCTGAACAGCCGGGGTCCTGCGGCGTAATCCATGGTTGTGGTCCTTTGAGTCCGTCGCGCCGCCTCGGTATCGGCTGCTTCGCAGGTGGGCGTCAAACCGGTATGAAAGCTCCTTCAGTGCGTGTTGCGGTACTCCGCCAGGTAGCCTTGGATCCGCTCCAGATCGCTCTCCAGCTTTTCAGGTGCGCCTGCCAGCTGCTCCAACAGCTGCGACAGGCGCCGGCTGGTGTCATCTTCGCAGCCGACAAACTTGATGCCGACCAGGTCGGGGCTGCCGTGGACCGCCTCGGACCAGATCTCCAAGGGGGGGAGGGGCTCTGCGGCCTGCAGATGGACGCGCAGCATGCATAGCTCCCCGGTGTTGATCCCGAGGTCGTCGTCGAGGTGGATCAGGGCGCCGTTCAGCGAGATGTTGTCCAGGCAGCCCTGGTGACAGTGCCCCTTGTGGATCAGTTCGATCTTCTGTGAGGCCGGCGCGCGATGAAATCTTCGAAGTTCTGTCATAGGCATACCTTTCTCTGGAAGCGGGATCTTGATGCATGCATGTTATGGGGAAGGTTTGGGTATATTCAGCAAATCGGCACTATTGACATCGGCCTTGAGCTTTATTTGTTAAGGTTAAAAAATTGCAATTTACTCATAATGTCTGGCGCTGCAAGAAGGAGAAAGCTCCATAACCACCCTTATGCCACAAGTCTCCACCCAAAAGCTAGCCTCTGTCTTGGCGCATCGTAAATTGTTATCACATATAACACTAATTATATCATCGTAATCGCTTGAAACTCACACTGCCATCTTGTATAAGGTATTGTGTCTTGTGAAAACACGCTGCAATGCAAATACCCACATTCCGCCCGACAGACAGCTGCCAGGTGACGACCGCTTTTATTACGGACAACCTCCCGACCGAGGTGCGATTTATGGAACAGGAGCACTGCAGCCATGAATGCCGGTGAAAAGGAAACTTGCGCTGAAATCCGCCCAGGACCCCCACTCTCGAATCTGGTAATTGCCGCGCTGATTCCTCTCGTCGCCTTCGCGCTGCAGCACTTCTTCTGGCCCGCCATTCAGCCCTATGTCTGGTTTCTTTTTTACCCGGCCGTCTTCTTCAGCTCGGGAATCGGCGGCCTGCGCGCCGGCCTCGCCTCGACCGTCGTCTCGACCGTCGTGGTCTGGTGGTACTTCATCCCGGTACGCTACTCCTTTTCCCTGGAGCGCCCCACCTCCGCCATCTCGCTCGTCGTCTTCGCCGGGATGGGGGTCATCTTTTCCCTTACCCACGAGCGACTCAGGAAGGCGAACCGGGATACGGCGGCCGCGCTGGCGGCGGTGAAGGTGGCCAACGACCACCTGGAGGAGCGGATCGCCGAGCGGACGGAGGATCTGGGGCGGACCGTGCAGGCCCTGCGCGAGAGCGAGGAGAAATACCGCCGCACGCTCGACACGATGCTCGAGGGGTGCCAGATCGTCGGTTCCGACTGGCGTTACCTGTACCTGAACGAGACTGCGGAGAAGCACAACCGGCGCCCCAAGGCGGAGATGCTCGGCAGGGAAATGGCAGAGTGCTGGCCCGGGATCACCGAGACCGAGGTGTACGCCCTGGAAAAAAGCTGCATGGAACAGCGGACCAGCCACCAGCTGGACAACCCGTTCACCTTTCCCGACGGGCACACCGGCTGGTTCAGGCTGATCATCCAGCCCCAGGCCGAGGGGATCGCCATCTTCTCCGAGGACATCACCGAACGAAAGCTGGCCGAGGAAAAGATCCTCAGGCTGAACGAGGACCTGGAGCAGCGGGTGCAGGAGCGTACCGCCCAGCTCGAGGCGGCCAACAAGGAGCTGGAGGCCTTCTCCTACTCGGTCTCCCACGACCTGAAGGCGCCCCTGCGCGGCATCGACGGCTACAGCCAGCTCCTGGAGAAGGACCACGGCGACCGCCTGAATGACGAGGGGCGGCTCTTCATCAGCAACGTGCGGGCCAGCGCCGCCCAGATGCACCAGCTGATCGAGGATCTGCTGAATTACTCGCGCGTGGAGCGCCGCCTGCTGCAGAGCATGCACCTCGATCTGCCGGCGCTGGTGCAGGCGGTGGCCGCCGAGCGTAGCGCCGAGGTCGAGGAGGGGGGGGTGGTCCTCAACATCGAGGTGCCGCAGTTCTTCGTGCGTGCCGACCGCGACGGGCTCGCCCTCGTGCTGCGCAACCTCCTGGGGAACGCGGTCAAATTCAGCCGCGGCGCCCTGCCGCCGACCATCGAGATCGGGGCACGCCAGGAGCAGGACCGGGCGCTCCTCTGGGTCCGCGACAACGGCATCGGCTTCGACATGAAGTTCCACGACCGGATTTTCGACATCTTCCAGCGCCTGCAGCGCGTGGAGGACTACCCCGGGACCGGCGTCGGGCTTGCCCTGGTGCGCAAGGCGATGCAGCGCATGGGGGGGAGTGCCTGGGCCGAAAGCGTTCCCGGCCAGGGCGCCACTTTCTTTCTGGAGATTCCACTATGACACCTACCAACATCGAACCGTTCAACCGCCCCGTCCTGCTGGTGGAGGACAACCCGGTCGACGTCGACCTCACCCTGCGGGCCTTTGCCAGGCGCAAGTTCACCAATCCGGTGCATGTCGCGCGCGACGGCGAAGAGGCGCTGGCATGGCTGGAGCGCTGGGAGGCGGGAGAGCCGCTGCCGCTCGTCATCCTGCTCGACCTGAAGCTCCCCCGGGTCCACGGGCTGGACGTCTTGAGCCGATGGAAGGACAACCCGATCAGCCGCAACGTCCCGGTGGTGGTGCTCACCACCTCGGCGGAGGATAAGGACATCGAGGCGGCCTACCGCCTGGGAGCGAACTCCTACATCCTGAAGCCGGTGAACTTCGAGAAGTTCCTCGATGTCGCCGAGCAGATAGAGCTGTACTGGTGCATCACCAACCGGCCGCCGCGCTGAGGGGTCTTTTCTGTGGGGGGATGGTATGACTACGGCGGCGGTTGCACTGCGCGTGCTCTATGTCGAGGATAACCCGGTCGACGCCGACCTGGTCCGCAGGGAACTCGCGAGGGTTGCTCCGGATATCGGTTTAGAGGTCGCAGGGACTCTCGGGGAAGCCCTGGAGCTCCTGGCCCGGGGTGGCGGAAGCCTCTTCGACGTGCTGCTCACCGACCTGAACCTCCCGGACGGCAGCGGGCTGGAGCTGATCAGCCACTGCCGGGAGCGCGAGTGGCCGCTGGCGCTGGTGATCCTCACCGGCTCCGGCGACCAGGAGGCCGCTGTCACCGCGCTCAAGGCGGGGGCCGACGATTATCTGGTCAAGCGACCCGAGCTGGCCGGCCAACTGCCCCGGGTCCTTAGAGCCGCCTATGCCGACTCCAGGCAAAAACGGAAGCGCCGGGCCCGCCCTTTGCGCCTGCTCTACGCGGAACCGAACCCCATGGACGTCGACCTCACCCGCCGCTACCTTGCCCAGCACGCCCGCAACGTCCGGATGGAAGTGGTCGGCTGCGGCGAAGAGGTCCTGGCACGTCTGCCGATGAGGCGCGAAGAGGGTGGTACGGCAGGTTTCGACGTGCTGATGCTCGATTACCGGTTGCCCGGCATCACTGCCCTGGAGCTGGTCAAGGAACTGCGCCAGGAGCGGGGTCTCGATATCCCGATCGTCCTGGTCACCGGGCACGGCTCGGAGGACTCGGCGGTCCAGGCGCTGCGGCTTGGGGTCGACGACTACCTGGCCAAGCATGAGGGGTACCTGCAACTGCTCCCGGTCATCTTGGAGAAGATGGAGAAACAGGCGGAGTTGAACAGGAGCGAGGAGCGCTACCGCAGCCTCTTCGAGAACAGCCAGGCGATCATGCTGGTGATCGACCCGAATTACGGCGAGGTGGTGGATGCGAACCCGGCGGCCGTGGCTTGGTACGGCTGGCCCCGGGAGCAGTTGTGCCGTAAAAACATGAGCGAGATCGATGTCGCTCCTGGCGGGGGGCGCGATCCCGGTATGCCGGCCAACTGGAAGCAGTGGCATTTCCAGGGGTGTCACAGGCGGGCGGACGGCTCGCAACGGGATGTCGAGGTGTTCGGCGGACCGGTTGCCATGGCGGGACGATCGCTGCTCTACTGCATCGTGCACGACGTCACAGAGAAGAAACTTGCCGAGGATGAACTGCTGAAAAGCGAACGGGAATACCGCACCCTTTCGCAGGAGTTCCACGGGTTGCTCGATGCGATCCCGGACAGCCTGATGCTCCTGGACCGGGACCTGCAGCTTCTCTGGGCGAACAGGGCCACCGTTGAGAACGTCGGCGCCACGACCGGGGAGGTGGCCGGTCGCCGCTGTTACGAGCTGTGGTACGGACTGGAGACCCCCTGCGACCCGTGTCCGGTGCTTGAGAGCTTCGACTCCGGCTCCCCCTGCCAGGTGACTGTGACCAGGGCCTCCGACGGCCGGGCCTGGGACATGAGGACGGTGCCGCTACTGGACGAGCAGGGGAGAGTAGTCAAGGTGATCGAAGTCAAGCGTGACGTCACCGAGCATAAAAAGATGGAACAGCAGTACCTGCACGCCCAGAAGATGGAGTCGATCGGTACCCTGGCCGGCGGAGTGGCGCACGACTTCAACAACATCCTGACCGTCATCGCCGGCCTGAGCCAGCTGACCATCGAGAAGATGACCCGGGACGACCCGCTGCGCGCCAACCTCGTCGGCATCATGGAGGCCTCGGAGCGCGCCAGCTATCTGACCCGGGAACTGCTGCTTTTCAGCCGCAAGCAAGAAAGCGAACGGAGCCCGGTCGACCTGAACCAGGTGGTGGCGAGGATGCAGAATTTCCTGCACCGGATCATAGGGGAAGACATCGCCCTGAAGCAGTACCCCCTGGGCGCCCCGCTGCCGATCCTGGCCGACAGCAACCAGCTGCAACAGGTGCTGATGAACCTCGCGGTCAACGCCCGCGATGCCATGCCGCAGGGGGGCGAGTTCGCCCTGCGCACCGACCGGGTGCTGCTGCAGGAGGATTTCGCCGCGACCTATGGCTACGGCAGGCCGGGCTCCTATGCCCTCCTCTCGGTCACGGACACCGGGGCCGGGATGGACAAGGAGACGCTGCAACGGATCTTCGAGCCGTTTTTCTCCACCAAAGAGGTGGGGAAGGGGACCGGGCTCGGGCTCTCGGTGGTTTACGGCATCATCAAGCAGCACGAAGGCTTCGTCACCGTCTACAGCGAACCGGGGCAGGGGACCACCTTCAGGATCTACCTGCCGCTGAGCGCCCTGGCACTGCTGGAGCCGATTGCCGCGCAGCAGCAGCCGGCCGTCGGGGGGAGCGAGACCGTCCTGCTCGCCGAGGACAACGAACTGGTGCGGAAGCTGTTGACCACCGTGCTGTGCGAAGCAGGCTACAGCGTCATTGTCGCGACCGACGGAGAGGACGCGGTGCGCAAGTTCGGACGGAATGCCTCCTCGATAAAGCTTTTGATATTCGACCTGATCATGCCGAGGATGAACGGCAAGGCGGCCAGCGACGAGATCCGCAGGACGCACCCGGGGGTGAAGACGATCTTCGCCAGCGGCTATGCGCCGGATATCGCCAGACGGAAGGCGGAGCTGGAAGAGGGGGCTTACCTGCTCTACAAGCCGGTCTCGCCGCAGGAGCTGCTGAAAAAGGTGAGGAGCGTGCTGGATGGGACCTGCTGACCGGCAACGGCGGGACGGCGAGCCGGGGCTCTCTGCTTTTGCCGTGCTCTTCATGCTCCTGATCGCCGCTTTGGCCTTTGCCGGGAGGCTCTCTTTTGTTGTCCCCGCCGCCTATCTCGCTCTCAGCGGCGCCGCGTTGGCGGCATATGCAGTGGACAAGTCGGCGGCCAGGGCGGGGCGGTGGAGGACACGGGAAAGGAACCTGCACCTGCTGGCGCTTCTGGGCGGCTGGCCCGGTGCGGCCGTGGCGCAAAGGGTGCTGCGTCACAAGTCGCAGAAGCGCTCCTTCCGGCGCGTTTTCCTGGGGAGCGTCCTTGCTAACTGCACCGCCCTGGCACTGGTTCTCTGGTGGAGATGGAAAACACAAGGTTAAGATTAAGATTAAGATTAAGATTCCCCCCACCCACTGTCTGCCGTTACCGCTCCTCCATATTGCTGTGACTTATCTGCAATAATTTGACTTTCGTCAATTCATTCCCTGGCAATTTAATGCATCTGTACTACACTTCGATGTGCGTGATTGTCATAGCCAAGAGTTATGGCCAGTTAGGTGGATCTAATTTAACTTGGATGTCGCTTGAGCCTGCACTTCCAACAGTATCTTCTGCCATGCAGACACCATAACCCAAAAAAGGAGAATGAAATGCTTAAGAGGAATCTAACCGCTACTGGAGTAGTGGCGGTAGCGGCGGCCTTGGTACTGTTATCACTCCCGGCTATGACCACCGCAGCGAAATCGAAGCCGGTCGCCAAGCTGGCCAACGACGGCAGGGCGAAATGCTACGAGTGCCATGACGAGGTGAAGGCGCTCAAGGAAGGTTCCAAGCACGCCTCGCTCTCCTGCAAGATCTGTCACGACAAGCTCGATCCCCACATGAGCGATCCGGAAAAAAACAAGCCGGTGACGCTCATAGACCAGGCGCTTTGCGGCAAGTGCCACAAGGAGCAGTACAACAGCTTCTTCAAGGACAACCACGAGGCGCAGGCCAGAAAGGAGAAGGGGGTTCCCGCCGGCCGTTCGCCGCTGCAGGATAAGCTTCTGGCAGGACACGGCTTCACCTTCGAGCACAACGAGCCGCGCGGCCACGCCTTCATGGTGATCGACCAGTTCGCCGTGGACCGCTTCCAGGGCGGGCGCTTCCAGTTCAAGCAGGGTTGGAAAGGGGCCGACTCCACCGGCAAGGTGTGGGACGTCTTGACCGACACCGGCAAGAAGCTCCCCGAAACCGCCATGGCCGGCAACGCGACCTGCATCCAGTGCAAGACCTCGGATCACCTCCTGAAATGGAAGTACCTGGGCGACAAGGACCCGAGGGCGAAGTGGGACCGGACCTCCAATGTCGTCGACGTGGCCAAGGACACCCAGAACGCGGTCGGCTGCGTCCACTGCCACGATCCGCACGGCACCCAGCCCCGCGTGGTGCGTGACGCGCTGATCCAGGCGATCGAGAAGGACCGCAAGGGTAACATCTTCGCCAAGAACGGCGCCACCGACCTGAAGGTGATCGACTTCCGCGACTTCCGCAAGATCGGCGTCATGAGCAAGACCGACTCCCGCATGATGTGCGCCCAGTGCCACGTGGAGTACAACTGCAACGCCGGCACCCAGCAAAGCGACGGCAAGCCGGTCAAGTACGACGACCTGCGCACCAACCACTTCCCGCTGAAAAACTCCCTGCAGCTCTTGAAGCACTACCAGGAGCTGAACTTCTTCGATTTCAAGCATGCCGTGACCGGCGCGCGCCTGATCAAGTTCCAGCACCCGGAGGCCGAGACCTATGCGGGGAGCGTCCACGACAAGGCAGGGGTGCAGTGCCACCAGTGCCACATGCCGAAAGAAAAGGGGAAGGACGGCAAGATGTTCTCCACCCACGGCGTGATCCGTCCCAAGAACCACATCAAGGAATCGTGCCTCGGCTGCCACCCGAAGGAGGGGAGCGAGCGCAACCTGTACCAGCTGGACGCGATCCAGAACTACGTCAAGGGGAAGATGCGCAAGGCCGAGTACTGGCTGGGCGAGTTGATCGACAGCTACGCGGCGGCACAGCGTCTGGGTGTTGCCCCCTCCGTCCTCGACCAGGCGCGTGCCAAGCATGAAGAGGCCCATGCCCTCTGGGAATACTGGACCGCCGAGAACTCCGACGGCTTCCACAACCCCGAGCTTGCCCGTGAATCCCTGACCGGCTCTATCTTCGCCTCCAAGGCCGGGGTGAAGATCCTCAACGACGCCATGGCCGTCGCCAAGAAGGACGAGGCAAAGAAGTAGTAGCGCGGCAGGCGTAATTAAGACCAAAATACTCGGCAAAGCAAAAAACAAACCAGAACCTTGAAAACCCTTTTGCCACAAAAATGCACAAAAGACACAAAAAGTGAATCTTAAACCATAAAAAATATTTACCGCAAAGACGCAAAGGACGCTAAGAGAAACAACTATCTTGGGTTAAACCAAACCGCTTTCATTGCGTCCTTCGCGTCTTCGCGGTTCAAATGCTTTTTTTTAAAAACCCCGCTCCCTTGATTGACAGAGCGGGGTTTTTTTATGCCTGTAGCTCCTGCTTTGCCCGATTGGTTCCTGCCGTGGCACCGGCCTCATCCGTCCCTTCCGGGCCCCTTCTCCCGTAGGGCGAAGGGGTATGACAACCCCTCGCCCTCCGGGAGAGGGTGGCCGAAGGCCGGGTGAGGGTAGCTGCCACCTTTGCGACGCTGGCGACTTCACCCAATCCCGGCCCCCCATCCTGAAAGGGCTGAGACGGTTCGAGCATAACGCAGGAAGGAGTTTGCGCAGGGACAGAGCAGGCAATACAAAGGGCGCCCCGAGGAGCGCCCTTTGTATTAATTGTCCCTTACCATTACCCTTAACCTGGTTTTTACTTCTGGCTGATCGCCGAAAGTCGCCAGGCGTTGTTGCCGACCGGCCTGGTGAAAGTCCAGAACTCCTCGAACTTCACCGGCTCGGTCTTGCTCCCTGTCACCACCGCCCCGGTGCTCTCGTCCGTGGTGTAGTCGAGCAGGTTGGCATAGATCATAGCGGTGATGTAATCCTGCCCCGCCTCCTGCCACACCTCGGAGATTTCGACGCTCCGGACCGCGATGTTTTCCAGCCGGTTCACCTGCTTGTCACGCAGCAGGCGGTCCAGGTCCTCCCGGAAAATCCCCTTCATCTCCTCGGTGAGCAGCCCGGAGAGCGCCGAAAGGTCACGGTTCATCCAGCCACCCTGTATCTTGAAGAAGTTGTCCATCACCAGGTCCTTGAAGCGCCCCTCGTCAAAGCCCGGGTCCATCTGGCGCACGTGGGACAATCCGGCGTAGACGTCGCCTGTCGCCGGTGCCTCGGCCAACTGGGCG
>Ga0209317_1002744_pt1 | contig 12198 bp, 8 predicted proteins | sample RifGroB2_FD_183994 | JGI IMG/M metagenome (GOLD analysis project Ga0209317, IMG submission 183994) | Soil microbial communities from Rifle, Colorado, USA - Groundwater B2 (SPAdes) (version 2) | ecosystem: Environmental > Terrestrial > Soil > Unclassified | place: Rifle, Colorado | collected...
TGGTAAGGCATGATGATGTGCAGCGCCTCGGAGAGGAGCAGCGACTTGTCGTCCTTCAGATAGCCGTTCCCCTTCAGCTTGGTGATCTCCATGATGAAGACCTCCGGGTCGAGCACCACGCCGTTTCCGATCACGCACCTCTTGCCGGCGTGCAGGATGCCGGACGGGATCAGGTGCAGGACGACCTTCTCGTCACCTACCACCAGTGTGTGCCCCGCGTTGTTGCCCCCCTGGTAGCGCACCACGTCGTCCGCGAACTCCGTGTAGATGTCTACGACCTTACCTTTACCTTCATCACCCCACTGGGCACCTATTACAACGACGTTAGCCATGATTTTCCCCCTGCAGATCGAATTTCAAATCCAGACCCTTATCGAACAACTCTTCCCGGCCTACGGTGATGCCGCGCCGGTCCGCTACCCGCACCACGTAGACCTCGTCCACTGCGGTATGCTCCGCGCCTATCACCAGCAGCATCCGGATGTCCATCTTCTTCGCGTAGCTAAGCGAGCTCTCGAAGTCGCGCTTTATGATATCCCGGGCGCAGGTGAAGCCCAGGCCCCTTAGCGCCTGCGCCATTTCAAGCGCCTCGCGGCGCTCGTCCTTCTGGTTGAAGATGAGAAAGTCGCGGCTGCGGCTTGCCTCCACGTCGGGCCTTTTGGAGATGCTGGCGAGAAGCGCCATTATGTTGAAGGCAAAGCCGGTCGCGGGGGCGGGATAGCCGTACTTGGCCGTGAGACCGTCGTAGCGCCCGCCGCTGCATACCGCCTCGCCCACGCCGGGGACGAACCCCTCGAAGGTGATCCCCGTGTGGTAATCGAGCCCGCGTATCTCGCCGAGGTCGACGGTCAGGTGCTCGGATACCCCGTAGATGTCGAGGATCTCGAGCACCTGGGCCAGGTTGTCCAGGGCCCTCTTGGAGCGCTCGTTGCCGGCGATCTGCCTTGCCTCTTCCAGTACCTCGCGCCCCCCGTAGAGCCGGGGCAGGAGCGCTATCTCTTCCTTGACGCGCTCCGGCACCTTTTCCGCGTCCAGGATGGAGCGAACGGCGCAGACGTCCTTCTTGGTGATCGCCTCCTGCAGGAGCTTCTGCACGGCATGCGAGAGCCCCGAGGCGTCCATGATGCCGCGGTAGAACTCGACCTGCCCCAGGTCGATCTTGAACCCCGCGAAGCCTAGGTCTTTCAGTACCTCGATCGCCATGGCGACCATCTCGGCGTCCGCCTCGGGCGAATCGAGCCCGATCAGCTCCACGCCGGACTGGAAGATCTCGCGGCTGCGGCCGGACTGCATCTGTGCCTGGCGCAGCACGCGGCCGCTGTAGTAGATGCGGTGGGGGAGGGGGAGGGCGTGCATGCGCGTGGCGACGATGCGCGCCACCTGCGGCGTGATGTCGGGCGGGATGGCGAGCAGCCGTCCCGTCTGCCGGTCGTCGAAGCGGAAGGTCTTGCTGCGCAGTTCATCGCCCATGCCAAGGGCCAGCACGTCCTCGAATTCGAGCAGCGGCGTGATCATGCGCCTGAAGCCCCACAGGTCGAAGACGCGGTGGATGCGGGCCGCTATGAAGGTGATCTTGTCGGCGGTTTCCGGAAGAAAGTCGCTCACCCCTTTGGGGAGCGGTGCTTCAATGCATGAGGGGTTGGTCACGGGTTGTCCTGATAGGTCTGTCTGTCCCGGAATCCGGGCAAAAAAGGGAAAATTAACAGTATAGCCGGGGGAAGTCAACGATTAATTCCCCCTTGGGCGGGCTATTCGGCCCGTATCACGCGGACCAGGCTCCCCCCCTTGCTGGCGAGTCCTCCCTTCTGCGCCACCTCCAGCAGCACCAGTTCCCTGGAGCCCGGTTGGAAGGAATAATCGGCCAGGTAGCTCTGGCTCTGCTTCGTTCTCCAAAGCTCCTCCAGGGTGGCGCCGGTCCAGGTGAAGGAGACCATGGAGTACTTGGAGTACGAGCGCGCGTTGCCTAACACGAAGAAGCCGGTGTTCTGCGGGACGAGGATCTCGCCCTTATCCGTGACGCTGATGCGCTGGTCGATGAACCGCGTCCGGAACGGGGTGCCGGCCGCCCTCTCGTTATCGCTGTCCCTGCGCTGGAAGTAGGTTTCCGACCCTCCGAACTTCTCGCTGCTTCTCCAGAGTTCCTCGCCGCTGTCGGAGTAGACGATCAGGTAGCCGCTTTCGCTGAAGGCGGTCAGGTAGGATTTGCCGGACGGGTCGCGGAACATGTTGAAGTTGAAGATGTTGGCAAAGCGCGGCATCTTGATCGGGTTCTTCAGCTTGACGCCGGCACCTTCGGCGTAGGACGCCTCGAACACGTCGCCGTAATAGTCTTCGGTGCGCCCCATCTGCTGGGCGTAAACCTGCTTCGTGCCGCCGTTTAGCGCCACCGCACGGAAAAAGTACGGCAGGTCCTCGGAAACGAGTTTCAGCGTATCGTTTTGCACCGCATAGATCCTCGATGCAGGGGTCTCCCGGTCTATGATCGTGACGAATGCCAGGACCTTGCCGTCGCGATCCGGGCCCGTGGCATCGATCGCGACTATTTTGTGACGTATGGGGAGCGTCGCCTCCGCCACCAGCACGAGCTTCGCGTCCTGACGGTAGAGCCGGACGGCGTTTTCTTCGCTTACCAGGAAATCCCTGGTGCCCCAGGAAGCGAGCGAGCTCTGCTCCCCTGCGATGCGCTGGCTGGTCCACCCCGGAGTCGTTTCCTTGCGCACGATCTCCGATGCGGGCGCTGTTACCACGGGGGCAGGGGGGGCGCTGGAGCTTTGCTGGTACTGCTTGACGATGTCGCCCTTGAGCTTGGAAGAGATCTTCCCTACCGCCGGTATCAGGCTGTCGAGGCTATCCCCTTGCTCGAACGCGGCGGCAAGCTGCTTGCCGGCGGCGTTCCTGGCGAAGGCGTCGAGGCTGAACATCTTGCCAAGCAGCGTGTAGCTTCCGGAGATGATGATGTCGGCCTCGGCTGGGGTGTCGACGGCGCTCAGACCGTCGCCGGAGAGTCGCGAGGCGAATAGTCGCTGCAGCGTGGTCTTCAGGTCCCCGGAATCGGCGGGAGAAACGGTGAAGTCGGCGATATAGGCGCGTATCGTGGCGGCCGGGGCAGAGAGCGGGATGAGCAGGGAGCCAAGGAGAATCAGGGTGGCAGCGAGGGGTCTTTTCATGATTGCTCCGCAAAATTCGGGGGGGAATAAAGTCGCCGAATTATCGCAGAGCGGCCTGCTTTAGTCAAACGCTTTCGCGCCCCGGCGGCGCTTGGGGGGGCGGGTGCATGGCATGGTACGCAAGGGGGGCGCGCCCACGAAAAAAGCGGACCATAGGTCCGCCTTTTTTAGCGCATGTTGCCGTCGCCGGTTTTGATTCAGTTGCCCGGTTTTTCCATTTTCCTTAGCAGTTCCTGGGTCTCCGTCAGTTTCTGCCGCAGTCGCTTCAGCTCCTTAGGGGTATACACCTTCGTCCCCTTCTTTATTTCCCTGTCAAGTCGCTGCATCCGCTGGAAAATGTCGTCCACCTGCTCGGTACAATTTTTCGAAGCGAGCAGGCACTCGTTCTTTTGAGATGGTGTCGGCTCCCCGTATGCGGTCGTCGAATATGCCAGGAAAATGGAGAGTCCCAGCGTCAGTATGCCTTTTCTCATAACGCGCCCCCAATCGGAATGCCCTTATTTGCCAGACTCCTTTTCGAGGGTCCCGAGGATCTCCTGGGTCTCAGTCAGCTTGTCCTGCAACTTTTGCAGCTCTTCAGGGGTGTAGACCCTGTTCCCTTTCTTGATCTCCTTGTCTAGTTTGTAAATCCTTTTTTTGATGTCATCTACCTGGTTCATGCAGTTCTTGGAGGCGAGAAGGCATTCGTCCTTCTGGGCTTTGGTCATCTGGGCCAACGCAGGTACCGCTGACGACATAAAGATTGCTGCAGTCAACATAAGTGCCGTTTTTCTCATGGTGCGCTCCTTTGGGGCTGGATTTTAAATTTGAACAAATGAATTAAATCATGATTGGTTTTATTGTCAACTGGGGGGGTAAAAATAGAGGGAACTTTTATGAGATTGTCCGGCTGCACCAGGTCGGTCCGACAGTCGTCCCGCGGCGGGTTATGACAGCGACTGCGGGTCGGCTTTTATTGATGCTGTGAAATGGGGGGGATGGCTTCGAACTGCGGCACTGGGACTTTCGGTCCTGCAGTGATCTGTTGTCAGTGACAGTGAGGCGGAGATGGAACAGTCATAAAAAAAGCCGGAGAGTTGCCTCTCCGGCTTTTTGTCCGTCATCTGTTCAATTTAAAAAGTGTAGTTCAGCATTGCGGCTGCGAGGTACGGATCGTCCGCGTCAGCTGCGTCGTAGCGGTCGCCGAGGAGCACGTATGCTCCCTGCAGGCTCCCCATCAGGTTGTCGTAGATCTTGTAGTTGACCTGGACGTTGACCTCGGTGCCGATGTCCTTTTTGACGCCAGCTGCGGCGTCTGCGGCCCTTATGTAACCGAGGTTGGCGGTAGCCGACAGCTTGCTGGTGAGGTTGGCGTCGTAGCCGATCGCCGCGAATATGAGCCCCTGGTTGCTGTTATTGGCGGTGGCAACGATGGCCTTGTCGGAATCCATTGCCCACTTGCTTCTCATCAGGAGCAGCATGTCGCCTGCGTAGTAGGCGCTTCCGCTCGCGGTGAACGTGGTAGGAGTAGCGCCAGCGCTCTCCATGATGTTCTGGAATGCATTGGTGTCTTCCGCATCGCTGCCGTCGTCGCCTGAGGTGTAGAGGATGGCACCGCGCAGGGAGCCTACGCCGACTTTGGCTTTGGCCGCGACCTGCGCAGCGTAAGCGCTGACGGTCTTGCCGACGGGGGAGTAGATTTCGTCGCCGCCCTGGTAGATGGCGAAGCCGTCAACGGCAACGGCGCCGAGGTTGGCGGCAGCGTTGACGCCGACCACGTGCAGGTCCTGGCCAGAGTAGTTGAGGTCGTTGCGGACCTGGTAGTACGAGCCGCCGACGGTGAGGTCCTTGGAAACGGCGAATTTGCCGTCCAGGGCGATCAGGTCGATGTTGGCTTTGCCAATTGCATTAGCGCCACCTGCGTCGTTCAGGCGGAAGTAGGCGCCGGTGATGGTAGCCGCGCCGGTTTTCCCGGAGAGGACAGCCCCTGCAGCGTCATTGGTGTAAAAGATGCCCTTGTATGCATCGGTGAACGGCTGAACACCCACCGTTGCCTTGACAGGGGTTGAGGGGATTTTGAAATCGAGGTAAACGTTCTTGGTCTCAAGGTTGACGCTGTCGGCACCGGCTCCGCCGCCGACTCCGCGGCCGGTCTGGTAGGCCGCGTCGCCCCAGCTCGAATCGACTTCGAATTGAGTTACCAGTTTCAGGTCGTCGCTCGCCTTGGCGCTGTACAGAAGCCTCATGCGCTGCTCAAAAACATTCAGGCTCGGCGCATCCTTCGCGAGGGTTCCCCCTGCGGCATTCTGGAAGTTCGAGGTGATAGCTCTGACCCTGTACATCCCGTGAAACTCGTTCTCCAGCGCCATTGCCGGAACTGCTGTTGCAGCGGTCAGGGCGCTGACTGCTGCGAATGCAAGCATCTTCTTTGAAAAGCTCATCGTTTACCTCCTGGGTTGGTTGTTAAACCTTGATTGAAGTTACAGCTTCGGGTTTCTTACCCGTAGTGACATCACGGATAGTCATTCCTTCTGTAAAAAAAAGCTCTTGCGCCTACGACTGCCAATAGCAGGGTAGGTTTGAGAGCTTTAAGTTTGTTTGCCTGAATTGTTTTCTGTCAGCAATGATCGACTCCCCGTCGCTTAGCGTGCAGCGTTACGTAAAACAGCCCCTAAAGCCATTCCCATGAGCAAACCAGTGTTATATAAAACTGACGCCACTATATAATTATTCAAACAAAAGTCAATAAAAAAAACCCGGTTTGCAAAATTGTAAGATTCGCAGCTTTATTCGTGACTGTCGTCGTGCGCCTCGCACAGTTCAGTGAGCACGCCTCCGCTGCTTTTAGGGTGGATGAAGGCGATGCGCGCACCGTGGGCGCCCCCCCGGGGGACGCTGTCTATCATCCTGGTGCCACTGGCTATAAGCTTGGCTATGGCCGCCTCGATGTCGGCGACACCGTAGGCTATGTGGTGCACGCCGGGGCCGCTCTTCTCGAGAAACCTTGCCACCGGGCTCTCCGGGGTGGTCGGTTCCAGGAGCTCTATCTTCGACTCCCCTATGCAGAGGAAGGCGACCTTGACCATCTGGCTGGCGACTTCCTCCGTCCCGCACAATTTCATGCCGAGCGAGTCGCGGTAAAAAGGAAGGGCTTCTTCGATGGAGGGTACGGCTACGCCGATGTGATTTATCTTGGTAAGCATTTAAAATCCTTTAATATTTCGCCATCGGCAAGACTGACGGAGAAGATGATAGCTCAAAAACAGGAAAGCGCAAGTCAACGGATAACTTTTTTGTGTATTTCATGCATCAAGCCGAAGGATGTAGCTTTCCATCTTGTACCATGACTGGAATATGGGACTGATTTAGTGAAGGAATTTGGATAGACTGGAACTGCGACGCTGAATTTATTGCTTCTATAGGAGCGGCACCCCTGCCGCGACAATCCGCCTCCATTGCCGGCAGGAACACCGCTCCTGAAATAGATCTATCCGAGACTTTTTTTCGGAGTTGCCGTGATTACGATTTCTTAATGCTATAGCACCACGGTCTCACGATGTACTCCGAACACCCCCCTCATGACGTTTGCGATCTCGCCCAGTGTGGCATAGCCCTTCACCGCATCGAGTATGAACGGCATCAGGTTGTCAGTTCCCTTTGCGGCCTGCTCCAATGCCTTGAGCGCCGCCTCGACCCGGGCGCCGTCCCGCTCACCCTTCACCTTTGCCAGGGCTCCCTTCTGGTTCACCTCGACCTCTTCCCTGACCCGCAACAGCCCCTGCGGCGCGCCTTCCTCGACGGTGAACTTGTTCACCCCGACGATGATGGTCTCGTCCTTTTCGATGGCGCGCTGGTAGGCGTAGGCCGAGTCCTGTATCTCCTTTTGCTGGAACCCTCTGGAGATAGCCTCCACGGCGCCGCCCAGCGCGTCGATCCGCTCGATGTAGGCGAGCGCCTGCTGCTCGATCTTGTCGGTGAGCGCTTCCACCAGGAAGGAGCCCGCCAGCGGATCGACGGAGTCGGCAACGCCCGACTCGTATGCGATGACCTGCTGCGTGCGCAGTGCGATCCGTACCGACTCCTCGGTCGGAAGCGCCAGCGCCTCGTCGCGGGAGTTTGTGTGCAGCGACTGCGTGCCGCCGAGGACGGCGGCCAGCGCCTGCAGGGTGACGCGCATGATGTTGTTGTCGGGCTGCTGCGCGGTCAGGGTGCAACCGGCGGTCTGGGTGTGGAACCGGAGCATCTGGGAGCGCGGATCCTTCGCCTTGAAGCGGTCGCGCATGATGCGGGCCCACATGCGGCGGGCGGCGCGGAATTTGGCGACCTCCTCCAAGAGGTCGTTGTGCGCGTTGAAGAAGAAGGCGAGGCGCGGCGCGAACTCGTCCACGTCGAGTCCCGCCTTGACGGCCGCCTCGACGTAGGCGATCCCGTCGGCCAGCGTGAAGGCGACTTCCTGGACGGCGGAGGAGCCGGCCTCGCGGATGTGGTAGCCGGAGATGCTGATGGTGTTCCACTTGGGGACGTGATCCTTGCAGTAGGCGAAGATGTCGGTGATGATGCGCATCGACTCCTTGGGGGGGTAGATGTAGGTGCCGCGCGCCATGTACTCCTTGAGGATGTCGTTTTGGATGGTGCCGGAGATCTGGGCTGCGGAGACCCCCTGCTTTTCCGCCACTGCGATGTACATGGCGAGCAGGATGGCGGCGGTGGAGTTGATGGTCATGGAGGTGGAGACCTTGTCCAGCGGGATGCCGTCGAAGAGGATCTCCATGTCGGCCAGGGAGTCGATGGCGACCCCCACCTTGCCCACCTCGCCCCGGCTCATCGAGGCGTCGGAGTCGTACCCCATCTGGGTCGGCAGGTCGAAGGCGATGGAGAGGCCGGTCTGTCCCGCGGAGAGGAGGTACTTGTAGCGCTCGTTCGACTCGGCGGCGTTGCCGAACCCGGCGTACTGGCGCATGGTCCAGAACCTGCCCCGGTACATGGTGGGCTGCACGCCGCGGGTGTAGGGGTACTGTCCCGGGAACCCCAGTTCCTCCTCGTATGCCGGGTAGTCGTACTCAGGGGTGTAGCAGCGATCGAGCTCGATGTCGGAGCTGTTGCGAAACGACCCCTTTCGCTCCGGCGACCTGGTGACGCTCTTCTCTGCTGCGGTCTGCCATGCCTGTTTCTTTTCAGAAATGCTCATGATGCTCTCCTGGCCCTATATAGACAGATTGAGATTGAGGCGAGGGCTCCGGATGTCGATATCCGGAGCCCTTTTTCGTCCGTCGTCGGATCCCGTTACCTGTGGCGGACTAGAGCACCGCCTTCAGGTATTCCGAGGTAATGGCGCGCTTCTCTTTTTCGACCGCGTTCACGTCGACCTCGACGAAGATCTCGTCCGGGGTCACCTTGAAGAGCGGCTGCCCCTTCGAGACGATGGTGCCGTCGGCTGAGGTCATCAGGATCCGGTCGATGGTGCCGGAGAAAGGCGCGTACACCTTGTTGAACATCTTCATGACCTCGATGATGTAGAGCGGCTGCCCCTTCTCGAAGTGCATCCCCTCGGTGACGAAAGAGGGCATGCCGGGAGCTTCCTGGCCGTAGTACATGCCGCCGCAGACGGCGACGATCTCGTCCGCCTTGGTGGCGGGCGGCGGAACCAGGAGCTTCTTCATGCGCGCCTGGAGGTCCGGGTCGTTCAGGTAGTCGGGAATGGTGATCTCCAGGTCTTCCTCTACGCGCAAGTCCCAGAACTTGGTGTTCTGCCCCACCAGGAAAAGCAGGCCGAGCAGTTCCAGTCCCGCCTCGTAGCCGAAATGGGAGGAGCGGATCTGGTCCCAGGTCGCGGCGTCGAACCCCCCCTGCGGCTCTTCGTTTTGCAGTATCCCGTGCAGGGTGAAGTACTCGTCCCGCGCCAGCCCGAACTTCTCGCGCAGGGTCCTGGAGAAGCGCAGCGCCTGCTGCAGCAGCTCGTTGTCGTGTCCCCAGATGATCTCCGCCGCGGGCTTGTGCGGGCGGTGGTTCATGTGCAGGTACTCGTAGGTCTCGTTAAGCACGCCGACCGGGTTTCTGAGCCAGACCACCTTGCCGTGGTCGATGCGGAAGTTCTTGGTGTTTATGCTGAGCCAGCCGGACAGCAGGTGCGGGTCGCTCAGCAGCCGCTCGATGGGACGTATGATCAGGGTCCCCTTGCGGTCCAACACGGTCGACATGTTCTTCAATTCCTTCGCCTGCACCTCGGGCTGGCCCGCGTACAGGTCGCTGATCTGCTTGGCGTAGTGCTTTTTCATCTGCAGGAAGGCGTAGACCGGGTCGAGCTTGTTCGATACCTCCTTCAGGGTCCCCACCAGGGTGAGGTAGGGGACCACGAAACGGGTGGTGGGCTTCGCCATGACGTTTCTGCCCAGGAACCAGTTCACCAGGCCGTAGTGGAACTCCAGGTTGGTTGACAGGTCCGAGCCGCGCAGGGTGGTGGCGCAAAGGACGTCCGACATTCGCTCGTAGCTGTCCAGCCGGTCCTCGCCCTTGGTGAGGAGCAGCGCGATGTTGGAGTCGTAGGCGCCCGCCACCTTGTACTTCATGAAGAGCCCGGTGTCCGGGTTCACCATGCTGATCCCCTGGTCGTCGCGGATCTCGCCCTCGATCGGCTTGGACCAGTAGCGGATCATCCCGCCGGCGTGCGGGGAGAGGGAGGCGTCGGTGGCGTTCAGGCGCGCCTCGACGGAGGCGTTGAAGCGCACGAAGCGCTCCGGCTTGGGCACCCGCTTCCTGTGACGGGCCAGCAGGGCCATCGCCTCGACCAGGCTCTCCACCACGAAGAAGTCGTTCTTGTCTTGCGGGTTGACGAACTTCAGGGAGTAGCAGAGCTCGGTCACCCGGTGCTCCACCTGGATCCTCGTGTTCACCTCCATGAAGTAGTGGCGGTCGCGGTCCACGATGCACTCGAAGGTGGAGGCGGAGTCGAGGCCGACGGCCAGTCCGAAGCGCTCGGATTGCTCCTCCATTCTCTGCAGCACCTTGAGATCGCTCTCAAGCGCCTTCACCTGGGCGGGTTTCCCCTCGGTCTCGGCGCGCTTGATGGCGGCCAGGAGCCCCTCCTGGGTGACCGATACCTCCAAAAGCTTCTGCTCGTGCATCTGCAGGGAGCAGTCGCGCCCGCCGAGGGCCAGGCACCATTCGCCGTTTCCGATCAGCTGTATCTCGTTGTGCCGGGTCTGCTCGATGTTCAGCTCGACCAGGATGTTCTTGTTGTCGCCGATGCCGTTCGCCTTCACCTCGTTCAGGATCTCACGCACCAGGGTGGGCGCTTCGGCCGCCTCCTTGGCGATCATGGCGTCGTCCGCGTCTTTCGCGGTGAGAAGGGATGCTCCCAGGAGGCGCTGCCCCTTGCCGCCGCCGCCGCCGATCGCCTTCAGTCGGACCCGGCTCCGCGGGTATTTTTTCAGCATGGAGAAGACTTCGATCTCGACCTGCGCGCACAGCTCCTCGATGGAGAAGAGGTCGATCCCCTTGTTGTAGGAGGCGTACAGGATGTGGTCGGCCAGGTCTTCCAGGGTGAGCTTGTCGTTGCCGAGCACCTGCGGGTCGCATTCCAGGGCGTCCGATTTGACGAGCGCCAGGAGCTGCTCGCGGCTTGGGTGCTTCCTGGCCAGGGCGCGGGCGGTGACGTTGTCGATACCCGGGGTGACGCTCACGTTGACCGAAAGGGCGGTCCGCTTGGCCTCGTCCTTTTTGCCGGCGCCCGACTGGGTCGCGGCGCAGGGGCCGATGAAGTTGAGCCCCGCCTTCTCGATCGCCGCCACGAACTCGTCGTCCTCGGCCATGAAGCCGTAGCCGGCGAAGATGGAGTCGTAGCCGTTTTCGCAGGCGATCCTGATGATCTGGTGGATGCGCTCGACGCGCTCCTCCTTGCTCGCCCCGGTGTAGTCGGGTACCCGGTGCACGCGCTTCGAGTCGGTCAAGGTGCGCAGCTCGGGCGCGAGAGCGTTCGGGTAGACGATGGAGTCTTTTTCCGACAGGAGGATGCCGTAGTGGCTGATCCCCATCTCCTGGTAGACGTCCATCGCCTCCTTGCGTATCGGGCCGCGGCAGACGATGAGCGGTTTCAGATCCTCGCAGGAAAAGGAGCTCACCCAGGCGGACGGCGACTTGCTCAGGCGGCGATCCCTGTGGATCAGCGAGTTGTGTGAATAGTAGTCAGGTGTATGTGCCATCGGTTTCATCTCCAGTACATTAGAAAATAAATGCGAGGGACGGACGCTTTGGCCGGAGCGCTGCCCCGCGCCTTGCTGCCGGTCCTGCTTCCGGTCGACCATCGTTGCCGGCAGGTCGGAAGCGGTGTCCTCGCCGTCCCCGGTCCCCATTCCGCACGCCGGGGTCCCCATTAGTGGAACTCCCGCTGCACGGCCTGCATCGGGCCGGCCTTGTAATGGCGCAGGAAGAAGTTCAGGTTCTCGCCGAGCACCTTCCTCAGGTCGGTAGGCATGACCAGAGAGGAGATGGAGCCGAGGCTGAGCGCCTCCTTCGGGTTCATCAGTTCCTTCTCGTAGCGGGTGTTCAGCAGGGCCTCCTCGGTCCTGAGCCAGTCCGCTGCCTCCTTCTCGGCGTCGATCTTGGCCAGATCGGGCTTCACGCCGGCCTCGACCCGCTCCTGGGCCCCGAGCTTCACCCTCTGGATCACGGCGTTTCTCAGTTTCCGCAGCTCGTCCTTGTAGACGAATTCCTTCCCGGCGGGTCCCATGACGGCGAGGCGCGTGGTGGGGAGCGCCAGCACCAGGTCGGCCCCGGTCGGGTAGTTGTTGTAGGAGGCGTAGGCGCCGCCGTAGGCGTTTCTCAGGATGAGCAGGATGCGCGGCGTCCTGATGTCGACGATGGAGTCGAGCATGGCGCGCCCGGCCTGGACGATGCCCCGTGCCTCCTGCTCGCGCCCCGGGAGGAAGCCCGTGGTGTCTTCCATGAAGATCATCGGGATGTTGTAGATGTTGCAGAAACGGTTGAAACGGGCGATCTTGTAGGCCGCGTCGCAGTCGATCTGGCCGGAGTCGACGGCCGAGTTGTTGGCGACGAA